>Ga0074044_10002466_pt1 | contig 16164 bp, 19 predicted proteins | sample BogForMeECP23OM1_FD_94443 | JGI IMG/M metagenome (GOLD analysis project Ga0074044, IMG submission 94443) | Bog forest soil microbial communities from Calvert Island, British Columbia, Canada - Bog Forest MetaG ECP23OM1 | ecosystem: Environmental > Terrestrial > Soil > Wetlands ...
CATCAGCTTCCTGAGTCGGGTCACAGTAACCTCCTTGTGACCCAAAACCTTACACGGGCAACAATGCTGGCGACGACCACGCTGTAGCGTCCGCCGCGCTAGCGGCTTAGTTCAAACGCGCTTGTAACCAGTAACCGAGCCAGTTCCCGGATGGTCGGCAAACCGGAAGCAACCCGAGACGTCAACCGGGTAGGACTCGTCCTCACTTGACGATAAATCGCCATTACACTCATTGACTCAACGGGCGTGGGATAATGGGTACATGAAAACCACCAGCCCTCCCCGCCCCAATGAACAGCGCAAGGTCGAAATCCTACTTTTGAAGCTCGCAAAGCTGCAACCGATATCCGCGAGATCTGCGAGATCTGCCCCGATTCTGACCGCAATGCACAGCGCAAACCCGCGGGTCTTTTTCTCGACGTAATGGACCTTGCCCCGCGTCCGTGATTCGTCACTTGGGGTTTGTAGGATGCGGTGCAACCCTTGGACGCATTTTCTTCCAGTCGTATATTCGGTGCGAATCATAGGCGTGGGCTTCAACGTCAATGTCAAGCGCTCGCAGTTTCTCTCCCATACTCAACAAGTGGCAAAGCCCCACGATCACCAAGCCGGAATGGACCACCGTTTCTGAAATCTTTTTGGCCCACGCCTTCTCTCGCGTGGAATGCAGAGTCAAGTCTTGCAGCGTTTCGTATTTCCCGGTGGGCGCGGAATCTGGGGTGATTTTCCTCTGCTCTACCGTTAAATCAATGTTGGCCCAAGTGACGCCGAATTCATCAGCCAACAGCTCCACGCAAGACTTTGGCGGCAGATTGGTTGCTTCTTCCAGAATGCAATTAACCTTGTGGTCTCGGATAAGTTTTCTGAGATGTCCGTCAAAGGCGGAGTCCATCGGGGAATCAAATTGGAATTGGTGATGAGTTGCGAACAGGCATACCTTACGCATGACTATTGGCTCCCACGTCGCAAGGATTTTCGGGCTTTTGTTTTGCCTTCACGCGCCCGTAAGACTTATGCGCGGTCCTATAGCTGAGTCCACTTAGCGAGTCCGCTTTAGAAAAACGTGTCAAGTCTTTTTTTCTAGCACAAATAGCACAAAACGCGTCTCGCCTCTGACTCTCTCTGAAAATAGCTGAGTACCTTCTAGTACTTACACACTGCATGGGTACAAAAGTACCGGGGACAACGCCCGGCCCACAATCGCGTGTTAATTTCCAATCTGCAAGGGAACACAACGCAAGGGTACGCGATGGCGATTATCAAGATTGACCCGGAGTTTGAGGCAGCGATTGACCCATTACAGCCAGAGGAACTCGCCCTACTTGAGGACAACATCAGGCGCGATGGCTGCCGTGACTTTATCCGCGGGTGGGACGGCGCGGACATTTTTGCTTGATGGGCATAACCGCTATCGAATCTGTCAAAAGTGGTGCATTCCCTACGGTGTTACCTACCTGGATCTCCCCGACCGGAACGCCGCTTTGCTTTGGGTTGAAGAAAACCAGTTGGGCCGCCGCAATCTGACCGACAACCAACGGGCCATGCTCATCAAGAGTATCGAGCGGCGGCGGGCCAATACGCCCGAAGCGAAGGCCGCACGGACAGAAGCGGCCCGTCAATCGAAGGCAGAAGGAAAGTCTGTCACTCCCAAAACGGGAGCCACAGAGAAACAGGGAGAGCAACGCCGCTCTTGCGGCCAAGCATAAGATCCCGAAAAAGAAATTCGAGGACGCCGGCACGGTGTTAGCGGCAGCGGAAAAACCGGCTGCGCCGCAAGCAATCAAAGAACTGCCAAGCAAAATTAAGCGCGGAGAGATGACTACGGCCGCGACCCGCAAGATCGTGAAGGCGCAGGACACGGCCATCACTCCGGAACTCCCCACCAAGACCCGTCGCAAGCCATCGTCAGATTGGGACCGCGGATTCAGTGACGGATACTGCGGCGGGGTGACGATAGGAACGCTGTTGACTCACCTGATGGATACCAACGAGGTACCGGAGTTTTGCCGTGGGATTGTAAAAGGGATGCGCGACCGCAACACGAGCGTTGAGCAGTTGCCGGCAATAACTTTCTTGTTGGAGAAGATAGAGCAGGTCACTCCGGAAGTCACCGCAAGGCCGGCAGAGGGTAGAGGTCCAAAATGTTGCCAGCTAATGCCTCATAGCCCGCCGCAGATGTTTTTTCCACGTAGACAAAAATAAATCCCATTTTAGGCGAACAACTGGCGAAAAACTCACGCTAGCCCACCCAGCGTGCCGCGGGCGAAAACTAGAGCACTTCAGGCTAGGGGTATAGCCTGGACCCATGTTTTTATGTGGAAACGGCTCCTAATGCGCGGGAATGGGCATCCTGGAGGGCCAAAATTGGCTTCCTGGGATGTTATTCGCCGTCCGCATCCGCGGACGCATTAAGCACCTCTGCCGAATCGCCGGTCGCTTTCACGGTCGCATTGCTAGTCTCTGAGATTTCCAGCAAAACGGACTTGAGTTTTGCCGTGACCCATCTGAGAGGATTAAACCGCCAGCGGGCAAGATCCACGGAGGTGTAGAGTCCGGCGAATGTAAAGAGGGCGCACAGTGCGATGAAATACCGTTCCCGCAGCACTGGCAATGCATAGAGAGCTGTGAATCCTGCCAGACCGCACCCCAAGATAGCCCTTGACACAATTGACGCTTCTCGATAGTCTGGCAGTGGTTTACCGAGCACTGAGTTCCACACTTTCCACTCTCCCTCATCAACTGGGCCGCTAAACTTTCTGTCTATCCCGTATCGGGCTTTCAGCAAATGCCGTGCGGCAATGTACTCACATTTCATCACTGGCCGCACTCCCGGTGGAAACACGGCTTGCTCCCGTGCCCAGAAAATTAGCCGACTTAGCGAACGGATAAAAACGGTTCGCTTGGGCGGCATACCTTGCAGCTTTCCGAAGTACCGATAAAGCCACGTTGAACCAAACGTGTTTTGAATTGCAGAACGCCACAGCGCAAATACAAAACCGATGAGCAGGTTCACTATCCCGGCAGCAATCCAAAAGCCTTGGCCGATGAATAGACCTGCGGTGAGAAACAACAAAAGCAGTGCGTAAGGTCCGAAGGGATAAATCTCCCGTAATCGGGAAACTACGGACGCACCAAAACGTGGGTCCCCGATAGCAATGCTCCCCTCGAAGAACAAGCCGGGAAGTATACCGAGTAAATAGGTGCCCAGATGCTTCGGGATCATCTTCGAAATGTCAATCCTTATCATTCTGAGTCAGCGTAGGACCAACAGCCCAATCCGCAAGCATAATGTCCCCAGTGTGGTTAGCTTTGGACCGGTTAGCTGGACTAAACACCCGCGGTGATGCGCGACATACCCACATCGTCTCAACAGCGAATCTCGCGGAATTGTGCTCCGGCCTCTCATAAGCTCTGCTTTCTGAGATTCTGATGATCTCGTGAATGTCTCCGGTTTCGTGGGCGAGAAATCGAGTGCCGACTCCCGGTTTGGTCAGCGGTACGAACTCGTGGCCGTTCCGCCAAAAATAGAATTCCATACGCGATATGCTCCTTATCGATCATCGTCAGCTATATAACGGGCCGGCGGAATTTTCGTACTAATTTGTGCTTAAGATCCGTAGTTGCTGCCTATCGTGCCTTTCTTGCCTATTGAAGAATCTGCAACTTGCCTGTTTGCAATAGCCAGTCCAGTGCAAATCCCACCCTCTCCGCCATCTAACTTTTACTCGCCTGCTTCCACCCCAGTCTCGGGTCCTGCTTTACAATTCATCACAAACCAAGTGCAACTGACTGCATCACTTAATTGCGCGCGAACATCCAACCTGATAGGTGGGATGTTGGACCGGGCGTGAAACGGAGGGTCATCGTGAGACCGAAACAAGCGTTATCAAAGACAATTTTTAGCGGCGTTGTTGCAGGCATTCTGGTGTTGGGGACGGGTGCCGGCTGGTTGCAGGCTCAGGACCAGACCCAGGACCAGCTTCCTGCTGCGCCCACCGATCAAGGTCCGCCGCCCGATCAGGCGCCGCCGCCGGGTGGACCCCATTCGGCGCAATTGGCTCCCGACCAGTTGCAACAGCTCGTGGCTCCAATCGCTTTGTATCCTGACGCTCTCGTCGCGCAGATTCTGGCGGCGTCGGCTTATCCCACGCAGATTGTCGAGGCCGAGCGCTTTGTGCAGGAGAATCCAACTTTGAAGGGCAAGGATCTGGGCGACGCGGTCGACAAGCAGGATTGGGACCCCAGCGTGAAGGCTCTCTGTCAGTTCCCCAGCGTTTTGGCGAACATGGATAAAGACCTGTCGTGGACATCAGAACTGGGCGACGCCAACTTAAACCAGCAGGCTGACGTCATGGCGGCCATTCAGTTCATGCGCAAGAAGGCGCAGGACGCGGGAAATCTGAAGAGCACGCCGCAGCAGACCGTGACCGTTCAGGGACCGAATGTCGTAATTCAACCCGCGAATCCTGAGGTTGTCTACGTTCCGGAATACGACCCTGAGTTGATCTACGGATATCCGGTTGCCCTATGGCCCGGATTCTACCCGTGGTGGGGTGTGGGCGGACCGTACATTTCATTCGGAGTCGGCTTCGGCATCGGCCCCTTCTTCGGATACGGTTGGGGCTGGGGCGGCTGGGGATTCGATTGGTACCACCGCGGCCTGCTTTACGGCGGCTCTCCGTATGCTTTCCACAGCCACGCGTTCTATGACCGCAATGCTTACTTCCATGGCAATTACCGAGGGTACGCCCCTTACGGCCGGGGCGACCGTGGCGCACGCGGTTTTGCGGAACCGGGCCGGGCAGGCGAAGGCAGAGGCTTTGCCGAGCCAGGCCGGGGAGGCGATGCCAGAGGCTTTGCTGGTACACGCTCAGGCGCGTTCAGCGGATACAGCCGCGGCGGCGACGCCCGCGGCTTCGAGTCTCGCGGAAGATCGAGCTTTGGCGGAGGCGGCGGCTTCGGTGGAGGCGGTCACTTCGGTGGCGGCGGCGGACACGGCGGTGGTGGCGGCAGGCGCTAACCACATCTTCCAAATCACGAAGTTTCATCCCACATCTGGCGCGCGCCGGAAAGGACTTGATGATTATGACTTTCGACAATGGACCATCCAGCAGATATTCGGGAGGCATGACGCACGTGGTCGCGGTTGCATCTCTCGCTGTCCTCGGACTTTTCTCGATGGGCGCGGCGACTCAGGCCAGCGCTCAGCAAGCCGCGCCGGGCAAGTCAGCCATGGGGAAGGCGTCCAGTCAACCCCAGCCTGGCCAGCAGACATTCGCCTCGTGCGAAGAAGCCAGCAAGGCCTTGATCGCGGCCATTCAAAAGAACGATGAGGCGGCGCTGTTAAAAATTCTTGGGCCTAATGCCAAGGAAATCATCTCGTCCGGCGACGACGCTGAAGACCAGAGCGACCGGGCGCAGATCGCGCAGAAATATCAGCAGATGCATCGCCTGGTGATGGAGCCCGACGGCAGCACGACTCTTTACGTCGGAGCGGAGAACTGGCCTACGCCGATCCCGCTCATGCACAAGGGCAGCGCGTGGTATTTCGATACCGCGGCCGGTAAGCAGCAGATACTCTATCGTCGAATCGGAAAAAACGAACTGATGGCGATCCAGGTCTGCGGTACGCTGGTCGACGCCCAGAAGGAATACTACGCGCAGCCGCATGACGGCGATAAAGATCAGCAGTACGCGCAGAAGCTCTACAGCGATCCCGGCAAACGTAACGGGCTGTACTGGGAAACCTCCGCGGGCGAAACCGCCAGCCCGATCGGCCCTCTGGTGGCGCATGCTGCCGACTCGGACATCGCCAGCCCGATGCATCAACCCTTCATGGGATATTACTTTCGGGTGTTGAAAGAAGAAGGATCAAAGCGTGGGCGTAGCTACATTGTCGACGGAAAGATGACGCGCGGGTTTGCTTTCGTGGCTTATCCGGCCGAGTATCGATCGTCCGGAGTCATGACATTCGTTGTGAATCAGGATGGGATCGTCTACGAAAAAGATCTCGGTCCGCGAACCACCGAAATCGTAAAAACACTGACGCGATACGACCGGGACGCCACGTGGCGGAAAGCGGATTGACCGCGAAGATTTGAGCGCGGGTCTTGCGCCCTCGGGCGCTGAAGCGCGAATGTTTTAGGTGGCGACGTTTTGGGTGGCGCAGCGCTTTCAGCGCGGCGATAGAGTCTCTCTTTTTCTGCGAGGGCTTTAGCCCCTGAGGCCCACAGAACTGAGTTTTCGGCAAACCGTTGAGCCGGGATCAAAAACGGGCTGCTTATCGCAGCAGTAAACCGCCGCTGCGCCACCCAAAATCAGATCCAGGTCTCGACTCTGAAGTCAGGATTCTACTGCTGCTGCTGTTGTTCCTGCTCGACACGCACCGCCGCGCTCCGCACCAGCGTGGGTCGCGAACGAACGATAAACGGCGGCGTCACCGGCTCGGGAGCTGCAGCGTCCGCCGGGCTGACCGTCACCGCTACGCTCAACTCACTCTGCGCTTCGCCCTTGTACACACCACGCGTCGGTGGCACGTCAGCGTAATCGCGACCGATGGCCACGCGAATGTGCCGGTCCGCGCCAACCAGACTATTGGTCGGATCAAACGCCACCCATCCCAGCCGCGGAATCAGCGCCTCCACCCAGGCATGCGACGCGCCCTCCAGCGACCGGTCTTTCGTTTCTTCGTCGCGATGAAACATGTATCCGCTGACGTAGCGGCAAGGAATTTTCAGCCGCCGCACCAGCGCGATCATGATGTGGGCAAAATCCTGGCAGACTCCCTGGCGCGTGCGAAGCGCCTCTTCGATCGGCGAATCCACTTTCGTGCTGTTCGGCACGTACTCGAACAATTCGTAAATTGCCGCGTTGAGTTCGGTGAGCAGGCTCAGAGGATTCCCCCGCCGCTCACAGCCGAGTTCCTTCGCCAGTTGCATCAGCAGATCGCCGGGCCGCACAAAGTGACTGGGCAAGAGCATTTCCCAATAGTCGCCGCCGGCCGCAAGCGCATCCAGATCGGCCCAGTCGCCGCTGTCTGCCGTGCGCGGCGGCGCGACCGTCTGCACTTCCACAGTCGAGTGCGCCGTGACCTTCACCTGCGCGTGGCTGCCCGCGATGTCGAAGTGATGCACCGTATTTCCGCTGAAATCACGATACTGCATGACGTTGGCCGGAGGATCGACAGTGAGCGTGAAATTCAGGCAGCGCTGATCCCCATCGCTGCGCGGCTGCAGGCGAACCTCCATCAGGCTCTCCCGCACCGCGGGCTCGTAGCGAAAAGTGGTCGTGTGGCGGACGGAATAGATCATCGAATCCTCAGCATTGAAGTAGCTCGATTTTCTTTGCGTCCTTTGCGGCCGTTCTTAGCGAACTTGGCGGTTAAAAGCTTTTGTCCGTAAAGATCAAGAAGCCATTAACCGCAAAGAAAATCCGCGAAGAACGCAAAGAAAAGCAAGATCGATCGCTCACGCGAGCAGCGCCGACTCCACTGAATAATCAAAATAGACCTGATGAATCGCGGTGTGCGCCTGCGCGCACTGCCAGCGCACGCTATCGACGTAAGCATTCGCGCCCGAGGCCAGGATCTCTTCGATCTGGCTGAAACTCAGCGTGGCGCGCAATCGGCCTGAGAGCCGCACTGGCTGCTCGGCCTTTCGTTCGGTTAATTCTCCGATCGCGCTCAACGCCGCGTGTACGCGGTCGACGGAAAACCGCACCGAATGCGGGAAGTCCGGGTTCAGCAGCAGAAACTCGGCCACGCGCAACGGCCGTAGTTCCGCGGTATAAGCCTTGCAATACGCCTCAAACGCGGAGCACGATTTCAGCAGCCCGACCCACTCCAGGTATTCCTCGCTCTCGACCGCCTGATCCAGCGGATGCGGCAGCCTCACAAAATGTGTCCCGATCAGTCGCGCCAGTGCATCGGTGCGCTCGACGAATCTTCCGAGCTGGATATACTGCCAGCCCTCGCCATGCGACATGGTCGAATCGGTCACGCCCTGGAACAGGTGCGCGCCCTCCTGCACGGCGCGAAAGAAAACATGCGAATTCAGCAGCCACGCCTCGCTCGCCGCCGTGCTGTTCACCTGCAAGTACAGGCGGTTGAGCTGTTCCCACATTTCTGTGCTGCATTGTTCGCGCACCTGCCGCAGATTCTCGCGCGCCGCGGCCACGCAGGAAAGAATCGACGAAGGATTCTGGCGGTCAAGAGTCAGAATGTGATTCAACGACGCGGCATCGACCTTGCCCTCTTCCGGCGTGGGGGCCTGCACCGCCTCCAGAAGCCGCAACCAGCGCCCCGCCCCGGCCTCGGGAGACTGGTCGAGCCGCAACTGCAAGTCGACGTCGATCAGCCGCGCCATATGTTCGGCGCGCTCCAGGTAGCGGCTCATCCAATAGAGACTGTCCGCAACCCGCGACAGCATTGCGGTTTGATTGCGCTCGTTCATGCTCTCAAAACCCAGGTGTCTTTGCTGCCGCCACCCTGCGACGAATTTACGACCAGCGATCCGCGACGCAACGCGACCCGCGTCAATCCTCCCGGCACCAGCGTCACATTTTCGCCGTAAAGAATGTAAGGCCGCAGATCCACATGCCGCGCCTGCACCTCACCCTCAAGAAAGCACGGAGCGCGCGACAGGCTCAGCGTCGGCTGCGCGATATAATTTCGCGGCTCGGCCTCGATCCGGCTGCGGAACTCTTCCCTTTGCTCCTCGCTGCTGTGCGGCCCGATCAGCATGCCGTAGCCGCCTGATTCGCCCACCGCCTTCACCACCATTTCATCGAGATGCTCGAGCACATGGCTTCTCTGCGAACGGTCGCTGAGCAGGTACGTCTCAACATTCGCCAGGATCGGGTCTTCGCCGAGATAGTACCGAATAATTGCGGGCACGTAGGCATACACGGCCTTGTCGTCAGCCACGCCCGTGCCGATCGCGTTGGCCAGGATCACATTCCCCGCGCGATACGCGTTGAACAGTCCCGGAACGCCCAGGCTCGAATCCGAGCGGAAGCACAGCGGATCGAGGAAGTCGTCATCCACCCGCCGGTAGATCACGTCGACGCGCCGCAGGCCGGCGGTCGTCCGCATATAAACGACGTTGTCGTGCACCAGCAGGTCGCGCCCCTCGACCAGATCGATCCCCATCTGCTGCGCCAGAAACGTGTGCTCGAAATACGCGGAATTGAAAACTCCGGGCGTGAGCAAAACCACTTTCGGTTCATGACGCGTAGTCGAGCCGGCCGGCGCCAAAGCCCGCAGAGTCGACAGCAGGGCCTGGGCATAATGGTCTACCGGACAAACTCCGTAGTCGCGAAACAGCGTGGGGAAAACTTTCTTCAATACCTTCCGGTTGGCCAGCATGTACGACACGCCGCTGGGGACGCGCAGATTGTCTTCCAGCACGGCGAAGCTGCCATCCGGCAGCCGCACCAGGTCGCTGCCGCAGATGCTGACATAAATTCCCCGCGGCACGGTGATCCCGCGCATTTCGCGCCGGAAATGCTTGCAACTGTAGACCAGCTCGCGCGGCACCACGCCATCGGCGAGAATGCGGCCGTGGTGGTAAATGTCTTCGAGGAAAAGATTCAGCGCCGCGATGCGCTGGGTGAGGCCGTTTTCGATCTTGCGCCACTCCTGATGCGGGATAATCCGCGGCAGAAGATCGTTCGGAAAGACGCGCTCCGTGCCCTCGTCGTTGCCGTAAACCGTGAAAGTGATCCCCTGATGCAGAAACGACAGGTCGGCGGCCTGCTGGCTCTTGCGCAGCTCTTCCGGCGGCAGCCCCAGCAGCGTCTGGAACAACGCCTGATAGTGCGCCCGGGGCGTTCCTGGCGCCGAAAACATCTCATCGTAGGAAGCGTCAAACTGGTAGTTGCGAAAGGGCGGGCGGAAAAGGGAGAGTGGAGCCTCCGGAGGGTTCATCCGGTGCACAAGTCCGCGAGTGCGTGTCCGACTAGGCTGCACTCGTAGGACTGTAGGGGGCGGCCTGCGTCGAGTCCAATCAAAATTGTTTATCCAAGGGATTCGGATTTCGACTGTCCGATGGGATTTCTCTTCCCCACTTGTCGATCTGCCTTCCGCACGCGCGGCACGCCCAACCACCCCACATCATCTCGTGCAGGCTCTTCGGCGTCCGCATGCGAGGCGCAGGCGCGCTGCAGAAGGGACAGTGAACTGGTTCAGAATTGATGCCCCATCGGTCCCTTACCCTTGTGCCGTAGAGTACGCGCATTGCCCCGGCAAGTAGCACTAGCCCAGAGAGCACGACTGTGATCATCAGGCGAAAGCTGGTCAAACTAACTCCTTTAGGTCGCCCGAGGTAACAAAACTCGCTGCGCCTAGTCGCCCCGGATTTCTCGAGACTCCCATGTCTCGCAACTACAGCGAGACATGGGGCACCCACGAAATCCTCACACTCGCTACTTTTCTTTCTGATCGGAGGTGAACACCGTCCACGGCCCCGCCTTCATATCGTGCAGCAGGGGCTTCTGCCACGAGAACTCCGGATGCTGCTCCAGAAACGGCTCGGCCAGAAAGTCGGCGCCGCACGGATGCCCGGCCCTGGCCACAAAGCTCATCTTAGCCGCCATGGCGCTGTCGGTGGCTTTGCCCTGCACCGCGCCGCCGGGATTGTATGGATCCCAGCCCCACTCTTTCACTCCCCGCGGCGAGTTATCCACATGGCCGCACAGCGCCCGCTCATTCGGCTGCGGTTTCTCCGTGCTCGAGGCTGTCTTCTCGAAACTGTCCACGTGGTCCGACAGGAACTGTTCCGCCACTTCGACATCGACCTGTCCCTTGAGAGACTTCATGAATTCGTCCGCCCGGGCATGCCGAGCATTCATCGACGAAGACATGTTCTTCGGGTCAAATCCGCTGGTTTCTTCCTGAATCAGCTTGGGATCGCGCGGGAAGTTCGAGCTGACAAAGTATCCGTTTTTTGTTCGCCATAGCGGAGTGTTCTTCAACCCTAACTCTAAATATGCGATCTCCCCGGTCTTGCGGTCGCCGATGAGCCAGTCGTTGGCGTATCCGCCATTATTACCTTCCTTGATAATGCGCACGTAGTCTTCAATACTGTTCGAATACTGCAGTGCCTTGCGCGACCGCACAAACTCCGGCTTGCCCTCTGGATCCCAGCCCTCGAACTGTGTGATGGTCGTTTCCGTAATCATGATCCCCGCCGAGTTCACGCCGAAATCGTCGTCGCTGGTGATCACTCCCGGGAAGCCGTCCATCAGAATGCGGTTGCCGTGTTCGGGCTGGATGTCGAAAATAATCACCCAGCGCTCGCCGGCTAAATAGCTGGTCCAGTTATTGTGCGCGATCACGATCTGGTGATCTCTCGTCACGCTGCCGGTGGCGATGAACGCGCTGCAGTTGCCGGGCGCCTTCAGCTTCGGCGCATTGGCGACTTTCTGCCGCTTGTTCAGCCAGGGAACGTAGTAGTCGGGAACTTCCTCAAACGCGTTGAGCGCAACAATGTCGTAGACGTCTAGATCGACTCCATGCGCCTTCGCACCATCGGCAATTCCCTGCAGTTCCTGCTGATATTCGGCGTCGATGTGCCGCCACAGCATTTCGCGCGCGGTCGTGCGAAAAAATTCCCAATCGCGCTGCGTCTCGCGCGTGTCGAACAATTTGACGGCAGCCAGCCCATCGGCAATCTCGGGCGCCAGCAGGTATCCATGCTGATAGCCGATGTCCGCAGGCGAGCCCTCCAGATGAACGTAGGTCCATCCGCCCTTCTGGAAGCGATAGGCCTTCTGCAGCCGTGCGTCAGATGGGTTGGCGGCGAACGCGGCGCAGGTCAGGGCGAGCAGAATCGCGATCTCGTAGATGCAACGAAAAAAGTTCCTTGGCATGAAGCCCTCGGCGGTGTATTCGTGCCGTGACATTCTATCCCATGCTCAGATACCAACAGGGCTTAATGAGCGCTGTCGCGCGGTTTCAACAATTAACTTCCAGCTTGCCCGTCATCCGCCCACCATCGACGGGAGGCGACGGCGCGAACTTCGCGCGGCGGGCTTGGCTCGTCCGGCTATGCCGTTAAATCAGGATTTGCGCATGCGAGTGGGACAGACCGCCGGTATGCATTTGTGAAGCGCACTCGCACTAGCCAGAAAATCAGCATAACCAGCGGGAGTACGCTAAGAATTAAATACAACGTCGTGCTGAATAGGGCCGGGGACAGGTGTTGGCCGATACCCACTGCCGAAAGCAGTCTCAGCGGGCGGTTTGACGGCCCCAGGAAAAAAGACCCGGCCGCGATGAACAGGCCGAAGCACATGCGCCAGAGATGCCGCGCGATGCGCTTCGCTCCAACAACACCGCCACGCACCAGCATGCGAACGTCCCCCGCGCCAGCCAGCAGCATCACGGTACCCATGAAAAAAGCCATTCCGACCGGAACTCCGTCTGGTGAACTCGATCCGCTGCGCACGACTCTTAGGCCATTCATCCAGGTGAGGATACCGAGCGCCAAAGGAATCAGGAGCACGACCCAATCAAAGCGACTGGTCTCTCCGTCTTTGCGCCTGGCGGTCAGCCATCCCGTGCCGATGAGATAGAAGGTTAGAATCCCGCCGCCGATGTTATTCGGCTGATGCCTCACGATTGCAAGGTATACAGCGAGGACGGCCATGGTGAGCATGGATGCGACGAAGATTTTTCCTGCCAGCACATGGCGGTGGGACCCTTTCCGGAAAATCATTGCAGCAGTCCCCGACAGCAACCCTACGGTCCCGGCGAGGATATGAACAATCAGTATGGGCGAATAGGACATGCGTGCCTTCTTGCGGATAAATATACGCAGACCCGAGCCCGAACGTTCCACCTGGCTCTAGCCTCAAGAGCATAATTCCCGATGGGCGATCTGGCCGCCGATCTCGACTAGATCGTTAGGTCTGATGGCGATTTCTCACCGACTGACGGGCCTTAGTAGGCTGCCGCAGCCCTGCCCCGTCAGATATCCGTGCGCTGCTCCGGATACCGGGTCAGATACCAGCAGGGCAGCGATCCGGCGTGCGGGAACAAGGCGTTCACGCAGCTCTCGGCCTGAGGCGGATCGAAGATGAATTCCGTCTTCCCGCTCTTTTGCTGGATCGCGGTATAGTGCGTCACGGTGACCGAGCCGTAGGGCGAACGATGGGCCGCGACGCGCACCCGAAAAACGGAATAATCCAGGCCAAACGCCAGCATTCCGACCGCAATCAGGGCCAGAATCCCGCCCACAAAGATTCTCCGCAGCCGGTCTCTGAGGTTCCGTGCAGGCATCACACACCGCGCTGCCGCATTATATGCCGGAGGCCCCGGCGCTGGTCAGCACCGCTCCGTTAGCGGCGATCCCGGGCCGGCGGCATCCTCTCGTTGACAATTCCACTGTCTGACAGGCAAACTACCGCTTCGCCGCGAAACGCTTCTTACCGGCGTCCCAGGCGAGACCGCGGGCAAAGTCTGCCGTCGCGGCCTATACTCAGTCGTAGCTTCGTCCAATGACCATGACCGAACAAAAGGTCTCTTACACGCTGGATTCCTCGCTCGAAACGATTGACAGTGCCGAGGAGAAGGCGACCCGCATTGCCACCGACCTGGGTTTCGCCGACGACGAGGTCATGCAGATTTCCATGGCCGTCCGCGAAGCCGCGGTCAACGCCGTTTTGCACGGCAACGCCTACGCCCCCGACAAAAAAGTCACGCTGGCTTTTGAGCATTCGGGCAACGATCTGGTCATCACCATTCGCGACCAGGGCAAAGGCATGGACCTGAGCAAGATTCCAAATCCGCTGGCGCCGGAGAATCTGCTGAAGACCTCGGGACGCGGAATTTTTCTTATGCGCTCGTTTATGGACGCGGTGGAAATCCGCCCCACCCAAACGGGCACCGAACTTAAATTAATCAAGCACGTCCACGGACCAACCGCGGGCGGCAAGGAGGCTTCCCAGTGAGCATGAAGGTTGCGATTCGGCAAGTGGACGGAGTCACGATTGTAGACTGCAGCGGTCGCATCACCCTGGGCGAAGGCAGCGTCATTTTGCGCGACACGGTTCGCGACCTGCTGGCCAAGGGCAATAAAAAGATTGTGCTGAATCTCCAGGACGTCAACTATATCGACAGTTCCGGCATCGGTGAACTGGTCAGCGCCTTCACCACCACCAAGAATCAGGGCGGCGAACTGAAACTCCTGAACCTCACCAAGAAGGTCAACGACCTGCTTCAGATCACCAAGCTCTACACCGTGTTTGACGTCAAAGACGACGAAGCTTCCGCCGTCAAAGCATTCAAGTAGATCTCAATCACCACCAAACCGGGTGCCCCACTTCTCGCCGAATTTGCGAGAAGTGGGGACAGCAGTTTCCTCCCGAGCTTCATTTTTTGGTCTTGCATTCTCTTCCCTCGACGATCATCCTGTGAGTTGGAAGGCAACTCCTGCTCAATGGTGCGGTTCTAACCGCCCTGGGAGGTTCCCGATGAAACTCACACGGGTCTTATTCCTTCTGATACTGCTTCTTGCGACGGCGTGGCTCGCACTAAGCTGCGGCAGCAGCGGAAGACATTTACAATCCATCACCCTCACCCAGACCACGATCAACAATGGCGAGGAAGCTCAGTTCGTCGCGACCGGTACTTTTTCGGCGCCGCCCACTACCATAACGCCTCTACCGGTTGACTGGACCACGCAACTCATGGCGCCCCCGCCTCCGTACTACACCTACACACTGACCACTCAGCCCTATGTGGTCAACTGCACTGGGACGGGACCTGAAGCTCTTCCCGTTGTCGCCTTTGCGCCTCCGGATCCGAACGCTCCGGCGAGTGGCACAACCAAGATCGTTGTCACCGCGGCGGCTACGCCCACTTGCCTGACGGGAGGGCAGTCCGTGCGGTAGGTTCGTTTCATCGGTTAGTTTCATTCTGGAGCCGTTCGCCGGGTGCCCGATTTTGCGAGAAGTGGGACTGTCCACTGGCGTGTCCCGCCCGTTCCGGGACCCCTAACGAAATATTTCCTCCCGCATCACAGACCGCGCCGTGTGCCCGTGTCTAGAATCGGCTGCATGCTTAAAGAGAAATGTGCAATCGTTCCTGCTCGTGTGGGGACGGGCGCTCTCGCCCGTCCAGTCGAACGTAGATCAGCCAAAGACGGTCCGGCGGCGCGATCCATTACTGACGTCCGGGTTCCCGCTCCGCTCGCGCTCATCGGTTCCCTGCTGTTGGCTCTCTTCGCCGCTGCCCCTCGACTCTCCGCCTCCGATTGCATCGCCCTCGGCGAAGCCAGCCACCATGTCGGCGAAACAAAATGCGTAATGGGAAAAGTCCTGCGGGTAAAAATCGGAGCCCGAGGCGTTCACTTCCTCGATTTCTGCCCCGACCAGGCGGCTTGCCCCTTCACCGTGGTCGTCTTTCCCCATGATCTGAAAGATGTCGGCGACGTCCGCCGCCTGGCCGGACACTTGATCGAAATCCGCGGCCCCGTGAAGCTTTACGACGGCCGCGCCGAGATCGTTCTGAACCGCGTCAGCCAGATCACCGGAGGCTCAACCCTGATTCCTCCGCTCCCGAAAAATTACGACGTCGAAAATCGCGGCCACTACAGCGCCGGCCACCTTCGTCCCTCCAAGAAGCCGGCCAAGACAACCGCGACTCCCAACACCGCCGCCACCTACGGCAACGAGGCCGACAGCTCGGAACCGCAATAGGGATTCGGCGACGAGTAGTGTTCTAATTTCGATTTGCCTTCTTTGCGACCTTTGCGAATCCTTAGCGTTCTTCGCGGTTAAAGGCTTTTGATTTGCGAAATTAGGACACTATCCGGCGACCAATCCAGTTGCACCAGAAATTCAGCAGGGTATATACCTAGTGGTCATGCCAACTCCTGGAAGCAGGCGCGTAGCGCCGGCCATCGGATTGTTCTTCGTCGCGCCGCTGGTGTCGGAGTGGCTTCTCGGCGACCTTCCCATCAAAATGCTGGGGGCCCTGGTCGTACTCGCGCCGTTGTATGGCGGCGGCGCGCTTCTCATCCGTGAAGTCGTTCGTCGAACCGGCCGGGGCTGGCCCAGTATTTTTGTGCTGGCTTTTGCCTATGCCGTCTTTGAAGAGGCATTCACCACTCAGACGCTGTTCAACCCCAACTACCTGCACTTGAATCTGCATCTTCTGGAGCC
>Ga0074044_10002467_pt1 | contig 16156 bp, 11 predicted proteins | sample BogForMeECP23OM1_FD_94443 | JGI IMG/M metagenome (GOLD analysis project Ga0074044, IMG submission 94443) | Bog forest soil microbial communities from Calvert Island, British Columbia, Canada - Bog Forest MetaG ECP23OM1 | ecosystem: Environmental > Terrestrial > Soil > Wetlands ...
CGCATCCACCTGAACCACTTTGGCGTCAATCAAACCTGCGCTCGTGAGCAAACGAACCTTCGTCGCATCCTTGACCACATGATAATTGGAAATCAAATAACCGTCGTCCGTGATGAAAAAGCCCGTGCCGGTGGCAAATGGATTAATATGGGAAGTTGAACTAGAAAAATCGTGAAGCTTGAACTCTGACGAAAATTTGCGCACCTCAGCAATTTGTTCTGGCGTCATTTGCTGTTCCAAGGCTGGCAGCCATTTTCTAGCAAACTCATCACCTTGGGCTAAAGCCATGTTGCCCCATTTATACGCTTCAACATAATCTTTCGCCACACCATCGCCATTAGCATAGCAGACACTCAATTTGAGTTGAGCCATCGAAAAGCTCTGTTCGGCGGACTTACGATACCAATTCACAGCTTCGGCATCATCTTTAGGCACGCCTTCGCCATTATTGTAGCAGACGCCCAAGTTACATTGAGCCGCAGCATTGTTTTGTTCAGCAGCCTTCCGATACCACGTTACTGCCGCCACTTCATCTTTATCCACACCCAAGCCGGCCTGGTAACAAACGCCCAAACTACGCTGGCTTTCAGCGTCGCCTTTTTCGGCAGCCTTACGATACCATTTAATCGCTGCTGTGTAATCTTGAGTAACGCCTCGGCCCAGAGAATAACAATTTCCAAGGATGGTTTGCGCTGAAATATTTCTTTGGTCTGCAGCTTTGCGCCACCATCTCACTGCCTCGGCTTCGTCGGCGGGAACCTTGTAGCCGAAAAAATACACTGTGGCGAGTGTGTATTGTGCAACGGGATCACCTTCTTCTGCTGCGGGCCTTAGTTTGGCACCAAATGCGTCAGCCAACTTAAATTCTGCCGTTGGATTACCGACGCCGGGGTTGACACTGGTGCTTCCGACTAGATTTGTATTGCTTTGTCGTGCGTGCAACTGGACGCCAGCAAATAAAACGAGCAGCAAAAAACCCGTCACGCACCACTTCATGTTCATGCCGCCAGCTTAATCGGAATTCCGCGTCTGACAAGCATTGGTAAAAATCGAAGCCGGCTTATTTCACTTGCGATTGGATGTTGGGGAGGCTTGACTGATCTCCTATGGCCAAGCAGAAGTTTTCCACCAAACGTTACGATGACCAAACTTGTTCACTCCGACCCCAGTGAATCCGTGACTGACAATGTTATCAAAGACGCAAGAGAGCTGTTCAAAAACGTTTCTGCAAACTGTGTCAGGGCGGGTGTTAATATTTACCCTGATTATTTCTGAATAATCAAAGCGCCAATTGCCCCAATCGTCCATCCCAAAATGAATACAGGAAAAGAGCCGTTCAAGTGTGGAATGGAGAGTGCGGAGTGCGTCCCCAATTTGATTTCCGTCTTCGCAAAGCTTCGTGCGACGAGTCGGCGCGACCAGTTGCCCCTGCGGAATTCGGAATGCGGAATGCGGAATTTCAGTCAGAGACTCCTCACGTCGTCTCCTACGGATTTGGATTGGGGGAGCGCGACCGTCCCGGTTGCCGTTTTCGGCGTCGCGCCGAAAACTCGTTCCTCAAACTGAATGGTTCCACCAATGGTTCGGGCGCGACGCCCGAACCTGCACGCGAGACGCGCGCGCTCCCCCCCGTTGTCCATCCCAAATTGGATTCAGGAAAAGAGTTCCCGTCCGTCCCGCGATGCGGGACGCGACAAGTTGCCCATGCGGAATTCGGATTTCAAATGGTTCACGCTCGACCTCACCCCGGCCCTCTCCTCCGAGGAGAGGGAGAATTCTTCGCCGCTCTTCTAAAAATTCGCGCGACTGGATTTGCCGACCGCTCATCCGCAAAACTAAAAACGACCGGCGGCTTTTCCTTCTCCTGGGGGAGAAGGTGGGGATGAGGGCGAGCGTAAAACACAAATCTCATTCGCCCAATCGTCCATCCCAAATGAATTTACATCGCCAGCAATTCTCGGCAGGCGGTCTGAAGCTTCTTCAAGCCCGCTTTTGATTTCGCCTCGATGTAGCAGCGAATCAACGGTTCCGTGCCGCTGGCGCGGAACGCCACCCATTCGCGGTTCGGCAACAAAAATTTGAAGCCGTCGGTCGTGATGAATTTCTCCACCTTAAACAGGCCGATGCTTTGCAAGCCACTGCCGAGTTTGGCCAGCAGCGCGTCCTTTTTGTCCGGCGCAATCGCGACGTTGATGCGGTCGGTGAAAAATTCACCGATTTTCTTCGAGAGTCTCTGCAAAATCTGGCCGAGTGATTTCTTTTCGGTCGCGACGAGTTCGGCCATGAGTAGGCAGGCGAGGATGCCGTCCTTCTCCGGCACGTGGCCTTTCACGCTCAAGCCGCCGGATTCCTCGCCGCCGACGATGATGGGTTCGCTCTCCATCAGCGCGCCGATGTATTTGAAGCCGACCGGCGTTTCGTGGACTTTCACGCCGAGCAATTCCGCGACGGCGTCCACCTGATGGCTGGTCGGCACCGTGCGCACAACCGCGCCCGTCCAGCCCCGGTTCTTTTTCAAATGATACAGCGCCAGAGTGAGAATCTGGTTCGGCGTGAGCCAGGTGCCGTTCTTGTCCACAATGCCAAACCGGTCGGCGTCGCCATCAAGGCCCAGGCCAATCTGCGCCTTGCCGCTGCGGACGAATTTGCTGACCTCGGCCATGTTTTCGGCATTCGGTTCGGGATGATGCCCGCCAAATAGCGGATTTTTTCCGTTGTGAAAGACGGTCACTTTCGCACCGACGCTTTCGAGGAGTTTATCGAGGTAACCGCGACCGGTGCCATACTCCAGATCAATCGCGACTTTGAGCTTCGCCTTTTTGAGCACGGGAAAGTCAATGAGCTTGTGGAGCTGTTTGAAATACGCGGGCTGCGGATCGAACGTCGGGCATTGATACGTGCCGATGACCACGCCCTTGAACGACCAGTTCGCTGCCTGAAGCCGGGCGATGTTCGCCTCGACTTGTTTGGTAACTTCCGGCGCAGCGGGCGCGCCGTTGCTCGTGGAAAATTTCAGACCTTGATATTCCGCGGGATTGTGACTGGCGGTCATGTTGATGCCGCCTGCCGCCTTGCGATGGCGGATGTTGTGGGCGATGACCGGCGAAGGCGTGTCGCGATTGCACAGGAGCGGTTCGAGTCCAGTCGCGGCGAGCACTTCGGCGGCGGCCAGCGAAAATTCACGTCCAAGGAATCTTGTGTCGTAACCTAAAATGACGATTGTGGACTCTGAACCTTGAACTGTGGACTTCAAATAGTCGGCGATGGCTTGGGTGGCGAGGCGGACGTTGTCGAAGGTGAAATCGCGGGCGATGATGCCGCGCCAGCCGCTGGTGCCAAATTTGATCATAACGTGACAAGTGACACGTGACAGGTGACACGTGACAAATGGTTCACGCATCACGCATCACGTTTCACGACTTCCAATCAAACGCCTTCTTCTCCAGCGCGTAAAGGTAACCGGCAAACAAGATTGCCAGAAACGAAATCATCGAGCCGAGAATCAGGTTGCGCGTGGCGTGGTCGGCGAGCATGTCCCTGTAAACCACCGCCCACGGGTAAAGGAAGACAACCTCGATGTCGAACAGGATGAACAGCATCGCCACGAGATAAAATTTCACGGAAAAGCGCGTGCCGCCTTCGCCGATGGGGTCCTTGCCGCACTCGTAGGCGGTGTCCTTGGCCTTGGTACGTTTGCCATATTTGCCGAGCAACGGTGAGAGCGCTAGCACGCCGCCCGCGAAGCCGATGGCCGCGGCGAGCAGCATGAGCACCGGGATGTATTGCTCCAATTGCGACGGTTGCGCCTGTTCCATGCGCGGAAATGTAGAAGAAACGCCGGAAAATTCAACAAGGAAAACCCGCAATTATAAAAATTCACTTCCGGAACAGCCACATCAGCAACGTCAGGATCGCGCTCAAAATCAGGCAGGTGACGATTGGAAAATAAAAATGGAAATCGCCTTTGGAATATTGGATGTCGCCGGGCAGACGACCGAGCCACCCTTTGCCGAAGCCCGACCACAACAGCGCACCGACCGCCACCAGCAGCAGGCCGGCAATCACCAGAAATTTGCCCACCTCGTTCATTGCGCGTTTGTGTCCAAAAATTTCACCATTGCCGCGCCGAACGCGGCCAGGTCGCGCGGCGTGCGGCTGGAAATCAAATTGCCGTCCACGACCACCGCTTCGTCCACCCAGATGGCGCCGGCGTTTTTGAGGTCATCCTTGATGCCGCGCGAGCCGGTGGCGCGCTTGCCTTTCAGGATTTGGGCGGAAATCGGAATCCACCCGCCGTGACAGATGAACGCGACGAGTTTGCCCTGCTCGAAAAATTCGCGCGTGAGCGACAGCACTTTTGCGTCCCGCCGCAATTTGTCCGGCATGAAACCGCCGGGCACGAGCAGCCCGCAAAAATCCCTGCTGCGCGCCTCCTTCAACAACAAATCCGGTTGCGCCGGATAACCGTGCTTGCCGCTGTAGGTTCTTAATTCGGGCGCGGCGCATTTCAGCGCATAGCCCGCTTCCTCCAGCCGCAGCCAGGGATACCAAAGTTCCAGGTCCTCATAGATGTCGTCCAGAAACGCGAGTAAAGTCTTGTTTTTTTGCATGGCGCAATATTTGGCGAACGGCTTTAATGAAGTCAATTCACCACGCGATGAATTTTCAGAAGCCATCCGTGAAGCCCATCGGCTGGGGGGAATCGTTTCTGTGGCTCACCATTGCGATCGCGAGTTTCCACGCGGCTTATGCCTCAATCCGGCATCCAGCGGCCGGCCTGCTGATATTCGGCTACGCCCTGGGACTGGTCCGGCTGGCCGACCAGCCCACGGTCCGCCGCGCGTTCTATTTCGGACTGGCGACCGGGTTTCTCTGCTACGCGCCGCAACTGTTTTTCATTCGGGACCTTTTCGGCCCGGCGGCGATTGTGTTGTGGCTGGTACTGGCATTCTGGATCGGGCTGTTCACGGCGATTGTCTGCGGCTGCATCCGGCGCTGGGGTAAAGCAAAAGTTTTGTGGCTGGTTCCAATTGTTTGGACGGGTGTGGAGTATTTCCGCAGCGAACTCTATCTCCTGAAATTCTCGTGGCTGAACATCGCGTATGCGTTGCCAATCCAATTCAGTGGTGCAGGAACTTATCGCATCGGGATGTTCGCCGCCGGTTTTGCAGTGATCGGAATCGCTGCCGCGTATCCATACAGATTTTTTCGGAGACGAACAGTATTTGAATGGTTCCTCATCTTCACGATTTTGATCATCATTCTGGCGACATTATTTCCGGCAGATTATCGTTCAAGGGCTCACTCCAGACTTTCCATAGTCGGCGTTCAATTGGAATTCCCGAATGAAAACATCCTTCCCAAAGTTCTCAATTGTGCGCTGGCTAAAAATCCAAACGCGCAGATTTTCGTCTTGAGCGAATACACGCTCGAAGGACCGGTGCCCGATTCGCTTAAGAATTGGTGCCGCCAACATTCGCGTTTTCTGGTTGTCGGCGGCGAGGTACTGCTCGGAACCACGAATTTTTACGACACCGCTTTTGTAGTCGGAACGAACGGCGAGATTGTTTTCCAACAGGTCAAGTGCGTGCCGATTCAGTTTTTCAAAGACGGCCTGCCGGCGCCGGAGCAAAATGTCTGGGATTCGCCGTGGGGCAAAATCGGGTTCTGCGTTTGTTACGACCTGAGCTACACGCGCGTCACCGACCGACTGGTGGAACAAGGCGCGCAATTCCTCATCGTGCCCACAATGGACGTTGAGGAATGGGGCCGGCACGAACATGAACTTCATGCGCGCGTCGCGCCCTTGCGCGCTGCGGAATACGGCATCCCGATTTTCCGCCTGGCCAGTTCCGGCATCTCGCAAGCCGTTAACCGGGATGGCGATGTAATCGCGCAAGCTCCGTTTCCGGGAAGCGACGACATCATCGCTGCGGAATTGCCTTTGTTCTCAAGAGGCTCGTTACCGCTGGACAGGTACCTCGCGCCCATTTGTGTCGGTATTACGACGGTCGTCACGGCGGCGTTGTTATTTCTCACCTGGCAGGATAAGCGAGCCCGACGGAAAAATTGAAATTTTTCTTTCACCGGCCGGCATTTGCCTTTTCAATTCCGCGCCATGTCGCGCGATTACGTTCTCGAACCGTTTCATTCCGCAGTCCATCTGCAGATTGACTACGCGCGCGAACTTAATCCGCAGCAACTTGCCGCCGTCACCGCGCCGCCCGGCCCGGCGCTCGTCATCGCCGGCGCCGGTTCGGGCAAGACCCGCACGCTCACCTACCGCGTCGCCTATCTGCTCGAACAGGGCATTCCCGCCGACCGCATCCTGCTGCTGACGTTCACCAACAAGGCCGCCGGCGAAATGATGCGCCGTGTCGCCGGCCTGCTCGGACAGGAACTCGCGTCGCTCTGGGGCGGCACGTTCCATTCCATCGGCGCGCGGATTCTGCGTTCGCACGCCGACCTGCTCGGCTACCGCCGCGATTTCACGATTCTCGACCGCGACGACTCGAAGGATTTGATCAAGGCGTGCATTGCCGACGCGGGGATTGAAACGAAAGGCACGCATTTCCCGAAACCCGAGGTGCTCTGTGAAATTTTTTCGCTCGCGGTGAACACCCACGCGACCACCGCGGAAATTCTGGAAAGGCAATTCGATTACTTCGAGAAAATCACCCGGCTGGTCGCCGACGTGCAAAAGCGTTACACCGCGCGGAAACGCGCGACGAATGCGATGGATTTCGACGATTTGCTCGCGCTCTGGCTCAGGCTGTTGCGGGAGCACACCGAAGTGCGCGAACATTACCAGCGCCGCTTCCAGTTCATCCTCGTGGACGAATACCAGGACACGAACCGGCTCCAGAGCGACCTCATTGACCTGCTCGCCGAACGGCATCACAACGTCATGGTCGTGGGCGACGACGCGCAGAGCATCTACGGCTGGCGCGGCGCGAATTTTGAAAATATACTGAAATTTCCCAAACGTTATCCCGACGCGAAGGTTTTTAAAATCGAAACCAATTACCGCAGCACACCGGAAATTCTGAAAGTTGCCAATGCCGCCATCGCCGCCAACCGGAACCAGTTCACCAAGACACTGACGCCGGCGCGCAAATCCGGCCTGAAACCGGCGCTGGTTGCGTGCCTGGATGCCGCACAACAATCCGCGTTCATCGCGCAGCGCGTGATGGAATTGCACGACGAAGGCGTGAGCATGAACCAGATTGCCGTGCTCTATCGCTCGCATTTTCACGCGCTCGAATTGCAGCTCGAACTCACCAAACGCAGCATCCCCTTCTCCATCACCAGTGGCATCCGGTTTTTCGAGCAGGCGCACATCAAGGACGCGACGGCGTATCTCAAGCTGGCTGCCAATCCGCAGGACGAGCTCGCCTTCAAACGGCTCGTGCAACTGCTGCCCGGGATCGCTGCCAGGGGCGCTGAGAAAATCTGGAAGATTTTCTCCGCGAAGATGGAGGATGGAACATCGAGAATGGCGGGAGCTAACCCCCCCACCCGGCCAGAGGCCACCCTCTCCCCGCCCGGCGGGGAGAGGGGCTCCCATCAAACTTTGGCCGCTGCCCTTCAGTTCTGTTCCAAATCCGTTCCGGCAAAGGCGGCGACCGCCTGGAAACAATTCGTCGAAACCATTACCCAGCTCGAAGAGGAGACCGTCCGCAACAGCGCGGCGAAGATGCTGCGACTGGTGATTGACGCGGGCTACGACGATTATCTCAAGGAAAACTTCGCCAACTACCGCACCCGTCTGGAAGACCTCGAACAACTTGCCGTGTTCGCCTACCAATTCAATTCGGTCGAGGATTTTCTGACGCAACTCGCCCTGCTCACCAATGTCGAAGCCGAGGGCGACCGGGCCGCGAATCGCGACGCCGAGCAAATCCGGCTTTCGACAATTCATCAGGCAAAAGGTCTGGAGTTCGACGTTGTGTTCGTCATCATGCTTTGTGACGGTTTGTTTCCATCCACGCGCTCGATGGAAAGCGACGATGGCGAGGAGGAGGAACGCCGGCTGTTTTACGTGGCCATCACCCGCGCGAAGAGCGAGCTTTACCTGAGTTACCCGCTGATTCGCGCCAGCTTCAGCAATTCCGGCGGCGACGGGATGCAGCAGCCTTCGCGGTTTCTATCGGAAATTCCCAAAAGCCTTTTGAACGAATGGAACCTGCGCTGAAAATGTGGAACCGCGACTTTCAAGTCGCGATCCGAACGCAACCTGAAGGCTGCGGCTACCGCATGATGGCGAAATCACTTCAAACGTTCCGTCAAATCTGGCATCTAATCAACGTGCGACGCATCCGAATCCTTTTTGCGGCCTGCCTTTGTCTCGCGGCTTTGACTGCGAATGCAGCTCACACGCAGGTGCGGCTGATGCTGTCCGCCGACACCGCACGGCCCGGTGACACCGTGCTGGCGGGTGTGGATTTGAAAATGGAGCCGGGCTGGCACATCTATTGGAAAAATCCCGGTGCGGCGGGCATGGCCACCAAAATTGAATGGCAACTGCCGCCCGGTGTTACCGCCGGCGAAATCCAATGGCCGTTGCCGGAAAAACTCCCGCCCGCCGAAGTCACCACCTACGGTTACAACGACGAGGTTATGCTCATTGTGCCGCTCAAGCTTGCTGCCGACTTGAAACCCGGCCCGCTCGATTTGAAGGCCAAGGTTTCCTGGCTCGAATGCAAGGAAGCCTGCATCCCTGGCAGCGGGGACGTTCAAGTCACGCTCAACATCGGCAATGAAACCAAAACTTCCGCCGATGCCGCGCTCATCCATTTATGGCAAAACAGAGTGCCCATGCCAACGCAGGGTTGGCCTCTTCGCGCATGGTGGGAGAAACTTGCGAATGACGACACGCGGCCATTGATCATTGAGTTGCTGCCTTTTTCACAAAAGCCATCAGCGTCCGTTGAAAAGGCCGACTTCTTTCCAGACGCCTATGACCAGTTTGAAATCCAAGCTGCGACTGAAACAATTCCTGACGCACATGCGGAATTTTGTCTGCGCAAGCTGGTAAAAAAATTCTCCGGCGACTGGCCAAAAGAAATTTCCGGGGTGATTGTTGAGGAAATCGGGCAAGCGCATTCCAGTTTCAATGTCAAAATCTCCGTCAGCAATAAAGTTACAGCCGGTGAAACAATTTCTTCAACGGCAAATCAGCCGTCCGCGTTGCCGCCGCAACCGCTCTGGCGAATGCTGCTCTACGCCTTCATCGGCGGATTGATTCTAAATATCATGCCGTGCGTGCTGCCGGTCGTCGCGCTGAAAATTCTCGGTTTCATCAACCACGCCCAACACGTACCGCGCCGCGTCCGCGCGCTCGGACTGATTTATGCCGCAGGCGTGCTGGTGTCGTTCCTTGCGTTGGCGGCCATTGTCATCGGCGTCAAGGCCGCCGGACATCACGCGGGCTGGGGAATGCAGTTCGGCAGCCCGGAATTTATCGTTGTGCTCACCACCCTCATCACGCTCGTCGCGTTGAATCTGTTCGGCGTGTTCGAAGTCACCCTCGGCGGGCGCACGTTGAGCGCAGCCGGGCAACTGGTATCAAAACAGGGCGCGGCCGGGGCGTTTTTCAATGGTTTGCTGGCGACGGCGTTGGCAACGCCCTGCACCGCGCCGTTCCTGGCGCCAGCACTCGGTTTTGCCTTCGCACAAAGCTCGTCGCTGATCATTTTAATTTTTTTGTTTGTCGGACTTGGTCTTGCCGCGCCGTATGTGGTGTTGAGCTGGAACCCGGCGTGGCTGAAATTTTTGCCCAAGCCCGGCGCGTGGATGGAAAAATTCAAAATCGCGATGGGTTTTCCGATGTTGCTGACAGCCGTCTGGCTTTTCAATCTTGCGACCGGTGATTATGGCACGAACGTCTTGTGGCTCGGCGTTTTTCTTGTGCTGATGGCGTTTGCGGCCTGGATTTTCGGCACATTTGTCCAGCGCGGCCGGGCCGGTAAAGGCGTCGCGCTCGTCATCGTTTTAATTCTCGTCACCGGCGGCTACGCCTTCGCGCTCGAAAACGAGTTGCATTGGCGAGAACCGATAGTTGCCGCGACCGCAGGTTCGTTGAAAGCATCCCCGGATGGCATAGATTGGCAGCCGTGGAGCCTGGAAGCCGTCGCGCAGGCGCGCGCAGGCGGAAATCCCATCCTGGTGGATTTCACCGCCGACTGGTGCCTGACCTGCCAGGTGAACAAAAAAACCAGCATCGAAGTTTCGTCCGTCCGACAAAAGCTCAAGGAAATCAGCGCTGTCGCCCTGGTTGGCGATTACACGCATTTTCCAGACAGCATTACGGCGGAATTGAACCGTTTCGACCGCGCTGGTGTACCGCTGGTTTTGGTTTATCCCAAAAATCCGGACGCGGAACCGATTGTATTGCCGGCGATTTTGACACCGGGCATCGTGCTGGACGCGCTGGACCGGGCGGCGCGTTGACTTTTGAACGGAACGGGGCAGATTGGTGTCTGTAAATCCAACAATTAAAAATTCTGAACCTATGAAAAAAACACTGATTTTATTGGCTACAATGGTATTGACCACGGCAGTGCAGGCGGTGGAAATCGGCAAGCCCGCGCCGGATTTCACGGCCACGGACATCAACGGCAAGACCGTCAAACTGAGCGATTACAAGGGCAAAATCGTTGTGATCGAGTCTTACAACTCCGACTGTCCTTATTGCCATAACCAATACAAGACCGGCGCGATGCAAGCGTTGCAACGCGACCTCGCAGCCAAAGGCGTCGTGTGGCTGCTGGTGAATTCTGTGAACCCGAAAAATTTCAGCCATCGCACGCCGGAACAGGCCCGCCAGGAAATGGCGGCGGCAAAAATGGACGTGACGGCGTGGATTGACGACAGCTCCGGCGCCGTCGGCCATCTCTACGACATGAAAACCACGCCGGACATGTACGTCATCAACAAGGACGGCATCCTTGTTTATGAGGGTGCGATTGACAACCAGCCCGACCCGTTCCACGACCCCAGCAAGGCGCAGAATTACGTCAGCCAAGCCATTGACGCGCTGCTGGCCGGCAAACCGATCACCGTTTCCGAAACCAAGCCTTACGGCTGCAGCGTGAAATACGCCGATTAAAAGGAACTGCCCGTTGCCCGGCCCGCCGCCAGATCCGGCGGGCCTTTTTGCTTTTTGAGACCGGTTTGTTCAATGGATGTGCCCATATTTGCGTGACAAACAGCAAAAAATGTTGTAGGGTCAACTCGTTCAGAGAGTTTGAAATGCATTATGAAATCAGGGCGGCGGGCTTTCCTGTCAGGAGCGGCTGAACGCATGCGCATATTCCCGGCGCTTGTCTGGATTTCATTCGGGCCTTTCGCCGCCTGCGGCGGAAATTTCTACGCCGACACTTCGCCGACGAACGTTCCTTGGTCGAACGGTATTGTGCCGTACGAATTCACCAACACCCTCTCCGCCGCGCAGCAACAGACGTATCTCGACGGGCTGCGCGAATGGGAACTGGCCGCGAACGTGAAGTTCGTTCCGCACACCAATCAGACGCGCTGGATTCTTTTCACCTACAACACCAACTTCCTGGATTTTGTATCCGGCGGCAGCTACAACCCGCAGGTTGTTACTGTTTCCAGCCTCAGCCGCGCGCAAGTCTGCCACGAGATGGGGCACTCGTTTGGATTCACTCACGAAAATATCCGGCCCGATCAAACCAGCTACCTCACGATATTGACGAACAACATCAACGAGGAGCCAACAAACATTTTCTGGTTCACCATTGACCCAACGAGTGTCACCAACGGAAATTACGACTTTGAATCGGTCATGCATTTGGGCTGGGATTTTGCCTCGACCAATCCTGGCGTGCTCGCCACGCAGCAACCCAGGCCGCCTTACTTTCCGCGCTATCAATTTCGCATGGGCAATTTCTGCCTCAGCCCCGGCGACCGCGCAGCGCTCCAATATCTCTATGGCCCGCCCGCAGTCCCGCTCACCAATATTGTCACGACCACCGCTGACGTCGGCTTCGGCAGTCTGCGGGCCGCACTTTATTACGTCACCGATCATCCCGGCTCCGTTGTCCAATTCAACATTCCGACCAACGACCCCGGTTACAGCAACGGCGTCTTTAACATCCATCTCACCGGCCATCTGCCGCCGCTCGTCTCAAATGGAATGGTCATTGACGGTTCCACGCAGCCCGGTTTCACGGGCAAACCGCTGATTGTCGTGGATGGTTCACAAATCATCCCCGAATCCTTCACCTCCAATTCCGGCCTGCTGATCTACGCGTCGAGCAACCAGGTGAAAAACATTTCGTTCCAGGGATTCAACTGGAATGGCTTGACCCTGGAATACGCCGATGCAACCAACAACACCATCGCAGGCTGCTGGCTGGGTTTGGATTATACCGGCAGCAACGCGGCCTCGAATGCATATCAAGGCATCCTGTTTGCTTTGGGCGCCAGCCACAATATCGTCGGCGGCACCAATGCGCTCGCGCGAAACATCATTTCCGGCAACGGCCAGTACGGCCTCTGGATGTCCGACACGAACACGACCGGCAACGTCATCCTCGGCAATTATATCGGCACCGACGCCAGCGGCTCCTTTGCCGTCCCCAACGCGCTGGGCGGCATCGGCATCTTTTACAACGGTGTCGGCCACGTCATCGGCGGCACCAACGCCGCCGCCGGCAACGTCATCTCCGGCAACGGCGGGACGGGCATCTGGCTTGCCGGCACGAATGTGAACAATGTCATCGTGCAAGGAAATTACATCGGCTTGAACGCCGCCGGCACGGCAGGGATTCCAAACATCTCCGACGGCGTCAATGTGGTCGGCGGCGCGACCGGCAACACCATTGGCGGCACCGGTGCCGGGGCGCGCAATGTCATTTCCGGCAACCAAGCATATGGCATTTATATTTCCGATCCGGGCACGAGCAATAATTTTGTGCTCGGTAATTACATCGGCACCGACATTACCGGCACCAATGCGCTCGGCAATGGGAACATTGGCATCGGGATTTTGACAAACACCAGCGGGAACACCATCGGTGGCACAACCGCCGGTGCGGGCAACCTGCTGTCCGGCAACACCAACTACGGCATTGCCATGATCGGCGTGAGTGGCAATGTCATTCAGGGCAATTACATCGGCACCGACGTCAGCGGCAAAACGGCGTTGGCCAATGGTAATCAAACGAACGGCATTGGCTTGTGGAACGGCTCGGCGAACAACCTTATCGGCGGAACCGGTCCAGGCGCAGGCAATTTGATTTCCGGCAACCAGGCATATGGCATTTATATTTCCGATCCCGGCACGAGCAACAATTTTGTGCTCGGAAATTTCATCGGCACCGATGTCACGGGTACGAATGCCATTGGTGATGGCGGTTTCGGGATTGGGATTTGGAGCAGTGCCAATGGGAACTTCATTGGCGGCACCACCCCGGGCGCAGGCAATCTCATTTCCGGCAATCCGGGCTTCAGTTATGGCATCGCCATGGGCGGAGTGAATGGCACCGTGGTCCAGGGAAATTTTGTCGGCACCGACTTCGCTGGAAAAAAGGCGCTCGCCAACGGTTTTGCCGGCGTGGGCATCTATGGCGCCTCTCTCGGCAATCTCATCGGTGGCACGACCGCCGCCGCCGCCAACCTCATTTCCGGCAACGGCTCCTACGGCGTGTTCATCAGTGACCCCGGTACCAGCGGCAATTTTGTGCAGGGCAATTTCATTGGCACCGACGTCACCGGCACCAACGCCCTCGGCAACGGCACCGCCAGTTTCTATGGAGCCAATGTCGAATTGCAGTCCGGTGCGAGCGGCAATTTCATTGGCGGCACCAGTGCCGGCGCGCGCAATGTCATCGCTTTCAGCAGCGTCAAGGGGGTGCTCCTGTTCGACGCGACCACAACCAACGATGCCATCCGTGGCAATTCCATTTTCGGCAACACCAACCTCGGCATTGACCTCGGCAACGTCGGTGTCACGCTTAACCACACTGGTTTTCTCGCCGGCCCGAACGACCTGCAAAATTATCCCGTCATCACTAACGCCTACGGTTATGCTGCCAGCACCATCGTTTCCGGCACGTTGAACAGCCTGACCAATCAGGCTTATTTCATCGATGTCTATCGCAACCTCAACGCCGACCCCAGCGGTTATGGCCAAGGCCAGTTTTACGTCGGCACCGTTAGCGTGACCACTGATGGTTCTGGCAATGCAGGCTTTTCACTCACAAACAACACCGCCAATTACTCCGGCCAATATTTCACTGCCACTGCCACTTCATCCGGCGGGGACACCAGCGAATTCGGCGCCGACATGCTGGCCATCAACGTGCCGGCGCCATCGGCGCAATTCACCGGGCCGTTCCAGTCGCGTACCAACGGCTTCGCTTTCGGCCTCACGCTCCAGACTAATTTCAACTACCGCATCCAGGCCGCCACCAATCTTGCCGCTCCCATTGTGTGGACCGACCTGACCAATTTCCTCGCCACCAACTCGTTGTTCCCGTTTACCGACCGCACCGCCACCAATTATCGCATGCGTTTCTACCGCGTCATCTCGCCCTGACTGGTCAAAAGATTGGATGTTGGGCGTTGGATGTTCTTTGTTCGATGTCCTCCCAATTTTTGGCAGGGCGCGTCACTCCGTGCGCGCCGCCGGTCTTTTCGCGGCAGCGGCGGGCAGCCGCCGTCGCGCCGTAGCGGCGCTTTGGCGCGCCGCGAAGGCGGAAGGACTGCCCGCCCTACCCTGGAAACCCATAATCCTTCAGAAAACATTTTGTCGGCGCATTGATTTCCACGGGCCTTTTCGTGAATGGGTCCGTGTAAGCCAGCCGCACCGCGCGCAAACCGAGCGGTAAATCATTTCCCAATTTTCCATAAAGCTCATCGCCGACAACTGGCAGACCGGATTCCGCAAGGTGGACGCGAATTTGGTGCGTGCGACCGGTGACAGGTTTTGCTTCAACCAAGGTAAATTTTCCGCGCGTCTCCAACATTTTGAAATGCGTTTCGGATTCCTTGCCAAAACGCTCATCCACTTTCATTTTTCTGAATCGTTTTTTGTCCGGCGCGAGTTTGAGTTCGCACGTCCATTCACTTTGCTTCGGCTCGCCAACCACAATGGCCAGATACGTCTTCTCCATTTTCCGGCTCTCGAACAGATCAAAAAACCTTTTGACCGCGCCGGGACTTTTGGCAAAAAGCAAGACGCCGCTCGTGTCCGCGTCGAGGCGATGAACGTGCCGGAGAAACTTCAGTCCGCGTGATTGCGCCCAGAAGTCGCGCGCAGCGATGGAGGATTCGATGGCCGCCTGCAAATTGCGCGACGTGTTCTGCCACGCCACCGGCGCGAGCATCCAGCCGCGCGGCTTGTCAATCGCCAGCGCCGACCGGTCCTCGTAAAGAATCGGAATCGGCTCGCAGCCGGGCAGTTCGATGGAGTTGGGTTTAGCCACGCCACATGGTAGCAGCCGATGTAAATCGGCTCAAACTTTTCGGCAGCGGAGGCAGAATTAAACCATCCCTCACCCCGGCGCCCTCCCCACGGAGAGGGAGAATCGTTCGCCGACTCACTAAAACACCTGAGACCGGATTTACCGGACGGTCAACCGTAAAGCAAAAACCTCACTGCCGCTGTTCCTTCTCCTGGGGGAGAAGGTCAGGATGAGGGCGAGTGTCCAACCATCTTCAACTTTTCCTCCATTCCTTTTTCGGCGGTTCCGGCAAACCTTGTGCACGAAATGCCGTGCGGAAATGGACCTTGGCAATTTTCGGCAAATTCTCCGCACCGCGCTCGGCAACAAATTTCTTCGCCGCCTCATCCACGGCCGCTGACGCGCCTTTCGGCAATTCCAATTCAAACTGCTTTTCCAGTTTTGCCAGGCCTTTCACAAATCCGTCGCGCGCCAGAATCGAGGCGGCCGCCACTGCCAAATCTTCTTCCGCCTTGTGACGTTGAACCAATTCAATCTCCCGGCCCAACGCCATCAGCGCCTTCGCCACGACTTCCTTGTTTGACGCGAACTGGTCGCTGATGGCCTTCACCGGCACGGGATTCATCTGATGCCGCTGGCCCATAAGATTTTCAATCACCCGCGCATGGCCCCACGCCAGAATCGCGTTCACCGATTTCATTTTGGCGTAAAGCCGGTTATAA
>Ga0074044_10002468_pt1 | contig 16155 bp, 14 predicted proteins | sample BogForMeECP23OM1_FD_94443 | JGI IMG/M metagenome (GOLD analysis project Ga0074044, IMG submission 94443) | Bog forest soil microbial communities from Calvert Island, British Columbia, Canada - Bog Forest MetaG ECP23OM1 | ecosystem: Environmental > Terrestrial > Soil > Wetlands ...
GATGAGGTCGAAGATCCGCCGCATCTTCGAGCTCTTGGAAACCATCGTATGGAAGCTGTAGTCCTCGCGCAACTGGGTCCGCAGCTCCTCGAGCTCGTCGATCAGCCGCCGTCGCTCCAGGGTCCGCTTGACGAGGAAGCGGAGATGATCCGGATCATAGGGCTTGGTCAGAAAATCGTCCGCGCCGGCTTTCATGGTGCGCAGAGCATCGGCGGTGTCGCCGTAGGCGGTGAGCACGATGACTCCCACCGGGATTCGCTCGGCGCGGAGGCTGGAAAGAATGTCGAGTCCGCTCAGGTCGGGCATGCGTAGGTCGGTGATCACCAGATGAAACGTCTTGCCGCGCAGCCGCTCCAGCGCCGAGTGGCCATCCGCCGCCGTCTCGACCTCGTAGCCATCAACCTCCAGAACCTTCCGGAGGTGGTCGCAGTTGAACTCCATATCATCGACCGCCAGAATGCGTCTGGTCATCGGGCACTTCCATCCTTTGAAGAATCACTCCCGAAACTCATCGCTTTTCCGTGCTGAACGGTGCTTGACAATCCGCGGGTCAGCTTGGACCGCGAAACCGGGATCCATGGTGACTTCAGGCCCGCGGCAGAACCGGCTGGGCGTCGGGCAAGGCCGGGCTGTCGGGTTCGCGATCGAGCGCAGGCGGCAGCGCGGGGCCCGGTTCCGGCGGCCTGGGATCTGCCCGGGGTGCCTGCTCTGGTCCGGCTCCTTGCGGGGGCGAAGCGGGGGCCGGTGCCGGCTGGCGGGGAGCCCGATCGGGGCCTTCGGAGCGCAGAACCGGAGCGCCCCGGCGGGGTGGAACAGGTCGCAGCGACCGGGCGCCCGAGCGATCGCGCGGGCCCGCCGAGAACAGCGGTGCCTGGGGCCTTTGCCGGGTTGCAACCACAACGTCTTGCCGCTTGCCTGCCCGCTCGATCGTGAGCCGAAACTCCTGGCCGATCGGCGCCTCGTCGACGGCCCTCGAGAATTCCTCCCAATTCGTGATCGGATGGCCATCAAGGGACACGATCCGGTCGCCCACCCGCAGACCGGCCTCGGCAGCCGGGCTCCCCGCGCTCAAACCCGTGACCACCAGGCCCGCTGCCTGGCCCGTCGGGCCAAGCCCCGGGCCGCCTCCCGGGGCGATCATCACGCCGAGATAACCACGCCTGACCTGGCCGAATTCGGCCAGATCGCTGACGCAGCGGCGGGCGCGCTCGGCGGGGATGGCCGAGCCGAACCCGTCGGGCCATCCCCGAGGGTCGAGCCGGGCCCGGTTGATTCCCACGATCTTGCCCTCAAGGTTGATCAGTGGACCTCCCGAGCCGGCGCTGCCGACGACCGCGTCAGTTCGCAGCAGATCGTCCTGGGCACCCGCGGCGCGACCGCTCACGATCCCGGCCGAGACGGTCCCCGCACGGCCAGAGGACCGACCGATCGACAGGACCCAGTCGCCAAGCTGCAAGGCCTCGGAACTGCCCCACTCGGCCTCTTTCGCACGCACGCCGCGGGGGTCGACGGCAAGCACGACCAGCCCGATTTGCGGGTCGCGAACCACGCGATCGGTTTCCACTTCCCGTCCGTCCTCATAAACCACGACGACCCGCGACGCACCAGCGATCGCCTGATCCGATGTCAAGATCAGGCCTAGAGCGGCATCCACAACGACGCCAGAACCGCCTGGCAATCGATCCGACTCGCCAGGATCGCCCGGCATTCCGCCCGGCCCGCCCGGAAACACCGGTCTGCCGAGAATGCCGCCGGGAACCCCCCGCCCCAGCAGACCCATGGGGCGGACGGCGACGACCGAGGGAAGCATCTTCTCGGCAGCCTTGCGGAAACTGGCGGAGAGGGTCTCGGCCTCACGCTGGGCAAGCGCCGGACTGGCGCCTCCAAGGCTGACCGCCAGGATGAGCAGCCGTTCGCCTAACGCCCGGGTAAATCGAGAACGGCAAGACATGGGAGTCGCTCCGTCGGCGTGTTCGATCCCGTTCCGTCGTGCTCTCACAGCGGACACTTCCGTGACCGGAACCGGATCGGTGATCCGGTTCCCTCGGACCACGGCATGGGCATCAATATACCGTGAACACCGCCCTGCTCGCAATCCTGCCAGGCACGTGTGGCCTTACCGTTTGGGGGCGTCTGGCCTGGCATCGCCGCGCGTCGCCTTGGGCGCATCGGCCGCCGCGGGTTGCCGCCGATCCTTACGAGCCTTGGTGCCCTGGGAGCCGGAGGAGGTCACGAACCACGATTCCAGGATCGCCTCGGGGCTCAAAAACGGCAGTACTGTCTTCCGCCGTCCCCCCGTGAGATGGACGACCACGGGTTTGGCCCGCGGATCATCGGGGACGAGCGTGTGCGTTTGCTTTTTCTCCTCGGACGTTCCCTCGTGGGTGATCGTCTCGAGGGTGAGCCGGGTTGGTGGTTTGTCGGGATTGGTGTAGACCGTCGTGATGCGGACCGTGTAGTCGCCATCGAAGCCGCGGGGGCAGACGTAGATCTCCTCCGGGTGATTGCCGTAACCATTCTTGACGATCGATCCGCCGAAGACCGTTCGGGGCATCGAAAACTGGGCCACGGCGCCGAGCGGTTCCTGGATGGCCAGGTCATAATCGGCTTCGCCGTCCCAGGTCAGGCGAATGAAGAGGTCGCGGGCCTCGGCGGCCGGCAGCCGGGCCAGCAGCTCATCGGCCTCCTTGCCGCGTGCTTCCTCGCGGAGCCTGGCAGCCAGCTCTTCGGCCTGCTTGCGCGCCTCGCGGCGGAAATAGTCGTCGCTGCCCGGCCAGCCTAGCGACAGCAAGCGGTCGATGGAGTCTCCCATCCGCTTCGGATCCTTGGTCTTCCGCGCCAGGTTGATCGACATGACAAGCGGCTCGAAGCGATGGGGAACCTTGGTGGCGGCCTCGTCCAGCAGGGGTCCAATCCGTTCGTAATATCCCTTGAGGAACAAGGCGTCCGCGGCCTTGACCAGGTCGTTCGGGTTGTGAGTTCGCTGGGCCGCATCGGCCGCGTAGTTGAGCGCAAGCTTGATATCCTCCGGCTTGCCCTTGAGCTCCTCGACGGCGATCGCCAGCGCGATGTACATCCAGGGCTCGCGATCCTTCGACCCCCGATGGTTCAGGTAGCCGAGCAGCGCGGCATGAACCTCGGTGAACTTCTGACTCAGGTTGAGCAGCCGGAGCGTCTCGCGAAGCTGGTCCGACGATTCGTCGTGCTTGCGGTAATACTCGGACCAGAACTTGTAGGGGTCCGAAGGCCCGGCTGGCCGGCCCGTGCCCGCGGCCACCGAGCCGGGACCGATGGGAATCAGGGCGGGGCGAACGCCGGCTCCCGGAGTAGCCGGGCGGATCGTGGGGCCAGCGGCGGTGTCATTCTGCGGCTGCTTCGATTTCACGACCGGCCCATCGGCAGCCGGCGAACGAGACGCGGGACCGGCCGGTGCTTGACCAGCCTGGTCCCGCGAGGTGGAACGCAGTTTGGAAGAGGATGAACCAGGATCAAGCTGGTCTAGTTGCTTTTTTTTTCCATATAGGCGCTGGCGGGGTCCTGGGACTGAGGCTCGACCGGGACCGACATCATTCCCATGCCGCCGCCCATGCCGCCCATGCCGCCGCCCATGCCGCCCATGCCTCCGCCCATGCCGCCCATGCCCATGCCGCCCATGCCTCCGCCCATGCCGCCCATGCCCATGCCGCCGCCGCCCATGAGCGACATGGGGATGATCGCGAGATCAGCCACGGGGTAGACGCGGATCTCGGTCTGCTGGTCTTCGGATTCCTGGGAGGTGATCATCAAGAAGCCGTCCTTGACCGTGTAGGTCAGGCCGAGCTGCTTGAGCAGCAGCCGCAGGGTGGTCTTGAGAGGAACGCCCTCCAGGTCGATCGAGACCGGCGAGGTCAGGGTCTTGTCGGCCTCTTGCATGCCCAGGGGATCGACGTAAATCGGGATGCCCGAGTCGTTGGCGTCCTGGGTTGCCTGCTTGATGTACTTGAGGACGTCTTCCAGGGGAGTCTCGTTGGGGAAGGACATCGCGATCGGCTGGTCGAGCTTGGCCTGGATCGACTTGGTCTTGGCGTCGCGCTCGAAGACATCAACCGCCTTGCCGTACCTGGCGATCCGCCGCTCGGACAGGCTTCGCCAGACCTCGGCATCAGGATATTCGATGTACTGATTGTCCGGGAATGGCACGCCCGCCCGGGTGACGTCTTGCATGGTCAGCATGTAGCGGAACGACTGAAGTTGCCGGAATTGCAGCTCCTGGGCAAGAAAGCCCATGGTCATCGAGGTGAACATGCCGGCGTACGGAGCGGGATCCCAGTCGCTGTAGGGCATGGTTCCCCGCCGCATGAGCGCCCGGGCATGCTGAGCGAGCACGCGGGCCGAGTAGAACGGGGCGGCTGTCGCGGTGATGTTGCCGTAGCCGCCACCGTAGAGGACGTTGTAAATGCCCTCGTCCATGAGCAGGGCGAACTGAGTCATCATCCCCTTGATGGTTTCCTGGTTGGTCATGAACTCGGAGACGGCGCGCGACCGCTGCTCGGAGGCCGCCAGCAGTCGCTGCTGCTCGGCACGCTCGGCGACGATTCGCTCTTCGTCACGAACCGTGGTGAGTAACTGGGCCTGAATTCGCTTGTCCAGGGCCGAGCGGACGCTCTCGGGAACGTTGGTCGCGGAGCGAACGTAATTCTGCGCCAGCCGCAGATTGGTCAGAGCGGCCTCGGGCTGCCCGGAACCGACCAGGCTGCGTGCCGCCTGGAGCCGCTGCTGGACGTCGCTGGTAAGCTGCTGGCGAGCGATGTTGTCTTCCCGATCACTTTCCTCCAGCGTGGCATGGGCCCCTGCACCGGTCGCCGGCTGATTGGCAGTCGCTGCCGCGGGGGCGGGGACGACCGGAATGCCGGGGGTGGGCTGACCGGTGCCGGCGGGTGCGGGGACGCCGGCAGCAGGCGCGGTGACGGCGGGAGCCGGCGGAGGAGTTGTCGGCGCTGCCGGCGGCTGAGCCGGCGCAGGATCCTGGAAGGCAACGCGGACCACGCTGTCCTGCGCCGCCTTGGTGTCCTTCAATCCCCGGGTGGCGTCGGCGTTGCCGGGATCAAGCGTGAGCGCCTTTTGAAAGAAGGTTTGGGCCATCGCCGTGGCCCCCTGGGCAAGCGCCTGACGCCCCAGGTCGTTCAGTTGAGAGGCCAGCGGTGGGCCGTCGTCGCCGAGTGCCACAACCCCGGACAGCAACACGCCACCCAGCGCCAATAGCCCGGCACCTTTCCACAGTCGCGCGGTTCGAGACATGTTCCATGCTCTCCAGCAGAAGGGTTCACCGGCACCAGCACCGGCTCTGGACGCTAGATGCTCTCCCTGTTTACTTTACGGTCATTGCTTCAGCTCAGCAAGCGGACGTACGAATTCGTCTGGTCAAACCACGCGGCCGCGGGCGACTGGCTCTCGCTCGACATCCATTATGCCACACGGTTCGCGGTTCGGCCAAAGTCGATCCTCTCCACGGTCAGGATCGCCACCTGCCCCGCCGGGTTTCGGTCCAGCCCGACGGCACCCCGCCAGGCTCGCCCGACCCGTGTCAATCGCCTTCCGTCCCCGTTCTTTGACACGTCCCCTCGTGTGTTCTAGAAGTTCTTCAAGTACAAAAGAGTTGGCTGCTTACAAATCATTGCTCGGATTACGGGCCCGCTCGAGCCCGAACCGGCAAAAGCCGGCAGCCACAACCGGTTAGAGCGCCGGAATTGAATCGCTCAGGCGGTTGGCGCGGCGACCGCTCTCCGTTTATTGCGGGATCGAAGGCCATGGCCGAGGATGAGGATCAGACGAAATCGAAGACGCCCGAATTCGATTTTTCCGCGTTTCCCTCGAACACTCTCTTCCATGAGCGCCGCTTCGGCCGCGATCGCAGGACGCCCCCGGCCCGGCCTGGGACAACCGACGGATATCCTCAAAAAAACCCCGAACGGGTTCGACGTGAACGGCGAGCCCGCAAGGAACGCCGGAAGAGGATCGATCCCACCACGTTCGAGAAGCAGTACACCGAAGACGAACTCGAGTTCATGAACGCCATGCAGCGCTTCAAGGAACGAACCGGCAAAGCCTTCCCGACCCATGCCGAGGTCATCAGGGTCGCCATCTCGCTGGGGTATCGCATGCCAATCGCGGAGGAGCCATCCTGAACCAGGGACGGCACCAGAACGACCGCCAGGTCGAGTTCCCGATCCGTTGAGTTGACCCCTGATCCAACGCTGTTCGGCGCGGGTCTCCAGACCCCGCCGTCTGCCTCCGGGGTCGGGGTTGGAGACCTTCAGTCGGCGACGTGGCAAGGTCAGGAGACCTTGCCACAACTTGAGGCGAGCTTGCGGCCCGCCTGCATTCCGTCAAGACGACCAGAGTCAACCACGCCGGCCGCCCGCATCAGGCTGGCGCGGCGACCCCCCTGCCGAGCCAGGGTCAGATCAGGCTCGACCGGAACGTCGCCGTGCCAGGGTCGATCATCGACCTGTTGCTCGTTCAGTTCGATTGTGAGACGGTCACCAGGGCCGGCCCGGTGAAGACGTTCACCCAGGCATAGACGGCATCCCTGGTCAGCTTCACGGCCCGGCTGAGATCGCGACCGGAATGCGGCGCTGGCACATCGGTCTTCGCCGTCTCTACGGCAGATTCGGCCGGGATGCTCAACCCGTCATTGCGGGAATTCAGCTCAAAGGCGGTTCCCACATAGTAATCGCAACTGACTTCCAGGGGCTCGAACCGTGGCGTTGCCGCGGTGACGGGAGCCTTCGCTGCCCTTGCGGGTGCTCCAAACCCGTCATCTTCCCGAACCAGCTCACCGGCCACCTCGATGTCCAGATCGTCCGGCAATTCGCGAGTCTGGGTCGCCGGAAGGGACAGCGGCGGGCGTACGGCAACTGGCGTCGCCGACGGCTTCGTTGGCTCCCTCCGTGGTGTGGGCAGCACACTCTTCGCCGGGGGCGTCAGCTCACCGGCAAAGTAAAGGCTCGCGCTGGTTTCCATCGGCCCGAAGCTCGTTTGTGAGGCCAGGGCAGGCCGGGCCGGACTGGTGACGACAGGCCGCGGCGCACTGGCCAGGGCAGGCCGCGGTGCGCTGGCCACGGCAGGCCGTGGCGCACTGGCCACGGCAGGCCGTGGCGCACTGGCCATGGCAGGCCGCGGTGCGCTGGCCACGGCAGATTGCGGCGCGCTGGCCACGGCAGGCCGCGGCGCAGCGGCCATGGGAGGTTTGATCCCGATCCCTCGGCTTTGCTGAATCAACTTGTCAGCTCCGCCGCCACCGGGATTCTTGGCCACGACAACCGGCTCGATTCGCCGGGGTGATGCGGCCGGGAAGACCACCCAGGGGAGCACCGAGGCCAACGTCCTGCTCCACTGAGCCAGCTCGAGCTGGACTTCTCGATAGACCTTCTTGACCACAGGCTTGGGGTCGAACCGAACGGGCGGGGCCGGTTTCCGGACCACCTTGGGCGGCACCACACCGGTCCCCTCGTTCTTGAGATTGAGCTCGTGGGCGATGCCCAGGCTGAGCTGCTCGCCAACCCAGATCGGCTCGAACGATCTCCTCTGCCGTACGAAAGACACCGGCCGCACTGCGGCGGTCCGGGTGTCTTCAAGCAATGCCGGCTTGCTGGAAAAAGTCGCGGACGATGCCTTCGGCAGGCCGGGCCGGTCCGACGGCTCCGGGGCTGTGGCGGGGAGGGAAGATAGCGCAGGACGAGGAGCGAGACTCTCCACGTCGTAATAATCGCTGACGATCACGTAATCCGCGGTTTGCGGGTTCCGGGTGTCCCAATCGGCGAATCTGGCATTCATCCAGTTCTGAGTGGAGGCGACCCAGCTCTCGATCACAGGCGCGCTGGGAATGGTTAACCCCATCGCTGCCACCAGACTGACCAAGACCAGTCGTAATGTCATCGGTCGTTCTCCGGGTCGTGTTGTCTTCATCGCTCGTAGAAGCCATCCATCTTCGATTCAAGCTGTTCTCGTACAGACCTCCGTTGTCCTTGTCTAGAAGTATCGACGAGGCAAAACAGGGGCTTTAGAAACTTAGGGGTATCTAAGGAAAGAGGGGGTATTTTCGAAGTTTGCCCGTTCAAGAAAGGATACCTTGTCGCGGTCTCTTTTCGGCCTGGGTTAGATTGGGGGGACATCCAAGGCGGGTTTCGCGTGGTCAAGTCCCGGCAAAACCCTTAGGATTGGCACCGCTGAACGCACAGGGGGACGTCGCCTCATTCCGAGGCGTGGCCGCAGGGAGTGGCGAGAACATGCCGAATGCGGTTCTGGTGACCGGCGCGGCGGGTTTCATCGGCAGCCACCTGACCGAACGACTGGTACGTGACGGACACCGGGTGCGCGTGCTCGTGCGGTACAATGGTCGCGACGACCGGGGTCATCTCGACGACTTGCCGGCGGACATCCAGGCCGAGCTCGAGGTGCACCGGGGCGACCTCAAGGATCCCGAGGCCGTCCGCGCGGCCGTGGCGGACCGGGCCTGGGTGTTCCACCTGGGGGCTTTGATCGCGATCCCTTACTCGTATCAGAACCCGCACGACGTGGTGCAGACCAATGTTCTGGGCACGGCCCACGTCCTGGACGCCTGCCGGGGCTCTTCGGCACTCGAGCGGCTGGTCCTGACCTCGACCTCGGAAGTCTACGGCACAGCGCGGTATGTGCCGATCGATGAGCAGCATCCGCTGTGCGGGCAATCTCCCTACGCCGCGACCAAGATCGCCGCCGATGCGTTGGGGGAGAGTTATCACCGCTCATTCGGCCTGCCAGTAACGATTCTCCGGCCATTCAACACCTTTGGTCCCCGGCAATCGGCACGTGCCATCATTCCGACGATCATCAGCCAGGCTTTGGTTCGGCCCGTGGTGAAGCTGGGTCGGATCGACCCCCGCCGCGACCTGACCTATGTCAAGGACACGGCCCAAGGATTCGTCGCGATCGCCGCCTGCGACGGGGCCGTGGGGCGGGCCGTGAACATCGGCCGGGGCGAGGATATCTCGATCGGCGAGCTGGTCGAGCGGATTGGCCGGCTGCTGGGCCGAGCGATCACCGTCGAATCCGAGACCGACCGCCTCCGTCCCGCGGCCAGCGAGGTCGAGCGCCTGCTCGCCGGCACTGCCCTGGCCCAGTCACTCTGGAACTGGAAACCTCGGTACAGCCTCGATCAGGGTCTGGAAGAAACCATTGCCTGGATCCGCGAGCACATCGGGCGATTCCGGACCGAGAGTTACACCACCTGAAAGCGTCAGGGCGGTTCAATTGTTGTGGGGAGTGGCGAACAGGGCCGGAGAACCGCCGGGATTGCGACACCGAATCGAGGCGGGGTAACCTGGAATAGCATTTTCCTGGACCCTCCCGCTTCTCGACCTGGAATCCGCATGATCATCGACTGGACCCCGCTGGCTAACCTGATCGCAACCCATGACCGCTTCCTGGTGACGACGCACGTCCGGCCCGATGGGGATGCGCTCGGATCCGAGGTCGGAATGGTGGGGCTGCTCAGGCAGAAGGGGAAGGATGTCCGGGTGGTCAACGTCAGCCCCACGCCGCCTCGGTATGACTTTCTCGATCCCGACGGATCGTTGTTCGAGCATTTCAGGTCCGCGGTCCACCCCGCCGATCTGGCGGATCGCGAGGTTGCACTGATCCTCGACCTCTCGGCGTGGAGCCAGCTTGGCGACATGGCCGAATATGTCCGATCTTTCCCGGGGCCTCGCGTGGTGATCGATCACCACGTCAGTCAGGACGACCTGGGGGCGCTCTTCATCAAGGACACGGCGGCCGAGGCGACGGGAATTCTCGTGATGTCGGCGGTCGCTGCGCTGGGAGCAGCGCTGACCCGCGAGGTGGCCACGGGGTTGCTCACGGCGATCGCCATGGATACCGGCTGGTTTCGGCACACCAATACGCGGCCCGGAACGCTTCGCGCCGCGGCCGAACTGATCGAGGCGGGCGCCGACATCGCCGCGATCCACCGCGACCTTTTCGAGCGCAATACCCTGGGACGGCTGCGGCTGATGGGCGAGACGCTCTCGTCATTGCGAACCGACATGGGCGGCAGGGTTGCCTACGCCACCATCTCACGCGCCGACCTGGAGCGGACCGGCGCAATTCCCCAGGATTCGGAGGACATGGTCGATTTCACGGTCAGCCTGCGCGGAGTCGAGGTGGGCATGCTCTTCATCGAGCAGGCCCGCGGCGGAGTCAAGGTGTCGCTGCGTTCGCGTAACGGGCTCGATTGCGCGCGACTGGCCGCAACGCTGGGAGGCGGCGGGCACCAAGCCGCGGCCGGGGCCACTCTTTCCGGCGCAATGGCCGAGAACGTGGACCTGGTGCTGAGCGCGGTACGCCAGGCTCTTGATCCCGCCACGGTTGCCGTAGTCCGTAGTCCGTAGTCAGTGAATACGGAGGACAGAACAGCCAGTGGTTCGCGGTCTTTGGTCTTTACTGACTACTGACTACTGACTACTGACCACTGACTAGTCTTCGTCTGTCCTGCGCCTCTTTGCGTTCCAGTTGGTCCCTACCAGGGGAGTTCACGGAATGACCCGCCGCGACTTCTACCGTTATGGCAGCATCGTTCTGGGTGGCCTGATCAAGCTGGTGATCGCCGTGCCGGCGGTGGCCTTTCTGGTCTCGCCCCTGCGCAAGAAGGGTCAGGACGCCGGGGAAAACGCTTTCGCGGCCCTGACCAGCCTGAATCAACTCAAGGTGGGGGTCCCGCGATCGTTCGCGATCATCCAGGATCAAACCGACGCCTGGATCAAGTATCCCAGCGAGCCGGTCGGTTCGGTCTGGTTGATCCGCCAGCCGGCCGGCGCGAAGCCCGAGGTGATTGCCTTCACGGCCGAGTGCCCGCATCTGGGCTGCGCCATCAACTTGTCGGCCGACGGCAAGAGCTTTCTTTGTCCCTGCCACACCAGCGCGTTCGACTTCGACGGCAAGCCGCAAAACCAGGTGCCGCCGCGACCGATGGACCGGCTTGACGTCGAGCTGACGGCCGAGCCCGACCCCAAGGTTCGCGTCAAGTTCCAACGGTTCCGGACCCTCGCCGCAGAGAGGATTCCCCTTGCTTAACCAACTTGCCGACTGGCTGGATGACCGGACCGGTTACCGGACCTTGGTCCGCACGTTCAGCGCAGAGCAGATTCCGGGCGGCGCTCGCTGGCGCTATGTCTTCGGCTCGACGCTCGCCTCGGTCGTCTTGATCCAGGCCGTGACCGGCGTGCTGATGGTGACAGCCTACAGCCCGTCGTCCGCGAGCGCCTGGGGCAGTGTGTACTACATCAATAACATCATGTGGATGGGCTGGTTCATCCGCGGTCTGCACCATTTCGGGGCGTCGACGGTGATGGTGCTCTTGGTCTTCCACCTGCTTCAGGTGTTGCTCGCCGGCGCCTACCGCAAGCCTCGCGAGGTCAACTGGTGGTTCGGCCTGGCCCTGCTGGTGCTGACGGTGGGCTTCGGCCACACCGGCTACCAGCTTCCCTGGGACCAGAAGGGCTACTGGGCCACCAAGGTCGTGACCAACATCATGGGCGGGGCCCCGCTCATCGGTCCGTATCTCAAGACGATCGTGGTCGGGGGCACAGAGTACGGCAACCAGACGATCACCCGCCTTTTCGGCCTGCACGTGGCCATCCTGCCGATCCTGATGATCCTCTGCCTCTGGGCCCACGTGATGCTTGCTCGGCGGCACGGGCTGACGCCTCCCGCGCGACCGGAGCGGTGGGCCGCCGAGACCTACTGGCCGGCGCAGAGCTTCAGAAACGTTGCCTTCCTGAGCATCGTTGTGGGAATCATGGTTGCTCTGGATCTGATCAAGGGCGGGGCTCCGCTCGACGCGCCGGCCGATCCCTCGAGCTCCGACTACCCGGCCCGGCCCGAATGGTTCTTCCTCTGCCTCTTCCAGATGCTCAAGCACTTCCCGGGCCGGCTCGAGTGGGTCGGCTCGATCGTCATTCCCTCGACCATTCTCCTGGTCCTGTTCATGCTACCGCTCCTGGACCGGATCTTGCCCTCGAGGTTCCTCCATTTTCTGGCGTGTGCAGGGGTGTTCGGGCTGCTGGGAGGCGCCGGCTACTTGACCGTCGAGGCCCTCAAGGCCGACGCGGCCGACACGCAGTTCCAGGAAGCCAGGAAGAAGGCCGATGCGGCCCAAGAGCGGGCACTTTTCCTCGCGGCCAGCCCCGCGGCCGGCATCCCGTCGGCAGGAGCCGGGTTCCTGCTGCGGCACGACCCGCTAACCCACGGGCATGCCGCTCTGGAGAAGCAGTGCCTGGGCTGCCATTTCTTGGGCGGACAAGGCACCGGCGAGCAGACCGCGTCCGACCTCAAGAGCTTCGGCTCCCGAGACTGGGTGCGCGGCCTGCTCGAGAACCCCGCGGCGACCGCCTATTTCGGCAAGGTCCCCAGCCTGAGCGGGATGATGGAATGGAAGAAGAGCACGAAGCTCAAGGGCAAGCAGCTCGACGACGTGGCCGATTTCGTCGCGTCGTTCGCCCGGATCGCCGGCGACTTGACCGCCGACGAGTGGCTGAACAGCCCCGGCGTGGCCGAACACCCCGGTAACCAGCCGTTCCAGAAAGAATGCGGCCAGTGCCACATAATCGAGGGCTTCACCGAAGGAGGCACGCGCGACGCGCCGGGGCTTTTCTCCTGGGGTTCGACGCGGTGGCTAACCCGGATGATTCGCAAGCCCGGCGCCCCGGATCTCTACGGCTTCTACGAGGATAAGGCGCAAATGCCCCCATTCGGCCCCGACCAGTTGCGCGGCAACGACCTGGAGATGATTATCCGCTTCCTCCACGACGATTACCCCATTCCCGGCACCGAATCGGAAACGACCGTGGCGGGGGCAACGGCCAAGACCAATGATCAGGTCGAGAAGCCTTAGAGCCGGTGGGGCGTTGTGTAATCGTTCTGTAGGCCAAGGGCCTCCTTCTGCTGTCAGATCAATTCCCGGCAAAAGTGAATTGACACCGAGTGCTTTCCAGATCCAATCCCTGCTCCCGGGCGAACCGCACGAACGCCCAGTGGCTGACGAACCACTGGCCGAAGCGGCTGCCCAGATGGTCGAGCATGACACGGCGGTCGGCGCCGAGGACGGACGGCATCATCGCCTCGGATTGTCGCAAGCGATCGGCACGGGTAGTCTGGTACCTGGGGAGGTGATCCATGTTCGGGGATGGCTCGTTGACATTTCGAGAGTTCATCATGCGTGAACCCTTGCCGCTGGCGACGATCCACGACGCCGTGCTGGAGTTCCTGCGCGGACGGAGAGACGCCGTGCTCTTTGGCGCACACGCGGTGAACGCGTACGTTGATGAACCGCGGATGACACAGGATGTCGACATCCTCTCCCCCAGGGCGGCGGAGCTGGCCGAGGAGTTGCGAGTTTACCTGTCGCAGAAATTTCAGATCGCTGTCCGGATTCGAACCGTGGCGAATGGTCTCGGCCACCGCTTGTATCAGGTTCGCAAGCCTCAGAATCGTCACCTCGTGGATATTCGGCGAGTCGAAAGCCTCCCCGCTCACCAGGTAATCGAGGAGGTTCTGGTAGTTCCTCCAGTGGAATTGATCAGTCAGAAGGTGCAAAGCATGGTCCATCGATCCAAGTCGGCGAAGGGGCCCTTGGACCTGACCGATATCCGACGCCTCCTTTTGACCTTCCCCGACCTGAAGGCATTCGAAGGCCCCGTCGCCGATTGTCTTCGGGCCGCCGGTGCTCCGAGCACGACTCTCGAGGCCTGGCGAGAGATCGCCGCCCAAGAAATCATCGCGCAGGACGACGACGAGGGGTACTGACCAGCGGTTACTTGACGTCAGACCGATCCAGGATTTCGAGCATGCACTCGACCGATTCTCTCGGATCGGGCCGCTTGGGCGGTGTGGTGAAGTCCAGCTCGAGGCCCTGCTCCTGGGCGAACCGCACGAACGCCCAGTGGTTGACGAACCGCCGGCCGTAGCGGTTGCCCAGGTGGTCGAGGACCAACCCGGCGGGCGGTGCCGAAACACGTCGGCATCATGAGCAGATCGAGTAGTTCTCCTGGCACTCGCTAGTTGGTGCGCGATGAGGGGTAGGACGTGCAAGATAGGGGGAATGGTTTCCGGCGAGATTCCAGGCCGGGGTGGCGACTATCCCTGCTCCATCGGTAAAAAAGCACGCAGGATGGACCCCATAGTACCAGTATGGAGATACACCATGCGTGCCACCGACGACCTTCAGACTACCATCACCCTCGGCTCCGTCAAGCCAGACGGTCAGGCGTTCTCGCTCGAACTTTCGCTGGAGATGTCCTTGCCCATGCCACGACAGGACGAGTATCTCCCCGACCAGATCGAGGCGTACGTTCATCAGGCCGGTCTTGAAGTCCAGCGCCGGCTCTTCCAAGTCTTGATCGAGAAGGCCGATCAAGAGGCGGTTCTGCAGCACCGGCACGGCAAAGGCGGCGCTGGCATCCAGCGCCGGGGGACACGACCGTTCACCTTCTGCCGGTAGCTGGTTCGGGCAGGGGTCTCCTGACCCGCCCGTCCTCTGTGACCGCAGGTTTCCCAGTCCCCGACTGTCGGCGCGTCACCTGGAAACCTTCGGTCAGCCGAACGGCGGGGTCTGGAGACCCTCGCCGAACGAAACAAATTCGCAACGACATGAGTGGTCAGCGTGGTTCCCAAATCAAGCTCGCGAGGGTCGGTTCACTCCATCGCTGCTCATGTGACCATCATGCCCGGGCCGGAGTTCGGTTCGGTTCCGAAAACTCGGCTTCCCAACCGGACGTCGCTTCGAAAAAACTCGAAGAACCCGCCAGTTTCTTGGGGATTTTTCTTGAACTTGGCGATCGGCCGTGGTTAGACTCGCGCCGCCTTGAGTGACTGACCGCGATGGCCATTGCGGTACGGTTCCGAGACGGTCAACGAATGGATTTCGCTGAGCCCTATTCACGGAAAGGACGCCGACCATGAATCACCGTCCGCTCATCGGTATCAACACCGACTTCCGCGTCTCTCCCAAGACCAAGGTTTCTTGCAGCCTCACTCCCAGCGGCTATTACGATTGCCTGCTGACGGCCAATGCCCTGCCGGTCATGATTCCTCCCCTCATCAGGGAGAGCGAGCTCTTGCCGATCCTCGAGCGACTGGACGGCGTGGTGTTGACCGGAGGCGACGATCTCGACCCGCGCAAGCTGGGGATGTCACATCACCCGTCGGTGACGTTGATCCCTGAGCGCAGGGAGATCGCCGACCGCCTGCTCTGCAAACTCGTCCAGCAGGCCCGGATCCCGACGCTCGGCATCGGCCTGGGAATGCAAGAGTTGAACGTCGTCTCCGGTGGCGGCCTGTTCGTCCACCTGCCCGAGGACCTGCCCAAGAGCATTCCTCATTACGACCCCCACGGCGGTGCCCATCGCCACACCGTGGTCATGCAGCCCAAGACCCGGCTCGATGAGATCTACGGACCGGGCGAGATCCGGGTGAACAGCTACCACCACCAGGGCGTCCGCAAACTGGCCCCGAACTTCCGGGTCGCCGCGCTGGCACCCGACGGCCTCATCGAGGCCTTCGAGGGCAAGGACCCGGGCTGGTGGGTCGTAGGCGTGCAATGGCACCCGGAGAACGAAGGACACATCTCGCTGGACATGCAGCTCATTGAATCGTTTGTCGAAGCCGCCGCCTCGGGCAAGAGCACCCCGGCGCTGGCCAAGGTGGGCTGAGCCGGGCACTCTCTCCTGGCCGATACGGTTCCCATCAGGCTGAATGCCGATCGTCGTTTCCAGATTCCAGAAGCGTCAAGAAAAGCTGGCGCTCCTGGAATCTGGAATGCTTTGAAGTCTGGACGGAATCAAAGAGAAAAAGGTGTCAGGAACCGAAAAACGACTTTCTTACATCAATGTACCCGAAATCAGTTCCTGACACCCTATCTGCGGCCCGGCGTATTTCTTCTGGCCCAGCAGCGCCCCGCCGAGCAGCGACAATCAGTCCAGCCAATTCTCGACTCGCAATCCTGGCACTCGTTCGAAATCGGTTAGGTTGGCGGACAAGAGAATTGCGTGGTTGACCAGCGCCGTCGCCGCGATTTTCAGATCCCTTGAGCCGATGCGAAGCTTCTGCCGGCGGAGATCGTCAAATTGCCGGGCCGCAGCCTCA
>Ga0074044_10002469_pt1 | contig 16153 bp, 15 predicted proteins | sample BogForMeECP23OM1_FD_94443 | JGI IMG/M metagenome (GOLD analysis project Ga0074044, IMG submission 94443) | Bog forest soil microbial communities from Calvert Island, British Columbia, Canada - Bog Forest MetaG ECP23OM1 | ecosystem: Environmental > Terrestrial > Soil > Wetlands ...
AGAGCCGTGTGGAGCGGTCCCGATGTGAGCGGCGCCTCCTGTCGGCGATGGAGATCGGTCGCCATCACCGTGAGTGGAATTGCTAGCCCGGAGAAATCCGAGGGGATGGCGTCGGGCAGGAACTGTGCGCAGAATTTCTCGGCGTCGATCTGCGCGGCATGCCCGAAGGCCCCGGCGAACAAGTCGGCGAGCTTTCCGGCGCGCGCCTGAATCAGGCGGCGCATGGTTTCGCCCCGGTTGTGCGCGAACGCGAGGACGTGATGGCGAATGTCCTTCCCGCGCAGCGCCGCCGCATAGGCAGCACCGACGAGAGCGCCGATCGAGGTGCCGGCGATGGCGACCGGCTTCACGCCCATCTCGTCGAGCGCTTCGATGACCGCGATATGCGCCAGCCCGCGCGCGCCGCCGCCGCCGAGCGCGAGCGCGAAGGTCTTCATCCTTGCCGCCTCCTCAAGTTGCCCCGGCCTGACGGGCGAAGCTCCAGGCCTTGGCGGCGAGTGGCCGGACAAGTTCGGCCCGCGCCGCGGCGTGGGTGCTGCTGGCGGTGCCGTCGCGCACGCGGCCGACGATGCCTTGCAGGATCGCCGCGATGCGGAAGAAATTGTAAGCGGAGTACGTCGGCAGGTAGGGTCGCGGATCGAGTCCGGTGCGCTTCACGTAAGCATCAACATACGCCTCGCGAGAGGGAATGCCGAGCGCGGCCAAATCGCAACCGACGAGCGAGCCGGTGCCGGCTTCCGCAGGCGGCATGTCCCACTGCATCAGGTGATACGCGAAATCCGCCACCGGATCGCCGAGCGTCGACAGCTCCCAATCGAGCACGGCTAATATCCGCGGTGCGTCGGACGCGAGGATCATGTTGTCGAGGCGATAGTCGCCATGCACCAGCCGTGTCGGCTGCTGCGGCGGCACATGCGCGGGCAGCCATGCCATCAGCCTCTCCATATCCTCGATCTTCTCCGTCTCCGATGCGCGGTATTGCTTCGACCAGCGCTCGATCTGGCGGGCCACGTAATTTTCGCCACGTCCATAATCGGCCAATCCGATTGCCGCGGGATCGTAGCTATGCAGACGCGCAATCGTCGCGTTCATGGCGTCGTAAACCTGCGCACGCTCGCTCGGATTCGACGAGGGCATCTGCGCTTCCCAGATCACGCGGCCTGCAACGTGGGACATGACGAAGAACGCCGTGCCGATGATGCTTTCATCCGCGCAGTAGAGGATTGGCTCGGCAACGGGGAAACCCTGCGCGTGAAGCGCGCCAATGACGCGGTATTCGCGGTCGACCGCGTGCGCTGACGGCAACAGCTTGCCCGGAGGTTTGCGCCGGAGCACAAAGCGCCGCGACGGCGTCTCGATGAGATAAGTCGGGTTCGACTGGCCGCCCTTGAACTGACTCAGCGTGATCGGGCCGCCAAATCCTTCCACATGCTCGCGCATATAGGTCTCAAGCCGGCCGACATCGAACCGCAGCCGTTCGGAGACTTCCTTGGTACCGGAGAAGGTGCTCTGACGGTCTGTGCCGCTCATGTTTCCCCCGACGTTTCCTGTCCCCCGATATCGCTAATCAAGCCGCAGCGCCAGTCTGCTGATCTTTCTTACTTTTCCCGTTCCACCGCGCGCCAGCCGATGTCGTGGCGGTAGAATCCTTCAGGCCAGCGTATGCGGGAAATCGCCTCGTAGGCACGCGCGCGCGCCTCGCGCACGGTGCTGCCGAGCGCCGAAACGTTGAGCACGCGTCCGCCGTTGGCGAGGATGCGTCCACCCTCTTCCTTGGTGCCGGCATGGAAAATCTCTACGCCTTCGACCGCGGCGGCGTCGTCAAGACCGTCGATGATGGAGCCTTTGGCATAAGACCCGGGATAGCCCCGGGCGGCCATCACTACGGTGAGTGCGGCCGCTGGATACCAGCGCAGATCGAGCGATTTGAGCATGCCGTCACGGCTGGCGAGCAGCGCCGGAACAAGGTCCGACATCAGGCGCAACATCAGCGCCTGGCATTCCGGATCGCCGAAGCGCACGTTGTATTCGATGAGCTTCGGTCCCTCGGCGGTGATCATCAGGCCGGCATAGAGTACGCCTTTGAACGGCGCGCCCGTCGCCTTCATCGCGGCCAGCGTCGGCAACACGATTTCGCCCATGATCCGGGCGCTCATTGGCGCGTCGACAATTGGAGCCGGCGAGTAGGCACCCATGCCGCCGGTGTTCGGTCCGTTATCGCCGTCGAAGGCGCGCTTGTGATCCTGGGCCGACGCTAGCGGGATGGCGGTATCGCCGTCGCAGAGCGCGAAGAACGAAGCTTCTTCGCCGGCGAGAAGTTCCTCGACGACGAGTTCGGCGCCGGCGTTGCCCAGGCTGCCGCCGAGCATCATGTCGATCGCGGCTTCGGCCTCGGCGAGGTTTTGCGCGACGATCACGCCCTTGCCGGCGGCAAGCCCGTCGGCCTTGACGACGATTGGCGCGCCGCGAGCGCGGACATAGGCCTTGGCCGGCACTGCCGCGCGGAAACGCTCATAGGCCGCTGTCGGAATGCGATTTGACCGGCACAGGTCCTTGGTGAAACCCTTTGAGCCTTCAAGCTGCGCTGCGGCTCGGCTCGGGCCGAAGGCCTTGATCCCGGCAGCCTCCAGATCGTCCACGATGCCGGCGCAGAGCGGGCCTTCCGGCCCGACCACGACGAAATCGATGGCGTTGGCGCGGCAAAACCCGATCACGGCCGCATGGTCGGCGATGTCGAGCGCAACGCACTCTGCTTCGCGCGCGATGCCGGCATTGCCCGGGGCGCAGGCGAGTCGGTCCGTGAGCGGGCTTGCCGCCATCTTCCAGGCCAGCGCATGCTCGCGTCCACCGGAGCCGAGGAGCAGAATGTTCATAGGCTAAAACACATGGCCGGCGCCCCTGTAGCACGGGTGACTACCGGCGCAAGATGATGCCGGAAGTTGTCCAGGGTCTTGACCCGGCCTGGCGATGCGCAGCACTAAATGCGCTCAGGCCGATCGCAGCATTAGGATGATGAACGAACCGCGCCTCAATCTGCCGGAACTGACAGTGTCCGAGCTCTCGGCGGCGCTCAAGCGCACGATCGAGGACGCTTATGGCTACGTGCGCGTGCGCGGCGAACTCGGCAAGGTGAGCTATCATTCGAACGGTCACGTTTACTTCGATCTCAAGGACGATCGCGCGTCCATCGCGGGCGTGATCTGGCGCAGTGCCGCCCCGCGCATCAAGCTCAAGCTCGAAGCCGGCCTCGAAGTGGTGATCACAGGCCGGCTGACCACCTATCCCGGCCGCTCGCAATATCAGATCGTGGTCGAGACACTGGAGCCGGCCGGCCTCGGTGCACTCATGGCGCTGCTTGAGGAGCGCAAAAGACGGCTGACCGCCGAGGGATTGTTCGACGAGGCGAGAAAGCAACTGCTGCCGTATCTGCCGGCCGTGATCGGCGTTATCACCTCGCCGAGTGGCGCCGTCATTCGCGACATCCTGCATCGGCTCGCCGACCGTTTCCCGCGCCATGTGCTGGTCTGGCCGGTGAAGGTGCAGGGTGAAGGTTCGGCCGCGGAGGTGGCCGCCGCCATCGCCGGGTTCAACACGCTGTCGGAACAAGGGGCGCTGCCGCGGCCCGATCTTCTCATTGTCGCGCGCGGCGGCGGCTCACTCGAGGATTTGTGGTCGTTCAACGAGGAGATCGTGGTCCGCGCCGCGGCCGCAAGCCTCATTCCGCTCATCTCCGCGGTTGGGCACGAGACCGACGTGACGCTGATCGATTTTGCCGCCGACCGGCGGGCGCCGACGCCAACCGCCGCCGCCGAAATGGCGGTGCCGGTGCGTACAGAGCTCGCGGTCGATGTCGAGAGTTTGGAGCGGCGGGCGCTCGCCGGCTGGCTGCGAAATCAGGAGGCGCGACGCAACGCCGTGCGCTCCGCCGCCCGCGCGCTGCCGGATGCCGACGAAGTGCTGGCCTTGCCGCAGCAGCGGCTCGATCATGCCGCCGAACGGCTCTTCCGCGCATTGCGCGCCAACGCACACATCCATCGCGTCAGTTTTTCGCGCATCGGCGGCAGGTTGAGCGCGCACCTGCTGCGCACGCACGTGGAGCGCCGCCAGGAACGCTATGCCGGTATTGCGCTGCGGCTGCGAGCAGGCGTCGGCGCGAATGTCGCGGCGCATCGGATGAGAATTTCGCGTGAAGGCGAGCGCGTCGGCGTGTTGGCCGAGCGGGCCGCGCGCGCCATGGATAACTTCCTCGACGCGCGCTGGGCGCGATGCGAACGCGACGCGCAATTGCTTGCGGCGTTGTCTTATCGCGGTGTACTGGCGCGGGGTTTTGCGCTGGTGCGCGATCGAGCGGGCCAGCCGCTGCGGACGGCTGCTGCTGTTGCGATCGGCATGCCGCTCGAGATCGAATTTTCCGATGGCCGCGTCGGCGCCCGCGCCGAAGTTGTACAAGCTGCGATCACACCGCGCGTCGAGCCGGTGCGGCGGCGACGTCGGCGCGACAGCGATCCTGGGCAAGGCAATCTTTTCTAGTTGGCGCTGGGAAGTATCTTCTTTCGATTAGCGCCACGCCGATCCCAATCGACGCGGTGCCTTTGTCGTCCGCATGACGGGTTTCGTCCGCGAAGCGAAATGATTATGTTGGCGGATATGCGGGTCTTGGGAACCATGACCCGTCCGCGACGGAGGTCCACTTGCTCAATCGTACCGATCGCCCATCCCCGATGCCCGGCGAGGCCGAGGTCAAATATCTCGATGGCGATTTCCGTGTCGTGCGACCCGGAGCCTTCGTGCGCTGCGCCGTGACCGGCGTGTCAATTCCGCTTGAAGAGCTCAGATATTGGAGTGTCGACCTGCAGGAAGCCTATGCCTCGCCGGAGGCCGTCCTGCAGCGGTATGCCGTCACCTATGCCCGGAAATCTTAAAAACACATCGCATTTTAGTCATTCTGGGCCGGCCGCTTCACCACGTTGAGGATCAGGTCTCGAAACGCCTCTGCTTCCTCGATCACGAGGCGCACCGGCAATGCGCTTGCGCGAGCCGCGAGTGCGGCGAGCAACGGATCGCCGGCAAGCCGGGAGAGGTCCTTCTCGGTGGTCAGCAGCACGAGGCTCGCGACATCGGCGCGCGCGATCAGCGCCTGTGCCTCCGCCGCCGTATAGCGATGGTGGTCGGGAAAGCTCGTGCTCTCGGCGACGGCGATGCCGGCGTCGGCGAGAGTCGCGAAGAATTTTTCCGGATCGGCAATGCCGGCGAAGGCCAGAACTTTGCGCGTGCCGAGCGCGGCGAGGGTGTGGCGGTCGGGTTCGAGACGGCCGTGGAAGATCGTAACATTGTGCCGGCGCGCGAGCTGCGCGACTGCGGCGGCGCCGGCGGGCGGGCCGACGATAACGAGCGCCCGCGCTTGCGTGATTTGCGGTTCCAGCGGCGCTCGCAACGGACCCGCAGGAATGATGCGGCCGTTACCGATGCCGCGGCGGCCATCCACAAGCAGGATCGCGAGATCCTTGGCGAGTGCGGGGTTCTGAAACCCGTCGTCCATCACGATCACGTTCGCGCCGCCGAGGCGCGCGGCGTTTGCGCCCGCCACCCGGTCGCGCGCGACGATGGTGGGCGCAAGGCGCGCCAGCAGCGGCGGCTCGTCGCCAACGGCGGCGGCAGAATGGGCCGCGGGATCAACGCGCACGGGACCGGCCAATCGGCCGCCGTAACCGCGGCTCAAAAAGAACGGCCGCTCGTGCGCGTCGAGGAGCAGGCGCCCGACCGCGAGCGCAGCCGGCGTCTTGCCGGCGCCGCCGACGGTGAGATTGCCGAGGCAGATCACCGGTACGCCGACGCTGCGCCCCGGTGACCGCATGCGCAACGCGGCCGCCGCGCCGTAGATCGCGGCGAGTGGGCTGAGCAGGCTGCCGCTGCCGGGCCGCCACCAGAAGTCGGGCTCACGCATTAGAGCATCGACCGCACTAGGACACCCGCTGTTCGAGCCGAAGCTGCATCAAGTAGGGATCGAGGGCGGCGAGGGTGCGCTCGAGCGCGCCGCCGAGCTTTCCCGCCGCCACAACGGCTGCATGAGCTACAGCCATACGTGCTGCCGGCTTGGCGAGCCAGCCGGCGAGGCACCCGGTCAAGGCTTCCTCGTCGGCGACGAGTTCGGCGCCATGTGCCGCATCGAGCGCCGCGTAGATCTCAGCGAAGTTCCACACGTGCGGGCCATGGACCACCGCGGCGCCGAGCCTGATGGCCTCAATCGGATTCTGGCCGCCATGGCGCGCCAGCGAACCGCCCATGAAGACAATGGGCGCCAGCCGGTAGATCAGGCCGAGCTCGCCGAGCGTATCAGCAATGAAGATATCGACATCCGGCTTCGGCAGATCGCCACGCGAGCGCAGCGCGACCGAGAGGCCGGCCGCTTTTGCCATCTCCACGATGCCGGGGCCGCGTTCCGGATGGCGCGGCGCGATGACCGTCAGCAGCGAGGGACATTTTGCGCGCAGTCGCCGATGGGCGGCCATGATAGTGGTCTCTTCGCCCGCATGGGTGGAAGCCGCCGCGATCACAACGCGCGGGCCGATAATCGACCTCAGTTTGCGCAAGGTCGGTTCGTCGACGGGCGGGGCGGGCACGTCGAGCTTGAGGTTACCGACGCTGCTGATGCGCGGTGCGCCGAGTTGAGCGTAGCGTTCCGCGTCGGCGCTCGACTGCGCCAAGCACAGATCGAAGCGCTCGAGCAGGGCCGCGATCGCGCCCGGTAGGAGCCGCCAGCGGCTGAACGAGCGCTCCGATACGCGGCCGTTGATCAGCATCATTGGAATTGCCCGATCCGCACATGCCAAGATGAAGTTGGGCCACAAGTCGGATTCGACGAACAGCGCGAGATCGGGCCGCCAATGATCGAGAAACCGGCCGACAAATCGCGGCGCATCGAGCGGAATAAACTGGTGTAAGGCGCCTGCGGGCAGACGCTGCTCGGCGAGCGCGGCCGAGGTGACAGTGCCCGAAGTAACAAGCACGGCGAAATTTTGCGCACGGATGCCCTCGATGAGAGGAATGACGGCGAGCAGTTCGCCGACGCTCGCGCAATGCAGCCAAATCAGCGGGCCGGTCGGCCGCGGGAGGTTTGTTTCACCGTAACGCTCCGCGAGGCGAGCGGGGTGTTCCTTGCCGCGACTAAGGCGCCACGCCAGCAGCCGCGATGCCAAGGCCGGTGCTGCCGCGTTAAATGCAAGTCGATACAGTCGCAGCGCGAGCGGCGGACGGTCGCGCACGCTCAGTCTCCCTCATGGGGCCAATCGGCCAAGTTCTGGAATTCGATGTCCGTCAGATCATCGAGCTCGCCGCCGAAGACAAGGTGGAGCAATTGCGTGGATGTTTGTTTGGAAACGCTCTCCAACATGCTACTCGATCCGTTCGCTCATCCGTGATTTATGAAGTTGCGATCCGCCGATCTCTCAGGAGATCGATGAGCGCCGCATGTCTGTCCCGGCCGGCCGCGACGAGCATCCCGTGCCGCGTCACGGGAAGATTATAGGTGATCGGCCCACCCCCGACGGGCGTTAGCGCGCCGCCGGCTTCGTGCACCAAAAGATCAGCCGCCGCAAGGTCCCAGTCGTGGCTGTTGACGCCGGCAATCGCGATGTCGAACGCACCCTGCGCAACGCGGGCCAGGCGCAACGCAAGCGAGCGCACACGCGGTACGACGGTGAAAGGCGGCGCCACCGCAGCAAATCTGTCAAGAAAGCTCCTCGGACCGGCGATCCGCACGTGCGCCAGCGAAGCTCCGGTCGTGGTCGCGATCGATGTGCCATTGCATGTGGCGCCGTTGCCGGCGATCGCCATGAAGAATTCCTCGGTGACCGGAGCGTACAGACAAGCCGCGATCGGCCGCCCATTCGCGACCAGGGCGGCGGAAATGGTCCAATCGGGTAGCCCGGCAAGATAGGCGCGCGTGCCATCGATCGGATCGACGATCCAGACGTATCGCGCGGCGAGCCGGGTCGGATCGTCGGCGCTTTCCTCCGACAACCAGCCGAAGCCGTCGGCCTCGCCGGTCAGCCGTGCGTGCAGCAATCGATCGACGGCAATATCGGCTTCGCAGACCGGAGAAGATCCGGCCTTGGTCCAATTGTTAATCGGCTTCCCAAACATCGAGAGTGCGAGCGCGCCCGCTTCGCGGACGTACGTGGCAAGCCGTGCGGCCGCTTGCGCGGGGTCGACGACCTCAATGGCCGGCAACGGTCATACCCTCAACGCGCAAAGTTGGTGCATTGGTGCCGTAGCGGAAAGTGAGGTCATTTGCCGGCGTCAGGCTTGCAAACATGTCGAAGAGGTGTCCAGCGATCGTGACCTCGCTGACGGGATAGGTGCGTTGGCCGTTCTCGATCCAGAACCCCGAAGCACCGCGGCTATAGTCCCCCGTCACCAGGTTGACGCCCATCCCGATCATGTCGGTGACGTAGAAACCGTCGGTGATGTCGGCGATGAGTTGGTCCGGGTTTTTGCTGCCGGGGGCGAGATGAAGATTGCTCGGGGCGGGCGAGGGGGTTGAGGAAACGCCACGCTGCGCATGACCGGTCGTTTCAAGATCGAGCTCGCGCGCGGTCGCGCAGTCGAGCAGCCAGGTCATGAGCACGCCGTCTTCGATCAACTTGCGTCGGCGGCCGGCCACACCTTCGGCGTCGAACGGCCGTGAACGCAAGCCTCGCGGCCGCAGCGGATCGTCGATGATGTCGATGCCGGAGGCAAAAATCTTCTGGCCGAGTTTTTCCCGCAAAAAGCTCGTCTTGCGGGCGATGGCGGCGCCGTTGGCGGCGCTCGCGAGATGGCCGACCAACGAGCCCGAGATTCTCGAATCAAACACGACCGGCACGCGGCGGGTTGCGACCTTGCGCGGGTTGAGGCGCTTGACGGCGCGTTCGCCGGCGCGCCGTCCGATCGCATCCGCGGCGTCGAGGTCGGCGGCGTGCAGCGTCGAGGAGAAGTCGTAGTCCTGTTCCATGCCAGTGCCGTTGCCCGCGATCGCCGACATGGCGATCGAATGCCGCGAGGCGATTGTCGCGCCGTGGAAGCCGTGGCTTGTCACCAGCACCATGCCGCCGATGCCGGCCGAGGCCGAGGCGCCTCCCGATTTGGAGACGCCGGCAACGGCAAGCCCGGCTGTCTCCGCTGCGCGTGCGCGCGTTTCGAGCACATCGACACCCGGCATCTCCGCATCGAGCAGATCGAGTGCAGGGAATGTGCTTGCAAGCAGCGCCGCATCGGCCAATCCGGCAAACCGGTCTTCGGGTGCCGCGCGCGCCATGGCGACCGCGCGCTCCGCCAGCGCGTCAAACCCGTCACCCTTGAGATCATTGGTCGAAACGACTGCCTGCTTATGGCCGGCGAGGACGCGCAGCCCGAGATCGTCGCCCTCGGAGCGCTGCGATTCCTCAACCGCGCCGTCGCGTACCTCGACCGAAAGCGACACCGAGCGAACGACCAGCGCGTCGGCCTGATCGGCGCCGGCGCGCCGCGCGGCGGCGACGAGACGCTGGGCGAGATCGGTGAGGTCGGATTGGTCGAGAAGTGAGGACATGCAGCGGCCGGTTTATGCGGGGACACAAGCGAAGACAAGGCCAAGATGTGGCGTCAGCGGCGCGATTCAACCCAGACACTGCACTTGTTGGCAAGGCCGCTTGTTGGCAAGGCACATTGCAGGGCGGCCTGCGGCAACCGCTCGTCAATCATGCGATTCATTCGCGCCGGCAATACCAGCAGTTAACCAGGGTTCTTAAGCTGATTGCGACCGGGCTCTGGCATTCTCGCGGCAACCGGGCGGCAACAGCCCGGCGGGAGCCGAGTTTTCGGGGCGTCAAATGGAAGCCGGCAGGATTGCTGCCGGGTCGAGCCGCACGTTGCGGCTCGACCCTTTCTCCTTGCCCGTGCGCTTTGAAGCCGCGGACGAAGCGGCCGACGAGTGCCGGCGCGTCGTTGATCTCCATCGCGAGCGCGTGGTGGTGCGCCGCTCTGTGCGCGGCATGCGCATGGCGCTGAATCTGCCGCTCACCGCGTTTCGCGGCGTCGCGATCCGCCTCACCGGCAAGGCGGACGAGCCGCCGACTGCGATCGCCGTCGTGCTCGAGCACGGCGACCCCGCGCTGTCGCTGCCGCTGTTTTCCTCGAGCACGAGCGACGACATCGTCGCCGAATGGCAATCTTGGGGCCGTGTCCTCGGGTTGCCGCTGCTTGTCGCCGAGCGCGACGGCAGCTTGCGCGAGCCGTTCGCGCGCCTCGGCGCGTTACGCATTGAAGCGCCGACATGGCGCCGCCGCCGCCGTACCGCTATCGCGCGGCGGCGCCCCTCGGCCTTGCTGCGGCGCCGGGCGGGGGTGCCGCCAAATATGCCGGCTCTGCATCGCGGCGAGCGCGAGATCATCGCCAGGAATTAAGGTAGCGGGTCCGTCTGTACGTGGCGTAGTTCGCCCGCAAGAGCGAACATCACGCCAAAGCGGCCTTGAGCAATTCTAGGAAAGTGGCTGCCGCAATCGGCAACACGCGCCCGCGCCGGGTTGCCAGAAAGAGCCTCGCCTGGAGAAGCGGGGGATCGATCAAAGGCAGCGCGATCATGTCGCCCGGTGGTACGCGCGCCTTGCCCGGCCGGCGGAATTGAAAGCAGACGCCGCGGTTCATGCGCGCGAAAACCTTCATGGTCTCGACCGAATCGGAAACCAAACGCGGGTCGAGATCGAACGAGGCTTGGGCCAACACCTGCTCGATCAAGCCGCGTCCCGCCAAAGTCGTGTCGCCCAGCGCTAGCGGATAGGCCAAGCAGTCGCGTAAACGCAGTTCGTTACGCTCGGCAAGCGGGTGATCGCAAACCATCAGCGCACACAGCGCCTGCTGGGCCGCCGCGATGATGGCGACGTGCTTTCGCGGCGGTGGATGGTGCGTCAGGAGGAGATCGACCTGATCGGCGATCAGCGCGGAAACTAGTTCCTCGGGGGCGCCGATGCGAACATTGAAGCAGACGTTTGGATGCTCGACTTGGAATTGGGTAATGGCGGACGGCAGTAACTCGCCCGCGACCGATTCGACGGCGGCGATGCCGACCTGACCGCGAACCAACCCGCGCAATTGTTCGACCTGCGACTCGACCGCCTTGAGTTCTGAAATCGCTTGACGCGCATAGGCGAGAAAAACTTCGCCGGCCGCGGTCAGCCGAACGCCCCGCGGCACGCGTTCAAACAGCGCCGCTCCCAAATCCGTTTCCAAGTCCAGGATCTGGCGGTTCAATGCCGAGGACGCGACGTTGAGCGCGTCCGCCGCCTTGCGGATGGAGCCGTGCCGGGCCACCGCATCGACGTAAGTCAAAAGGCGCGGGGGACGTAGCGGTTTGCGCGGGGTTGCTCCTTTGCGTGTTGCCGCGCGCGTCTGCGGCGATTGGGATCGCCGTCCGCGCGATCCGCCCGCCCGGCTAGGCTTCGTTGCCATTGCTGCCGTTGTCCCGCTTTCCATCCGCCATTGTAGCCGGTTTCCGAAAGGCCGAGCGGTTTTTCCGCACGCTGCGCCCAGAATTTGGCTCTAGTAGCGCTCACTCCGCGAGTGCACACTCCGACGTGCCGGGCTCCTCCAGGAGGGCAGCAACCATGCGCTATCGAGCTGTGGCATCCATCATCTTGCTGGCTTTGAGCAGTCTGTGCGTCACTGCGTATGCCGACGAGGCGGTCACGCTCCGCCTTAAATGGCTTAATCAGGCGCAGTTCGCCGGATTTTATGTGGCGAAGGAGAAGGGCTACTACAAATCCGAAGGCCTCGACGTGAACATCCAGCCGGGCGGACCCGACTTTCCCGCCGTGCAAATGGTGACCGGAGGCAACGAGCAGTTCGGCGTGACCGGCGCCGATCAAATCCTGATTGCCCGCAGCAAGGGCGTTCCCGTCGTCGCGCTCGCGGTCGTCTACCGGCGCAATCCCTTTGTGCTGTTCTCACTCGCCAAATCCGGCATCAAGACGCCGGCCGACTATGTCGGCAAGAACGTGGGCATGAAGATCGGCGGAAACGAGGAACTGATCTATCGGGCCGTACTGGCCAAGGCTGGGATCGACAAATCGAAACTCACCGAGATGCCGGTCAAATTCGACATCACCCCGCTTCTCACCGGCACCGTCGACGTCTGGCCGGGCTATCTCATTAACGAGGTGCTGACGGCGAAGGAAAAGGGCTTCGACGTCAACATCGTCTATCCGTCGGATTACGGCATCGATCTTTACGCCGACACGCTGTTCACGACGGAAAAGATCCTCAAGGAGAAGCCGGACCTAGTCAAAAAATTCGTCACAGCGACGCTGAAAGGCTGGAACACCGCGATTTCGGCACCGGAGGAGGCGGCGAAGATCACCATCAAGTACGGCGACAAATTGACCTACGACCACGAACTAGCAATGATGAAGGCGAGCGTGCCGTTGCTCGTGCCCGACAGCAAGCCTGTCGGCTATATGGACGAAGCCGGCTGGCGCTCCGCGCAAAAGCTGTTGCTTGCTGCCGGGTTCCAAAAAGAGCCGATCGACGTCGCCAAGGCCTTCACCATGCAAGCGATGCCATGAATGCGATCGTCTTGACCGACCGACTGGACGCCGCGCCGATTAAGCCGTCCAAGCCTATTCTTTCGATCGCCGACCTCAATGTCCGCTTCGGCAGCGTGGTTGCGATCGAGAGCCTGAGCTTGACTGTGCGGCGCGGCGAGTTCGTGTCGCTGCTGGGACCGAGCGGGTGCGGCAAGTCGACATTGCTTAAGGCAATCGCGGGCCTGGTCAAGACGACGGGCGGGAAAATCACGCGGTCCGACGCGGATTTTCGCACCGGCTTCATGTTCCAAAAGCCGCTCCTGCTGCCGTGGCGGACCACGCTCGACAACGTCCTGTTGCCGATCGAGATACAGCGCGGCGGCGACACCGTCGATTCGGTCGAACGCCGAAACGCGTTGCGCATGCTGGATCTGGTTCGGCTCGGCGACTTCGGCCAAGCCTATCCGCACCAATTGTCGGGCGGAATGCAACAACGCGCGGCTTTGGCGCGCGCGCTGATGTGCGATCCCGATGTCCTCCTGCTCGACGAGCCGTTCGGCGCCCTCGATGAGCTCACGCGCGACGTCCTCAACGAGGAACTGATCCGTATCTGGCAGAGCAAGGAGACACGGCTGACAACGGTGCTCATGGTGACGCATTCGATTCCGGAAGCGGTCACCATGTCGGACCGCGTCGTCGTCTTGTCGAACCGGCCGGCGCGTCTGGTCGAAGACGTGGCCGTACCCGGCCCGCGGCCGCGGGTTCCCGAAGACATCGATACCGGCGCGATCATCCGCCGCATCCGGGCGATGGTAAGGAGCGACCGATGATGTCGCGCGTGCTCCCGCCGCTGGCATTCGGATTGCTCCTGCTGGTCGTCTGGCAGGCGATCGTGGTAATCGGCCAGATTCCTGAATATCTCTTGCCATCGCCGACGGCGATCCTGGCGACCGTCGACCGCTCGCTGGCCGGCGCGTTCGCGGTGACCTTCATTGAGGCGCTCGCCGGATTCCTTATCGCCAGCGTGCTTGCTTTCGCTATCGCCACCCTGTTCGTGCGGTTTCACACGCTCGAGGACGGGTTATTTCCCATTGCCATTGCGGTGAAGACGACGCCGATCGTGGCGATTGCGCCGCTGTTGGTGATCTGGCTCGGCACCGGATGGTGGTCGAAGATCGTGGCGGCGATCCTGATCTGCTTCTTCCCGGTGCTGGTAAACACCGTCAAAGGCCTCAAGGCGGCCGATCTCGAATACCGCGAGCTGTTCGAGACGCTGGGCGCGAGCCGCGCTCAGGAATTTCGCAAGTTGCGCGTCCCCTATTGTCTTCCCTATCTATTCTCGGCGCTGAAGATATCGTCCTCGCTCGCCGTGGTCGGCGCCATCGTCGGCGAGTTCGTGGGCGCCACGCAGGGCCTCGGCTATCTCATTATCATTTCCTCGGCGCATCTCGAAACGGCGACGTTGTTTTCGGCAATCTTCGCCGCCGCCTTTGCCGGCATAGCGATGTTCTATGCCATCGGCTGGACCGAGCGGCGGTTGGTCTTCTGGTCGAGCGGTGACGCGGAATGACCATGCGCGCGGTTTTGATCGACGTCATTCGCATTCCGACCAAAGGTCCTGGCGACGTTTCGGGGCTCATGGCGCTCATCAAGGCGGGAAAAGTCGCGCCGTCGTCGATCCTCGCCGTGCTTGGCAAGACGGAAGGAAACGGCGGGGTCAACGATTTCACCCGCGAATACGCCATGGCCGCGTTATGCGATGCGCTTTCGCCGCATCTGGGGCTCGCGCCGCGCGCGGTCGAGGATAAGATCGCTTTCGTCATGTCGGGCGGGACCGAAGGGGTGCTCTCTCCGCACATTACCGTGTTCGCGCGCAGCCACGCCGTGGACGCCACGAACGGCGGAACGAGCGGCAAGCGGCTAAGCATCGGCATCGCCCATAGCCGCGACTTCCTCCCGGAAGAAATCGGCCGCAAGGTCCAGATCGAGGAGACCGTAAAGGCGGTGCATTTGGCCATGCGCGATGCCGGCATCGACGATCCACGTGACGTGCACTTTGTACAGATCAAGTGTCCCTTGCTAACTAGCGAGCGCATCGAAGCGGCGCTTCATCGCGCGCAAAAGACGGTTACCACAAGCGCCTATGCCTCGATGGCCTATTCGCGCGGCGCCTCGGCGCTTGGCGTGGCGAGAGCTTTGGGCGAGATCGATGTCGAGATTCATGAAGATCAAGTGTTGAAGGACTGGGACCTGTTTTCGTCGGTCGCCTCTTCCTCGGCCGGCATTGAGCTGATGCACAACGTAGTGATCGTGATGGGCAATTCGCATTTGTCGATGAGCCCTTTCGTGATCAGCCATGCCGTGATGCGGGACTCGATTGATCTCGCAGCCGTGATCGAAGCGCTCAAGAGCGTCGGGCTGGATTTGTTGGATGCGCAGGCGAAAGATCGGCTGGTCAACATTTTTGCCAAGGCCGAGGCCTCGCCCGACGGCTGCGTCCGTGGTTTCCGTCACACCATGCTCGATGATTCCGATGTCGGCTCCACGCGGCACGCCCGCGCCGCCGTTGGTGGATTGATCAGTGGATTGTCGGGCACAGGCGCCGTCTATGTGTCGGGTGGCGCTGAGCACCAGGGGCCGCCCGGTGGCGGCCCCGTGGCGGTAATCGCGCGCGTGTAACGTGGATGGGGGGACGCTCAGAGACGGCCACTCTAAGGCTGATCCGAGCGTCGCAATCAGGCGAGGCGGCGCAGCGCCGCGTCGAGCAGCAACCCGGCAAACAGGATCAGGCCCGCGTCGCGGTCGGATCTGAACAGCGCAAGGCAGCGATCGGGATCGGCAATATCGAGACGGACGATCTGCCAGACGAGGTGCGCGGCAAAGGCGAGAAGGCCAAGCGCAAAGACCAAGCCGGCCCCGGCGGCGATTCCCGCGGCGCCGAGAAGAATTACGGCGAGCGTGTAAAAGAGCGCGAGCATCGGCTTGGTGCGCGCGCCGAACAGGAGGGCGGTCGATTTGATGCCTATGAGCGCATCATCGTCGCGATCCTGGTGGGCATAGATCGTGTCGTAGCCGATGACCCAGGCGATGGACCCGGCATAGAGCAGCAACGCTGGCACGCCGAGCCGGCCGAAAGCGGCCGCCCAGCCCATCAGGGCGCCCCAGGAAAAGGCCAACCCGAGCACGATTTGCGGCCAGTAGGTGATGCGCTTCATGAACGGGTACACCGCCACGACGGCGAGCGAGGCGACGCCGAGCGCGACGGTAAAGGCATTGAATGAGATGAGCACCGCGAAGCCCACCAGCGCTTGCAGGACCAGGAAGACGGCGGCCTGAAATACGCTCACTTGCCCGGAGGGGATCGGCCGCGAGCGCGTGCGCTCGACGCTCTGGTCCAGGTCGCGATCGACAATGTCGTTCCAGGTACAGCCGGCTCCGCGCATCGCGAAGGCACCGACCAGGAACAGCGCGAGGTGGGTGAGGCTCGGCGCGGCCTTGTGGGCGGCGACTGCGGCAAGGGCGGACGACCACCAGCAGGGTAATAACAAAAGCCAGGAGCCGATCGGGCGGTCGAGCCGCGCGAGCCGCAGATAGGGACGCGACCAGGCCGGTGCGAG
>Ga0074044_10002471_pt1 | contig 16147 bp, 14 predicted proteins | sample BogForMeECP23OM1_FD_94443 | JGI IMG/M metagenome (GOLD analysis project Ga0074044, IMG submission 94443) | Bog forest soil microbial communities from Calvert Island, British Columbia, Canada - Bog Forest MetaG ECP23OM1 | ecosystem: Environmental > Terrestrial > Soil > Wetlands ...
AGCCAAACCCGGCAGCCAGGAGGCAGCCGGCAATCGCAAACGTCGAGGGCACACCCAGCAAACTGACGATGGTCCCCAGTCTTTCGCAGAGTCGGCCGATCATGTCGTCAGTTGGAACGCCCCCTGCATTGGCGCCATGACGGCCCGTCACGTTGATTCCAAAAGAGGAAATCAAGTAATCACGACAGAAAACCACAAAAGCCCCCAACAAGCAGCCGAAAACGACAAATGCAGAGCTCGCCTCAACCTTGCGCCCGTAGGCCAAAGCGAAGAAAAGGAGGTTGAAAACAACAAACGGCGCCAACAGCAGATTTTGGTAGTTTAGGATGATGGCTGCAACGAACAGAACCATGGCCCAAATCGTTTGGCTTGCCCGCCGATCAATGAAACCCTTCGCCAGCGCGTGGCACGCCATGGCCAGGAGAAGAAAACTGACCGTCTGCGGAACCACAAAATGCGCTTGAAAGAAACAGGTGGGCGACACAGCGATCAACAACACTGTCGCAATCAAGCTCACATCACGGACTCCTTCCGATCCGCGCGGACCGCTTTCTTCCCGGCCAAAAAACCCTGTAATGAGGCGTATGTACCGGGCCATGTAAAAAAGCGCCAAGAGAGTTACGGCCGCATACGGTACACGCGACCAAACCGGATCAAAGTTGAACAACAGCAAGGGAATTCCCACGAGCGCACGGGCAGCCGGAAGCCCAGAATCAAAACTCCATCCCATCATTGTCACGTCTGGAAGTCGTTTGATCATGGTGGTGATGGCGGTAAAGGCGCTTACTGAGACAAGTCCTTCTGGCCCCACGGGCACTAGTTGAGTGTAGAAATCCAAGGCCTCTGCGCTGTAAAAGGGCTCATCGTAATGCCACCCGTATGTGCCTAAGCTCCTGAAATAAATCACGGCAATCCACGCAAATGCTATGAGGAACCCACAAGCCCGTGCGAGACGGCGCCAATCTTGGCGCTTCGTCCATATCGGACTTGCTCCTGAAGCTCCCGGCCTTGAGGAAACGCGGATGGGATCTGCACCGGTTGGCGTCTGAGTTCCCATCGCCTCCCCGGCCGCCGATCCATCCTGCTCAGTTCTCTGGTTTTGTTCCACAATCTGACTCCGCTTTCTCTCACCACCGTGCGCGCTCGGCCAGGCCCAGGGCATACTCCGCCCACCATTGTCCCGCAACCGGCCCGCCATTAGCTGTCCCGTCCGATTCCCCCGGATTCTTCACCCACAGGAACGCATCCACGTGTGCGTGCCCTGTGTGGACGCTAGGCGGAAACCCAAGAGCTCGCCCCGGCGGGTTGAAAAGCTCATTCGTGGCTCCCAGTCCGTTCCGGCTGGTGTCGATCACAAAGGGCTTACCGTTGAGCAGCTTTGAAATCTTGTTACCATAAGCGATGACCTCGTCATTAGGATAGAAGTTGGAGACGTTGAGCGCAAATCCGCGAGCCGTTCCGATCCCCACACGTTGCAGGAGGCTCGCCATCTCGCCCGGACTTACCCAGTTGCAATGGCCGGCGTCAATGTAGCTTATAACTCCTCTTTTCTGACCGAAAATGTGCGCCGCCTTTCGTAGCAGTGTCAGGCGCCTTTCCTTCTCTAGTCCCGGGACATTCAGCAAAAACCCAAGAGTGTCCGGTTCGAGAATAACAATCGCTTTACGGTCGCCGATCGAATCGGCTATGGCTTGAATCCATCCCAGATATTCCTTCGCGTCCCGAGCTCCTCCGCCTGAAAATCCGCCCCTATCCCGCTCTGGAAAAAAATAAGTGACGAAGCAGGGCACCGCCTTCTCCTCTCCCGCCGCGCTCATTATTTTCTTGATGTCGAGAGCGACAGAGCGGTTGTTGCGAACCAGCCAAAACGCCATCGGGTGGGCGGCGATCTTATCCAGCAAAGTGGCATCCTGCGGCCGTGTCTCCCGCCATTCCCTGGCTTGCTGCCTCGCGGGCGAATCGGGGTTAACGTACAGCCGAAATCCCGCCAGCGGGTTCAGTGCTGACTTGGGTCCGAGCCTGGGTTTTTCGATCTCAATGGGACGCACCTGACGGAAGGCGGCCAGTCTAAGGCCAGGCGAGAACTCCCGGTAATAGAGCCTTTGGAGATGACGGTTGAAGAAGTTGCCGATCGCCCTTTCATATCCTTGGTCACAACTGAGCACCAGCCAGCAGGTGTTCCTTCCGTTCAAAAGCTTGACGACTTCCTCCTCCATAGTGGTCTCGTCAAACACCGGTATCGCCCTCGCATCGCTTCGGTCCCAGGCGGGAACAGTGTTCATACGGGCGGGTCCGTTGTAATAATACTCGATGGGGAATACGACAAAAGGCGAGGAGACGATGATCACATCGTTGGATCCAACTTTGCTGGAGAGATACTGGCTCAGGCCACGGTAGTCCTGCTTTATCGCCAAGTTCGGCTGAAACGATTGCCGAGCCAGTGCTAGGAGCATCACCACAAGCAGTCCGCTTCCAGCGAGGAAGGAGTACGGCCATTCGCAAGAGCAGACAGCACGCGCGACCAAAGCGTACAAGGTCGGAACGATCATGGCCGAGTATTGGCTGAGAGGCATGGGCGTGATGAGGAGGCTGGCGACCGCCAGCAGTGCCAGAGGGCCAAGCGCCACGGCGGCCAGACCGAGTGTCAATCTGGATGGTTTCGAGGCCGGGCTCAGCCCGCAAAAAACACCCAATACTGCCAAAGGCCAAGCCGCGGCTATGAAAGTGATTACTGCTGAGCCTTGAAATCCGAGGAACAAGGTGACAAAAGTGGTCGAGAATCGCGCGGCTTGGGCCTCCTGATCCAGAGGCGTGAGCCAGCGGTCAAAAGACGCCACCTCGATCATCTTTCCACCCAGCCAGATCCAGAGCATCCCCACCATGATGGCCCCCCAAATACGCGTTCGCAAACCGAGGAAAGGGGCGTTCCCCCTCCGATTGACAAAGACTATCAGCAATTGGAAAGAGGCAAGCACCAAGGAAAGGGGGTACGTCCATATCCCCAGCACTGCAGTAATCCCGTACCCAATCCAGGCGGTTCGTTCTCTCTCATCCCCAAGCATGATCCGCGTGAAATAGTAAAGGTTAATCGCAGACCAGAAGGCCAGCATGCTGAATGCCGTGGCCTCGCTTCCCTGCCACTGCATGCAGGGTGAAACAGATGCCATCAGCGCGGCGAAAATCCCCGTCGCTTTTCCGTAGGCAGCCCTCACGGCCACATACATTGCCGGGATGGACATCAGGTAGAAAACCTCTGAGAGAGATCGCACAGCCGCGGGACTGCTCCCCAATAACGCTCTCCAGCCCGCCAAGACCATAAAGTACAGCGACGTGTGAGTGTCCCCCAAGGGATCGTGCGGCACACGACCAGCATTACCCGCGTTCTGGAGGAGGCTGTGCAACTCAGCCAGCCTGATCCCCGGTCCGGCAAAGGCCAACCAGGAAACCCCTCCCGCCAGGAGCGGCATCAGCAGCAGAACCGTGAGGAACCGCCAGTTTTTCGCAATGTTGGCAAGTGGCTGCATAATTAGCGTCCCAAAAGCAACCGAGACGGATTCCCCGGTCTGCTCAGGCCGGCTGCCATTGAATGGCGCGACAACCAGCGCCAGCGGGAAGGGGACCGGCCCTGCCACGCCGCGGCGAGAACCGGACTAACAGCGGCCATGTAAAAAATGGCCCAAGCGCTGTTGGTTGCCAAAGCGCACGAGAGTCCTTCCCGTCGAAAGCAGAGAATCATCCCCGTCAACGCACATCCCACGTAGGTTCCCAGCGGCAGGATTAGCAGCCAGCAGGTTTCGGCTTGCCAGCGTTTTCGCGTGACTTCAAATGATGGCTTTAAGCCGCAACCGAGGTGGAGCAAGGCCTTAAGGTGGATGGGAAAGGCCGCCATAGAAAAGCAGAGGCCCTGAAATCGAAACTGCGAGTTCGACAACTCTTTCAGCATCAAGACAGTGGCGAGCATGTAAGGCAAAAAGGCGATCAGCAAGGCTTCGTTAACGGACCCCAGCGGTGTAAGCCCGGTGAAGAAAAAGATCAGTGGAAACAACGCGTTCAGGGCTACAACCAGTCCTGAGAGCCAGTAGCTTGCCGAAGCCAAATACTGCACTTTTTGGGTGAGACTTAAACCCTCTCTTAGGAGCGGATTGTACTGAAAAACCACCTCCAGACACCCTCGGGCCCAACGGAACTGCTGTTTTGCGTAGGCCGAGAGATCCTCTGGGCCCAACCCTTCTGATAAGACCTCGGGCACGTACACCGAAGTCCATCCTTTTTCGTGCAGGAACATTGACGTTAAGAAATCCTCGGTGATGCTCTTCTCGAACATCCCTCCCACGTCGGCGACAGCCCTCCGCCGGAACACCAAATTCGTGCCGCACATAAACACCGAGTTAAGAGCGTTCTTTCCCCGGCAGATCCCCCCGAAGAATAGCGCCTGCTGCGCCCAGGCTGCCGCGGTGGTAATGTTCAGGGCATGGTTCCCGTAGTACTGCGGCGTTTGAACAAAGCCGACCTTCTCTTCTACGAAGAAGCCAATTGTCTTTTTCAGAAACTGCGCTTTGGGCACGTGATCCGCGTCGAAAATCGCCACATACTCACCGGTCGTTTTAGACAGGGCATAATTGATATTGCCCGCCTTGGCGCCCCCTCCAGTCGCACGCGTCATGCACTTCACACCCATTTCGCCGCATAACGAGTCGATTGCCTTCCAGTTCGGCTTGCCGGTGACCAACCCATCGTTGAGCACATAGATGGAAAGATTCGGATAATCAATGGCCTGCGCTCCTTTGATCGTCCGCCGCACAAGGTCCATTGGCTCGCCTGCCACGGTGATGTACAGGTCAACGGCCGGTTCAAAAGCGGCGTCAAAAGCAAAGGAAGGTGGCGTGGTGTGCCAGGTGGTATAACAAAGCGTGACTATCTGCCAAAGCCTGAAAGCCTCGGATGAAGCCAGGAAAAAATAGAGAGTGCCGTCGCCCCGCTCTAAGAAAAGAAACAAAACCCCATAGTAAAGCGTTCCAACTATAAGAGTCAGCAGGATTAGCGCCTGGCCCAGCCTTCGCTCCTCAGAAAAGATGCCGGTCGTTGATTCGCTGGTTGGGAATCTCCTCGCAGCTCCTCCTTGTTGTCTAGCGTTGGTGCTCGAGGATGCCACGACTGGTTTCGGGGGTTAATTGCTTCCAGCTTCGCCCCAGCCGAATCTAAGGTTCATCCAAAAATTCCACACGCTTACCAGGAAAATGGCGACGAGATTAGCAAGATAAACGTTCATTCGAAGCAAGTGAACCTGCACGGTGAGGAGCAGGACGTTAATACCAATCCCTGCCAGGCAAACGAGGTTAAACCTGGCAAACCGGCGCGCTCTGGCGCTCCAACCGATATTCGCAGCCGCAAGATCCTGAAATGTCCAAATGTCATTCCAAATAAAGTTGTTCACGATCGCGGTCTCCGCTGCCAGGGTCTTGCTTAGGCTAAGCCCCCAGCTCAACGTCCGCGGGTCGGATAAGAGAAACAGCACCCCCATATCCACCAAAACGCCGCTTCCTCCAACCAGGCCGAATCGTAGGTATCGTTGGAGCGTCCGGCGGGAGAGCATCGGTGACATCCCGTGATTCATGCGGGAACTTTCAACGTTATGTCCATCTGGCAGTGCGGACATTTGAGCTTCTCCCCGAGCGCATGCGCTGGAAACTCGATGTGCCCTTTGCAGAAGAAGCACGAGATTTTCAGATTCTCGGGTCTGCGCAGGGTGATGGTCTTCTGACAGTGCGGGCAAGGGATTGCCCGTCCGAGGTTCCTCGCTGGAAAGGCGATGTGCCCGCCACAATAGTTGCACGCCCCTTTAAGATAGTTTCGTCCCTCGCGCTGCTCGCGCAGGAGCCAGACCAGAGCAGACCCGCCTCCAACCAGCAGATACGCATAGGCGGCTTTGAGGGCCATATAGGCCATGGCGGGACTCATGGCAAAGGCGTAGGCCAGGCTGGTCACATACAGACTGAAATGGGTCGCTTTGCCGTCAATTCGAAGGCCGAACCAGTAGGCAACCAAAACCGCCGACAGCCAAACGATCCCGGTCGCCTGGAGCCAAACGTCCTTCGTGAACAGGCAGACCCAAGCCACCGCCAACTCCAGGCCCGCCAGGCCCCAGAACAAGGTGCTGATGGGAATTTGGAAAAACGGGTCCCGTGGTCGGGTCAGGCCAGGCGTCGAGAAATTGGCAAGCAACATCGCCAGAGCCAAACCCAGCAGCAACGCTCCCGCCGACCGGATGAACGTGCGGACCACTTGGGCTGAGGGGTTAGTTTTCATTGAGGAACCTGGCAAACTCAACGGTTCGCCCCCGCCAGGTCCCAATCGAGTTCGGATTGTGGTCGGCACCCGCCTGCAGGCAGAGTCTTACCTGGATGCCCTGGTTAAGACCCGACTCCTGAAACCGGCGCACTTGCTCCGCGAACCTGCCATGGCCCTGGTCCTGACCGGCGGCCACAAACACCCGCGCGCCTCGGCGAAGCTGCGACACATCAGGGAACTGCCCCGGGTTGATGAGGATGAGCCCTTGCCAAAGGGCGCCCCGCTCCTGGAGCATCGAGCGGAGAAACGAGGTGTCCCAACTAGTGCCCATCACGTAAACGCGGTTGGTATCGGTCTGCGGATTGTTGGCCAGGCGGTTGTAAAGCGCCATGACGTCCTCGGCCCAGTTGTAAATCGTCGGGTCGTCCCAGTGGGGCCGGTCCACCATCGCGAAGCAGTATCCGGCCTCCGCCGCCACTTCCGCGTAGGGTAGCCAGACGTAGGGCGTTTGGGTGACGATCAGTGGGCGCTTCTCGTTTGCCGTTCGCCCTGGGGGCTCCCACAAATGCCAATTCATGGCCACACCCGCCGAATTGGTCAGCCAGCCTCCCCGGGTCGGCCCCCGAATGACCCCATGCCGCAGCGGTTGCTTAAGACCCGAAACCACGCACCTAGGCTCGCCCCCCTCCAGCCCCATGCGCCAGATGCCGGTGGGTTGGTCGAGCGGGTTGCCCACCAGCCACAACGAATCTCCAAAAAGGTATTTGCCGAGGCCCAGGCGCTCAGCCACGGGACCCTGATGGTCTTCCAGCGCGCCGCGCCATTCGATGCGGAACGGATCGCGCCGCGTCTCGGTCTTGACGTACAGGTTGTTGAAACCGCCCTCGTCCCGCACCCAGGCGCACCTGCGCCGATCTTCAGAGCGGCCAAATGTGGCTTGCCCGTTCTCGCGCAGGCGCACGGTCAGCCAGCCCTTTTCACCGGTGCAGGCAATGCGGAATTCCTTCTCGTCGCGCCCATAACTGAACCCTTCCAATCTATTGGTCTCCGAGGTCCACACGAGTTGCGGTGACCCGGACTCAAGATCCAGCCTCCAGATATTGCTGCTGCTGTGCCAGGAAAGCACGCTCTCGGAGAGCGCCGTCAGCCCCGTCCAGTCGTTGGTGTCCACTTGTTTGAAGCAACGCCGCTTCACCCAGGCTCCCTCTCGTTTTTTCTCGAACACACTCAGATCATGATTGAAACTGTGAGCCACGGCGAAGGAGTTTGCATGTAACCAGGCAAACCCCATAACGGGCGCGTCAACTTCGCTGCGCCAGACGACCTCGCCTGACCGTCCATCGCACAGGAGCAATTGCGCCATCGGCGACGCGGGGTCGCCCTCAGTGGGAGGCACGGTCAGCGCAAACAACCGGTCCTCGGGAGACCAACCCAGCATTCCAAGACGTTGCCAGCCACGACCCTTCTCTCGTTTCTCGACCAGCAACTTGGGTTCGCCTCCGGCGGTTTCGTGAAGAAACACACCAACCCCATGCTCGGTCATTTGGGAATAGACAACAGCCCGGCCGCTGCCGCTGGGCTGGATGGTGCTGTAAAACTGCCCAATCGAACCCACTTCGCGGGCCGCTGCCAGCAACTTGAACGGCGTATGGGCCAAGCCCCAGAGCCGTCCACCCGCAACAACGAGTGCGACGGCCAGCACGACCCACCAGGCCGTTTCTCGCCCGGCAGCCGGCTTCAAAGTGGGTGGAGATTGCCCGCGCATCTGCCTGTGGTGGGAGGACCGGGCCGGGTCCCGGCCCGGCGGTTATTTCCAGCCGTGAATAGATTCATAGCGAAAGGTCATTTCATTGGTCACATACCCTTGGTACCAGCGAGCATGGCCGTCTTCGAAGAGTAGATTTTGGCCGCGGTTGTGCATCTGCCAGGCCTTGGCCGGCGTCCCGTTGTTCTTTCCGCCCACGCAGTTGTAAGTATAGTCGTCCTTGTCAGCGTCGTTGAGGTTGTTCTTGGCGTCATACCAGGGCGCGTCTCCCGAGAGCACATAGGCGCTGTGGAACCGGATTTGCCTGCTGTCAAGCGCCGCGAAACCGTTAGCGACGAGGTACGCGGCGCGCGCGCCATTGAAATAGCTGTATAGGGAGCGACGATCCGATGGACACCGAAACACCTCTTTGTTGGCCACTTGATCAAGAATCTGCTGCATCCAGCCGGTGCGGTGGGTCCGGTTGTCAATCATGTCCCACGGAATTTCGTCTCCCGAGAGAGGATACAGGTCGTTGTCATCGCTGGCATACATGCGCATGCCCAGGGAGACCTGGTGGAGGTTGGAAAGGCATTGGGTTATGCGGGCGCGTTCCTTCGACTTGGAGAGATTGGGCAAGAGCAACGACGCTAGAATGCCTATGATGGCAATGGCGGTCAATAATTCCATGAGGGTGAAACCCGAAACGGCGGGGCCAGCGTCCGCGACGACCGGTGCGCACGCCCGCTCCTCAAAGCAAGGAGCCGGACCAGTCGAACGTTTTCCGGCTAACTCCGCGTCCGAACACGAAGCATAAGGCCGCACAGCCTTTCCTCCTATCCGCACATACCACATACTTAGGAAAGTTGGCCACCGTCGCTGAAGATTGTCAATACTCATCTTTCTCAAGCGCGCCGAGTATTTCTGAACTGATGGCTGAAGATCAAGGTCTAAGGAGGTCAACCGTCGCGCCAGGTTTCTCGGCTCATTAATCCCAGCCTTCCGCCCTTCCAGGCTGGCTGCTGCACCGCCTACCGGCCATGACAACCATGCACCTCATGCAACCAGGCTCTCAGCAAGCGCCTCCGCTTGCTTCACCCCAACATGTGCCCGCCGTGCCGCTCGCCACTGCAACACCAGCAGCAGGTAGCTGCCAATCAGGAGATACGCCAGCACGCCCTTCATAATGTTGTCCGCCGCGCGCGGGGAGAGGTGCAGCATGTCGGACAGACTACCCATGCAGCCACAGGGCCGGTGCCAGCCGATAAACCACAGCCCTAGCCGATACACGAGGAAGTTCGTGGAAATCCACGCCACCGCTAGCAGGCTCAACCGCCGCTTGTCGGTGAACAGACAGAAGAACGCGATGAAAAGCTCAGCCAAGCCCACGAGGAGCAGGAGTTGGCGGAACGGCATCCCTATTAGCGGATCGGCGGTATCCAAGGCGCGCGCGGGGCCGATGGCACTGAGCGCCTTCGCCAGCCCCGTCAGCGCCAAAGCGCCCCCCGATAGCTTCAAGAACCATTTCATAACAAATTTGCATCGAGCCCGTCTGAAGGCGCAATATCTCTCCTCAAGCCGCCCAATCATCAGTTGCGTCTGCTTGACTATACGGCCACCCATCGTGGACAATGGCGGGAGAGGCTTAGGTTAGTTGGGGGGAGGCGGGCAGTTCGTGTAGTTGCTACAATTATACGACGTAAACTCCAGCACGCTGTTAACGGGAGTCTGGCTCGTAAATATGAGGGAATTAGTGTCGCACTGGTCACCCCACAATGTGCAGGGGTAGTTCCCGACATATTTTGTCACAGGTCCGACATAGCCCACTATGCAGCAAAGTTGATTCGTGTATGTACCACAGACCGTGTTGACTTGGTTGCCAGCACCGTCCGTGTAGTAGGTGTCCGTGCATCCACTCGCCCCCTCGGAACCAGGACACGCTTTATGCCATGCGTGCGTTGCAGCAGCCGAGTCAGGGCAAGGATTTATTGGTGCTCCTCCCACCATCGCTTGTACTAAGAGCAAGAAGCTGACTATCAAGCTCAAAGTCGTTCTCAACGGAATCATTGTAATAGTCAATAACTTCGCTTTCATAACTTGTCTTATCTTCACCTTGTGTTGCTTATGTTGCTTTTCCTTTGGCAGTAACTCGCCAGAGGAAGATCATTAATAGGGTTGATAGAAATAGCAATGCTATAACAACTCGCTGTGCTGATCTCGGAGACAGCCTTGACGGAGGCGCCGCGCCGGGCAGAATTTTGGGTATGTTTTTCACCCCTTGCTCCCAAGTCAGGTAGTCAGCGAAGCCAGTAAGCCGTGGAACTTCAGTTCGCGTCAGCCAGTTCGTCGATCGGTACACAAAGGGATGGCCTTGGACATCGTCCTGTGATTGAAAACGGAAGTCCTTTATCTGGCCCCCCGCTCCAGTCGGCATTCTAGGCAGCAAATTGGACAGAGTGCATGCGCTTCTGAAGGCCTTGATCTTGCCTTCGCATACGAACCCAACTGTTGCGGTGGGCTGATCGGGCACAAAGTCCTCATATCGGAACCCGGTTGGCAGGTCTAGATCGGCGATATTTGTAAAGCCCAACACCGAGAACACTGCGTTGGTGAATCGTTTGTCACTGGTTGCGGAATACCGCCCCGGATCAGTAAAACTATCCGAGAGAAAGCAAATCCGCTCTGGAAGCCGCGGCTCTCGGATTCGCCTGCTAACCAATGCATGCCGAGGCGCGCGTGTCAGTTCTCTTGAGTAAGGCTGTAACAGCATGTTGCCTGCTGTATTTAGATACCACCCAGATGCAGTGGCGAGCCAAGCGACAGGGATCTGTGGTGCTGGGTGGAACTCCGGGACAGAATCATTCTCGATGCCCGCCACCCACGCATCGTGTGCCACACCAGGCTTATACACCCCGAAACGGTAGTAAGAGTTGCCGTCTGACGCAATTTCCCAGTAGCTAATGAAAGCATGAGCCTCAGGCACTGCATGAATTAGCCAAGCACAACCTCTCACGTAAACATCGAACCGAACAATATCGGATGCGATGGCTCCTTTCGGCGTCTTCTGGAACGCTTTCATTTCTCCTTGCAACTGATACTCGTAAGCGCCGACAGCGGTGGGTAGAGCAACCATTGCCGCGGCCCCTACAGCAGCAAGAAGTCGGGGTATTCTGCCTCCCACCACACCACAGAAGTCGTTTACGTTGCCACGCATGGCGCTAGCGGCGGCGTGCCCTCCACCCGCTAACATGAAGGCGGCGTGCGAACCCAAGTGGCCTCACCACCGACACCACCACAACCCCATGTTCCGGGCCTTCTGTTCTGCAGGGACCTAACGACAACGCTTTATCGTACGCTCTCCCGAATCTCGGCGGCCACGACGTCCCATCCCTCGCCTGAGTCGCTGTTCTCTGGGCCGTCTGGCCCCACGCCTCATCGAGCATTGGAGTCGCCCACGCTGCCCACCTCGAGCTTTCCCATGCCATATCAGTATCGTCATTACACGCTCCCGGCCCGGGCAAACCAATTACAAAAAGGGGCTATAAATGGGTTACTTTTCGCCCCCCCCCCAGCAGCCTTCTGACCAGCTCCTCGCGCGTGTGGACTCCGAACTTCTTAAAGACGTGGCCCGTGAGGGCATGCACGGTATTCGGCGCTAGCCGCAGCCGCTCGCTCATTTCCTTGCGTGAGAGCTTTCCCATCAGGCACCCGGCGATGTCCTGCTCCCGGCCCGTCAGGTCATGAGCCAAAAGTGAAGTGCCCGCCCGGTGCAGGAAATCAATAACGGCCTTTTCCGCTTGCGGGCATAGTGCGGGCCATCCTCGCGCGGCCGCCCTGAGGACGGAGGCGAGGTCGGCGGCTGCCAGCGGTCCGATCAGGCAGCCGTCAGCGCCAGCCATCAACCACTGGATGATTGATCCCCCATCGCACGGCCCAGTGATGATCACCATCGGCAGATCAGGCGACAGCGCCTTGAGTTTCCGCACACAGCCGAGGCAGGACGACTGGGCGCTCTTCAGATGAACCAGGACGATGTCGGGCGGCAGGCCGGAGCCGTGATCCGGTTCCGGTGCCGTCCGCGGGGCAGGGCGTCTGGAGCCTGACGGCTGCCGGGGGAAGCAGGACTGCTGGTAAACTTCCAGGGTCCACCCGTCGCCCTGCGCACGCACCAGCTTCCAGAGGGCAAGGCGCAAGCCGTCATCACCGTCAACGAAGGCGAGGTGGAACCCTTGACGAGCGCGGAGTGCCGGGCGACGCCGCCTCGACTTCTCGCCCCAAGCCCGCAAACGGGCGCAGAGCCTGCACGGCGGAGCGGCAGTCGTGACTGGCTGGCCGCCCCCCACTTCGGCGATTCGAGGGTGTTTCTCTTCTGTCGGTTGCGAACTGCAGCCTTGCGCCGCCCTTCGGCTTGTTGCCATAAGAGTCGTTCACGCCCGCCAATTTGCTCTGCAAGTCTCCACACTAAAGCAGGTCGGGGACTGAGTCAAGACCGAATCCGGGCATTGTGGACGGGCGACGGTAACGGGTTAGTGGCGGCGGTAGCGCGCGTCACTCCGTGCGCCCCGGTCAACCGCAGGGAACTGCGGCGCGCACGCAGTGACCCGCCCTACCCACGTTCACTGAGGCATTGCGCCACCTCTTCTCTTCGCTGGCCAGCCCGCAATCCCTATGCTATTGTTTACGGTATGGGTGCCACGCCCATAAGTAGTAGCCTGTCGTCAACGCCGCAGAAGGACCCGCCCGGCAACCGGCGAGCTGTCTCTGGGCGCCTCGTTGCGGCCCTGGAAGCCAAGTATCTGAATTTACATGCCCAGCTCATTGCCGCCAACAGGCCCATGAGTGGCCGTGCCGGAGGCTATGTCTATTATTGGGCCTACGGACGCCTGTGCTGGCGCCGCCACGTTATTCCCAAAGACCCGCGCACACCGGCCCAGCAATCCTCCCGGGCCGCTTTCGGCGCCGCCTCCAAGGCCTGGAGCGAAAACCAGGGGCTGACGCAAGAACATCGGGATGCCTGGCACGCTGACGCAGCGAAGCTTAGAACCCGACCCCGCCTGGCGCAGTCCGGCCCCCTTACCGTCCAACAACATTATGTCGGACGAAACGCGGTCAAGGGGCGGTGGGACTTGCCGCTGCTGTTGGAGCCACCCAAAAGGGAAAGGAAGAACGCAGAATCTGCCACTCAAGTCCCTCACGCTCAGCGACCTGCGCGCCCCTCCGCGGCTACTCGCCGGGCATGCGCCGCACCTGCGCCGTCCCTGCCCCACGCAGCCAGCGCGGCCATCGCCCCTCACGCATCACGCATCACGCATCACGCACCGTCCCTTCCCCGGGCAGCCAGCGCGGCCGCAAAAGCCGCCATACGCCCCATTCGCCCGTCGCAAGTACTTTTCCCCCAGCGCCTTACGCGACCCTCCTCGGATCGCCCCCATACCACCACCATACCCCTTCCGGTGCAATACCGGTGGCAGGCGCAGTCCCTCCGCTCCATCGCCAGCAGTCGGTCGCTCCGATTCTCGTCCATTGCCCATGCCCGCCCCAACGCCCGCTTCCGTGAACTCTGGCGCGGCGGCTAGCCCGCCTTGGCCGTAGTGGCTACTTCTTCTTCTTCCCGAACACGGAGCCGATGCCGGACTTGGATCCCTCGCCACGCTGGCGGACCTTCAACTGGCCAAGAATCGAGTGCCAGCCGATGTAGATCCGGTGCCACTGGTTTTCCAGGTTGCGCAATGCGCCTTCATTCGACTCGCTCAGCGAGCGCAGCGACGGCGCATCGCCAATCAGGGCGTGGATTTCCTCCCGCGTCGGAGATGCCACTTCGAGGGACGCCAGGATCAGCTCCAATTCCTGCACCAAGACGCTCTTGGTTTCCAGGAATTGGCTGTCATCCTCCTGGCTGAATTTCTTGCCACGGGCCAGGTTCACGAAGTTGTTGAACTGTTTCCAGCACTCGATGTAGTTCTCCACCTGGTCCACAACCTGGTCCAGTTTCTTATTGCTCATAGGCGCGCGAGGTTAGCTTTGTCTCATGGGTGACGAGGGAGCTTTGGGAGAGAGAAACACGATCGCCCCGCCGCGCAGCTCACGGGCGGCGATCTTCAGGCTCGGGTAGTTGATGATCAACTCGGCCAAAGGCAACTGCGCCGCCGCGGCCTCGCTAAACGTCGCCCGCACCTGCCGGGCGATGTCCTTGATGAGCCCGGCGGGAAAGCCCGAAGGCAGCGTCCCCGTCAGCACCCGGCCGTCGCGGTCCACGGTGAAGCTGCCGGAAGGCAGGCGCAGCAGTGTCGGCGCCGGTTTGGCAAACAGATTCAAGAGGCCCATAGCGCCAGGAGCTTCCTCATTGATTCCCCGACCTGCTCCGGGGTCAGCGAATGTTGCCAGCCGACACAAAACTCGGTGTCATTCTGGCACGCTAGCGCGACATGGCGCTGCGGGCCAAAGCCCTCGATCTTTTCGAGCGGCCCCGCCCCCAGGCGGTCGCCCAGCGCACGGAATCGTTCCAGGTTTTGCCGCGCCCATGTGGCCACACGCTCCGGGTTCTCCAGCCCGCGCGCAACCTGGTAACCGCCCTGGCCGGATTTCATAGACAGCACAAACTCAACCCCTTGCAGCCGCGACAATACCGCCAGCGGCGATGAGGCCGGCTGCGGCGCGCCTTCGGCGGTCATACTGCCGCGCGACTCGTCAAACGCCTGCGCCGATTCCAGCAGCAGCGCATTGTACGACTTGAAGACGGTGCGGGGCCGGCTGGGTTCGGCCGGCAGCATCTCAAAGTTGCCCGCTTTCCAGGACAGGATCCTCTGGAAGGCGGCTTCGCCCCGCAGGTCTGTGGCTTCGGCATCCACCACCTCACCGTTCTGGATCCAGATCTTCCCGGTGAGCGAGCCGTTGGTGATCCGCAGCACCGAGGAGCTCTGCGAGATGCATTCCAACTGGATGATGTCCACGAGGCTCTTGCTTTGCATGCCGCGGAAACCTCCCTCGGTTTCGCGTCCGAGCAGCGACTCGAGGCACTCCAGGAACATCTTGGTTTCCTGCTCCGTGGCGGGCTTATACCAGAACAGGTCCGCTCCCAGGGCGTAGGCCCGAGAGCGAAACTGCTCATCCACCTCTGCCGTCAGCGCCACCGTGCGCAGTTGCGGATACTTGCGGCGCACGATCGCGAGAACCTGCAAGCCGTCCATCTTGGGCATCTTCAAGTCGCAAATCAGCAACTGGAACGGCTCCGCCTCCAGCATCGCTATAGCGCGGGACCCGGAACTGGCGGTGTGGATCTCAGGGTGGCTGGGCAACTGCGCCAGGATCTCCCGGTACATGTCCAGCACGTCGGGATCGTCGTCCGCCAGCAGAATCTTAGGGCGTTTGTCCATTGCTTCCTGCGTCAACCGCTAACTCGGCATCAATGTAATTACAAGCATGAAAAACCAGCGTGGTTTCCCTTGCCCAGTAGCAAGGATTATTCCCTGCCCGCGGGGATTAGGGACTTTCTCAAGCAAAGGCCTGCCCCCCAGTGTAGCTCAACGACTTCGGCACCCCCGCCTTCAGGCACCCATCCTGCGCCAAAGCCCAAAACGGGCAGCAATAGGACAAACAGTCCAGTGATGAGACAGCCTGTTCATCGGGCTTGTGCGGGGGTCGTTCCCTAACCCCCGGATGGGATTGGCGGCAACTGTGGCATACTTCCTGCGCGACAAACCCCAGAAGCAGTTCAGCCGGAACACACTAAATGAATCGTGCACTGACGAATGGCGCGAGCGTCCTGCCGCCCCGAATGCGCCGGCCGCGGGCGGTTGGCTGGCTGGGGTTAATCCACTCGGGTGCCGAGGATTGCGCCGGGTTTGAAACAACAATCGAAACACGAGTTCGCGGATTCACTCGTTAATCAAAATGAAGATGTTTGGCTACGTAAAGAATCTCTTGCGAAAGTGGGTTGAGATGCCCGGTGAAACCCAGGCGGCGCCAGGCGTCAACGCCGCTCCCGCGCGCCGGCCCCTTAGCGCTCCAGGCCCGGAAGGAGCGCCCGCGTACGGGCAGAGCCCCCATCACAACGGCAGTGGGATCGAGCTGCCACTGCAGCCCATCCTCGGCAATCTCCCCCTCGAACTGCAACCC
>Ga0074044_10002472_pt1 | contig 16145 bp, 15 predicted proteins | sample BogForMeECP23OM1_FD_94443 | JGI IMG/M metagenome (GOLD analysis project Ga0074044, IMG submission 94443) | Bog forest soil microbial communities from Calvert Island, British Columbia, Canada - Bog Forest MetaG ECP23OM1 | ecosystem: Environmental > Terrestrial > Soil > Wetlands ...
GCAGCGGGTTTGGAAACCCGCGATACAGCAGACTTGGAAGTCCGCGCTACTTTGGTTGCGGCTACGCCGCGCTGGGTTCTTTTGCGGCTCTCATCTGTGGTTGCGGCGTAAGCCGCGCTGGGTGAATCCGTGTCCATCCGTGGCAAAAAATCTTCTCAGAAAGGAACGGTGTCATGAGACGGCACTGCAAAGATTTTAACCGCGAAACAAACGAACCATGCGAAAAACGAAATCACGGCAGACGCCCAACAATGAAGGACCCACAGAAGCAAACGAAACAGCCCCAAGGTGGGTTCCAGCCTTTGTTTCCTTGGTTCCCTTCTGTAGTGCATGAAATAGAAATTTGGCGTCCGGTCGGTCTGAATGGCGTTGATTTGGTTTGCGTTTTTACTTCAGCCCCGTAAAGGGGCGCGGCCGCGTGACATTGCTTTACGCGGCTTTACGCCCATTTGGTTGCCGATGCGTGATTGCTGGCCTTTGAGCTGACACCCGTTTGTGTCAATATCAAGAACTGATAAACATTAACGGCGAAGTTGAGCGAGGCGGTTTCCTCGCAGTAAAAGAGTTGTTGTTCGTTAGGTGAAAAAAGCAACAACACTTAAAACTGAAAGGAAACCGTTATGAAAAAATTAATGGCCGGAATGGACCTGCATAGCAACAACATTGTGGTGGGTATTGTGGACTCGGAGGGCAAGCGCGTGGCGCACCAAAAGCTGGGGTGCCAGCTCAAGGAGATCGTGAAGTTTCTGGCTCCGTACAAAAAGTGGCTGGAGAGGCTGGCGGTGGAGTCCACCTACAACTGGTATTGGCTGGTGGACGGGCTGCAAGCCGCAGGTTATCCGGTGGTGCTGGCCAATCCAGCCAAGATTGATCAATACAGCGGCATCAAGCACGCCGACGACAAGAATGACGCGTTTTTTCTGGCCGAACTGCTGCGCTTAAATATTTTGCCGACGGGCTACGTGTATGCTGCCCAACTGCGTCCCGTGCGGGATCTCTTGCGCCGGCGGATGCGTTTGGTGCAGCACCGCACGGCGTTGATGCTCAGTTTTAAAAGTCTCTTTACCCGAACCACCGGGCAGGAAATGACCTTGGCCCAGTTGAAGGGTCTGGCGGTTGAGCCGGCCCAGGAACTCTACGAACATCCGGCCAACCAACTCATCGCGGGGATACAGATTAAGCAGATTGAACAACTGACCGAGAGCATTGAGAAGCTTGAGGGGGCCGTGCTGAAGGTGGCCCGGGAGTTGCCCTATTATTCCAAGCTCAAGACGTTGCCCGGAGTGGGGATGATTTTAGGTCTGACGATGACGATGGAAGTGGGAGACATCAAACGATTTGCCGACCCCGGGCATTTTGCCAGCTATTGCCGGACGGTGGATTCCCAATGCCTGTCCAACGGCAAGCAGAAAGGCCAGAACAACCGCAAGTGCGGCAACAAATATTTGGCCTGGGCTTTTGTGGAAGCCGCCAACTTTGCCAAGCGCTACGATGAGCCGTGCCGCAAGTGGTATGACCGCAAGGCGGCCAAAACGAGCACGGTGATTGCGACCAAAGCGCTGGCGTGCAAACTGGCCAAAGCGGCCTGGTATTTGATGGCCCAAGCGGTGGATTACCAAGCCCGCCGGGTGTTCCCGCAATTGGCGTCCAGGAAAGCGGTGGCCTGAATTTGGGAGCGCGGTCGTCAGCCAGGTAAACGGGTTGGCTTTGAGCCCTTGGAACTGATTGGAGACGACCGCACTCCTCTGACAATGCAGTGGAACTGCCGCAGCAAGTTTTGCAGGTGATTCGACCGTGCCGTGAGTCAAAAACGGGTTGGACGCCGGGGCCTGGCGACGGGCTTTGGCGAACCAGAGCTCTTTGGAAACTGAATGGACACGGCCCGGCACTGAACGTTTTCTGGACCCGCGATGGCGGGTTGGGCGCTGGAGTCAATCGAAAGAAAGACCAAAGGCGGGGAAGCTTTTAGAGAAAAGCATTTGCTGCGCGGGTGCTAGAACCAGATGGGTGACTGAACGGATCGCCTCGCCGAGGCGGGTCCGGAATCAAAAGACGAAATGACAGGTTCGAGTACTGCGCTGCAGAACGGACTTTGGGGCAGAAGAGACGGAACCCAAGAAAAGAAAGAATTGGGAATGATAGCTCTTTTACGTGTTGACACTCGCCGTAATGGGCGACCCGCTTTCGACAGGTCAAAACCTGTTTGCTGCAAAAAATGGTTGACGGAAACTTCGTTTTCGGCCATCTTAAAAATGTCTTCACGATTCATGACGGTTTCAAGAAATGAAGTTATGAAAAAAGCGAGTCTCCTCCTGCTGGCTTTATGTGTTGCCGCGCTGTTTCAAGGCTGCGACAACAAGAACAACAAAACGGGCCAGGCCCCGGCGCCAAAAAAATTGCGGCTGGCCTTTGTTGCCAACAATGCGAACGATTATTGGTCAATCGTGCGTCTGGGCTGCGACAACGCGGTGCGGGAACTGGGCGATGTGGATTTGAATTTTCGCACGCCCGACAGCCGCACGGCAGCGGCGCAGCAGGAAATTTTAAGCCCGCTGGTCGCGGGCGGTGTTGACGGCATTGTCATCAGCCCGATTGATGCCGAGCAGCAGGTGGAATTTCTGAATGCCATCCCCACCAACGTGCTGCTGGTCTGCGCGGACAGCGACGCGAAAAAAAGCAGGCGCGTCTGTTACATCGGCACGGACAATGTCGCCGCCGGAACGCAGGCGGCGGAGCTGCTCAAGGCTGCGTTGCCCCAGGGCGGCAAAATCATTTTATTCGTCGGCTATCTGAACGCGCAAAACGTGGAAGAACGCATCGCAGGCATCAAAAACGGCCTGGCCGGCTCGAACCTCCAGATCATTGACACGCTCGCCGACGACTCGAGAGGCACGGGGGCTCAGAAAAACGCGGAGGAGGCGCTGGCGAAGCATCCCGACCTCGCGGGCATGGTTGGCCTAAACAGCTACACCGGGCCGGCCATCCTTACAGCTGTCCATAGCGCGGGCAAGGTGGGGCAGGTGAAGATCGTTTGCTTTGATGAAGACAGCGACACGCTGGCCGGGATTGCCGCCGGCGAGATTTACGGCACGGTCATCCAGAAGCCTTTCTGGATTGGCTACCAAGCCACCTTGCGCACGGGCAAATATCTTCGCGGCGACAAAACGCAGCTGGCCGACGGGAAAATTTTTATCCCCACGAAGGCAGTCACCAAGGACAATGTCGCCGCTTTCCAAATCGAGCTGAAAAACATGCTTGAGAAATGAGGGCGACATAAATAAAGGAAATGGCGGATCGGCCGGTGATGTGCGGCTGGCCTCGATTGGAAATCATTTGGATTTTGTTTCCTGGTTTGTTCCTTTCATTACGGATTCAATGACGCTCCAGGTACACCAGCACAAGCACGGCAGCCAATCCGGTCTCCACCCCGCAGAACAGCAGTGTCAACCAATATCAAACCGCTGCCTTCATGGTTTGTATCGTTTGCGGGTATAAATATTTTCGGCTGTCATGCTTTTCTCGCCCTGGTTCGGATCGTGAATCTCGACCGTGTGCTTGTCCGGCCCCAGGCGGCGAGGTTGTCGAGCCTGGGTTTATTGAGGGCTGGGGACATGAAAAGCGGAGCCGGTTGAGTTTGTTCCCGGCGTGAAGATGTTTCGCGTGGCGAATGGGGCGGATACGTTATTTCAACGCGATGCCCCGGATGGGAACGGTAATGGTGCCACGCAGCTTCACGGCAGACGCCGGATGCCGCGCTCTTGTCGCGGCGAAGCGTAGCGAAGACGGACGATGTGCAACAGCAGACCAGCATCGCGCAAGATTTGGAGTTGTTGGCGGATTTTGTCTTTGATGTGGCGGTTGTCGGGATGGAGTTTTTCCAGTTCGCGGGTGAAGGCGTAGGCGTCGGCGGTCGTGAATTCTCCGGAGGGGCGAGTTATACGAGTCCCTGACTGACCGGAAAAGTTTGGGTCTCTCGGAGCTCGCCCCTCCGAAACGAGGCGCCTCACGGCATTGAGCACGTCCAGCGTCCAGCCGCGTTGGACGCCTATTTCATGCGTGAGGATTGCTTGTTGGTTTTGTCAGATGGAAAACGAAAGATAAATATATGAGAAAAGACATCCTCAGCTTCATTTCCATCGTGGTGCTTCTTTGGGTTTCGGGCTGTTCCACGCTGCACAAATCAGATTTGGCCGCGATCCAAGGCACATGGAAGGGTCACGAAATTGGCGGCAATACGGAAGGTTCGCGCTACCTTATCATCTCCGGCAACACGATTGAGTTCCAGGGAGCCAATAATGACGATTGGTGCAAGGGAACCTTCACCCTTCGGGAAGACACGAATCCGCGACAGATGGTTGGCACGGTTACTCAATGTCACATGCCCCAGTACATTGGCAAAACAGCCTGCGCCATCTACCGGGTGGAGGGAGACACGCTCACAGTCACGGGAAATGAGCCCGGTAATCCCAACGTGCCATCTGGTTTCGATGCGCCGGGCGCCCGACATTTTGTCCTCAAACGGGACTAGCGCCTGCGCCGGGTGGAATGAGCGAATGAGCGCCAGACCCCGTGCTCGATGGGAATTTAACGGTAGGGCAGAGCTGCCGCTCTGCCGGGAATTGGCGGCGCGGCAGCACCGCCCCACCGATGATGGCGGAGGGCGGGAAGGCGAAAGGCAGGGCGGGCAGTCCCCTGCCCGCCGCATAAACATTTATCCGACGGCGCGCATGAGGCGCTGCAAGTCACCTTCGTGCGCGTGGCGCGTCATGTGCGGCGGTTCGATTCCGAGTCCGCCTTCTGGAACTGGCTGGCGATGCTGGCGCGCAACTGCGTCGCGGACGAAATGCGGAAACGGAACCGGGATCAGAGTTTGCTCGCCCGATTTTTCCAGCTGCGACCGGCCCACGCGGATTTGAAAAGTATTGATGCGGACGCGCGCTTTTCGGAATTGGTGGAGGACGGGCTGGCGGGTTTGCCTGCCGACGAGCGTGCGCTGCTCGAACGAAAGTATTTTGATGGCGAAGCCGTGCGCGAACTCGCCGATGAATGGCAGATGACGGAAAAAGCGATGGAATCGCATTTGTTGCGGGTTCGCCGGAAATTGAAAAATGCGGTGCTTGATCGATTGCAAAATGAAAAAAACGACTGAACCACTGATTGACGATTTGCTGGCAGATGCCATCTCGCCGGAATTTCGGGCGGCAATGCTGGGCAAAACCCTGCAAAGCGCGCGGCAACGAAAGCGCCTGCGACGTTTCAATCTGGCGTTGGGCGCGACCGCGCTTGTGGGCCTTTTTGCGCTCGCGTTTTGGGAAATGCGTGTGCCAACAACTGTGCCGAACCAAATTCGTCAGCCGGATTCAAGTGTCGCGAATTCACCACCATCAAGCCCGGTGCAGATCGTCAGCACAAAACGAGATTCGGTCGAAAATGTTGTTTCTTCAGACCCGGCACCGGCTTTAACCGTGGTTCAAACAACTGAATCCGCACGACCAAGGGAAATTAACGACCAGCAATTGCTGGCATTGCTATCGGACAAGCCAATTGCTTTGGTTCGTCAAGGCGCACATGCAGCCGAATTGATTTTCCCGAATTCAGAAGATGAAAAAGGGTTTCCGGTTCGGTAACGCGAAGCCAGCGATACCGTTGCTGGTGAAATGTTTGAACGACCCGGAGGGGTAACAGATTTTTAACCCGCCATGTGGCGGGTTCGTAGTCCCTCCGCGATGTTATTCAAGCCTGATTCGGAAGAAAGATTGCGGGTAGCTTTGCGTCGGTGCGGTAAAGACTTTCGGTGAACCATCTCCCGCATATGTTGTCACCGGTGTCCACACGGGATCATCCAGGTTTTGTTTTGTTTCGATGACGTAGGATGGGCCGAATTCCGTGGGGAAATACATGATGAACGTGGTGCCGCTGACGCTCAGGTTGAAAAACACGGGTGAAATCGCCTGCGTGAGATTCGCCGGGTTGCTCAAGATTGAACAGTTTCCGTCGTCAACCAAAACCGTGTAGCTTCCCAAATTGGCGGGTTGGAAGTTGGTGATGACCAGTGTCCGGTTGGTCTGGCCCACCAGATTGGTGGCACTGTGCAACCATTGATAATTTGTCTGCGTCGTCAAAGTACTGGCGGTCACCGACAAGATCACACTCGAACCCCAAGCCATGGCCTGACCGACCGGTTGAGACAGGATCGTCGGTCCGCAGATGGTCTGAACGGTGATGCTCCCGTCCGTTGACAAATTATTGAGCCAGGTCACACCCGTGCCGCCACCGGTCACGGTCAACAAGCCGCCACCGGACAGCGCTTGGTTAAACAGGTCGAACCTGTCCCCGACCGCCAAAGCCGGGCCAAGGTTCGTCACGGTTAACGTTCCAGTGCCGGCATTGGCCAGTGTGCCGCTGACCGACACAACGTCATTGGACGGGGATCCCAACTTGTTGACTTTGAAGAACAGATCGCCGTTCAAGGTGAGATTGTTGTTGATGGCAAGCATACCGGTGGCCGAGGAGGTGCCGGGGGCGAGAGTGCCGCTGGCATTGACGGTGACCGGGCCGTTGATGGTGCCGGTGCCCGCGAGAGTCGCATTCGAGCTTACCGTGAGGGCGCTCGACACATTCAGCTGCCCGTTGACCTGGAGTGTGCCGTTGGAGACGGCCGTCGGTCCCGTGTAGGTCTCGGTGTTGTTCAAGGCCAGGACGCCGCTGCCGGTCTTCGTCAGACCAAAGCCGGCACCGCCGTCGCTGACCGCACCCGAGAAGGTGGTCAAGGCGGTGTTGGTGACCTGGAAGGTGCGGGTTGTGTTGTTGCCAGTGCCATCGTTACCGTTGAGGGTTATTGGGCCCGTAAAGGTCAGGGCGTTGGTGCCGCCAATGATGAGAGTCAGGTTGTTGGTGGCGCTTGGATACTGAACCGGGTTGGCGATCGTGCGGTCGCCGTTCCAAGCCATGACCGCGCCGCTGCTGGTCGTATTCGGGACTTCCGGAGACAAGAATAAGGGTTCGGTCCCAATCGGCCCCGAAGTAACCGCACCGCTTGTATTGGTCACCGTATCGATTCCGAAGGCAATGGTACCGACAGTGGGCGTAGTGCCGCCAGTGTAGGTGTTGGCGCCATTAAGAATGGTGGTGCCACTGCCCCGCTGGACAAGCCCGCCGTTGCCTGAGATGATGCCGTTATAGGTTTGGCTGCCGCTCGGGTTATTGGGTGCCAGAACGGTCCCGTAATAGTTCGCCTGGCTGGTCGCGGTACCTGTGAGGACCAGGTTCGCGTTATACACCGTGTTGGTGCCATAAACCCGGAACCGGTTGGTGGTACCATCGTTCTGCGGCATTAATGTCAGGGTTTTGCCGGCGGTGCCGGAGAGATTGCCAAAGAAGACTCCAGAATAGGCTCCGTTGCCATCAAATTGAATGGTGAAGTCATCGGCAACAATGACATCGCTGTTAATGCCTGTGATTACATTGCCCGCCGGGACGACTTCCATCTTGCCGCCAGCTTTGGCGAATGTCACCGGGCCAGTGCCCAGCGCCCCGTAGAGGTCAAGCACCAGCCAGGCGCTGGAGTTGCTGATGATCGTGCCGCCGGAGTAGGAATTCACACAGTTCATGGTCAATGGGCCGGAGCCTTCATCGATCAAGGTGCAGGGGCCAGCAATGCTACCGGAACCGGTGAAGGTGTAATTGAGAGTGGAATTAACAGTGACTGATTGGGCACTGAGATAATTGCCCGTCAGATTCACTGTCGTGTAACCCAAACCCGAACCCGGTGTATCGTCGAAGGTGACATTGTCGCCATAGTTAAAAACCGCACTGACCTCGCCCTTGAGCCAGTTGGAACTGGTAGCCACATCCCAAACCGTTCCGCCACCTGACCAGACCAGGTTGGCGGCCGCGTCGAGCGTCAACGAATTGGTGGTCGAGTTGATGCTGTAATTGCCGGCGCCCGTAACCGTGACGTAGTAACCATTGGCGCCCGAGGCCACGTCATTCGTTCCGGCTGGGGAAATGATGAGCATGGCGCTGGTGGAACCCGAGATATTGCCGCCATCAAGGAGGTTCGTGCCATTCCGATGCCACTGATAGGTCAAGCCGACCCCGGTGACGCTGACTGAGAAGGCGCATGAACCGTTGGTAGCGACGACGACCGAAACGGGTCCGATAGGGTAGGGTCCGCAACAAGGAAGAGACGAGCCATTAACGGTGATGGAATTGATATCGATCAGGGTGTTCGTCAGATTCCCGGTGGAGCGCACGCCGAAAGCAAAACCATCAAATACGGTGGACAGCGGTGTCGTTCCGGTGGTGGCTGTCATCGTTGAGAGAAGAGTGCCGGTGTTGTCGGGGCCGGTATAGAGTTGGTTGGTGAGTATGAGGGCACCGGAAGCGGACAAGGTGTATGTAAGAATCTCGGTGTATTGCTGGCCAGCCGTCAGGGTGACCGAGGGGGTTGCCGAAGCGGTTCCAATCCCCGCTGCCGAAGGGTTCTGGTAGCTTTGGCTGGAACTGCCAGTGGTAACCAAATCCTGATTATTATTGGCGGGCCCCGTTTGGGGCCGCCGATCATAAAAGCCAGAATTCTGGCCGGTATGGCCGATGATTGCGACATAACCCTGCCAGTTCTGGGCGCCGCCGGTTTGCGCCGTGGTAGATCCTGAGGACGCCGTGCCGTTGAGGCCGCCTCCTATCGGCGCCACCCCGCCTGAATTGTATAACCCAGTGCCCCAAAAGCTGTTTTGGGTCAGCAGACCCTGGATGTCGGTAAACGTCACGTTCAGTTGAATGTAGTCACCAGCGACTGCCATCGGGGCCGGCGGAAACTGGGCTTGGATTTCTATGGTCCCGCCGCTCGTATTCGTGATACCGAACTGCAAATGTCCGGAGGCGATGGATGGCGGCGGATTCCAAGGCTTGCCAGATATGACTTCATAATCGGTTGACGTTGCCGTCGGCGTCCCCGGGGTGGCCGAATTGAGCGTGCTTCCGCTGCCAAATGTGTCGGCGAAGAAGGTTGTGGCCGTCGATGCGAGCGGCGTCGCCAGCAGAACCGCAACGGTTATCGATCCGAACAGGGTCTTTTTCATGGGGGGAGGCAGGTTTGACGCAGCAGTGCTGAAAGTGTGATGAGTATCAGGGTCAGCAAGCAAGTTCAATTTCTCATGGCTTTCCGTTTGGCTTATGGCACGAGCCGAAAAACTTTCCCGATTCCCAAGCGAAGTTTTGCCGTGCTGACCAGTGGGCTTTGAAGCTTTCAAAGTTTTTTTTATTTGCTCACGATTTCAAAATCCCGTCAATCCACCCTTTTTGTAAGCCGTCAGGCAAATCAGGGTGATTCCAGACGGGACTCTTTTCCGGCGGGTTTTGGAACGGCAGCATTGACGCCGCCGCCGCGCCGGGCCAGTAGGCAAGATTAAAGCCTCATTAGTCGCCGTGGCCACACGGGGCTTCACGCCCATGAAACACACAAAAAACAAAATCACGGCAGACGCCAGACACCGCGCTCTTGTCGCGGCGAAGCGAAGCGAAGACGGACGACGTGCAACAGCAATCCCGCGTCACGCAGAACTTGAAGCTGTTGCCTGATTTTATCCCGCACGTGATGATTGTCGGGATGGAGTTTTTCCAGTTCGCGGGTGAAGGCGTAGGCGTAGGCGGTCGTGAATGTATTGGTAGGGGCATCTCGCCGAGATGCCCGTGGGTTTGGTAGGGACGGCTGGCCCAGCCGTCCGCGGACGCCTCGGCGAGGCGTCCCTGCCTCGCAAAGGCGACGCACGATGTTCAATACGTCCAGCGTCCAGCCGCACTTTCTCCCTTGAATTCAATTTCGCCAATCTTACGTCTGTATTAGAGCGCGCTGGAAGAAGACCAAAGCCGCAGGGAAGAAGACGTCGTAGGTGGTAGGCTGCCCATTTCTCACCACACACGAATACCGAAAAGTTCGCAGCATCTTTTTGTTCTGGGAGCATCTTTGCCCAGCGATTTTCTGGATGCAGGCCTCTCCCAATCTGGGCAGAACAATATGCCCGCGAGGCCCAGCGTTATTTCAAGAATTAGTGGCATCGGCTGTTTCCAATCCGGAACAGTTCTTGGCTGTTCACTACATGACAATAGCTGGAAAACAGCGCTCGCACTATGGGGTGTTCACCCCATATTACGTGCTCGGAGCGACCGATAAATCGAGGCCACGCTTCCTCTACCGTGACACGATTCCGGATCTCTTTGCGGATTTCGATGTTTAACCACGCTTCGAAAAGAATCCGGTTCAAGGCGATGTTGCAGCCAACCCACCCTGCCCTGCGTGCTGTGGATGAAAGGGGCTTTCCGCCTTAGCTACGCTTCCGTCTTCGCACTGCTTCGCCGAGACAAGTCGGCGCGAGCGGCGCGCGCTTGATGATGGCGGAGGGGGAGCACACGCGCCTCGCGTGTTGTTCGCGACGCCCCGTCGCGAATGCCCGGGGAAAGAGGTTCGACGCGGGGGCGCGTCGAACCGCAGCCCCGAAAGCATTCGGGGCTGCGCTCCCCATTTGAGCTGATGCCCATATGTGCCAATATCAAAAACCGACCCGTTTCCGCTTCGGAAAACTGCAAAGCTCGACCACATTTCAGCATGCCGCGCTATGGTGAAATCGGAATGTTCTGGCTGTTCGGGTGTTCGCCGCTGATAACTTTTGAGCCCTCGGCAGTGAGGCGCAAATACCAATCAGCCGGCCGTCCTTCGTAGGTCACAAAATAGCCCTGCCCCGGCGGCGTGTTGCTGACCTTGAAAATGACCGTGCCTTCGTCCACTTCGTCGAACATGCCCACATAGCACATGTCCACGCCGAGATTCGCGACGGCGTTGAATTGTTTCCAGAGAAAATCGCCGCCGAGTCGTGGGATTTTGGAACTGCCCGGCGGCAGGTGTTTGAGATTATCCCAACTGAATCCGGGATAAACCTGCGGCAAATAAAACACCCCCGCGTTCGTCGCCGCTGCCAGATCCTGCGCCCAATAAGCGGTTGAGGCGAATTTGGTTGTGCCGGCGTTGTAATAATTTCCCGTGTTCCATGGGCAATAACCGTGGAAGCTGCGATACACATTCGTCCAGTCGCCGGTCGCGCCGGCGCGCCAATCCCACCACCCGCTGCCAATGAGCGTCACGCCGTACGTCGCATTGGTTTTGAACCACGCGATGATTTGTCTGGGAAGCGCCGTGCCGGAAAAGCGTTCGGGATAAAACCCGAAGATCATCAACACCGGTTTGCCATTGTGATGCAGGTAGCGTGGGTCTTGCGTGAGGTGCAGATTGTCCACGAGATAAATCCAGTCATTGGTCAACTGGCTGAAGAGCGTGTTCGTGTTGGCGCCACTCATGTCGTATTGAATCATGAACGCACGGCCCGTGCGGTTGGCGGCAGCTCGCACGTGAACCAGCACGTTTGTCTTCCAACTCTGAATGTTGTCCGGTGGAATCTGCGTCACGAACCGCTGCACCACTACGCCGTCAATGCCATATTCCTGCATCCAGTCGAAGTGCAAATCCACCGTGCTCTGGTCCTGCGCGCTGAACAAATACGCCTGCGCGCCGCCCGGATACGTGAAGCCGGCCACCGGATATTTGTTGGAGTAATCGCTCACGTCCGGCCACATATCAAACGTGATCCTGTCCAACGCGTTCGTCCTGGGCGGCGTGAGCCAATCGCGGTTCCAATGATCCCAGCGGGTGTCGCCGTCGCCCGCCGCGCGAAACCAGCCCTGATAACCGACGAGAACTTTTTTATGCAGCGTGGTGGCGTCCACCGTCTGGTTCAGCCGGAAGTCGGAGTTGGGCTGCAGCATCAGGTCGAGGGCGGCGACAAGAGCGAGCATGGCCCCAGTGTAGCAACCACGGTTTCCGGAGGCAATAGCACTTGCCCTGCATGCCGCCTCAGCCACATGCGCTGATTTGATTGCCGATGCACGATTGCTGGCCTTTGAGCTGATACCAGTTTGTATCAATACTCAGGACCCGTTTTATGTGACTGCTTGGCGGCACGGGTGATCCAACCATGTGAATCATCTACTTGGTTTGAGGTGTAATTTTGGTCTGAAATGCAGCTGTGCGATTGGACGCAGGAATTGAAAATGTCAGCGTCCATAAGCCCCCCGGCGGCGGGCTCACCCGACCGCCCGGGCTTGTTGCCAGTTTAACCATGTTGTTGGACACAGGAATCGAATACGTCAGCGTCCATAAGTTCCCCGGCGGCGGGCTCACCCGCTCACCCGAGCCTGATGCCAGGATAAGGATTATTCCCACGGCGATGATGCCACAGATGGCGACGATGAAGGGTTTATGATTCATACTACTTTACAGACACCGCCAAGGCTGTGTTTTGTATAAAAATCTGTTGCGCCTGCTGACGACATTGGCGCCGTACGGCGAGAACTGAGCCGCGCCCGGCCGGCGCTGTCAATCCAGACTTGTCGGGAGATTGGGAAGGACTGGGGACATTGTGACCCCCTGGTGAAGATTAAGGTGTTGAGCACTCGTCGCGAGGATAAGCTGTGCGGCAGTAACACGAATTGACACGATGTAACCGCCAAGACGCGAAGGTTTTTAACCACGGATGGGTGAGCGCTGGCTTTTGAGGTGACACGGAGGCCGCCTTGCCGCGCCGACCCTGCACAGAGGCGGAAGTTCCAGCAGCATTTGAACACTGTCTTGAAAGATTTCGCTTATGCATCCGTAGCGTAGTATAGTAGTTGGGGGGGAATATAATCCCCTGAACATGTCACGAGTATTGGTAATGGATGACGAGGCGGATACGAGGATGCTCATCGAAGAAATCCTTGTATCAGCCGGTCACGAAGTGGTTTTAGCCGCCGATGGGTTGGAAGGCATGCGGCAATACCATTCCACGGCGGTTGATCTGGCGCTGATCGATCTGTTCATGCCCAACCGGGAGGGGCTGGAAACGATAAAAGAGCTCAAGCAACAGTTTCCAGATTTTCCGATTATTGCAATGTCGGGAAATTCATTGGCCCTGCCTCTGTTGTCGGTTGCCCGGCGGCTCGGGGCAACGGAGGTGCTGCAAAAACCATTTTTACCCGAGGAGTTGCTTGAGGCGATAAAACACGTGTTGCGGCCCAAACGCCGGCGAACGGCAAAGAAATGACCGAACCAGCTTGTCAGACGTCGCGCTTGACGGACGCTGAAAACCGGACTTAACGCAAAGGCGATGAACTGCACGGCATTTTGACAGGAATGATGAACAGGATTGGGGAAAATATCCTGTAAATCCTGTGCCTCCTGTCGGAAACAACCATGGCAGACGCCAGACACCGCGCTCTTGTCGCGGCGAAGCTACTGGCAACGCGGCGCCAAACATGGCAACCTTCGGCGATTGGAAAATCCACCAACCAAAAGTCTCCGGTCGCGGTTGATCGGCTGGGGTTTGGTCAGCCAGGTCGCGCTGGCGGTTTTTTTGTTTGTCCCCGGCACATTGAAATTCTGGCAGGGCTGGGCATTTATGGCCGTGAACCTCGCCGTCATGATTCTCTTTTGCGCTTATTTTTATAAACGCGATCCCCAATTCCTCGCCCGCCGGTTGCTGCGCAAGGAAAAAATCGGCGCGCAAAAATTCATCATGTACCTTTTAAAAAATGTCTCCGTTATTTCCTATCTGTTGTGCGGTTTGGACAATCGCTTTGGCTGGTCGCGAACCTGTTTGGCGCCCGTGCCGTGGTGGCTGACGTCGCTGGCCTTGCTCCTCTATGCCGGAAGTTATCTTTTGTTTATTCCGGTTTGCAATGCCAACCGCTTCGCCGCGAGCATCATTCAAGTCGAGGCCGGCCAGACCGTCGCCGACCATGGTCCTTACCGCCTCCTGCGCCATCCCCTGTATTCAGTCTCCCTCCTCCTTTGGCTCTGGTTGCCGCTGGCGCTCGGCTCGTTCGTCGCGCTGCCCGTGGTTGCGCTCATGGTCCCAATCCTCATTCTCCGATTGCTCAACGAGGAAAAAATTCTGCGGCGCGACCTGCCCGGCTATTCCGAATATTGCCAACGCACCCGCGACCGGCTTGTCCCGTCTGTCTGGTAAGACAGCGCGATTGCTGGCTTTTGAGTTGAAACCAAAACCCGCCTTGTCGCGCCGACTTGTCTCGGCGAAGTCCCGCAACGCGGGACGAAGACGGAAATCGGATGAAGGCGGAAGTTGGGGCATGAATAATCACTGGCCGGATGCCCCGGCTCCAGCTACGGCAGACACCAGACCCCGCGCTCGATGTGGAGCAGTAAACCAGCATCTCACAGAATCTCGACTCACGACGGGAACACCGCGTCAAAATCGTAGCCGCCTTGGAAGTCCGCTTTGGAATCGTTCTCCTGTTTTGCCAACAATCCCACCTTGACGAGGTTAAATACGACTTCGCCAAAATCCTCACACTTGAAAATCCCCCAACTGTTCAACTGGGCTTTGGCTCGCTTGCCAAACGATTCAATGGCGAGCTCGCGCAAGCCATCGAGCAATTGAGCCCCGGAGATGTGCCCGGATTTGCCGGGCTCACAGAACATCGTCCGGGCTCTGGTCAACCCGTCCTGCACAAAATGATAAGCCGCCTTCGCATAACGGGGATCGGATGCGACAATTAGCGTCAACCTCGTCTCCGTGGTGTCAGTAGCAATTGCCTCGAGCGGAAGGGCGTCACCATGCTTGACCATGTCCGCAATGCTTTTCCCGCAGACCTCGCACAAATCGCGTTTGGTCATCGTCTCCCCCACGATTTGAGTGAGATGAATCGTCGCTTCGCGCGTGTTACACTCGTTGCAAAGCATTTTTAAAACCATATCTCCAGACAATCCAAACTTGGACGGTGACTGTTGGAAGTCAAGCCTCGACGCACCGCCCGCCCAATCCTACGGCAGACGCCAGACGCCGCGCTCGATGTGGAGCGCTTCACAGCGCCGTAGGCGCGACATATTTGTAGAATCCAATCCAACCGGAATTCAAAGCTCCGTCAGGAGCGGAATATGCCGCCCCGACAGGGCTGGAGAATTTTTTTGGATGCGGTGGCTACAAAGATTCCGCTCCTGACGGAGCTACGGCAGGCGCCAGACACCGCGCTTGACGTGTAAGAGCAATCCAGCATCGCGCAATACTTGGAGTTGCTGGCGGATTTTATCGCGGACATGGCGGTTGTCGGGATGCAACTGCTCCAGTTCGCGGGTGAGGACGTAAACATCGGCAGTCGTGAAAGTCCCTCGCCCATCGGATGGGAGAGGGTGGCCGACAGGCCGGGTGAGGGACAACCGTCGTACAACGTTCAATACGTCCAGCGTCCAGCCGCGTTGGGTGACGGAAATGTCTTTCAGCGGTTTGACGCGAAGGAACTTTTCGCGGACTTCATCCGCACTTTCTACTTTGAATTCAATTTCGCCAACCCTACGATTGGCACGTGAAATTCACCCACTATTCCCTGGCCATGCAACAACGACCGGACCGGGCCATGATCCAGATGGAGTGGATTCAACGGGTGATCGAACACCCCGAAAAAGAGGTTGTGCAACAAGACGGACGCATCCGCCGCTGGGCGCGCATCAATGAGATGGACGGACGCCCGCTTCGTGTTAGATTGTTGCCCGACGGCGAGACCGTTCACAACGCGTTCTTCGACCGGACATTTAAGCCATGAAAATACGCTATTTTCAAGACACCGACACGTTGCACATCGAATTCAAGACCGCCGAGGTCGCCGAGACCCGCGACCTGGATGAGAACACGCTTTTGGATGTGGACGAGGCCGGGCGTATTCTTGGCATCACTGTCGAGCACGCCAGCCAGCGCACCGACGTCCCGCGCTTTTCCTACGAGCAAGTCATCGCCTGAGCGCCAACTCATGGCAGGCACCAGCAGTTCCGTCCAACGTGCAAAAGTAAATTCCGGTCGCGAAGTTCCTGAAGCTGCTGGCGAATCTTTGCCCTGACATTCCGGTTTTCCGGCTGCAACTGTTCAAGCTCCCGCTCGAAGATATAGGCGTTGGCAGGGCGCCTGTTTGTGTCAATAGTGAGGACTGTAGAGCATTAAGCGTGAGCTGGCGAAGGGTGGTCTCCTGGCGGATGGACGGAGTAGTCTGAGGTGTGAAATAAAACTCAAACTCAACCTACAACCCACCGGAGAACCACCATGAAA
>Ga0074044_10002473_pt1 | contig 16144 bp, 14 predicted proteins | sample BogForMeECP23OM1_FD_94443 | JGI IMG/M metagenome (GOLD analysis project Ga0074044, IMG submission 94443) | Bog forest soil microbial communities from Calvert Island, British Columbia, Canada - Bog Forest MetaG ECP23OM1 | ecosystem: Environmental > Terrestrial > Soil > Wetlands ...
CGACGAGGCGCGCGCCATCGCCGAAAAATGGCTGGACCGGGTTGGCCTGCGCGAGCGCGCCGATCGTTATCCTGGCCAGCTTTCGGGCGGCCAGCAGCAGCGCGTCGCCGTCGCCCGCGCTCTGGTGAACAAACCGTCGCTCCTCCTCGCGGACGAACCGACAGGAAATCTCGACAGCCAGACGAGCATCGAAATCATGGGTGTGTTCCAGAAGTTAAACGACCAGGGCATCACGATCATCATGGTGACGCACGAGCTGGACATCGCGCGTTACACCCGGCGCAACGTGATTTTGCGCGACGGCAACATCGTCAGCGACACGATGGTGGCCAGTCGTCTGAACGCGGAAAAGGAATTGCAGCAGCTTCGCGCGGCACAACAGGCCGTCAAACTCGCGTCATGAGAATCTTCGCTTCACTAAAAATCGCCGGGCGCGCGCTGCTCCGGAACAAGATGCGTTCGCTCCTGACCATGCTCGGCATCATCATCGGCGTCGGTGCCGTCATCGGCTCGGTGAGCCTGACTTCCGGCGCCACCAAACAGGTCGAGGACCAAGTCAGCAGCCTGGGCGAAAGCGTGATCACGGTTTTTTCCGGCAATTTCACCAGCGGCGCGATGCGTGGTGGCTGGGGCAGCGCGCCGACGCTGACGGTGGCCGACGCACAGGCGATTGCCGGGTTGAAAAACGTCGTGGCCGTCAGTCCCGAAGTGCGCGACCGCGCACAGGTGCTGGCGAACGGCCTTAACTGGAACACGCAGGTGATGGGTGAATCGCCCGATTATCCGCAAATCCGCAACTGGGGTGTCGCCAGCGGCGCGATGTTTTCCGACCAGGATGTGCGCAGCCTTGCGAAGTCCGCCGTGATCGGCAAAACCGTGGCCGACCAGTTGTTTCCCAACGAAAATCCAGTCGGCCAGACCATCCGCATCCGGAACCTCCCATTTCTTATCGTCGGCGTGCTGGCCCCCAAAGGCTTTAATCTGTTCGGGCAGGATCAAGACGATACGGTCGTCGTCCCTTATACGAGCCACATGCACCGCATCACCACCCGCACGTTTATAAACGACGTACTGGTGGAAGCCGCCAACGACAAGGTCATAGACAGCGTGCAAAAGGACATCACGGATTTGCTGCTCGTGCGCCATCGGAGCAAGGAACAGGATTTCACCGTGCGCAACCAGTTGGAATTGATGCAGGCCGTCACGGCCACTTCGCGCGCGATGAGTTTTTTGCTCGCGGGCGTCGCCGCCGTCTCGCTCGTTGTCGGCGGCATCGGCATCATGAACATCATGCTGGTCAGCGTTACGGAACGGACACGCGAAATCGGCATCCGCATGGCCGTCGGCGCACGCGCGGCGGACATCCTCGTGCAATTTCTGATTGAAGCGGTCACGTTGAGCGCGATTGGCGGTTCCATCGGCATCGTCGGCGGCGTTGGTTTTTCAGAAATTGTCGCTTACATAAAAAATATGCCCACCGTCACACCCGTGACCTGGATCGCCATCGCGTTCATTTCCAGCGCCATCATCGGCATCATCTCCGGATTTTACCCGGCGTGGAAAGCGTCCAAGCTCGACCCCATTGACGCCTTGCGCTATGAATAGCGTGTGACCGCCGAAATCCTGTCCATCCACACGTCCGCCTTGTTTGCCGCCGCCGTGAAACGCGCGGCAAAATTGCTTCGCGCCGGCGAAGTCGTCGCACTGCCGACGGAAACAGTTTACGGTCTTGCCGCCAATGCGTTTGACGAAAAAGCGGTCGCAAAAATCTTTCAAATCAAAGACCGTCCGGCGAATAACCCGGTTATTGTCCATATCGCGAGCGGCGAAATGGCAAAACGCTGCGTAACGGCGTGGCCGGACCCGGCGGAAAAATTGGCGCGGGCATTTTGGCCCGGTCCACTGACACTCGTGCTGCCGTGCGCAAAGGGAATTCCCGGCAGGGTCACCGCGGGCGGCAAGACGGTCGGTGTGCGCTGGCCGGGTCATCCGTTTATTCAAGCGGTGATTCGCGAATGCGGATTCCCGCTCGCCGCCCCGAGCGCGAATTTGTCCGGGCGTGTTTCACCAACGACCGCCGAACATGTGCGCAAACAGATCGGCGGCAAAATTTCTTTGATCGTGGACGGCGGCCAATCGCAAGTCGGCATCGAATCCACCGTGCTCGATTTGACGGTGTCACCGCCGCAAGTTTTGCGTCCGGGAATGATTCACACCGAATCGCTGGCCGCCGTGATTGGAGAAGTCAGAAGTCAGAAGTCAGAAGTCAACAGCGAGCATGGCGAAACGCTCCGGAGTCCGGGAAGGTTACGGAGACATTATTCGCCAAAAGCGAGGTTGTTGGTTCTGAGCTGGCGTGACGATGCCGATTTGCACTCTCAACTCTCAAGTCTCAAGTCTCAACTTTTGGATTACCACGTCATTGCCCATACGCACATTCCATCGGCGGAACATTTTGCACGGGTGAGCGTGATTCCGCATGACGCGAAGGCGTTTGCGCGGGCGATTTACGCGGAGTTGCACCGCTGCGACGCGGCGGGCGCGCGATTGATCGTTGTCGAAACGCCGCCGGACTCGCCGGAGTGGTCGGGCATTGCCGACCGGTTGCGGCGGGCATCGGCGTAGATCTATTGCGCGGTTTTCCAGCGTTCCCGGTTCGTGAGGAACAGGCGTTCGGGCAAGAAGCCGGTCGGCGCGTTGCGAAGCGGGAAACCCTGCGGAATTTGATTTTGCAACACTCCCGACGCGATGAAACTGCCCCAACTGTGTTCGCCGGAGCGCACCAGGTCGGAGACGAATTTGCCATCCATCGTTTCGGGCGTGAGATAGAGCGCCTGCACCGGCTTCAAGTAATCGTTGATGGCGAAGAAATCGTCCTGCGCGTTTAACGTCAGCCAAACGCATTGATGCCGGCCATACCACGCGACGGCCCACGGTACGTCGCTCATCATCAATTCATTTTCCTTCATCCAGCCCGCAATGTTCTGGATGTCCGGTGGATAATACGGCGGATAAACCACCGGCATCACCTTGGGCGCCATGAGTGTGGAAATCAAAATCACCGGCAAACACGACAGCGCTACGAATACCGCAATGACCACGTAACGCAATTGCGGCACCGCCAGTTTCATCTGATCCAGGAAGGTGAAGAAAAAACTCACGCCATAAACGAACACCAGCGGTGCGAGCAGCACCATCAGGTTTTCGGAATTCACCTCCGGTGATACGTCCGAAAGCTGGGTCCGCCCCAGCGCCTGGACAACAATGAACGTGCCCAGGCACATGAGCAAAAAATAACGCATTCGCCGCGCCGCGGTCCCGCGAAAACCCAACAGCAAGCCGGCCAGGAATAAAATACTCGCCCAGCTGCCGCCCAGCTTCGGCAGGTCGTTCGCGAAAATATCACGCACATTCCCCGTTAATTTCGACACATACGGCCTGAACCACAGCACGTGCGTGAAGTCGGGATGCACCGACCGTTCCAATTGGAATCGTGGAAACAAACCGGTTCCTTCAACGATGGCAAAACCCGCCGTGCCAAACGGCGTGCCGCTGGCTGCGTAATTGCGGATCACCCACGGTGTCAACACCATCACAAATACGCCCAATGCCGCCAGCGTGTGCAACACCCGCCGTTGCCCGCTGAAGAAAAACAGGAACAACGCGACCGGAATAATCGTCCAGCCGAACGCATACCGGGTCAACGCACCCACGCCCGTTAACATGCCTGACGCCAGGGCCAGCCACAGCAACCGAGTCGCGCGCGGCTGCGGTTCGCGCGCCATCTCTTCGATCCACAACACGCACCACGTCAGCCCCAGAAAAATCACCATCAGCAACATCGTTGACAGGCCTGATATGCTGAATCGCCACAGCAATTCACAACCAATGGTTAAAAGCGCCGTCAGCCAGGCCACGTTCACGTCAAACAATTTTCGCGCGAGAAAAAATGTCAGCACCACCACCACCAGCAAAAGAACCTCATTGAACACCGCAATTTGAAAATCCGGTTGATAACGCCAGAAACGGCTGTTCTCGCTCCAGAAAGGTTTCATGATTTCAACCGGGTACCGGAATGACCGCACGGTCATCAGTCCGGCCAGCACCACCGGATATACCGGCGGATTCGCCAGGTCCGGGTGGGGGTTGTATTTGATTTGTGCGGAATCCAGGTTGGTGGTTGCCGGTGCCGCGGCATGTTTGGCCTCGTTGTGGCTTTGCACGAGGTAAAGACTGAACGGGCGGATAAACAACGTGGTGTAACCTTTGCCATCCGCGATGTTGCGCGCCAGTTGCGCCGAGTCCATCGCTTCTGGTGTGGCGAGATTCCGATACGCGCGCAAATTGTAAACCAGCGCCAGACCCACAACCGCCAAGCCCAACACGAGAAACCGCAGATAACGCGACCCCGCGCCGACCTCCGACATGTGAATCAGTTTCTGAATCAGCTCCCTCAGTGGCATAGATCAAAATCCTTCCAAATGGTACAGGTGCAATTTGCGATGAAACGTTCGCCGGCTCATGCCAGTTTTTTTCGCCGCCAGTGTGCGATTGCCATCCGTTTCTTTCAAGGCGCGAATGATTAATTGTTTCTCCGCTTCCCTCACCGTCAGATCATTTCGCGCCAGTGATGGCGCCAGATTGCCGGAGTGACCGCCCGCCCGCACCGGCGCCGGCAAATCGCGCGCCGAGATTTTTTCCCCGCGGCACAACACCACCGCGTGTTCGATGGCCGTGCGCAACTCGCGGATGTTGCCCGGCCATGAATAGTTCATCAGCCATTCGAGCGCGTCCGCCGTGAAAGCGTTCAACGGCTTGCCATTCTCGTGCGCGAACTCGCGCAAAAATTTTTGCGCCAGCAGCGGAATGTCGCCCGCCCGCTCGCGCAACGGGGGCAGTTGAATTTCCACCACGCGCAACCGGAAAAACAAATCCTCGCGAAACGCGCCGGCTTTGACCAGTTCCTCCAGATTTTTGTTGGTGGCGGCAATCAGCCGGACATCGGCGGTCAAAGTCTTGTTTGAGCCGACACGCTCAAACGTTCGTTCGCCGAGAAAGCGGAGCAGCTTCACTTGAATCGTCGCGTCAATTTCGCCGATTTCATCGAGAAACAGGGTGCCGCCCTGCGCCTGCTCGAAACGGCCGATGCGGCGCTCGTGCGCGCCGGTGAACGCGCCCTTTTCGTGGCCGAACAGCTCGCTTTCCAGCAGCGTCGGCGCGAGCGCGGCGCAATGCACCGTGACCAGCGGCTGTTTCGCGCGCGGGCTGAGTTGGTGAATCGCCTTCGCCACCAGTTCCTTGCCCGTGCCGCTTTCGCCCGCCAGCAACACCGTCGCGCGCGTGGGCGCGACTTGCCGGACAATTTCAAAAATCTCCTGCATCACGGGTGATTCGCCAACGATGTTTTCCAGGCCGAACTTCGAATCGAGTTGTTGCCGCAGTGAAACGTTTTCGACTTCGAGATTTTGCCGCTGCAATGACCGGGCAATGCGCATTTCCAATTCGTCAATTTGCAGCCGGCCTTTGGCGATGTAATCGTCCGCGCCGCGCTTCATCGCGTCCACCGCGAGTTCCTCCGAACCGTAGGCCGTCATCAAAATGCAGATGGGCGGCCGGGCCAGCGACTTGGCGCGCGCGATGAGCTTCAAACCGTCCTCGTTCGGCAGGCGAAAATCCGTGATCAAAACATCAAAGTTTTCACGTTCGAGCAGTTCCATTGCCGCCCTCGCGTCTTCGGCCACGTAAACGTCATAACGGTCCTCGAGCGCCGCGCGCAGCCCGTCGCGCGTCGGTTTCTCGTCATCCACAATCAACAAGGTCGGTTTCTGCATCACAAATTTTCAGCGATGTGCGGCGGCGGTCGTTTCTTCCAATAAACGCGGTTTGCGTTCATGCCAGGGCAGCCAGACGCGGAAGGTCGTGCCGCGACCGACATGGCTTTCGAGTTCAATTCTGCCGCCGTGCGTGCGAACGATGCGCTGTACAATCATCAAGCCGAGGCCGGTGCCCTTTTTCTTCGTCGTGAAAAACGGCTCGAAAATGCGGTTGATTTGCTCCTGCGGAATGCCGCCGCCCGTGTCCGCAACGCTCATCCAAACGCCATCCGCGCCTTCGCCGGTCTGCAACGTGAGCGTGCCACCCTTGGTCATTGCGTGCATCGCATTTTTGGCGAGGTTCACCAAAACCTGCTGCATTTGCGTGGGATCAATCGGCGTGGCGGTCAATTGACGCGCCAGCTTGAGCTTCACGGTGAGGCCGCGATTGTCGAGTTCGGGCTGCAGCAACTCGAGCGTTTTTTCCACCACGGCATTGAGCGAAGTCAATTTCAGTTGCAACGGCGCGGGGCGGATGGCCTGCAAAAATTGCGTGATGATGTAATCCAGCCGGTTGATTTCGCCTTTGGCCACACCCAGATATTGCTCCAGTTTCAGGGAAATATCCGCCGTGTCAGCCTCGGCCGACAGGATTTGCGAGCGCGGTCGCGAACCCAATTTGGGAGTCGTAGCGTTCGTCCGGAGTTTTTTCAACTCCCGCTCCATGAGTTGCAAATGAATGTGCAGCGCGTTGAGCGGATTGCCGATTTCGTGCGCGACGCTGGCGGCGAGCAGCGTGAGCGCCTGCACGCGTTCGCTCTCAATGGCTTCAAAGGTTTTCTGCCGCGCCTCGGTCGCGTCGTGCAAAATGAGCGCGACGCCGGAACTGCCGGCGGCTTCGCCGTCCAGCGGCGCGGCGTAGAGCCGCAAAAAACGTGGACGCGGATAATGCACTTCAAATTCGAGGCGGGTGATGCGTTCACCACCGGTGTCATCCGCCCGCGAAATCTTTTCCCAATCCACCTCGGGCAGCAAAGTTGTGATGTGCTGTCCTTCGACGCTGGGTTGCAAGCCAATCAATCGGGTGACTGCCTGGTTGAAATAAATGACGTGCCCCTGTTCGTCCACGACCAGCACGCCGTCTTCAATCGTGTTGAACAGCGTTTCAAGGAAACTGCGCTCCCGCGCCAGCCGCTGGACGACGGTTTGCAGCCCTTCCGCGTCCAGCCGCCCGATACGGCCAAGCACCTTGTCGAGAAAACTGGATTTGGGCGCTGGCATTGAGTGAAATCAAGATTACAGCGTGACAATTTGACGCAACCAAAAGGTTTGTCAAATCAAAAATGGGCTTTGATGGCACAATGGAAATTCAAAACTGGGAGGGACGCCGTGTCGGCGTTCCCAAAATCGTTTTTCAATTTTTAATTAAATTGGGACGGTGACACGCCGTCCCTCCCAATAAAATTTTGCCGGCCTCACTTTCCGTTTGCAGTCAGTGCCAGGAATATGTCTTCGAGCGGGCCGGACGCGCCGCTTTGGCGGCGCAGTTCATCGCGGTTGCCCACGGCAATCAATTTTCCGTTGTGAATGATGCCGATGCGGTCGGCCATTTCCTCGGCCACGCTCAACTGATGCGTGGAGACGAGCACGGTCATGCCTTTGATTGAGCGTTCCTTCAGCACGTCCTTCACCACGCGGGCGTGCTGCGGGTCAAGGCCCACCATCGGCTCGTCAATCACAAACACCTCCGGGTCGTGCAGCAGCGCGGACACGATGGCCACGCGCTGGCGCGTGCCGTGCGAAAGGCCTTCGAGCGGGAGATTCACGAATTCAGCCAGATGAAAACGCGCGGCCAATTCCTGCGCGTTCGCCTCGATGCTTGCGTCCTCCATCTGGAACAACTGGCCGGTGAAGCGGAAAAATTCCCAAGCCGTCAACTTGTCGTAGAGAAACGGAAAATCGGGGACGTAAGCAATGCGCCGCCGCGCTTCCAGCGGCTGCAGTTGCATGTCAAAACCGCACACCCGCGCACAACCGGAGGTGGGTTTCATCAGGCCGGCGAGAATTTTCAGCGTGGTGGTTTTTCCCGCGGCGTTCGGTCCCAGCATGGCGAAAAATTCGCCCCGCGGCACGGTGAGCGTAACGTCGTTGACCGCTACGAGGTCGCCGAATTTCTTGACGAGATTGATGAATTCGATCATGGCGTGCGTTTCAAGAACCGCCGAGCTGGTCGAGCACCGCAGTCATGCCCCCCGGCAATTCAACGCGCAAAATTTCGCCCAGGGTGCTGACGTAAATGACGATCGGATGGTCGAGCACACGCGTTTCCAGACGGTAGGCCGACACCGGCTCGCGGCCCACCATCAGCCGGTCGTGATGAGCTTCCCAACGGAGACTGCTGGCAAGCGCAGCCGGGGTTTGCGGAACGGCAGGCAAATCCAGATCGCTCAACAGTCCGCCGCCGAAATCCCCGGCGAACGTGTGCAACAACGTGTTGGGATTTTGCAAATCGGCAAAGGCGAAATCCCGTTCGATGACCGCGCCGTCGCCGGTGATTTTCAAATGAATGGTTTGATTGGTGGCTGCAGAATGGATTTCCACCGCGGCGCCGTGCGATGATAATTTCAGATTCAATTCGCGCCAGGCGCGGCTGGACGAAAATTGAATGCGGCCATTAAAGGTAAGCCGGTTTTTGTATTCGCCGACACTCACGTTGCCATCAAACCGGATCTGGCAGCCGGCGCGCGCGACGATGCCTTCCGGCGGCGGTTTGTCTTCATCGAGCACGGCCATGGCTTGTTCGACGCTGGTGGAAAATTCGCAGAAGCCGGTTTTTTGCCCGTCTTGATAAACCGTGAGTGACGAGGTGTCCGGCGCGGTCAAAACTTTCCGCCACACCAAATCCACCGGCACGGGAATGCCACTGCCGCGCGAACCATATTCCGAGCGCCATAACAGCAGGTTCATCGCGACCCAAAATGCCGCAATCGAAAGAAATGTGACGCGCGGAATCATGCGGGCCGATCAGGATGATGGAAGGTTCAAGACCTGGCCGGCGCGAATCCGGCCCAGGTTCACGCCCGGATTTGCCGCCTGCAATGCGCTGAGTTTCACGCCGAATTTGCGCGTGATGCCCATCGCCGTTTCGCCCGCGACGACCGTGTGCGTGCGCGGCACGGCGGCGGCTGGCTTCGGATTTGTGGGACGGCCCGTGTTCGCACCGGCTGGCGTGGTGGAAACAGTTTGCGCCGGTTGAACCGGCGTTGGATTTACGGCTGGCTGTGGTGCTCTGTAAACCGGGGTTGGTGTCGAATTGGTTTTGGCCGCCGCCAGTTGACTGGCATAATACGCGCGCCATTTGCCGGCTTCGTCCTGCAATTGCCGGTTTTGATCGGAAAGTCTTTCCAATTGCTGCTGCGCGGCGGGCGCACTCGGCAACGGCAACACGTCCGCCGCCAGTTGCTGTTTGCAGCGGTAAATGCGCTGTTTGATGACGTCCGCGTTGTCGGCGTTTGGGTTTAACTTCAAATACTCCTGGTAATGATAAATCGCCGCGGCGGGATTGGATGTCTTTTCATCGTAAAGCCAGCCGAGTTCAAAATGCGCCGTCGCTGAATGGGGATTCGCCTCCAGCGATTGCTCGAACGCTTCAATCGCGCCTTGAAAATCCATTGCGTTGACGCGGCTTTTGCCCAGAACGAAATGCGGCTCTTTTTCCTCGCTCAACCGGCTTCGCCCCGACGGCGTGCAACCGCTCAACGCGACGGCGAGCCACACAACGCAGGCACCGCTCACCAACCTGAACCAAAGTGACATGACATGAACCTAAACAAACCTTCCGGCTTGCGCAATCGCCGGCTGTAGCACGGGGTGTGGCCATTGTCATTTTCACCGGGCTTGCAAAGCCCCGCCACAAAAGCTTGAGATTCTGCAGTGCACGGCGCAAGTTGATGCCGGTTGCGCGCGTGGCGGAATGGCAGACGCGCCAGACTTAGGATCTGGTCCCGCAAGGGTTGGAGGTTCAAGTCCTCTCGCGCGCACCAGTCCACCATAGTCACGTTTTGCGGGACGATGGTGGAAGCTTTACGTGGCCCGCCGCGTTAAGCCTTTGCGTTAAATCTGAATCGAATCGTTCCGGCTCAGTCGGGACTATTCCCCGGACGTTTCCCTGCCCAGGTATTTCTTTCCGGCGGTGTCAACGCGGATTATTTCGCCGTTGGCGATGAACAGCGGAACCATGATTTGGAGGCCGGTTTCGAGCTTCGCCTCCTTCCATGACGAGTTCAAGCCGCCACGACCGGGCGGAGCGGTGTCCACAACTTTGAGCGGTATTTGCGGCGGCAAGACGATGTCGAGGAGCCGGCCATCGAGCCGCAGGGCTTTATATTCCTCGTTCTCCTTGAGAAACCAGCGGCGCTCACCGAGTTGTTCGTTGCTGAACTCGAACTCCTCGAAAGTCTCGGCATCAATGAAAACCTGCCTGTCGGCCTGCGCGTAGCTGTAAGTAACGCGGCGGGTTTCCAGCGGGGCCACGGTCACGCGCTCGTTTTCGGCAAAAACGCGGTCAATGAGGCGGCCGGTCGTGAGGTGGCGCAGGCGGGTGTGGAGTTTGTGTCGGGTCTGGGCGGTGCCGCTGGTGTGCAAATCCTCGATGACATGGGGGGTGCCTTCCAGCAGCAGAACCATCTGGCGTTTGAACTCGGATGGCAGAATCGTTTGCATATTGTCGTCCCCCGCAAATGCCGGGATGTTTTGGCGGTTACGAAGGTTGCCTAATCGAAGCTTTAGCGTGAACCCTGCGTGGCGTCAACTACTTCAGACCCGCGCCGCTCGTCCTCGCGCCCGATGCGCTTGGTGCCCGTGCGGAAGCACCTCGAAGAACCGCTCCCAATCCGCCGTGAGCGAGCCGACACGGCTGGCCGTGCCATTCGAGGCGATGAGCAGCGCGTTGAACCAGAAAAGTGACCGCGTAAAGCATACGCCACGCGGCAAGTGGCAAGTGGCACGAGGCGGATCAGATGAACCGCAAAATTGGCTTCCCAAGCCCGCCAAATAAAAGTTGCGGCTACCGTTTGGCCTGCCGCACCTGTTCCTTTTTCTCCTCCAACCCGGCTTGAAGCGATTTGCGTTCCTTGGTCAATTGCTGTTGGAGCGTTTCGACTTTTTCGAAATCACCCGCCGCGGCGAACTTCGAGATTTCATCCTTCAATGCGATTTCGCGCCCGGCAATTTTCGCGGCGTAGGTTGAATCCAACTCCGCGAGCTGTTTTTTCTGAGCGCTTGTGAGTTTGGTGGCCGGAGCGGCTTGGCTGAGCCGTTCCATCGCGAGTTCGTAGGCCGTCTTCATTCGATTTAAGATTTCAGGTTGCAGATTGTGAATTAATCGCGCCGTCGCCTGACCCGTATTGCGCCAGGTGAATCTCCATCTCCGCAACGCTACGCACACGGCTTGATTTGTGCAAGCGGCGACAATATACGCCAAAAGAAAATTTTCCCCGACCGCCAGGGTTAATCAGAGTTGCTAATCAAATTTCTAAGAGATTAAAATAGGTTTTGCCCATGCGTTGTAAATTGCTTGTTTGCAACGAGATAAATCCATCATTAGAATTTGACACATTCGCATCAAAAGGCTTACTGTAACCAGGCAACGGTGTCGCACTGATATGTCTTCAGCAGCCAGCTCACCTTGCATCGCAGACATTTTTAACCGTGAGGTTCCATGAGTGACACAATGACAGCCGCGTCGCCGGGTGGCGCGCCGAAAGTTTCGAGGATCAACGAGGCGGTGATCCGCATTGCCGGCAATTCGCAGGATGGCATCCAAGCCATCGGCGGATTCCTCGCGCGGCTGGCCGGTCGCAGTGAGCAGGAAGTCATGACCTTCATGACGATTCCGGCCACGATTTCCGGTGGCCCGTCCATTTTCCAGGTGCGCATCGGCTCCGGCGAGGTCCTGAGCGCGGGCGACGAGGCCGACGTGCTGCTGGCGCTTTACCAGCATTCCTACGAGGACCACATCGGCTCGCTCAAAAAAGGCGGCATCGTGCTTTTTGATGCCGACCACGTCGAGCCAAAGCCCGAATGGCAGAAGGATTACCACCACGTCGGCATCCCCATTTCCACGCTGGCCGTCGAGGCCATTGGCGGGACGGCCAAGGACAAGGGCAAAAACATTTACGCGCTCGGCCTGATCGCGCGGACGTTCGATCTCAATGTGCCGAAACTGGAAAAACTGATAGCTGAACGCTTTGGCGGCAAGGATGAAAGCATCGTGAAAAATGCGCTGGTCGCGTTTCACGCGGGTTATTCCTACGACACCGGCAATTTGCTGGAAACTTTCAAATTCACCGAAGGGCCGGGCAAAGGCGGCCATCAGGTTGTCATGAACGGCAATGAAGCGCTGGGTTACGGTTTCATTGCCGCGGGAGTGCGTTTCGGCGCGGGTTATCCCATCACGCCCTGGACGGACGTCATGGAATTGCTCCGGCGTGAACTGCCCAAATACGGCGGCTCGTTTATCCAGTGCGAGGACGAAATCGCGTCCATTTCCATGGCCGTGGGCGCGAGCTATGCGGGCCGGGTGGCGGTCACCGGCTCCAGCGGGCCGGGCATTTCACTGAAGAGTGAAGCGCTGGGTTGGGCGGTCATGGCCGAAGTGCCGCTGGTGATTGTGGACGTCCAGCGCGGCGGGCCATCCACCGGCTTGCCGACCAGCGTCGAGCAATCTGACCTGAACATTGCCCGTTTTGGCAGCCACGGCGACTCGCCGCGCGTCGTGATGGCGCCCGCCAACGTAGAAGATTGTTTTTACACCGCCATCGAGGCCGTCAACATCGCGCGCAAATACAACGTCCCGGTTTTCGTTTTGAGCGACCAGGCCATCGCCACACGCATTGAGGCGTTTCCCGAACCGAACCTCGAAAAGGTCTGCCAGGACATTTCGCCCGACCTGACGCCGGTTCCCGACTTCAAACCTTATGATTTGTCCGCCCCCAACGGTGTGGTTCCGCGGGTCGTGCCCGGCACGCGCATTGCCAGCGGCAAATATCCGGTTATGACCGGCCTCGAGCACGATGAGGCCGGCCATCCGACCGCTGCGCCCAAGATGCACCAGGACATGGTCGCCAAGCGGCGCAAGAAACTGCTGGCCATCCAGGCAACGCTGCCTGCGGCGAAGGTTTACGGCCCCCCGGAGGGCAACGTCCTGCTCGTCGGCTGGGGTTCGACGCAAGGCCCGATTCGCGAAGCCGTGGATCGCGCCCGCGCCGCCGGCGACAGCATCTCGTCGCTGCATATCAAACATCTCAATCCGCTGCCGAACGGTTTGGACAACATTTTCTCCGGCTTCCACCATGTGTTCGTCGTGGAGATGAACGATGAAGGACTTTACGGTTACGGCCAGCTCGCCGGCCTGCTCCGCGCCCGTTATTGCGATCCCCGGATCCGGGGCATCAACAAGGTGGACGGTCTGACGTGGAAGGTGCGGGAGATTCTCGCGGCGGTGAAACTCAAGTTGTCCTCGAACGGCCAAGCCGCCAAAACCGTCTAATTTTCAAAGTCGAAAAATTTTATGAGCGAAACGATTGCTGAAGTTCTCGCCCGTGTCCCGCAAAGCGGGATTCCCGTCGCGGCACCGCCGCCCGGTTCCGAACGCAAGGGGCTGACAAAAAAGGAACTCGCCGCCGATCACCCGACGTGGTGTCCCGGTTGTGGCGATTTCTCGGTGCTCGCGCTGTATTTCAAGCTCATTGAGAAGCGGAAGCTGGCCCAGGAGGAATTCGTCAGCGTTGCGGGCATCGGTTGTTCGAGCCGGTTTCCGTATTTCGTGCAGGCGCACGGCGTGCATTTTATCCACGGGCGCGCACTGCCGTTTGCCAGTGGCATTTCCCTTTCCCGGCCGGATTTGCACGTGTTTGCTTTCGGCGGCGACGGCGACGCGTATTCGATTGGCGGCAATCATTTCAGTCACACCGCGCGCAAAAACGTGAAGCTCACCTATGTCGTCATGGACAACTGGGTTTATGGCCTGACGAAAAAGCAGACTTCACCCACGTCGCCGCTCGGTTTCAAGAGCAAGACCGACCAGTGGGGCGCGGTGGATTATCCCATCAACCCGCTGAAACAGGCCATCGCCGCCGGCGCCACGTTCGTCGCGCGCACCACGTCCACGAATCCCAATCACGTGCTGGCGATGATGGAGGCCGCGATGGACCACGACGGTTTCAGCTTCATCGAATGTCTGAGCGAATGCGTGGAATTTTACGAAGGCGCGTTTGACGCCGCCAATCCCCGCAAAGGCGGCCTGTTCAAGGAAGTTCCGAAGAATCACGACGCGACCGATGAACAAGCCGCCTACCAGCTCGCCGGCACGGATTTCCCCGGTTACTTCGGAATTTTTTACCAAATCAACAAGCCGACCAAAAACGCCAAGGAGGCCGAAATCAATCGCGGCATGATGGAAAAAGTCAAAGGCTTGAAAGACTGGCAGATTCTCCAGAAGACCTTCGACCGGATGAAATAGCCTCATTTACGATATACGATTGGCGATGACGCGATCATTGTTGCCTTGCGCGTAAATCACAAATCGTAAATCGTAAATCCCGATGCCCATTTACGAATTCGCCTGCCCGAAGTGCCGGAAGATTTTCAGCTTCCTGTCGAAGCGCGTGAATCCCGACCGCCTGCCCGTCTGCCCCGGGTGCGGCAACAAGAAAATGTCCAAACAGATCAGCCGGTTCGCCCTGAGCAAAGGCCTGAAGGAACCGACGGCGAAAACCGGCACGGACACGGAAGGCGGACCGCCCCTGCCCGATTTCGACGACCCGCGCATCGGGCGCGCCATGATGGAGATGGAACGCGACATGGAACATCTGGACGAAAACAATCCACGGCACATGGCGCACATGATGAAAAAGATGAAGGACCTCATGCCGCCCGGCTCCGTGCCCAAGGAACTCGACACCGCCATCAAACGTCTCGAAGCCGGCGAAGACCCGGAAAAGATCGAGGCCGATATGGGCGACGTGCTGGGTGATTTCATGGGCGGGCCGGAAGGTGGTGGTGGCGGCGGTTATACCAAGGACAGCGGTTTGTATGATTATTGAACTGCGTAGCGGCGCCTCGGCAGAGCGCCGCAAATCATAAAAGAAAGCACGGCGCTCTGCCGAGACGCCGCTACGAAACCATGCCGCACATCCACGAAAAAATTGATTTCACCGTTGCCATTTTCGTTGTTCACGACGAAAAGATTTTGCTGATTCATCATCGCCAGTTAAATCACTGGCTGCCGCTGGGCGGGCACATCGAGCTGGACGAAGACCCGGAGCAGGCCGCCTTGCGCGAGGCGAAGGAAGAAAGCGGTCTTGATGTGGAATTGTTGGGCGAACGCCCGCCCACGACCGGTCCCGGCACCCGCGCGCTTATCGCGCCGCGTTTTCTCGACATTCACCGCATCAACCCCGCGCACGAACACATCGGCATGATTTACTGGGCGCGGCCAAAGAACAACGGCGCGCATCCCGCAGGTGCGGGACGCCCTACCACGCCTGCGCTCGCAGCGGATGAGCATCACGACATCCGCTGGTGTTCCACCGCGGATTTGGACAAGCTGCAGCCGCCGATGTCGGATGCGGTCAAATGGTATTGCCGTGCCGCCATCCGGGAGATTTCAAGCTGGTTATGATAACCCGAGGAAGCCCTAAGTTTAAGGCCGTCTGTTTCACGATTGGAGGCATCAGTTCCTTCTTCGTGTGCATTTATTCGTACTACATTTACTTTCTCATGCGGGACCAGTTCGGCTTCAGCGGCAAAGACAATCTCGCTTTCGCCGCGCTGAACGGCCTCATCTATACTTTCGCCGCGTGGCAGGGCGGTCGGTTCGGGCAGCGGCGCGGCTATTTCAACGCGTTCAAATTCGGTTTCGGCGCGATAATTTTGGCGCTGGCCGCCGGCTCGCAATGCAACTCCGCCCTTGGCCTCGTGCTGGCCACCGGGTTGTTCAACGTCGGCACGTGTTTCATCTGGCCGACAATTGAGGCGCTGGTGAGCGAAGGCGAGGACGCCGTTGGCCTGCCGCGCATGGTCGGCACTTACAACGTCGTCTGGGCCGCCACCAATGCGCTGGCGTTGTTTGGCGGCGGCACACTCGTGGAACAATTCGGATTCAAAACCATTTTCTACCTGCCCGGCGCGGCTTTCATCGCCCTGCTGGGACTGGTTTTCTGGCTGAAAAAACATGCCGACGCCGCCCGCGCCGCCGGCCATGAACCCGCGCCCGCGCCCGTTCACGACCCGCACCGGCCTTCGCCCGCCAAAACCCAGGCGTTTCTCCG
>Ga0074044_10002474_pt1 | contig 16144 bp, 16 predicted proteins | sample BogForMeECP23OM1_FD_94443 | JGI IMG/M metagenome (GOLD analysis project Ga0074044, IMG submission 94443) | Bog forest soil microbial communities from Calvert Island, British Columbia, Canada - Bog Forest MetaG ECP23OM1 | ecosystem: Environmental > Terrestrial > Soil > Wetlands ...
GCGGGAGAATCATCCATACGTTGACTCATGTTTCCCCACCCCACGTCCCGAAAAATCGCGCGCCTCCAGGCATTTTCACGAAAACTGTTGCTAATGAGACTCACCCCAGCTTGGGAGTTACAATTTTTTCCCGATGTCGCTGATAACTCTTTGATAAGACGCGATTCGCTGCCAGAAATGGAAGGAAATGGAAGCAGTTTTCGGCTCGTTTTGAGCTCCCGGACCCGTTCTGGACGCACGCTTGACGCGTCTTTGAAGCGTTTTGGTTGAAGTCATGGCGCGTCGCGCCGGGGCAGACATCGGTTTGTGGCGGGGCCCTCCTCCTCGTCCGGCAGCCGCAGGTCGCGCGCAAACGCGCAAATGGCGCCGCAAAGGCTTGAAAAGGTTCAATTCGCGCCGAGAAATGATATGGCCCCGGAAATCCCGGACCCCCAAGATATGGTATTGAGCCGCGCCGCAGACATTCCGGGACGGCTCGTCCCCTACTGCCCGCGCTTGCCTTGCGCGGCGAAACGCACCGCCTCCTCGGCCGCCCGGAACAGCGCGCGCGCCTTGTTGACGCATTCCGTCTGCTCGGCTGCCGGAGATGAGTCGTACACGATGCCGGCGCCGGCCTGCACGTGCATGAGCCCGTCCTTGACGACGGAAGCGCGCAAAACGATGCAGGTGTCCATTTCGCCGCCTGCGCCGAAATAGCCGATGCAGCCGGCGTAGATGCCGCGCTTGTCCTTCTCGAGCTCGTCGATGATCTCCATCGCCCGCACTTTCGGCGCGCCCGACACGGTCCCGGCCGGGAAGCCCGCCGCGAGCGCCGCGACGGCGTCGACGTCGGCGCGCAACTCGCCCTCGACGTTGGAGACGATGTGCATGACGTGGCTGTAGCGTTCGATGAAGAAGCTGTCGGTGACCGTGACCGTGCCGATCCTGGCGACGCGCCCGACGTCGTTGCGGCCGAGATCGAGCAGCATCAGATGCTCGGCGCGCTCCTTCGGGTCGGCGAGCAGTTCGGCGGCCAGCGCCTCGTCCTCGCCCGGCGACTTGCCGCGCGGCCGCGTGCCGGCGATCGGCCGGATGACGACCTTGCCGTCGCGCACCCTGACCAGGATCTCCGGGCTCGACACGACGATCTGGAAGCCGCCGAAGTCGAGATAGCAGAGATAGGGCGAGGGATTGACCCGCCTCAGCGCGCGATAGAGCGAAAAGGCCGGCAGGTCGAAGCGGCTGGTGAACCGCTGCGACAGCACGATCTGGAACGCGTCGCCGGCGACGATGTAGTCCTTCGCCTTGGCGACCATCGCCTTGTATTCGGCCTCGGTCGTGTTGGAGAGCGGCGCGCCCGCCTTGAGCATCGGATCGGCGTATGCGCCGGCGGCATGGTCGAGCGGCGCCTCGAGCGCGGCGACGACCGCGTCGAGCCGCGCGAGCGCGCTTTCATGCGCTGCCTTCGCCGAGACGCCGGGGGCCGGGCGCACCGGTGTGACGATCGCCATTTCGTCGCGCGCCGCGTCGAACACGACCATCACCGTCGGGCGGATGAGCAGCGCCTCCGGCACGCCGATCGGGTCGGGCTTGGCCGGCGGCAGGCGCTCCATCCGCCGCACCATGTCGTAGCCGAGATAGCCGAACACGCCGGCTGACATCGGCGGCAAGCCCGGCGGCAGCTTGATGCGGGATTCGGCGAGCAGCGCCCGGAGCGCCTCGAGTGGATCGCCGGAGCAGGGGACGAAGGCGTCGACGTCGTGGAGCGCGCGCCGGTTGACCTCGGCGCGCTCGCCGGTCGAGCGAAAGACCAGGTCCGGGTCGAGCCCGATCATCGAATAGCGTCCGCGCTGCGCGCCGCCCTCGACCGACTCGAGGAGGAACAGGTTGGCGGAGCGCCCGCGCGCGAGCTTGAGATAGGCCGAGACCGGAGTCTCGAGATCGGCGACCAGCGTCGTCACCGCCACAGTGGCGCCGCCGGCCTCGTAGGCGCGCGCGAAGGCCTCGTAGTCGGGCATCATCGTCATGGGTTAGCCGCCCTCGGCCGACTGAAGGACGTTCGGGTGCACGGTGACGCCGAGTGAGGCGCGCAATGCGGCGATGTACTGGTCGAGCAGGGCTTCGCGCTCCGCGCCGCCCAGTTTCTCGGCGATCGCCTTCACCCTCAGGTCGGCGAAGTCGACCGGCGGCGTCCTGTCGGCGGTGATCTTGAACACGGTCCGTCCGTCCGGCGTCGACGCCGAGCCTGAGCCGTCGGCCGGCTCGCGGAAGATCGCAGCCACCACCGATTCCGGCAGGCTCGTCTTATCGTCCCCATGGATGTCTGCGGCGGACTTCGGCTCGGCGCCGACGCTCTTTGCGGCATCCGCGACGCTTTCGCCGGAGCGGATCTGCTTGACGAGGTCGTCCGCCTTGGCCGCGAGCGCCTTGTCGACCTGCTCGGCGCGCCACTGCGCCTCGACCTCGGGCTTGGCTTGCTCGAAGGTGCGGTCGTGCGATGGTTCGACCTTGGTCACGGCGAACCAGACATAGCCGTTGTCCGAGATCTGCAACGGCGCCTCGTCGAGGCCGACGTCGGAGGCGAAGGCGGCGCGCAGCAGGTCGGTCCTGTCGGGCAGGCTCACCGGCTTGCCGCTCGGGTCCTTGCCCTGCGCGTCGACCGCGGCGACGGTCTGCGTGGTCAGGCCCGCCTCCTTGGCGGCTTCGGCGAGGGATTTGCCGGAAACGCGCGCGTCCTCGATCTTGTCGTGGATCGCCTGAATCTTGTCGCCGGCGCGCGAGGCGGAGATCTGCCGCTTGATCTCTTCGGCGACTTCGGCGAAGGGCTTGATCGTCGAGGCCGTGATGCTTCTGACGCGGACGATGACCGGTCCGAACTGGGTCGTCAGCACGCCGCTGACCCCGCCCTGCGGCAGGGCGAACACCGCGTCGGCCTCCGCCTTGTCGATCATCTCGTCCTTCGTCGTCTCGCCGAGGTCGGTGTCTTTGGGCTTGAGGTCGCGCTCTTTGACGATGTCGTCGAAGCTCGCGCCGGCCTTGATCTTGGTCTCCGCGGCGTCCGCCTCCGCTTGGTTGGGGAACAGGATCTGCTGCAGGTCGCGCTTCTCAGGCGAGCCGTACCGGGGATCCCTGCCGGCCAACTGGTCGTATGCGGCCTTGGCGTCCGCGTCGCTGACCTCGGCGGGATTGGCGAGCGTCTGCCGCTCGAGCGCGACGACGTCCATCGACCGGTATTCCGGCGCGCGGTAGCTCGACTTGCGGTCGTTGTAGAAGGCCTTCAGCGTGTCCTCCGATGGCGCCGGAATGTCGCCCGCGGCGGCGGCGGGGAGGACGAAATAGTCGACCGAACGCATCTGTCCTTCGTAGTCGGCGTCCGCCTTCGTCTTGGCCTTTGGCGCGGCGAGCCCTGTCGTCAGAGCAGCGAAGATGAATCGCCTCAACGCCGCCTTGCGCAGATCGGAAACATAGCCCCGCTCGTTCAGGTCGTTGTCGCGCAGGACGCTGGCGAAGCGCTGCGGATCGAAGGCGCCGGACTTGTCCTGGAAGGCGGAGTTCGAAGTGATCAGGTTGCGCAGCGCGTCATCGGAAATGTTGAGGCCGAGCTTGTGCGCCTCGTCGTCAATCGCCGCCTCGCTGACGAGCGTTTGCAGAACCTGCCGGTCGAGGCCGATCGCGCGCGCCTGCTCGTTGCTGAACGGCTGACGCAGTCGGCGCTGATACTGCTGCAGAGTCCGCTGGTAGGCGGTGTGAAACTCCTGCGCGGAGATTTTCGCCCCGCCGACCGAGGCGACGGTCGAGGCGGTAAAGCCGCGCAGCATGTCGCCGACGCCCCAGATGACGAAGCTGACGATGATGAGCCCCATGACGACGGTCATGATCGCCTTGCCGACGACCCCCTGAGCAGCGTTGCGCATCGATGAGAGCATTCTGGTCCTTCGCCTTTCTCCCGCGCCGATTGAAGCGCGCCTTCTAGCCCTCGTCGGATGGTTTGCATAGGCTTTCCAGCGATGATAACAACGTCGACCGAAATCCCGGAGTACCCTGTCATGACCCCTGACGTGCGCCCGTTTGTCGCCGGCAACTGGAAAATGAACGGCCTTTCGGCGTCGCTCGTCGAGATCGAGGCGATGCGGCGCGCCGCCGACGCCGGCGAGGCCGGCCTGGCCGAACTTGCGGTCTGCCCGCCGGCGACGCTGCTCGCCCAGGCCGCCTGGAAACTCAAGGGCGGCACGCTCGCCCTCGGCGCCCAGGATTGCCACACCGAGCCGAGCGGCGCCTTCACCGGCGACGTTTCGGCGCCGATGCTGAAGGACGCCGGGGCCTCGTATGTCATCGTCGGCCATTCCGAACGGCGGACGTTGCATCACGAGACCAACGCGCTCGTGCGCGCCAAGGCGGAGGCGGCGCTGAAGGCGGGCCTGGCCGCGATCGTCTGCGTCGGCGAGACGCGGAACGAGCGCGAGGCGGGCGATGCGGTCGCCGTCGTCGCGCGTCAACTCCTGGCCTCGATGCCGCCGGGCGGCGCGCCGGAGACGGTGGTGGTCGCCTACGAGCCGGTCTGGGCGATCGGCACCGGCCTCACCCCGACGCCGGCCGACGTCGCCGAGATGCACAAGGCGATCCGGGACCTGCTCGGCGAGATCTACGGGGCCGCCGGCGCGAAAATCCGCATTCTCTACGGCGGGTCGGTGAAATCCGCGAACGCGCGCGAGTTGCTCGGGCTCGACAACGTCGACGGGGCGCTGGTCGGCGGGGCGAGCCTGAAGGCGGCGGATTTTCTGGCGATTGCCGCCGCCTACGCATAGGGCTTTCTCCGATCCCGACGCGATGGACGCGCCTCTTGCGCCATGATAGGAGCGCGCCATCTTTTTAAGGACGCCGGCTTCGAGAGCGCGGCGGCCCGTCCGCTCGAGCCCTCTTCATGCAATCGGTCCTCATCGTCATCCATATTCTCATTGTGATCGCCCTGGTCGCGGTCGTGCTCCTCCAGCGCTCCGAAGGCGGAGCGCTGGGTTCGGGCGGGAGCACCAGCAATTTCATGACGGGGCGCGGGCAGGCGAACGCGCTCTCGCGCGCGACCGCCATTCTGGCGACGATGTTCTTCGTCACCTCGCTGCTCATGTCGATCATCGCGGGCTGGAGCCGGGGGCCGCATTCGATTTTGATCAAAGGTCCGGAGGCGCCCGCGGGCCAGACCGCGCCTCAGCCGATCAACCCCGGCAATATTCTCGATCAGCTGAAACAGCTTCAGGGGCCGTCGTCGAACGCGCCGGCGGCGCCGGCCGCGCCCGAGCCGACGCCGTAACCCTTGAAGCGGCGAGGCGGCCGTCGGAGGGGCGAGTCGTGCCGTCTTTTCGCAGCGAGCGCCGGGTGCGCCACAGGGCCGGCAAGATGTTCGACCTCGTGGCCGACGTCGAGCGCTATCCCGAATTCGTGCCGTTGTGCACGAGCTTGCGCGTGCGCAACCGAAGACCGGACGGGCAGGGACGTGAGACGCTGATCGCCGACATGTCGGTCGGCTACAAGATGATCCGCGAGCGGTTCACGAGCCGGGTCGCGCTGGACAAGCCGCGGCTCAGAGTCATCGTCGAATATATCGACGGGCCGTTCAGCCACATGGAGAACATCTGGACGTTTCGCGACGAGCCCGACGGCGCTCGCTCGCTCGTCACCTTCTTCATTGACTATGAGTTCCGCAGCCGGACGCTCGGCGCGCTGATGGGCTCGATGTTCGACACCGCCTTCCGCAAATTCGCCCAGGCCTTCGAGGAACGGGCCAACGCGATCTACGGGACCGACCAACCGTGACCGCGCCTACAGGGCAGCGTCCAGCATCTCCAGCGCGACGCGCACCGAGGCAAGGCGCACATCGGCGCGGCCGATCGCGCCGAACCGCTCTTCGCGCGCGACCGTCGCCGCGCCGCGCCGGGCGCAGGCGAACCAGACGAGGCCGACCGGCCTCGCCGCCGTGCCGCCGTCGGGGCCGGCGACTCCCGTCACGCTGACGGCGAGGTCGGCGCGAGAGGCCTTCAGCGCCCCCTCCGCCATGGCGCGCGCGACCGCCTCGCTGACCGCGCCGTGCTCCGCCAGCGTGACCGCCGGAACGGCGAGCAGGTCCTGCTTGGCCTCGTTCGAATAGACGACGAAACCGCGCTCGACGACCGCCGACGAGCCCGGGATTTCGGTCAGCAGTCCCGCGACGAGGCCGCCGGTGCAGGATTCTGCGGTTGCGATCTTGAGGCCTACGGCGCGGCAGCGGTCGAGCAGCACGGCGGCGCGGGCGGCGTGGTCGGCGGGGAAAATCGCAGCCGTCGTCAATGTCGTTCGAAATCCTGCGCCCAATCGGGGCGCGCTCCTGCGCGCGCGGCGATTGCGGGCAAGGCGTCCTCCGCGGCCTGTCGGATCTTGGCCGCGACCGCCGGGTAGCCCCGATGGAAATCGTCGCGAACCGCGATGATGGCCGGCGTTTCGATCGACTTCATGGCGCTGAACCAGCCGGACCCGAGCGTCGCGGTCGAATAAAGACTGCGGCCATTGAACAGGATCGCCGTCAGCTTGTCGTTCGGGCGAATGTCGACGAACTTGAAGATGCGACTTTTCGTCTTCGGGTCGACCGTTTCGCGCACGTCCTGCAGGAGCGGTGACTGCGGACCGTCCATGACGAAGAACGCGTCGATCTGACGATCGCGCAGCTTGTTGAGCGCGGTCTCCGAACCATCGGGGAAGATATCAATGAGCTGCTTCCACTCCGGCGCGTTGGCGAGGATGTTGCGCAGCGTCAACTCGCCGCCCGACCCCGAACCGCCGGCGGCGATGCGAAGCACCGCGCCGGGCGCGAGGCGATCAATCATGTCCCCGAACTTGCCCTCCCGCGTCTCAGCGCGCACCACCATGAAGCCTTGATAAGGGAAGAGCGGACGGCCAAGAGCGACGACCTTGCCGGCGCAGTCCGGTTTGGCCGCGATGACGGCGAGAACGTCCGCCTGCACGACCGCCATCTGAACGTCGCCGTCGCAAAGCCCGTTCACGGACTCGACGCTGCCCTTCGACTCCAGCGGTTTGAGTCGGACGTTCTGCGACACCGTCTTGCTGTTGATCTCGGGCACGACGACTGCGCAGTTTTCCTTGTCCAGCTTGCCGCAGGCGGCCTCGACCTTGACCGTCTCCGCTTTCTCCTTGGCGGCGCGGCGCTCCGACAAAGAGTCGGCCCCGGCAGGGGCCGCGTTCAGAAGGAGGAGCGAGACGATTGCGGCGACGCGACGATTGGGGGACATGCCGGGTTCCTAGCTGAGTGGCGGGCGGCGTGGGCGACTTCGGGCAGGGCAATCGCCTGCCTTGGCCAATTTTGCGACGCAACCGTGACAACCCTGCGAAACAACTGTTCGCGGCTCGCGGCCAATGGCTGCGTCACTTCGCCGCGTCCAGCCTGCTGCGGACCTTCGCCGCCAGTTCTTCCATGGAGAAGGGCTTGCCGAGGAGATGGGCGCCCGGATCGAGCCGGCCGTCCTGCATGATGGCGTCACGGCTGTAGCCCGTCATGTAGAGCACGCGCAGGCCGGGGCGCCGCTTGAGCGCTTCCTCGGCGAGTTCCCGGCCGTTGTAGTCGCCCGGCATCACGACGTCGGTCAGCAGCAGGTCAAGCTTGGGCGCGCCGTCGAGCACGGTGAGCGCAGCCTTGCCGCTGGACGCTTCCGCGACCCGATAGCCGAGCTCGCGCAGGGCTTCCATCGCATAGGCTCGCACGCTGTCGTCGTCCTCGACCAGAAGAATGCTCTCGCGGCCGCCCGGCCGGTCGAGTTCGGCGCGGTTGCGCTCGGCGAGCCCCGAAGAGGGCGCCGCCTGTCGGGGCAGGAACATCCTGACGGTCGTGCCGCGCCCGGGCTCGCTCTCGATCTGAACATGACCGCCGGACTGGTGGCAAAATCCGTAAACCTGGCTGAGGCCGAGGCCGGTGCCCTTGCCGACCTCCTTGGTGGTGAAAAACGGATCGAACGCGCGCGCCAGCGTCTCAGCGTCCATGCCGACGCCCGTATCCATGACCGTGATCGTCACATATTCGCCGGGCTCCACGCGCTCCGCGAACGAGGCGGCCTCATTCGCATCTAGGCGGCGGTCGGCGGTCTCGATGATCAGCCTGCCGCCGCGCGGCATGGCGTCCCTGGCGTTGAGCGCCAGATTGACGAGGGCGCTCTCGAGCTGGTTCGGATCGACGTAGGCGTTCCAGATTGGGTTCGGGAGAATCGTCTTCAGCGAAATCGGCTGGCCGAGCGTTCGCTGCAAGAGATCGCCGATTCCGCCGACGAGCGCGTTGACGTCGACCGCCTGCGGCGCGAGCGCCTGTCTTCGCGAGAAGGCAAGCAGGCGGCCAGTGAGCGCCCGGGCCCGCTGCACTCCTTGCAGCGCCATGTCCTTGGCCCGTTCGATCCGCGCCTTGGCTGGCGCGGCCGGCAGGTGGACGAGCTGGCGGTCGATGGTGTCGAGACCGCCGAGCATCAGCGTCAGCATGTTGTTGAAGTCGTGCGCCACCCCGCCGGTAAGCTGGCCAAGCGCCTCCATTTTCTGCGCCTGGCGCAACTGCTCCTCGAGGCGCCGGCGTTCGCTGACGTCGCGGGCGCTGACGACGACGCGCCGCGCCTCCCCGTTGCCGCTCGGGACCGCCGTCGCGACCACTTCGACGCTCTTGCCCTCATGCGTCTTCTCGTAGCGATACGGACCGCCGTCGCGAAGGCAGGCCTCGAGATGGCGGTTGAGCTCTGCGCCCTTTTCCGGTCCCAGAACCTCCTCCGTCTCGCGTCCAACCACCTCCGCTCTCGTTTTGCCGTAGAGACGGAGCGTCGCCGGGTTGATCTCCTGGAAGCGGAAGCTCCCCCCGTCTTCGACGAGGACGAAGTGGCATTCCGGCGAGTGCTGAAAGAAGGTTCGCACCAGCGCTTCGCTCGCGGCGAGCTCCGCGGTCCGTTCTTCGACGCGCCGCTCCAGCGTCTCGTTGATGCGGGTGAGCTCTTCCTGGGCTCTCTTGGCGACCATGACGTCATGCGCGACGCCGATGAAGCCGACATGCTCGCCCGTATGGCTCCAGCGAGGCTGCGATTCCGCCTGCAGCCACCGCCATTGCCCGTCGGCGCGCCGGAAACGGGCCTCGACCTCGACCGACTTCACCGAGGGTTGGATGGCGGGCTCCTCGCGAAGGATGCGGGGCAGATCGTCGGGATGGAGGGCCTTCCGCCAGTCGAGCGCCAGCGCCTCCTCATAGGAGCCGCCGAAGAAATCGATGTAAGCTTGGTTGACGAATTCCCGCCGACCGTCCGACCCGGTCACCCACATCGGCACGGGCGCGCTGTTGGCGATGGCGCGGAATCGCGCTTCGCTCTCGGCGATCGCGCGCTCGGACAGTTTGCGCTGCGTGACGTCGGTGACGACCACATAGGCGCCGAGCACCCGGCCCGACGCGTCGCGGTGCGGAACATGGGTCACTTCGGTGAAAGTCATGCCATTCGAGCGCGGAAATTCGACTTCGTAGGAAACCTCCTCGCCCGCCAGCGCTCGCTCCAGATTGGATTGGCGCGCGTGATACATCTCCGGGCTCATCACGTCGTCGACGCGGCGCCCGACGATTTCGCTCCGCGGGCGGTCGAACCAGGTTTCGTAGGTCTTGTTGACGAAGCGGTAGACCTGATTGCTGTCGACGTAGGAGATGAGGACGGGCAGGGCGTCGGCGATCGCCCGTAGCCTTTCCGCGCTCTCCATCGCCTCCTTTTCGGCGAGCTTTCGCTCGAGCTCGCGGCGGCGCAGCGTCTCGAGCATGGCCTGGCGATCGGTCACGTCGCGAAAGGCCACGCCGATCCCGTCGCCGAGCGGGAAAGCGCGGATCTCGTGATAGCGGTCGGGCCGGCGGGTCGAATAGGATTTGAAGACCTGCTTCTCCCGCGTCGTCATCACCAGCCGATAGCGCCGCTCGAACTCGGTCCCGACCGCGGTCGGCGAGACTTCCCAGATCGTCCGGCTGACCACGTCCTCGCGTCGCAAGGCGAAGATTTCTTCGGCGGCGCGGTTGAAGGCGACGAAGCGCCAGCAGGAATCGAGCGCGAAAAAGCCCTCGGCGAGGCCGTCGAGAATCTCGTCCATCGCCAGGTCGGCAGCCGGGGCGGGGGCGTCAGGCGCCATCGTCGTGAATGTCCGGGCCGAGCGAAAATGCCTAGTTGCGCGCATGCGACGACCCTCTCTTTCGAAAGCGCCAAGCGACCGCGACTTCATGAACAAGCCAGGCGCGTGTTATCGCGCGGCTCGCCGGCGATGACAATGCCCCGAAAAGCGGCAATCATGTGGTCTTTTCAGGCGTTTACCCATTATCCCCACGATTTTGGCCTTTGCCAGGCGGTCCGCCTATGGCTAATTTCGCGGACTCTTCACAGGATTTCGCGATGTCTCAGGCCAGGCGCCGCCCGTTCACGCTCGACGAATTGCGCGCCTATCTCGTCGAAATTTTTCCTCAGATTTGGGCGCGGGGCGACTATTCCATCGAGGAGGTCGGGCCGATGTGCGCGACGGTGCGGCTCAACTATCATCCCGACCATCTGCGGCCCGGCGGCACGATCTCGGGCCCCTCGATGTTCGCTCTTTGCGATCTCGCCCTCTATGTCGCGATCCTGCACCAGATCGGAAGGGTGGAGCTCGCCGTCACCACCAACGTCTCGATCAATTTCCTGCGCAGGCCGGAGCCGAAGGACCTCATCGGCAGGGCAAAGCTGCTGAAGCTCGGCAGGCGTCTCGCCGTCGGCGAGGTCGCGCTCTATTCGCCGGGCGAAGCCGACATGGTCGCGCACGCGACCGGAACCTATTCGATCCCGGCGCGCGGCGACGACGGGGGAACATAGCGCGACGCCTTGTCATGCCCGGTGAGGCTTGACAGCGAGAGTCGGAGGTTGTCACCCCCGCGAAAGCGGGGGTCCAGAGACGTTCCCGCGGACGTTGAAAGCGACGACTGTCGTGGAGGACTGCGGCGGCCGTTCTGGATCTCCGCAGACGCGGGCATGACAGGGCAGCCGCCCCGTGGCAGAATCATACAATGACCGAGCGCCGGTACAGCGTTTACATCTTGGCGAGCCGGCGCAACGGGACGCTTTATGTCGGGGTGACAAACCATCTGGCTGCGCGGGCTTTCCAACATCGCACTGGCGTCGGCTCGCAGTTCACTGCGAAATATGCGGTGAAGATGCTGGTCTGGTACGAGCACTTCGGCTACGTCAACGACGCGATCTCGCGGGAGAAGCAGCTGAAGAAATGGGAGCGCCGGTGGAAGCTCGAGCTGATCGAGCGGTTCAACCCGGATTGGGCCGACCTCTACGAGACGCTGAACGCCTGATCGGCGAAAGCGGGGGCTTTTCTGGACCCCCGCTTTCGCGGGGGTGACATGCTGAGCGTGGCGCGGTACCATAATACCGCATGCCAAAATGCCGTGCTTTTCAGGCGATTCCGGCGTCGCAAGCTTGACAATTCGCGCAGGCAGCGGCAGAAGCACGCGACTTCGAAACCCACGGAACCATCATGTTCGGCAAAACCCATTCGACCAAGACGGCCGACGTCGAGAAGAAGTGGCTTCTCATCGACGCCAGGGGCCTCGTCGTCGGGCGGCTCGCGACCATCATCGCCATGCGCCTGCGCGGCAAGCACAAGCCAAGCTTCACCCCGCACATCGACGACGGCGACAACGTGATCGTGGTCAATGCGGAAAAGGTGGTGTTCACCGGCAAGAAGCGCGACCACAAGGTCTACCACCACTACACGGGCTATATCGGGGGCATCAAGGAGCGCTCCGCCAAGTCGATTCTCGAGGGCCGCTTTCCGGAGCGCGTGGTCGAGAAGGCGGTCGAGCGCATGCTGCCGCGGGGGCCGCTCGGCCGCAAGCAGCTCGGAAACCTGCGCGTCTACAAAGGGCCCGACCATCCGCACGCGGCCCAGCAGCCGGTTCCGTTCGACGTCGCCAAACTCAATCCCAAGAACAGCCGGAGCGCATGAAACCCATGGCTGAGACGCTCGCCTCGCTCGCCGACCTCAAGACCTCGTCCGTCGCTCCTCCGGCCGCGGCGGAGGCGCCCCTCCACGTGCAGAGGCTCGACAAGAACGGCCGCGCCTACGCCACGGGAAAGCGCAAGAACGCTGTCGCCCGCGTCTGGATCAAGCCGGGCCGGGGCTTGGCGACCGTGAACGGCAAGCCGCTCGACGAGTATTTCGCCCGGCCCGTGCTCAGGATGATCCTGAGCCAGCCGCTCGTCGTCGCCGACCGCATCACCCAATACGACGTGGTCGTCACCGTGTCCGGCGGCGGCCTGTCCGGCCAAGCCGGCGCGGTCCGCCACGGCCTCGCCAAGGCCTTGACCAATTACGAGCCGGACCTCAGGCCCGCGCTGAAGAAGGAAGGCTTCCTCACCCGCGATTCCCGCGTGGTCGAGCGCAAGAAGTACGGCCACAAGAAGGCCCGCCGAAGCTTCCAGTTCTCGAAACGTTGAGGCGCGTCTGTGGGCGCGGCCGCAGGCCGCGCCTGGCGCGCTCAGCGCGCGCGCCTACAATCGCGGCCGCCGGAAACGGCGGCCGCTTTTTTTAGCCGACGCGTTTGCGCCACATCACATAGGGGATCGTCAAGATCGTGCCGAGGACCACATAGAGCAGGATCGCCGGCAAAACCGCGCTTTGGCCCGGAAAGTTCGCCGAGCCGATCGCCATTGCGACGCCGGGGTGGCGGGTCGCGGCGGCGAGCGCAAGAACGGTGCGATCATGCGGATCGGGGCCGCCGAGGAGATGCCCGACCGCGAGCCCGATCAGCACGAAGGCGGTCAAAGCCCAGAGCGTGCCGCTTCCGACCAGAGCGACAATCGACGGCCACGCGGTGACGAGGACGGGAATAAAGCTGAGGGCAAGCAAGACGGCGCCGACGAGGGCGGCAGGCTTCGCGAAGCGCAAGGCGAGCGCGGGCGCTGCGCGCCGGACAAGCATGCCCCCCGCGAGCGGCGCGAGGACCGTTGCGAGCACCAAGCGGGCGACCGGCCAGACGCGCATGTGGGCTTGCGTCGCGAACGCCTGGCCAAGCAATTCGACGGCGAGCGGAACGAAGACGACCGCGAACGCCGCGGCGGCGACCAGCAATCCGATCGCATAGGTCGGCTCGCCATGCGCCTTGATCTGCTTCTTCGGCAGGACGGGGGGAATCGGCGAGACCGCAAGCGCCACCAGCGCAATTTCCACGGCGACGGGCAGATCGAAGGCCCAGGCCATCACCGCGGCGACGAGCGGCATGACGACGTTCATCGCCAGAACGGATCGAACCAGCAGGTTGGGCCGGCGCAGCAGAGCGACGGCGTCGTCGAACCGGGACTGGAGGCCGATCGCGAACACGCTGAGCGCGATGCTGGCTTTCAGCGCGAAGAGAATGAGGTCTTGCAAAGTCATCGGCGTCCGCCCGGCCCTGGATGCGGCGTGAAGCGCAAAGGCCGAAGCGCGGCGGCTTGACCGTGACAGCCGTTTGGACGAAACAGCGCCCATGATCGCCTGCCTGCCCATCCGACCCCGCCGACGCTGACTGAGCGGGCGCAGGCGCGCGGGCGCCACTGTTTTTCGGGCTGCGAATTATCGAGGCGATCATGGCGAGAATTTTCATCGACGGCGAGGCGGGCACCACCGGCCTGCAGATCCGGGAGAAGCTGGCCGACGTCCGCGGCGTCGAGCTGGCGAGCCTGGCCGGGGAGGCGCGCAAGGACCCCGCCGCCAAGCAGAAGCTTTACGGGGAAGTCGACGTCGTCATCCTCTGCCTGCCGGACGAGGCGGCCAAGGAGGCGGCGCGCCTGATCGAATCCATGGGGGAGAAGGCCCCGCGGGTGATCGACGCCTCGTCCGCCCATCGGGTCGCGCCGGGGTGGACCTACGGCTTTCCCGAACTCGTCGAGGGGCAGGCCGAGGCCGTCGCCAAGGCGAAGAAGGTCACCAATCCCGGCTGCCACGCGACCGGCGCGATCGCGCTTTTGCGCCCGCTGACCGACGCGGGGGTTTTAGCGAAGGACATGGCCGTCTCGATCGGCTCGGTCAGCGGTTATTCCGGCGGCGGCAAGGCGATGATCGAGGCCTACGAGACCGGAAAGGCGCCGGCCTTCGAGCTCTATGCGCTCGGCCTCGAGCACAAGCACATGCCCGAAATTGAGCGTTATTCCGGCCTGAAGACGCGCCCGATCTTCGTCCCTTCGGTCGGCAATTTCCGTCAGGGCATGCTGGTCAGCGTGCCGCTCCATCTCGACGCCCTGCCGGGGAAGCCGAAAATCGCCGACCTGCGCGCGGTTTTCCAAAAACACTACCGCGGCCAGAAATTCGTCCATGTCATGCCGGCGATTGACGCATCGCGCCTCGAGCCGGAATCGCTCAACGGCACCAACGACATCGAGATCCACGTATTCGCCAACGAGACGCGCCGCCAGGCGGTGCTGGTCGCCAAATTCGACAATCTCGGCAAGGGCGCCTCCGGCGCGGCGGTGCAGAACCTGATGTTGATGCTGGGGTAGCTGGAACGCGAGGCGCCGGCCTAATGGCGCAATGGGCAGCACGGAGCCTTTTGCAGCGTCATGACACAGACGCTACAAGCGTTGTGCCCATCACCTGCGCACCATCTGATTCCGCAAGGTGTCAGTGAACGAGGAGGGCCGCGTAGCTTGTGGTTTTGATCTCGCTACCGAACAATTCAAGTGTTATCTCGACCGCGACCGCGAATATGACTTTTAGTCCAGAGGGTTCAATTGGGATCGCGCTTGCTTTGCTCTTCGGGGCGGCAAGTGGCGCGACTATGATATGGCCGACTCACCGTGAGATAGGTTACGGTATTATTGCCTTGTCGCTGTTCGGCCTCGTTATGCTCGGGTTGCATCAGTTCTTTGGAATAACGACGGGCCGAATAGTCCCGTTTGTCGGGATGGTATTCTGCGGATTTGGATTTTTAGCTTTCGGGTCTTGGTATTTTTGGCCAAGAATACCGGAAGTAAACGCACGAACTCAAGAAGTTAGTGCCGGAACGGCTGTCGGCATCACGAAGGACTTTTCTATCAATGGCGACCGGGCGACCGCAAAATTCGGGCCGGATGCTGGGAACCTCGTCGGTAACGTCATAAGAACTACTCAAGTTGGCGCTCCCAAAAATGGAATTATACCGATCGATATCAACCTAAACAAGAAAGGCGCGACGCCAATAAAGATTAAATTCGTACAACTTGTAAGAGTATTTTTTAATGGTAGAGATAAGTCAAACGAAACAACAGATGCTGAATTGGTTATGCGAACGGCCATTCGCGATTCGGCGATATCCAACCCATTTGATGATCCGACGCAAGAATATACTATGCAAATTGGGGGCACGAATGTGTTTTACGTAAAGTCGCGCGCTGCGAGTGTCACTCTCGACGGTATAGAAAGAGCCGGGATAATTTCAATCGACAAGAATGGTCCGCATGTATTAAGAGCTGTCTTTGAATCTCCCGAATTAACGTGAGTTAGTCGGACTTCAAGCATTGTGTTAGTTAAGTTAAACTTACTTAGTTCTGACGGCATTCCTATCGTACGTATATGTCCGATATTCGTGAGATACAACCTCAGACGGAACAATCACAAAGCCTCTGGGAGGATCGAATTATCAAATCGTACCTAGTACGGATGACACTGTCATTTGTTCGAAGCATTGGTTGTCCTTCGATCTGCGCCCGCAGCAGCGGCGAGCCGGAATCGCTCAACGGGACCAACGACATCGAGAACCACGTATTCGCCAACGAGACATGCCGCCAGGCGGTGCTGGTCCTGCGCCCGAGGCGCCTGGTGCAGAACCTCATGCTGATGCTGGGGCAGTAGGGCGCGTCAGTCCTGCGAAAGTGGCCACATGCAGGCCATTTTCGTAACACTTTTCATGTAGTTACGCGGAGAACTGGAAGTAGGATCACGCCTCGTTGCGAAGGCTGGCCGGGGAGGCGGGAAATTTGAACGTCCTTGTCCGGCGCCTTCGTCCGCTGCCACTTCCTGGACCTTCGTGTCTTTCGTCGTGAAACCTTTGTCGCAACAAAGAACGCCAAGCTACGACAAACAATACGCTTTTGGCCATTCGTCCGCGCATAAAGTCGCGATTCGTCCGCGCATAAAGTCGCGA
>Ga0074044_10002476_pt1 | contig 16137 bp, 15 predicted proteins | sample BogForMeECP23OM1_FD_94443 | JGI IMG/M metagenome (GOLD analysis project Ga0074044, IMG submission 94443) | Bog forest soil microbial communities from Calvert Island, British Columbia, Canada - Bog Forest MetaG ECP23OM1 | ecosystem: Environmental > Terrestrial > Soil > Wetlands ...
CGGGCGCGGAGGGATTTGAACCCTCGACCGCCGGGTTAGGAACCCGGTGCCCTATCCAGACTAGGCTACGCGCCCTCGAACTCGGTTTCCCCGGGCGAGGATATCATGGCTTCGACGGAGCAACGACCGGCTCGGAAGGCAGCAGTCGGTCGTACCGGTGGTCCACCTGGGCCACGAACCCGGCGGCCGCTTCTTGCAGGATCTCGATCCCTTCGAGGTATTCGCGCAAGGTCGGAAGGACGGGGCGACGCGGGCTCTGAGGGTCGGGGGGCGGCGGATTCGCGCCCCCGAGGGCGCTGATCAGCCATCGGTCCGTGCCTACCACGAAGAGGAAGGGATAGACCCGGCATTCTCGGGTTAAGGTGGCGAAAAGGCTCTCGGGTCGGGCCCCCGCCTTGGGGGACCCCGAGAGAAACACGACCTGGTCGGCGCTCTTGCCACGGTGCTCGGGCACCAGCGCCGGGTCGAGGAGAGTCCGGTGCGTGACCCAACCCTTCGCGAGCATCTTCCGCTGGGAGAACGGTAGGCCGAACGGGCCCACGAGGTGGCCACCTCGACCTTGGTCGGTGGCCACGAACGGTCGGCGGAGGAGCTCCCCGACCGCCCATTGCTGATGGGGACTCAGCGTTGCCTGCGCTTCCTCCTCATCTCGCCCCGCAAGGACGCCCCCGAGTCCGTGCGGGTACGCGAGGGTTCCCTCGAGGCCCGCGAGGTGGCACCAGAGCCCTTCAAAGTCGAAATAGACCGGAACCGTCGGGGCGTCGACCCGAACGTTCACCGACCAAGGCGCCGTCGCGAGCCGGCTCGATTCGAATCTCTCGAGGAGCTGCTCCGCTTCGTTCGGCTGTTCGTGAAACGCCACAGCGAGCGCGGTCTGGGCTCCCGACCAGAGAACGACGTTGCCGGGGTCGCGCGCAACGGTTTGGCCGAACTCCTCGACACGGTCGGCGAACGGGCGCGCGACGACGAAGGAAACCCACGGTCGTCCCAGGGGGACTGGGTGAGGTACGTATCGATCTCGCAGCCACCCTTCCTCGTACGCCCTCTTGCGCACGGCGTGGTAGGTGGAGCGCGGCACGGGCACCTGACGCAGTCGCTCGCGTTCCCGGTCGGGGCGCGCGGCCAGCAGGACAGCGATGACGCGGGCCTCCGCATCGGTCAGCGCCCGCAGGAGAACGACCCCCGTTGATTGCGACGGTGTAGCACGGTGTCCAACGGTCGAGCCCCCGGCCGGAGCGCCCGTTTAAAAGATGGCGGATTCATGATTCTCCTCCGAAGACCCGCAAGGAGCGACGATGTCGACGCACGCACCGGTCAAGGGAGGTTCCGTCCTACTCGCTGTAGTGCTGGCAGTTCTAATGGTATTTGTTCTCGCTTCTAGCTCGGTCGCTGCGGCGCCCGTGCCGGCGTCCTCGACGCCGGTCGGCTCCTGGTCGTACGGGGCGGTGAAGACCGTGTCGGTCGGCCCACTTCACGGGGCCGACGGCTGGACGTACCAGGGCACCGCCACCTTCGGATACACGGTGACGATCTTCGATAACAATACTTCCGCCTCCGCGTTCGAACTCACGGTTATTCGGACCATGGGCGCGGCCTTCTCGGTCGAGTTCTGCCTTCCATCCTGTTCCTCGCCCACGAACTGGGTAAATCTCACCTATCGGGCGTGGGAAACGACCACGGCGTTTTCCAACTTCACGACTCAAGGTTCCGTTCTCGAGGGCACCACACCGGTCCCGGCGATCGCGCTCGAGAACTCCAGCGTATGGGTTCGCGCCAACCTGACCGAGACCTCTGATGAACACCTTCCCAAGCTGGGCTGGACCTCCGACCACACCCGCTACCTTTCGGCGAATGTCGCCGGTCAGGCAAACGTTGAGTTCACCCCCTCCCTCGGTCTCTTCCCCCTGAGTCTGACCCCCGGTACCTCGTGGTCCGCCAAGAGTGCGTTCCAGGCAGCGGGGGGCGCGAACTATTCCTTCTTCTACTCGGCGCACGGCGCCGCCGGGAACACGATCATCGGTCCCCTGACCGGATCGATCTCACTGGTAAGTCATGGGAACGTTACGGTCGACGGGGCGTACTCCGCCGGAAGTACAATCAGTGTCGGAGGCTTGACGTATCCCGCGATCACCCTCACGGTAATCGGACCCTACAGCGTCCGGGAAGGGGTCATCTTCATTCCCAGCACGATCGACCTCTTCGGTCCTTCGAACCCCACCTGGGCCGGGAACGCGAGCGGAGCGACCGTCGCTCAGCAGTCGAATCTCGACGTGCGGCCGCTCTCGGATGGCCAGCTCGACCTCGCCGCGTCGAGTTGGCGGTACAACACGAATTCGGTGAACCCGGCGGACGCGGCCAGCGCGGATTCTGCCGCCACCGCGCTCGCCCCTTCGGTCGTCTCGAGCAACCCCGTCTCGTCGACCACCGTGCAGGGCGAGCCCGAGACGGCCCCCCAATCCACGACCATCCAAGCGTGCCTCACGGGTGGAAGTGGTTGTCCTCAGGCCACCCTCGGGCCCGGGCCCCATTCTCTCTTCGTTGACGTCATCGTGATCGGTGCGGTCGCGAGCATCGGAGCACTCGTCGCGATCGGCGTGGTCTCGCGCCGGCGCCAACTCCCACCTCCTTCGTATCCGAACGCGGTCCTCTATCCGCCGGGAGTCAACGGCCGCACTCTGCCCGCGGGCGCTCCGGCCAAGCCGGGGACGCCGCCGCCGGCCGAGGATGATCCCCTCGACCATCTCTGGTGAGTAGGCGGCCCGCGTTACCGATCTCCCGCATTTCGTCGGCGCAGCCGGCTACCGCCGCCGTAGGTCACGGTAGAATTCGGGACGGGTCGCGATCCGACGGGCCGCGCCCTAAATCGACGAGGGGGGTCGCGGGGGGGGCGGCGGCGCCCGGGTCGCCATCGGATACCGAAGCAAGGCGGCGACGCCACGGAATGCCTTGGCCAGCAGCTCCCCCTCCTCGCTCTCGGTCGAAACGAGGCGAGCGGTCGCGCCCGACTCCGCCGCGCGGCGGAAGAGTCCCTCCACGTAGTCCTCGCTCGAGAGTTCCCCGACCGTGCGCTGTCCGCACTTCGGACACGGTCCGTCCAGGACCGCGTCGATCGCCTCGTCCGGCAGGGACCGTTCGAATTCGTTCTCGCACGAAGAGCAACGGAACCGGACCCGTTGCTGACGCAGGCCTTCGGAAACGATCAGGACGTCGACCGCGCCGAGGTCGAGCGCGTGATTGACATCGACCTCCCCGTACGCCGCGAGCCCCGCTTCCGCCTTGCGGATCTCGTTGAGGAGGCGTTGGATGAGCCGTTTCTCCTCGGTGAGCTCGAGGCCGTGCAGCGTTTGCGTCGCCTTTTCGACGAGCTCTCTCAGCCCGTACTCGTCCGTGTAACCCGTGTCGAAGAGGGGTTGGACGACCTTCAGCTGGAGTTCGTACTGCAGGTAGCTTTCTTTGAAGAAATACTCCTTGGTCGCGCCGGGCCCTCCGAGGAGAATCCCCTTCATCTGGTCCTTGCGGGGGAGGAACAGTTCGTTCGCCATCTCGGCGATCTTCACGAAGAACTCGTGGGCGGCGTGCTCGATCATCCGCTCGAACCGGTGCTGGGATTGCCCTCCGCGCCCGTGCTTGCTGGGTACGAGCGATTGCCGGTTGCGGAGCGGTTCGACCCGTTTGCCGCGCAGAAGACCGAGCGTGACCTCGGCCCGGTCCATGACGATGAGTCCCCAGACCTCCGGCTCGTGGACCATCGCGAGGAGGGGGTCGAGGAAGAACGAGGAGTCGCACCGGTAGAGGTAGGTGTTGAGCGGTTCCGGCGGCTCCACAATGAACGTGACCGGATCGGACTTGTCGGCCCCGACCGCCTTATGGCCGACGAAGAACGCCACGCCGTTCGCCGGCGGTTCCTTGAACCCCCGGACCCGACCCATGAGCGATTCGATCGCCCACATGACGTTCTTGCGGGTCGTCCGACTCTTGATGTTGGAGCTCTGGGCGTATTCGTTCCGCAGGTAGGACATCACGTCCGAGATTTGCTTCCCCGGGGAGACGTAGAGACTGATCAGCTCCGTGGCGCGCCCTCGGCACGCCGCGATCTCGTCCAGCTTCCGCTGGAACGAGTAGCGGGCGAGCTGCAGGTCCGCGGAGGGCGCGCTCATGCGGACCCCCCGGTCGGCGGAGGACTAAACGGTTCCGTTGCTCTCGAGCCGGTCGGAAGCAAACCGACGGGGGACGGGGACCCGTTCCCCGGGCTGCGGAGTCAGAGCAGGCGTCGAATGTGCTCGTCGATGACGTCTTCGGGGTACGCCCCAACGATCCGGTCGACCAGTTTTCCCTGCTTGTAGAAGAGCAGGGTAGGAATGCTCATGATGCCGAGGGCGCCCGCCTTCTCCCCGTTGTCGTCGGAGTTCATCTTCGCGAACGCCACCTTGCCCTTGTACTTCTCGCTCAGGCGGTCGACGATCGGAGAGACCATCCGGCACGGACCGCACCACGGAGCCCACACATCCACGACCGCGGCGTTGTTGTCCTGCGCGAATCGGTCGAAGTTGACGTCACCGACTTCCTGCACGCTCATCGAGCTTCCTCATTTCCATCGAGGTGTTGCGAATATTAAATCTCTCTCTGGTGGAAAGGAAACCGGGCGGTGCGACCTTCCCTTCGATGCCCCGTAGCGTCCCCCGGGGGCGAAGTGTCTTTGTATCTCGGAGGCCATTACTGACCGTGTCGTTTTCTTCCCGTTCCCGGGAAACCCCGGGTCTATCGACGAGCCTCGGTGCTCGATCCGGGGAGTCCGTGCCGTACGTCGACCGAAACCGCTCGCGACCCGCCGTCCTATCGCCCGCCGCCCGCAAGGGAATCCGGCAGCGCATGCTGTTGTTCCGGCAAGCGTCCCTCGACCGGATCTGCCGGCTGACCGGTGCCCCCCTCTCCGAAGTAAACCAGTTCCGTCGAGAGCTTCGCGAGAGCGAACTGCCCGACACGTTGCTCGACCGTGGGGCCGGGGTCGCCTTCACTCGGGAGCTTCCCCAGGGAGCGCTGCTCTACCTGGTCGTGCGCGCAGCGCGACCGGGACACGTGGTCGAAACGGGAGTTCGTCCGGGATACTCCACCGCCTGGATCTTGGCCGCCCTCGAATCGAACGGCGAAGGGGAGCTGACCTCCCTCGGACCGGGACCGACCGCGGGCCGGGCCTCGGGGGTTCGAGAGGTGAGCGTGGGCCAGTTCGTCCCTCCCGCGCTAAGGGCCCGCTGGACCCTCGCCCTCGGGAACAGCGAGGATCGTCTCCGAGGGATCCTGGCGGGCTCGAACGGCGTGGACCTCTTTTTCTACGACAACGGCCCGGTGGCATCCCGCGCTCGGTTCGAGCTGAGGGCTGCTTGGGAGGCGCTCTCGCCTCGGGGCATCCTGCTCGCGCACCACATCGAAGCGAACAGTGCGTGGACCGATTTCTGTCGGAACCAGGGGATCGTTCCCCAGCTGCTCGACCCCGGGCCCCCCCCGATGGGAGGCCTCTCCGTCAAAACGACGGCGTGAGCCGAACCGGGATTCAGCGCTCGAGCTCTTCGACTAGGTGGATGGTCGCGGGAAGGATCAGCTTCTCGATGGCGGTGCGCACCGCGCGCTCGCTCCCCGGCAGCGCAAAGATGGGCTTTCCCTGGATCACGAACAAGGCGGCCCGGCTGATCATCGCGAGCGGTCCCACCTCCGTGAAGCTCAGCGAGCGGTAGATCTCGCCGAAGCCTTCCAGTTTTCTCCCGCCCATCACCTCGAGAGCGTTCACGGTGAGGTCCCGGGAGCTCACTCCGGTGCCCCCGACGGTGACCGCGGCCTCGACCTTGACCTCCTTCAGCCACGGTTCGAGCGCATCGCGAACGTCCGCGACCGAGTTCGCGACGAGCCCGTAGTGGAGGACGTGGTGGCCGGCCTTCCCGAGAAGGTCTCTCGCGAGGTGCCCGGAGGGGTCGTCCTGTTCGGTATGAGTGTCCGATACGGAGAGGACAGCGAACCCGAGGGACCGGGTCCCGTGCAGGTGGTGACGGTTGGCGGCGTCGCTCGGGGGTCTCGCTTCGGTCATCCGCTCTCCTTTCGCGACTTCGCCTTCGTAAGAACCCGGACCGGGCCGAGGGAGGTCGACGGATAGAGCCCCCGCCCATCTTTCTCGAGGTACTTGACCATGTCCCATACGGTGAGAAGCGCGACACTGGCCCCGACCAGCGCCTCCATCTCCACTCCCGTGCGGTCGATGGTCTCGGCTTCGACGCGAACCCGGACCCCGCGCCGGGAGACGGCGAGTTCGACGGAACTCGCGGTGAGCGGTACCGCGTGGCAGTGGGGGATCAACTCCGACGTCCGTTTCATCCCAAGGAGACCCGCCAGCTCTCCCGTCGATAGGGGGTCGCCCTTCTCGACGCGATGCGCGCGGATCGCCCGACGGGTCGAAGGCTTGGTCCGGAGCTCGCCCACCGCGACCGCCCGACGGTGAACGCGTGGCTTCGCTCCCACGTCCCGCTGCCGGGCCACGCGCTACTTCCCTCCGGGAACGCTGGCGGCGACATGCGCGAGGACCGCTTCGAGCTGGATGCGGTCGGACGCGCCCTGAGCCAAACGAAAGTCGACCTCGCCGAGATACTCGAGAAGACGCACTTTCTCACGGGCGGGAAGGACGGTGTCGGGGATGTCGGGAAGGTAGCTGTGGATCGCCTTCAGGATGTCCTCGCCGGACGCTCCGCGTTCGACGAACATGGCGAACAACCGGTCGCGCGCGTCCCGGAAGTTACCGGCGAGGGCGGCCGACAGCATGCCCTCCACCTCGCGTCGCAGCGGGATCGTCGCGTACTCCTTGATCGTCTCGGCCGTTATGCTGTCCGCGTGCGTTCCGGCGAGCTGGAGGAGGTTCGTCGCTCGTCGCATGTCCCCGGCGCTCGCGGTCAGGATGGTCTCGAGGGCCTCGGCCGAGACCTTCTTTGCCTCCGCAGCCGCGATCCGCTTTACCTGGGTCCGCACCGCATCCGGGGAGTACGCTCGGAAACGGAAGACCGCGCATCGGGACTGGATAGGGTCGATGATGCGGGACGAGTAGTTGCACGAAAGGATGAATCGGCACGAGCCCGAGTAGCGTTCCATCAGGCGGCGTAAGGATGCCTGGGCCTCGGACGTCAGATTGTCCGCCTCGTCGAGGAAGAGGATCTTAAATCCCACGTCCCCGAGCGGGGAGGTTCGCGCGTACTGCTTGATCGTAGTTCGGACTGTGTCGATGCCGCGCTCGTCGCTATTGTGGAGAAGGAGAGGGACCGTTCCGCCCCAGAACGCCTGGCTTCCCGGAACGGTCAGGTCGTAGACGTCCTGGGCAGAACCCTCGGAGCGGATCGAAAGAATCCGAAGAGCGTGCAGGTCGGACCTTGCAAGTGACCGCCACCGGTTCAAGGCCGCACGGTCGCGGGGGGACAAGCCTTTCTCGGAGACTCCCCCAAGGACCTCTAAAATGGTGCGCTTGAGCGAACGAGGGGAGCGCCGATCGTACAAGGCATGTCGAAGAGCGTACCTCCAGTTCCCCCGTATCTGTGAGCGGCCGAGCCGCTTCACGAAACGTGCCAACGGAAGAACCGGCAGCAGCTCGGACTTGCAGTAGGTGGCCGACTTCGGCCAGTTCAGTGTGGTATTTCCCCAGCCCGATTTGAAGGCACTTTCGATGCCGGAAATGCGGGCGAGCCATGCCGTATCGATCAGCAGTGAATCCGACCGCGAGGTGTACCGCAATGTGGTGCCCCATTCTCCGTCCGCGTCGCCGGCGTACCCCTGCAGGAACGCGTGCCGTTCCGCCAACGGTGCCGAAAAGACGAACGACGGAACGGACTTGGTTCGGGCAGTCTTGTTCGAACTCGAGTTGTAGAAGTTCTCCCGGAAGAACCGCATCCACTGAACTGAGGCGAGAGTGAGTTGGATCGCCGAAAGCCGGTGGGACCCGTCCTTCGAGCCGAATCCGGAGCGGGTCGTGTGGGTCTTCGTGTGGAATCCGTATCGCTGAAAGGTGTCCGACAACCGATTGGTCTGCTCCACCTCCTGGGGATACGCATGAGTGAACACGACGTTCCCGCTCGTTCTCGTGGGGCTGGCGCAGCCTTCAGCAGCGTAGTCACCCAAGGCCCAAGCGAGCTCGTCATCCAAAGGAATGGAATCCAAGACGGCGCCGACCGTCGGGTTCCGCGTCGGGCGCTTGTCGTGCGGAAGCCAAACTTCTCTCTTTGGTGCATACGGGGCAAGGTCCAACTCGACGGGCGAACCGGGCAATGTGGTTTCGAACGAAAGCAGGAGGTCACCGATTTCCAGATCCCCGGCAAGCTTGGGAACCAAGCGTCCGTCGTCATCGACGACGATGACGGAGTGGTGGAGGGAAACGCCTAGAGTCCCGCCCTCGACCGCGAGGCGCACCACCGCCGAAACCCGATGCCGGATCAATCGGGAGACAGGTCTGTACGCGATACGCAGGGCGCCGTCGATCGATAGAACTTCGAGTTTAGGGGTGGCGACAGATCCCGGGCCAATCGTGGAAAAGTACTTTTCCGACAACACGCCGATGGTAGTCCGTTGGACCTCCCCCTGAATTCGGACGAGAATCGGTGTGTCTCCAGTGACACTCGCGTTCAACTCCATGAAGCTCTGCCGCCACTCCGCTCCAAAGAGGTCCTTTGCGAGAGCCAAAGCTGCGGTTGTCTTCCCACTCCCCGGGGGACCGGCGAAGAGCAGATGCGGCATCGACCGCTTCTCCGCGTACGACCGAAGGAGCGGCAGGATGGCATCCTGTCCGACCATGTCCTTGAGGGAGCTGGGGCGGTACTTTTCGACCCAGACGGCCTCGGACCCACGTGCCGCCATCGATTCCGTTCCCCGTTCTCTCGGGATGCCTAATTAGCGTTGCCGAAGGCTACGGGGCAGGGGCGCGGTCGTGGCGAGCCGCATTCTCCTCGAGCCGACGCTCATCTCCGAGGTGGCGGCGGAGCGCTTCGCCGAGAACCCGTCCATACTGGCCCAGAGCTTGGCGGTGACCACCGTGGTCATCCCTCTCGAGGGCGCGGAAGAACCACCAGAACTGTTCCAAAGAGGTCTCAAACCAGGTGTGGTCGCTCCGGACGACCGTCGCCCCGCGCGAGGTTTCCTCGTCGGCGGCCAGCAGAGGCAGGATCCAGCGGTCGGCCGAGACCCGGTGGACCTGTACCGCGCGCTCGACCTCCGCCACCGCCGCCCGGAGGTCCGAGACGGGGTACTCCTCGAGGAGAACGAGACGGTAGCTCCATCGCTCGAGCCAATCGACCAGCTCGCCGAAATCGGCGGGTGGAGAGCGGATGTCGACCTCAGGTCGAGGGAACGACATCGCTCGCCACTCGACCGGGGAAAGAAATCCGTTGCGGAGTCCCTTCTTCCCGCTCGGTGGTCACCGAAGGTGAGTGTTCGCCGTGCGTCCGGGGGATGATACCTCAGTCCATCCTGAGTCCGATGAACGGCCTCTACCTTAGGCCCACGGTGGAATCGGCGATCAGTCGGCGAACACCCTCCGAGCCCTGGCCCCGGGGACGAAAGCCTACCGGTGAACCCGATCCTCAGGTCTCGGTTAGCCCACCTTCGTGCTTGGGGACGGTCACCCAGGTGAGCCCCCTTCGCGGCTCACCCTTGAACGGGCGCAGAGGCGATGGCTAGCCGCGTTCGGCGACGCCGGCCCATCCCGAAATCCAGAGATCCGGTGGCGGTTCATATCCCCGCGGAGGGCGGACCCACCGCTCCCGGCGGTATCGCCGGAGCCGCGTTCCTGCGGTCCAGCGTCCGGCTCAGGCGGAAGAGGAGATAGACGAACACCGCGCTGACCCCCAGGATCCCGGGGACGAGGATGAATTCGATGAGCACGTCCCAAGCGAACAGCGCGATGAGCATGCCCACCGCGAAGTAGAATTCGGTCCGCTCCAGATCGTCCGTACCGACCCATCGGAGGACGAGGAACAAGACCGCCCCGTCAACGAGAACGAGGAAGACGGCGGCGCCGACCGAGGGAATGAGCCAGGTGGACGAGAAGAAGAGAATGAGAATGTAGACCGCGAACTCGATCGTACCGAGAAACACCCAGTAATTCCGACCGACCTTGCGGGCTCCGGGCTTGGCGGACAGCAGATACCGGGGCGCCCAGAGCGCGAGGGCGACGAGCAGCGCAACGACGGCGACGAAGAAGGCGAGCGCTCCCGGAGAAGGTCCGTGGCCGACGAGGGACCCGAAGATCACGACCTCGCCCACGAAGAGTGTCGCGAGCAACTCGACCGCGCCCCGGTCGAACCAACGGACCTGTTTCACCTGGGGGAACCAGAGGTAGGTCAGCAGGATGGGCAGAGCGATCGAGTACGTCGCATGGAACACGGTCAGGGCGAGCGCCCAGAGCCAGTTCACGCCGAACAGATGGCCGTAATTGCCCAGGGCCCCGACCGTGTCCGCGGGCGGCGCGAAGAAGGTGTGGACCTCGAACCCTTCTTCCGCGATCCCGTACGCCGCCCCGAGGAGAAGGACAGACCCCCAACCCTTGTGGTAGACGATGGTGAACTCCCGAATCAGGAGCGCCCCGGCGCCGTACAGGGCGATGTCGAGGGGGAATCCGACCGCGAAACCGACCGGGTTGAAGAAGAGCTCCGAAATCGGCGTAGAACCGGTGAGCAGTTCCGGGATGGCTGGAGCCAGGAGAAGAAGGACCAGAACCGGGAGTCGGGGGCGGATGAGGATCCGCACGGCCGCCGCTGGGGAATCCGCTTACTTGAACCATCGGTTCCAGCGCGCCGGCGGCCGGCGTTATTAGCCGGTGGCGGCTCCCTCGGTCCCTCTTATGCGCGAGTTGCTCGCCCAGGTCGCCTTTCGTGGCACGATCCGGGAACGGACGGTCGAGCCGTATCTCCGGCTGCTGAAGGCCTTGCGATACAAGCGCCGCGTCAAAGGCGTGCTCCTCGACGTTTCCAGCGGCGGCGGGGAAGCCATCGCGTCCATGGATTTCTACCTCGCCGTGAAGCGGCTCAACGAGGTGAAACCGGTCTACGCATCGATCGGGTCGATGGGCGCTTCCGGCGCGTACATGGCCGCCCTAGGCGCCCGAAAGATATTCGCGTACCCGGAGTCGGACGTCGGCTCGATCGGGGTGATCTCGGCGCATTTCGCGGTTCGGGACCTCGTCCGTAGGCTCGGGATCTCCGTCGAGCTCCTGCACGCGGGCGTCCACAAGGACGCCTATCAGGGATATCGACCGCTGACCGAGGTCGAGCGGGCCAAGCTGCAGGCGATCACCCAGGAGGGGTACGACGTCTTCGTGGGGCTGGTCGCGAAAGAACGAAAGCGGACGGTGGAGGAGATCTTGCCGCTCGCTACCGGCGAGTTCTGGACCGGCACGCAGGCGCTCAAGCTCGGCCTGATCGATGCGCTCGCGGACCGGGAGGCGGCGCTCGAAGAGCTCGCACGGTTCACGGGAGTCTCCTCGCGCAAGATGGTCCGGGCGAGCCCTCCCCGTCCGTTCATCGACCGGATCTTCGGGGGGGCCGCTTCCAGCATCGGCGACTCGCTCGTCGGGCGGTTCCAGGATGCGCTCGAAGATACGGTCCTCGACAGCGAACGCTTTTCGCTTCGCCGCTGAACTCGCCGCGAGCGGTTATATAGCGCCGTCACGCTCGAAGGTTCGACATGCCGGAACAGCGCCGCACCGGGTTCTCGAGCGCCGCGGGGCTCATCCAGTACTACGACATGGAGGAGACGCGGGCGCTCAAGCTCAACCCGTATCTCGTCATGGGCATGGGGGTCGCGGCGGCGATCTTCGTCGAGATCCTGAACTGGCGACTGGTCTAACCGCCCGCGAGCGCCGCGGCCATCGGTAGCGGCTCCCCGACGGGAGTTCGTCCGGGCAGGAACCGCCCTTCGGGCGTTCTTCCCAGGAGAACGACTTTGGAATCCGGCGAATCATCCAGCACGAGATAACCGGTCCGGGCGGCGAGGCGACTCGCAAACCCCGAGATCTCCTCGTGGCTCGGTTCCTGGTCGCGACCGAGACGTTGGCGGGACTTCCCCATGTACACGTAGCCCTTGGGCTCGATGAAGTCCGGGCGCGCGATCGCGTCGAGCTCAGCGTACGAGCGGACCCAGCCGAGGTTCCAGCCTTTCACGAGCGTGTGGCGAACGACGCGGCGTGTCTTCAGGTCCCGGACGATCGCGAGGGATTCGCCGAGACGCTCCCACGCGTCTTCCTGGGCCGGGAGCGTGAGGCGACGAAATATCTCGGCGTTCGGAGCGGTGACCGAGACGTAGAGTTGGGTCGGGAGCGGGTCCAGCGCTCGGAGGGCGTCCGGGTTCGTTCCGTTGGTGACCAAGAAGGTGGTGATGCCTCGCTCGTGGCACAGCTCCAGAAACCGATTCATCTTCGGGTACAGAGTCGGTTCTCCGGTGAGTGAGATCGCGATGTGCTTGGGCGTCTGGGCCTCGTCCCAGCGCTCGAGTTCGACCTCGGGGTCCCCTTTGAATCCCGAGAGGATGCGCCGTTGCGCTTCGATCGACCGGTCGAGAAGCTTCTCTGGGTCGTCGTACTCCGGCATCATCTCGTCGTTCTCCCAGCCCTGGTTCCGCCAGCAGAAACGGCAGTGCAGGTTGCACGAGTCGATGGCGGGGGACATCTGCAAGCATCGGTGGCTCTCGATTCCGTAGAATCGACCCTTGTAACAATCTCGACCGCGGGTGAGGGATTCGCGCGACCAGTAGCAGAGCTTGACCGCGCTGTGCTTGCCGGTAAGCTGGTAGCCCTGGCCCACGAGCTCGCCCGAGAGGTCCTGGTCCCCCATCGTCGTACGGCTCGACCGAGATTCGAGCCATAAGGCTTTGGAAGGCGAGTCCCGAAATTACGTGAACTCCTCGCGCTCGAAGAAGAAGAGTCCGGCGACCGCCGTGAGCAGGAAGTACCCGATCATGATGGCGAACCCCTCGGCGTAGGTCGGATTGTAGGTGGTCGTGGTGAATCCCCGCGGTCCCGTCGTGGTGCTCATGTGCGCGGGCAGGGTCGATAGGAACGGGTAGGAGATCACGTTCTGAGCGTAGGTGATGATGAACCACGGTTCGATCTTGACGAGGGCCGTGATCAGCCCCTGGATCAGCGAGAAGCCGAACAGGAAGAGCACCGCCACCACGAGGACCGCGTAGAGGCTGTTCTTGAACATCGAGCTGAACAGGAAGACGGCCCCGAGCAGGGCGAGCAGATACAGGAGCGCGATGGCGAACGATTCACCGAGCGCGAGCGGGAACGCATTCGCGCCGAGGTAGACCGCCCCGTTCGCGAGAAGGATCGCGAGGTAGACGATCACGGCCACGAGCGAGGCAGCGAACGCGGCGAGGAACTTGCCGACGTAGACGCTCGTCCGCCGGATCGGTAGTCCCATCAGGAAGTACCCCGTCTTGTTCTGGAACTCGCCGGCGATCGCATCGCCGCCGAAGATGATTCCCGAAAAGATGATCACGACCGTGACGCCGCCGGCCCAGAACGACCCGTAGAATGCGTCGGAACTGCTCGTCAATCCCCGCACCGTGTCCGACCCGTTGTAGTAGGAAAGAATGAACGTCAGGATGGCGCCGATCACCCCGACGATCGCCATCATGAGGACGAACCGACGGGACCGAAGGTAGTCTCGGAGTTGGTACCGGGAGAGCAGGAGCGCTTGCGCCACGGTGCTGGGAACGTGGCCCAGTGTCGGGCCGGGGCCCGAAACGCTCGGAGTGGCGGTCACCATTAGTCCCCCTTGGAGATCTCTTGCAAGTAGAGTTCCTCGAGAGCGCTCTGCGAGGGCTCAAAGCTCACGAGGCCGAGGTGCGCGGAGGCCAACCGCTCGAGGACCTGGGCTTGCGCCTCGGCTCCCCCGGTGATCATGACCCTCGCGCGCTGCGGACCGGCGCGTGATAGGCCCGAGACTCCCGGAATGGAGGCGACTTGCGAAGCGAGGGTCTCATCGCTGATGGGCCCGAGGAAGGCGAGCTCGACGGACGTCGCGCTGCTCGTGAGCCGCTTCGAGACGTTGGAGAGGGTGTCGTAGAAGAGGAGCTTTCCGTGGTCGATGAGGGCCACCTCATCGCAGATGTCCACGACTTCGCTCAGAATGTGGCTGCTCATGAAGATCAAGCGATTCTCTTTCTTGAGGCTTCGAACGATGTTGCGCACCTCGGCCATGCCCCGGGGGTCGAGGCCAGTACTGGGCTCGTCGAGGATGACCACCTCGGGGTCCGAGAGGAGCGAAGCGGCGATGTTCACCCGCTGTTTCATCCCTTTCGAGAAACGCCCGACCTTCAAGTCCACCCAATCGGTCATCTTGACCTCGGCGAGGACGGCCTTGGTCCGGGAGGCGATCTCGTCGGGTCGCATCCCGCGAACGGCGCCGCTCAGCTCGAGCGCTTCGCGGGGCGTGAGCGAGGGATAGATCTCGGGAGTCTCGATCAGGTCACCGCACGGAGCGAGCGCCCGTTTGCGGTCCTTCTGGACCGAGATGCCGTTGATAAACGCCTCTCCTTCCGATGGAAAAATGAGGTCGGTGAACATCTTCAACGCGGTGGTCTTCCCGGCCCCGTTGGGCCCGAGGAAGCCCACGCACTTCGCGCCCTCCAGCTTGAGACTGAGATGATCGAGAGCGGTGAACGAGCCGAAACGCTTCGTCAGACCGACTGCTTCGAGACTCAGAGTCATGGTGCCTCGGTTGCCCAGGGTCCTGCGCCGCGGGTTAAAAAGTGCGCCGTATCAGTGCGCGAGGTTCGCACGCCCCGGGGTCCGGAGAATGGTTCGCTCCCGGTTCACCGATCGAAGCGAGAGCGAGTTGAGCACTACGGTGGTGGACGAAATGCCCATGGCGAGCGCTCCGGTGATCGGGAGCACCGCGTAGACGCCGAGACCGAGGAAGGGAACGAGCGCCCCCATCGCGACGGGGAGCAGGACGACGTTGTATCCGATCGCCCATGCGAGATTCCCGCGGACCTTACGCACCGTACGGCGCCCCAGGCGCAGGGCCCTGGCGACGTCCCCGAATTCCGAACGGAGCAGGATGACCCCTCCGGCTTCGCGAGCGACGTCGCTTCCCGCACCGATCGCGATTCCGAGGTCAGCGGCCGCGAGCGCCGGAGCGTCGTTGATCCCGTCTCCCACGTACGCGACCTTCTTGCCCTGCCGTTGAAGTTCGCGGATCAACTCGAGCTTGTCCCGGGGGGCCATTCCCGCATGGACCTCCGAAATGCCGACCGCCGCTCCCACCGCGCGGGCGGCGGTCTCGTGGTCTCCGGTAGCCATCGCCACCGAAATGCCGTCCTCCGTCAGCGCGCTCACGGCCGCCCGGGCTCCCGGAACCAATTCGTCTGAGAAACCCACCAGTCCGATGGGACGGCCCGCCTCGAGTACGGCCGACCAGGCCTTCCCTTCGAAGGTTAGTCGTTCGGCTCCCGATCGCAGAGGACCGAGTTCGACTCCCTCTTCCCGCAAGGCCGATTCGTTGAGGACAGCGAGTGGAGTTCCCGAAAGGGCGCCCCGGATTCCCTTGCCGGGGTCGGCGCGGATTCCGTCGGCGGTGGGCACCGATAGCCGACGGCGACTGGCGGCCTCGACCACTGCCCTGGCCAGGGGGTGCTCGGAGCCCGCCTCCAACGCCGCCGCGACGGAAAGGAGCGCGTCAGGAGTCACCCCGGTAGCGGGGACCAGGTCGGTCAGAGTGGGGAGGCCCAACGTCAGCGTGCCAGTCTTGTCCGTCAGCACCAGGTCGATGGTGCTGGCTCGTTCGAGTGAGTCCTTTCCCTTGAACAGAATCCCTTCTTCGGCCGCTCGACCGGTTCCGACCACGATTGCCGCTGGCGTCGCGATCCCGAACGCGCACGGACAGGCCGTGATCGCCACCGAAACAAAAACGAGGAGTGCGATCGTGAACCCCGCGCCGACCGCGAACCAGCCGAGCGCGGCGGCGGTGGCCAGGACCAGGACCACCGGCACGAACGTCGCCGCGATGCGGTCGGCGAGTTGCTGGAGCGGGACGCGACTGGTTTCTGCCTCGGTGACGAGCCGCCCGATCTGCGCAAGCACCGTATCCTCCCCCACGTTCGTCGCGCGCAACGTCAGCA
>Ga0074044_10002478_pt1 | contig 16135 bp, 16 predicted proteins | sample BogForMeECP23OM1_FD_94443 | JGI IMG/M metagenome (GOLD analysis project Ga0074044, IMG submission 94443) | Bog forest soil microbial communities from Calvert Island, British Columbia, Canada - Bog Forest MetaG ECP23OM1 | ecosystem: Environmental > Terrestrial > Soil > Wetlands ...
CCCATGAAAATGATCGGAACCAACAGGGGAATCACCCCCGTCGCTCGAAACAAAATGTTAACCCCGGATGCAAAAACATACAGGGCCACCGTCAGTCCCAGGAAGATGGAGTAGAGCAACTCGCTCACCAGCATGTTGACCCACAAGCGGACAGTGAGCGACAGCAAGCGCGCCAAGTGGCTCAGCAGCTCGATCGGCAGCATCAGCCAGGCCAGGTACCACACCGGGCCGAGGAAGTGCTTCCCGTAATCCAAGGGGCCGTGCTCCCGGAACCCGCACCAGTTGTAGTAGAAAAAGACCACCACCGCGCACCCCAAGGGAACGGAAACCTGCGCCGTCGGGGAGCTGAATTGGGGGACTAGGCTGATCAGGTTCGAAAACAGGATGAAGATTCCGATCGTGCCGATCATCGGCAGGTACCGCTCCGCGTGATGCCCTACGATTCCCTTCAGCAGGTCCTGGGCGCCCACTCCCATCGGATTCGTCAGCAGCATCTCCATGCATTGCTGCGAGCCTCCCGGGCGATCCACGGAAATGCGCCTCTTCAGCCACAGAAAAAACACCACGGAGATCAGCAGCACCACGAGTTCCATCGCCACGTGGTTCGGGATGGGATACTCCCGGCTCTGCGGCTGGATGTGCAGCCAATCGAGCAGCGCCAGCGCGGGGCCGCCGAGCAGTTGGTTGACCTGGCGCGTGATCCAGAGCAGTTGTTCTTCCATGCGACCTTTGGCCGTCCGGCCGGCTACCGCGATCCTCCCCTGCGGCTCGTCATCTGGTACACACTTTCCCCCATCACGGCAGCCACCAGGGTAAAAATTCCTGCCAGTAGAGCCCAGGCAGGCAACAAAGAATACGCGAGGCTAACATACAGGACTATCAGAATCAACGCGGTGCGCGCGAAAAAACGAAGCATCACCGACTTCGGGATGCGCACCTTGGTCTCTCCCATCTGCTGCCGGGACACCTGCTCGAACGCCGCCAGGCCCTCTTTCATCCAATGGAAATTGAGCCACGCCAGGCCGGTGCCGAGCAGGACGGCCGCTGCGGCCAGCGCGCTCCCAAAATATCCCGCGAATGCCGCCACCACCAGCCCCGCAACCAACAGCCACCTCTCGATCCGGCGTTTGGCTGCGCCCGGCGAAAAATCGTCACGAGTCACGGCGCGATCCCGAGTGGGTGAGGCGCCGCACGAGCTCCAGGACTCCCGCGGCGAATCCCAGCCCTCCCAGCACCAGCAGGAACAGCGGCGAGGTATGCATCCGGGCGTCCAGCCAGTAGCCCATCGCGCCGCCGAGCCCCACCGCAGCGACGAGCACGAAGGGCAGCTCCACGGCCAGCGCAAACTGGCGGGCCAATGTGGCGCCGCGGTTCTTCGGTGCTGTGTCCTTCGTCGGGGTCTGTGTGTCGCTGGGAGGCATCTGCAACCTCCCTCAGTGTACCCGCAACCCGGGGAAAGCAGTGAGCCGTACCCTGCTCCACGTTTTTCGTTTTTCGATTTTCAGTTTTTGGCTTTGGCCCCTGCGAGTCGAGGCAGCCAGGTGGGAACAACTAGAAAGGAATGATCTTCCAAAATCCCTTTTTCTTCTTGCTGCTGGACTCTTCCGGCTTCTTCTCGCCCTTTTTGGCCTTCGTAGGCTCGTGGTTGGGAAGCAGATCGGGGAGCGTCGGCTGTTTCGCGGCGTCCGTCGCGGCAGCATCCGCCGCCGGCGCGTTGGGATCGGCGGCTTCTGCGTTGGCGGCAGGCCGTTCCTGCGGAGTGACCGTGCGTACCGGCGGAGGTCCCGAATGCCCCGTCTGTCCGCCCCCGCTCGCCACGATGTCGGTGGTTCCGCCGCCGCCGCTCAACGTCTCCGTGTTCTCCTGCCCGGGAGGATTCATTTGCGGCGTTCCGGAATGCACGGCAGTGGCAACATTGGGCCCCGATTTGAACAGTCCCATGGCTTTCTGGGTCATGGGTGTTTTTTGTTTGGCACGTTCCTTCTCGCTCTGCATCCGCGCCAGCGCTTCCGGATTCGGCTGCGGCACGGGCACCCCCGCTTTTTCCAGCAGGTTCTTCGCCTCCTGCGCGTGGGAGGAGAGCGGGTAATCCCGCACGATGCGCTTGAGATAATCGTTGGCGTAAGGTTTGAGTTGTTCGAAGTGCTCGGCGGCCTGCGCCAGCATCCACAGGGCGTCATCGGCCTGGCTGTACAGCGGATAGCGATCCACAATTTCCGTCAGCCGGTGAGCGGAGGCGTAATAGGCCCCTTTGTCGTAATAGTACTTCGCTACGCGATAGTCGCCCTCGGCGATGACTTCCTGCACTTCGCGCAGCTTCTGTTCCACTTCCGCGGCCTGCGCGCCCTGCGGATACTTCAACAGGTAATTCTGGAACTCCTGCTCGGCGAGTTGCGCCTGCGACTGGTCACGGTCCGGCTTTTCCATCTGGCGGTAATGCGCCATCCCGATGCGGTACTGGGCGTAAGCGGCCTCGTCCAGATAAGGGAAGAAAGTAATGAAATCCTTGTATTCGTTGATGGCCTGGGCGAACCCCTCGGTCGTGCCGTCCTTGTAATAGGAGTCGGCGATGGCCAGCTTGGCTTTGGCCACGTATTCGCTGTCCGGGTAGGTGTTCAGCAGAGTTTCCAGGCTGAACCGCGCCACCGTCTCGCGCCCCTGCTGGATGTCATTGATGGCCCGCTCGTAGAGCACCTTGTCGGGCTCGGCGGTAGTGTCCGCGCCCCGCACCGCCACATTCTTCTTTTCGCACCCGGCAAGGAGAAAGGCGACGGACAGCACTAAGGCCGCCGCGCGCGTTCGTGGTCCTGGTCCGCCCATTCCGATCACACCCTTTGGGCCAGCGCCTCGGCGCCGGCCTGCCGAAGTTTCCGCACCGCTTCCGCGGGGTCCGGCGCGTGAAACACGCAGGTGCCCGCCACCAGAATTTCGCCCCCCGCGCGCGCGATGTCCGCCACCGTGTCCATCCCCACTCCGCCATCCACTTGAATCCGGTAAGTGTACCGGTTCCGCTCGCGCAGCTCGCGCAACATGCGCATTTTCCCCAGCGAGCCGGGCAAAAACTTCTGCCCGCCAAAGCCTGGGTTCACCGACATCACCAGCACCACGTCCACCTCGCCCAGCACTTCCACCAGCGTGCCCACCGGAGTGGCCGGATTGATGGCCACACCCACGCCCAGCTTGCGGTGCCGAATGGAGGCCAGCAGCCGCTGGAGGTGGTGGTTCCCTTCCTGGTGAACGATCAACGAGTCCGCCCCGGCGTCGGCAAACGCGTCAATGTAGCGCTCCGGCGCTTCAATCATCAGATGCACATCCAGCGGGAGCCGGGTTGCCTTGCGGAGGGATTCCACCACCGGGATGCCGATGGAGATGTTGGGCACAAAGTGCCCGTCCATCACGTCCACGTGGAGCAGTTCGGCGCCGCCCTTCTCAATGGCGCGCACCGCCTCGCCCAGAGCGGCAAAATCGGCGGCCAGAATGGAAGGAGCAATTTCCAGCGGTGGTCTCATTGGGCGAACCCACGCCATTTTAGCACAGGCTTCATCCTCCCAACTGCAGGTCTACGATCGTGCCGGAAACGACACGGCTGCCCCGCGGCACGGACTGGCCGACCACCGCGCCGCGCTTCTCGGCCGGCGCGGGCATGGTGAGGAATTTCCCGAGCGTGAGCCCCGCGGCCGCCAGCCGGCGCTGCGCATCCACGGGCATCAGCCCGCTGAGATCCGGCATTACGTAGGCGGCCTCGGCAGGCCCCAGGCCAATGAGCAGATCCATGCGCGGGCTGTGCGTGGACTTCGCGCTGCCCGGAGGGTCCTGCTCCAGGACGGTGTCCGGGTCCGCCCCCTCCAGATGCACGTCGGACACGTGGCCGAGCTGCATCCCCGCTTCGAGGATGGCGATACGAGCCGCGCGCGTGCTGTCCCCCACCAGTTCCGGCACCGGCCGCGCCTGCGTCCCCAGGCTGATTACCACGTGCACCCGCTGCGCAGTCCGCACGCTCTCCCCAGGCTTCGGGCTCTGGCGGATCACCATGTCGCGCGGCAGAGCGCTGTACACACGGTCCTCGATCCGGATCCCCAGCCCGCGTTCCGCCAGTCGTGACTGGGCATCGCCCGCGCGCAGGTTCGTCACGTCGGGCACCTTCACTTCCCGCCCGTGAATCGTAAGGCGGATGGTGATGAGCATGCTCAAGAATCCGACCGCCAGCAGCACGAAAATCCGCACCGCCACCCCGAATGTCCGCCCTACTGCTTCGCGAAATGCCATGAAATGGAATCTCCCGACGAGGCTATCACGAGGAGGTGGACCCTTCAATCCAGGCCGGCAGAGTCCCGCGGTTCCCCGCGCGGGCCGCGCACAATCCGCCGGGCGGGAGGCCGCGCATCCCTCCTCTTTCCGGCCGGCCCCGACCCGTAACTTTTATGGCCAGATATTTTGCGGTCTGCTAATATCTGGCGGCGATCTTTCCATCGAGGAGTGCCCATGCCTGGAAAACTCCTTCTTTGCGTCCTGGTCTGCCTGGCAATCAGCCCGGCGATTCCCGCGCAAACGCCTCCCCCCCAAGTGCCATCCAGCGTCTGGAAGGTGCTGCTGAACCCAGCGATGGACGCTCAGAAATTTGCGGTAGTTGAAAATGTAGACATTGCCCGCGATCGCGTGCATATCCTGCTGAAGGACGGCACCATCGAGTTCACCGAACCTGCCGCCGGCATTCCCTTTGGCGCCGTCTTCCACGGCCACGGCAGCGTGGAAGCGCTCCCGCCCAATGCCACCGAGGAGCACCAGTTGGAGCTCTTCACAAAAGGCGGAGAGAAACTGAGCTTCTCGTTCGACGAGGCCGTCTTCAGCTCCACCGATGGACTCTTCGAGGAGATTGCCAAACAGGTGAAGTGGAAGGGCGGGGGCCCCGCCGACGACCTCTACGCCAGGCGCCAGCTGGCCCGCGAGGATGTGGGCGGGCAGTACCTTCCGCGGCTGTTCAAGAGCGTCCTCTCCGGTGATCCCAAACGCACCGCCTATTTTCTGGCGGACTTGAAAGCCGACGACGGCAAGTGGGTGGAAATCGTGGACGACGCCATGGAACCCGAGGAAATGTTGGTCAGCCGCTGGACGCAAGTGGGCCCATTCATTCCCCACGACGTCTGGATGCAATTCCCCGCCGGCGACCGCGACCCTCGGCACGTCTACGACGATCCCGTGGCGCGCATGGACTTTCTCATCCCCAGCTACAAAATCGAGGCCTCGGTCGCCGAGAATGCCGACCTGGATGCCACCGTCCACGTCAGCGTCCAGCCCCGGTTTTCCGGAGAGAAGGTGCTGCTCTTCGAGCTCGACTCCAACCTCCGCCTCAGCTCCGTGAAGGATGCTCAGGGCGGCACGCTGGACTTCATCCAAGCCCGCGAGTCCAAGGACCGCATCCAATCCTACGGCGAGTATGTGGCCGTGGTCCTCCGCGAGCCCACACAAGCCGGCCGCACCGAAGTCCTAGATTTCCGCTACGGCGGAAAACGGGCCGTCCGCAAGGTCGGCGACGGCAACTATTTTTGCGAGAGCTTCGGCTGGTACCCCGTCCCGTTCGCCTCCGAGTTCGGCGCCACGCAGTTCGCTGTGCGCTCTGATTTCGAACTGACCTTCCGCAGCCCGAAACACTACACCCTGGTCGCCACCGGCGGAAAAGTGAACGAAACCACCGAAGGGAACACGCGCATCACCTCGTGGAAGAGCGAGATCCCGCTCGCCGTGGCCGGCTTCGCCTTTGGCGGCTACAAGTCCTATACCGAGAAGGCCGGAAACGTGGACGTCCAGGTCTACGCCAACGAAGCGCCGGACAGCAACCTGTCCACGATCCAGCTCACCGCTACGTTCGGGCCCGACAGCGAGATGACCTCGGCGATGGGAAATCTGAGCGCTGCGGCGCTGGTGAAACCCATTGGCGACGAAACCGCCAACACCGTGCGGCTGTTCCAGAACTACTTCGGGCCCTATCCCTACAAGCAGTTGACGGTGACCAATATTCCGGGCGCCTACGGCCAGGGATGGCCGGGACTCCTGTTTCTCTCTTGGCTCACTTTTCTGGATCCCACGCAGAGGCACGCCATTGGACTCCGGGACTCCGCGGACGTGCGTCTTACGGATTTTTTCCGCGCCCATGAGACCTCGCATCAATGGTGGGGCCACCGCGTGGGCTGGAAGAGCTACCACGACCAGTGGCTCTCGGAGGGATTCGCCGAGTTTTCCGGAATGCTCTACGTTTCCGTGCGCCGCGACCAGAAGGAGTTCCTCGGCCAAATGCACCGGGAGATGGACCTTCTGCGCAAGACAGACACTCATCGCCATACCGTCGAGCAGCTCGGCCCCATCTGGATGGGCCTGCGGATTTTCTCATCGCAAACCGATCCTAGTTCCTATCAGAATCTTATTTACTCGAAGGGTGGCTACGTGCTGCAAATGTTGCGCATGCAGCTCTACGACGGAAGGACCCAGGACACGGATCGTCTCTTCAAGGCCATGATGCAGGACTACTGCCACACCTTCGACAATAAGGCCGCCTCCACCGAGGACTTTAAGGCCATCGTGGAAAAACATATGGTCCCGGCGATGGACCTCGACGGGAACCACAAGATGAACTGGTTCTTCAACCAGTACGTCTACGGAACGGGCATCCCCGAATACAAATTTTCCTACAAGGTGGAGGCCACCGCCGACGGAAAAACCCATGTCACCGGCGAACTGCGCCGATCAAATGTCCCGGACAGTTGGAAGGATGTGGTTCCGCTGTACGCCCAAATCGGCGGGAAGACCGTCCGGCTGGGCACGCTCAAGGCCATCCTCCCCCTGCAGCCGCTCGACTTCACTCTGCCCATGAAAGTGGAGAAGCTCTCGATTGCTGACAATGCAGACCTGCTCGCGGAAATAAAACAGTAAGGCCATCGCCACAGGAAACTCTCCTGCCCGTTCCCGTGGCGTGGTGGATTCTGCGAGCTAATGTGTTTCCAGGACTGCGGCAAAAAAACCGTCGGTGCCATGCAGCCACGGCAGCGTGCGGAAATAACCCTGGACCTCGAACAGCGCGTGCACGTCCACGCCCGGCCGAACATGCGCCGCGAGGGCAACCTCCGCGCTCACCGCGCGTGCTCCAGGATGAGCGGCGAGCGCCGCGGCCACCACCTGTTCATTCTCTTCCGGCTCGAGCGAGCACGTGGAATACACCAATCGTCCTCCTGGCGCGAGTTGTGCCAGCGCCTGGCTCACGAGCGCCGTCTGCTTTTCCGCCAGCGCCGGCAAATCCTCCGGCCGCAGCCGCCAGCGGATTTCCGGATTCCGCGCCAGCGTGCCGCTGCCCGAACACGGCGCATCCACCAGGATGCGATCGAATCGCACACCGAAGGGCAGCGGCGCCGTTCCATCGAGGGCCACGGGGTGAACATTTCCGGCGCCCAAACGGGCCAGGAACTCGCGCATCTGCCGCAGCCGGTGCAAATGCACGTCGGCAGCCACCACGCCGGACCGCCCCGCCTGCCGCGCCAGCCGCGCTGTTTTCCCTCCCGGCGCAGCGCACAGATCGAGCACGCGCTGGCCCGGCTGCACGTCGAGCAGCAGCGGAATCATCTGTGAGGCTTCGTCCTGAAGAAACATCCTGCCCTCGCCCACCGCTCCGGCCCGCGCCGCTCCGCCCCGCGGCACCCGGCGCAACTCGATGGCGGAGGAAAGCCATCGCCCCGGCGCGGCCTCAAAGCCTGCTTCGGCAAGCGAGGCCGCGACGCCGGCCGTTTGCCCGGGATCAAGTACGGCTGCGATCAACGGCGGCGGCCGATTGTTCGTGTCCAGCAGAGCGCGCGTGGACTCCTCCCCGAAATGCGCGAGCCATCGTTCCACGAGCCATGCGGGATGCGAGAGCGCGATGCCCAGATGATCCACGGGAGAGAGGTTCCCCGGCAGCAGTAATTCCGCCGGGCCGCGAAGCTCCAGGGTGCTCGCCGCGCGGCGCAGAGCGGCGTTCACCAGCCCGGCAGCGGACTTTTTTCTCGCGCGTTTCACCAGCTCGACGCTCTCGTTTACCGCCGCCGCCGCAGGTACCCGCGAGAGGTATCGCAGTTGATAGAGGCCCAGCCGCAGCGCCAGCAGTACCTCCCGGTCCAGCGACTCCGCGGCGCGATCCGCGAATCGCGCGACCAGAAAATCGAGCAGGCGCTGCCAGCGCAGCACACCCATCACCAGTTCCGTCGCCAGCGCCGCGTCTTCTCGCTTCGCGTGAACCTCCGCCAGGCGCGCGTCCAGCGCGTCGGTGGCGAATGCTGCATCGCGTTCCACCCGCAGCAGGGTATCGAACGCCGCGGAGCGCGCCGGAGATACCTTCATTGGAACCGCTCGCCGGCCAGCAGCCGCGCGCCGCGCAGAAACTCCCGCGCGGACATGCGCCTCCGCCCCTCCGGCTGCGCCTCGGTGATTTCGAGCCAGGTGCCCTCCCCGCATGCCGCGAGCACAGCGCCCACCGCTTCTTTCACGCTGCCCGGAGCCGCAGCCTCATTCGGCGTCACCTCCCGCGCGGCTGGGCGTCCCCACAGGTGCACGCGGCCCCCGCGAAACTCCGCGAATGTCCCCGGCCAGGGCGCGAAGCCGCGCATGCGGTTGTAAATCTGCCGCGCCGGCATTTCCCACCGGATGCCCCCGTCTTCGCGCCGCAGCAGCGGCGCGTAGCTCGCCTGCTCGTTGTCCTGTACCTGGCCGCGCAGCGTGCCGGCTTCGAGCCCTGCCAACGTCTCGATCACCATCGGCTCGCCCGCCTCCGCCATGCGCGCGGAAAGCTCCGGCGCGGTTTCCTCCGGGCCGATCTCCATCTCTTTGCGCAGCAACAGCGAGCCCGTGTCCATCCCCGCGTCAATCTGCATGGTGGTGATTCCCGTGCGCGTTTCCCCGTTGGCAATCGCCCAGGCAATCGGCGCGGCGCCGCGGTACTTCGGCAGGAGCGAGGCATGCAGGTTGATCCAGCCCAGCCGCGGGATGGACAGCAGCCGCGCCGGCAAAATCTGCCCGTAGGCGATCAGCACCGCGGCGTCCGGTGCTTTCGCCTCAATCCACTTCTGCGCTTCCGGCGAACGGATTTTCTCCGGCTGGAACACGTCCAGCGCCGCTTCCCGCGCCAGTTGTTTTACGGCGGATTCGCCCGGCGCGAGCCCGCGCCCTCGTGGCCGGTCCGGCTGCGTGACCACCCCGTCCACGCGGAAGCGCGCATCGGCGAGCAGCGCGCGCAGCGTCGGGATTCCGATCTCCGGCGTGCCGCAGAAGAGCACTCGCATCGGTCGCCCGCGGAGCGGGATTACCACTCTCCCGTCTTCCGAAGTTTGCGGATTTTCCGCCGGATCAGGTCGCGCTTCAGAATGCTCAGGTGCTGAATAAACAGCACGCCGTCCAGGTGATCCATCTCGTGGCAAAAGGCGCGGGCCAGCAATTGTTCGCCGCGCATCTCGAAGGTCTGGCCGGTGGCGTCCTGTGCGCGCACCGTCACGTACATCGGCCGCAGCACGTTGCCCCGGAAGCTCGGCAGCGAAAGGCAGCCCTCCTCCTCCCGCTGCTCGCCTTCCGCGTGGATGATCACAGGGTTCGCCAGCACGATGCGCGCCTCCGCGTTTTTCCCCGAGCTGACGTCCACCACCGCCAGTCGCAGCGCAATCCCGATCTGCGGCGCGGCCAGCCCCACGCCCCGCGCCGCGTACATGGTCTCGAACATGTCGTCGGTCATTTTGCGCAGTTCGTCGTCGAAATTCTCGACCCGCGGCGTGGGCCGCTCCAGCACTTCGCTCCCGTATTTCACCACCGTGTAGATCATCGAGTTCTTCCGGGCTCCTTGCCCCGCCGCGCTTCCCTTCTAGAATTCCTCCATCTGTTTCTGATACCCCTCATAATTCCGGCGCGTTTCCTCCAGCGAATCTCCGCCGAATTTCTCCAGGAACGCCTGGGCCAGCACAAACGCCACCATCGCTTCCGCCGCCACGCCCGCGGCCGGCACCACGCACACGTCCGAGCGCTCGTACGCCGCTTTCACGCTCTGCTTGGTCACCAGGTCCGCCGTCTCCAGCGGGCGCCGCAGCGTCGAAATCGGCTTCAGGTAGCCGCGCACCACCACGTCCTGCCCGTTGGTCATGCCGCCTTCGAGTCCCCCCGCGCGGTTCGTCGTCCGGGTGAATTTGCGCGACGCCGCATCGTAGCCGATTTCATCCTGCACGGTCGAGCCGGGCGCGATGGCATTGGCAACCCCCGTCCCGATCTCCACGGCCTTCACCGCCTGCAGCGACATGACCGCCGCGGCCAGTCGCCCGTCGAGTTTCTCGTCCCACTGTGCATGCGTTCCCAGTCCCGGGGGCACGCCGCGCGCCACGACCTCAAAAATTCCGCCCGCCGAATCCCCCGCGCGCAGCACCTCGTCCACCACCGCCTTCATCTTCGCTTCCGTGGCGGCGTCCACGCAGCGCAGCGGCGAGTCCAGGTTCGCGCACACCGCCTCGATCTCTTCCCACCGCGCCTCGCGTTCCAGCCTCACCGCGCCCACCGCCTCCACGTGGCTCAGCACCCGAATCCCGAATTCGCCGAGCAGCAGTTTGGCCAGCGCCCCGGCCGCCGTGCGCGCCGCCGACTCGCGCGCAGAGGCGCGCTCCAGCACGTAGCGCGCATCGTGAAAATTGAATTTCAGCGCCCCGGCCAGGTCCGCGTGTCCCGGCCGCGGCGCAGTCAGCGCGCGCTTCGCGTCCTCGAATTCCGGTGCGTCTTCCACCGGCAGCGCCTTCTCCCAGTTGGCCCAGTCGCGGTTTTCGATCCGCAGGGCTACCGGCGCGCCGATGGTCTGCCCGTGGCGGATTCCGGAAATCGCTTCCGCCCGGTCCTTCTCGATCTTCTGCCGCCCGCCGCGCCCGTAGCCGAGCTGCCGCCGGTGCAGCTCGCCGTTCACAAACTCGAAATCCACGCGCAGCCCCGCCGGCAGCCCGGAAATCCAGGCCACCAGCGCCTGTCCGTGCGACTCCCCTGCGGTGACAAACCTCAGCATTCCGGCGTGCTCCCACACTCCCAAAATAAATCACGGATTGTAGCACCCCTCACAACGCGCGATACATCACCAGGGCATCCACGTATCCGGCTGTCGGGTGCAGAAACGCTGCCGGCAGGCGGCCCACGATTTCAAACCCGAAGCTCTGCCACAGCCGCACCGCGCGTTCGTTGGTGCTTACCACGAAGTTGAACTGCATGGCGCGGAAGCCACGCGCCCGGGCACGCTCGAGTGAGTGCGCGCACATGGCCCGCGCCACCCCACGGCCGGCGGCATGTGGCGCGGTGATGTAGCCGCAATTGGCCACGTGCGCCCCGCCGCCCTGCTGGTTGGCGCGCAGGAGATACGTCCCGACCGGCTCGCCGTTCTCTTCGGCCAGGAACACTTCGTGCGCGGACGCCAACCACCAGGCGAGAGCCGCCTCGCGCGTCATCTCCCGCGGCAGCGTGTACGTTTCCCCAGCCCGAATCGTCGGCTCCAGAATGGCCCAGATGGCATCCGCATCGGAGGGCATCGCCGCGCGTACAGCAATCATGCATCCAGTATAAGGAATTCCTCGCCGGACCGATATTCGCGGCTCTTCCATCGCGGTGGGACAGACTTTCCTGTCTGTCCGCTCCGAATGCTCCCAAAGGCGGCCATTGACCGCGCGACCCGCTCCCGGTAGGCTCACAGGGGTCGTAAGACCGCGGCGGGGAGGGATTCATGCGCAAAAGGTTCGCGATGTTTTTCGCTCTACTGATGATGGCGTTCGCATTCGCGCGGCCGGGAGATAGCCTGCGGGCCCAGGAAGAAAAGAAAGAGGGACCGCCCGAACCCACCATCAAAGTGGGTGACGAGGCTCCCGATTTCACCCTGCTCGACCAGAACCGCAAGCCCATCTCCTTGCACGACTACCGCGGCAAGAAAAGCGTGGCACTGGCCTTTTACGTCTTCGCCTTCACCGGCGGTTGAACCAAAGAGATGCAGAACTTCCAGCAGAACCTGCAAAAGCTGGAAGCCGCAGACACCCAGGTCCTGGGCGTGAGTTTGGACAGCACCTTCTCCAACGCGGCATGGGCGGAAAAGATCGGTGTCACCTTTCCCCTGCTCAGCGATTGGGGCGGCGATGTGACCCGCAAGTACGGGATCTATAACCCGAAGTATAAAGCGGCGCGCCGCGTCACCTATCTGATCGACAAAGAAGGAAAAGTGGTCGAAATGCAGATGGACAGCGAAGCCATAGACCCCACCAAGCTCGTCAATTACTGCGAAGTCCACAAACCCAAAAAGTAGTCTGTCTGCGTCGAGCCGCTCGTGGAGGCGCCACAGGAAGGGCGAGGGTGTGCGCCGGCTGCATCCCAGCATGTGCCCCGGGCGATCCCCTGAAGTCTTTCGGCGATTCGTGTAGTACTCTGAACGCGTCGGAGGCCCCATCCAGCCCGTCCCGGAGCGCGGATTTTCTGCGCGGCCCGCCGCCGCCGTGTTGCTTGGCGCGCTGCTCACCACTTGGCCCGCCCTCTTGAACCGTTATCCGCTGCTCTATCCCGATTCCATCACCTACCTGGCGGACGGCCGTCGGGTTGCGCGCGCTTTGTTCCTCCGCCAGTTTTCGGACTACTACGGCATGCGTTCCCTGATCTACAGCCTGGGAATTCTCCCGCTCCACTGGAGCGCCAACCCGTGGCCCATCGTCTTCCTCCAGGCACTGCTCGCCGCGTACATCCTCTGGCTGGCCGTACGTTCCCTCCGGCCCCGGCGGGTCATTTCCCGATATCTTCTCCTCATCGCGCTGCTGAGCCTGCTCACCAGCCTGAGTTGGTTTGTCAGCCTCATCCTGCCGGACGTCCTCGGCCCGCTGCTCTATCTCTCCGCCTATCTGCTGGTCTTCTCTCGCGACACGCTCTCCCGCGCCGAGCGCGCTTCCGTAGCCGCGGTCGCCTGGTGGGCCGTCGCGTCCCACATCACGCACCTGGCGCTGGCCGCCGGCCTGTGCGTCCTGTTCGCGCTGCTGTGGCTCGTCCGTTGCCCGCCGTTGAGAGATCGCGGGAGAGCGGTCTGCGAATTCGCCTTGGTCGTCCTCATAGCCGCGGCTTCCCAGTTGGCCCTGAATGCCTATCTCTACGGAAAACCCTCCCTCAGCGGCGACGCCCCCCCCTTTCTCACCGCCCGCCTAGTCGCGGACGGCCCAGGCCGTTGGTACCTTGAGAAGCATTGCCCCGAGATCCATCTGGCCCTGTGCCGGTACGTCGGGCATCTCCCCGCCGATTCGGATGAGTTTCTGTGGAACCCTCAGGGCATCTGGCCGGCCGCCGCCGCGAGCGGCGAGGATCGCATCCGGCAGGAGGAAATTCCCTTCGTTCTCGGCACGCTTCGAGCCTATCCCCGCCAGCAGTTCTCCATCTTCGCGGCCAACTTCTGGCAGCAACTCTCCGCCTTCGGCCTGTGGGACCTGGAACCCAACGGTTGGGTACTCCAGGCCTTCGATACGGCCCTGCTCGGCGGAAAATCGAGTTATCAGAAAAGCTGGCAGGCGAACGACGAACTTCCGCTCGATTTCTTGAGCGCCGTCCAATACTGGGTGGTCATCGCTTCCCTCGTTGCGCTTGTCCTATTCACGCCTCTTCTGTTGCGCAGCGGGCCCCCTCTTTTTCTCGGCCTCAGCGTAATCATCCTTCCCACCCTCGTCGCCAACGCGTTCCTCACCGGAGCATTCTCCAACCTTGAAGAACGCTACCAGAGCCGGGTCGTCTGGCTTCTTCCCTTCCTGGCAGGTCTGCTCTTGTTCCACTGGCTCGATATCCGGCAAAACACAAAGCGCAGGCTCGGGAGCGCAACGTGGCACGAGCGCAGCTGATATTGCAGGTTGTAAAGGGAGTCGCCGCAGAGGAAAATCTGCGGCCTTTCCGATCCGGCTGCGCAACAGCGCCCGCCTTACGTCGCGGGCGATCCCGCGGTTTCCTCACCCTCGTCCGGTTTGACCGCTATGCCGTACCTCTTCAACTTCCGATAGAGCGTGGCCCGGCTGATGCCCAGAAGTTTTCCCGCCAGTGCTTTATCGCCCCCCGCTTCTTTATAAACCCGCAGGATGGTCTGGTATTCGAGATCTTCCAGGTCGCTGGTTCCCGGAGCCCGCGACGTTCCCGCTGCGGCCTCCGCCGCCGCCACGGCGCCTGCGGCGTCGCGTACGCTCGGCGGCAGATCGCTCACGCTCACCGTGCGCCGGTCGCCCAGCACCACCGCCCGGGCGATCGAGTTTTCCAGCTCCCGGATGTTTCCCGGCCAATCGTATTCCAGCAGCGCCTTCATGGCGTCCGGCGAGATGTGGATGTTTTCGCCCGGCGCGTACCGGTCCAGGAAATAATGCACCAGCATGGGGATGTCCGATCTCCGTTCGCGCAGCCCCGGCATGTGCACGGTCACCACGTTCAGCCGGAAGTACAGGTCTTTGCGGAACAGGCCCGAGCGGTAAGCAGCTTCCAGGTCGCGGTTCGTCGCCGCGATCACGCGCACGTCCACCTGCACCTGTTCATTGCTCCCCACCGGCCGCACTTCCTTTTCCTGCAGCACCCGCAGCAGCTTCGCCTGCATTTCCAGCGGCAGCTCCCCGATCTCGTCCAGAAAGATCGTGCCGCCGTTGGCCGCGTGGAACAGGCCCGGCTTCGACTTCAGCGCGCCGGTAAACGCGCCCTTTTCGTGGCCAAAGAGTTCGCTTTCCATCAGCGTGGGGACCAGCGAGCCGCAGTCCACGGCCACGAACGGCATGGTGGCCATGGCGCCCCCGTAATGAATCGCCCGCGCCACCAATTCCTTCCCCGTCCCGCTTTCTCCCGTGATCAGCACGGGCGTGCGGCTGTCCCGCAGCCGCGCCGCGATGCGCAGCACGTCCTGGATTTTCGCCGACGTCCCGATGATCCCGCTGAACTCCTCCTGGGCATTCACCCGCTCGCGCAAGAACTGGTTCTCCGCCACCAGGCGCACCTTGTCCGCCATGCGCTGGAGGAACAGGCGCAGCGCCTCCACTCGGAACGGCTTCTCGATGTAGTCGTACGCGCCCAGCTTCATGGCCGTCACCGCCGACTCCACCGAGCCGTGGCCCGTCATGATGGCCACTTCCGCCCGCGGCAGCGCGGACTTCACCTGCCGCAGCAGGTCGATCCCCGACATCTGCGGCAGCTTCAAGTCCGCCATGATGATGTCCGGCGCCTCCGCCTCCAGACGCTGGAGCGCCGCCTCGCCGCTCTCCGCCTCGGTGCAATGGAAGCCCAGCGAGCCGCCGATGGTCATGCAAAGCTTGCGGATGCTCTGCTCGTCGTCCACGATCAGAAATCGAATTCGCAGATCGTCTTTCATGGCTTCAGGGCGCTCCAATCGTTTTTTCCACGATGGCCAGCAGTTGCTGCACGCGGAACGGCTTCTCGACGCACGGCGCCCCGCTCAGCCGCAGCAGCGCCAGCGTCTCGGCATTGGCCACGTCGCCGGTGATGAACACCAGCCGCCCGTTGAGCGCGGGCTGGTGCCGCTGAATCCACGTGTGCACGTCCGCCCCGCTCACTCCGCCCGGCGTGCGGATGTCGGAAATCACGCCTGCATATGCGCCCGACTCCAGCATCCGCAATCCCTCGGCGCCGGAGGTGGCCTGATCCACGCGGTAGCCATGGCGCTCCAGCGCCGCGCTCACAAATGCCGTCACTCCCGGCTCGTCCTCAATCAGCAGCACACGCCCTAGCTTGTTTTTCTCTGCCGCGGCCATCATGGAGAAGCCTCGCCGGCAGCGTTCGCGAGCTGCGGCGCGGCCAGCGGCAATCGCACCAGGAACGTGCAGCCCGGCGCGTCCCCATTGTTCTCGCACAGGATTTCCCCTCCATGCTCGCGCACGATCCCGTAGCAGATGCTCAGCCCCAGGCCGGTGCCCTTCCCCACCTCTTTCGTTGTGAAAAATGGGTCGAAGATCAGCTCCGGCTGCGAAATGCCCGTTCCGTTGTCGCGGATGCTCACTTCCACGAATTCGGCCCGCCGCGCCGTTTCGATTTCGATCCGGCCGGGCCGCCCGGCCTCGCGCACCGCGTCGTAGGCGTTGTTCAGGATGTTCAGGAACACCTGTTGGAGCTGGTGCGC
>Ga0074044_10002479_pt1 | contig 16132 bp, 16 predicted proteins | sample BogForMeECP23OM1_FD_94443 | JGI IMG/M metagenome (GOLD analysis project Ga0074044, IMG submission 94443) | Bog forest soil microbial communities from Calvert Island, British Columbia, Canada - Bog Forest MetaG ECP23OM1 | ecosystem: Environmental > Terrestrial > Soil > Wetlands ...
GGGGTGAGCTACAGGGACGGGGTGAGATGCAGGAAGAGGAGTAGTAAGGAGGTGGTGGGCGAAGAATTAGAGGAAGAGATGGTGGAGGAGGCGAGGGAGGGCATAGACGACGAAGAGGGCGGCCAGGCCGAGGAAGCTGCCGAGGGGGAATTGGTAGCGGGAGGCGATGGCCAGGCGGATGGAGTTGGCGTTGCCGTGGGCGAGGCCGCGGCGAGCGGCGCGTGTGGCGAGGCTGCGCTTCCATCCGGAAGAGTAGAGCGCGAGGACGGTGGAGATGCCGACGATGCTGCCGAGAAGAGTGCCGAAGAGGATGGTGAGGAAGGCTCCGGTGATGCCGAGGAAGGCGCCAATCATGGCCATCATTTTGACGTCGCCCATGCCCATGCCATCGCGGTGGCGGACGAGTTTATAGAGAGTGGCGGCGGCGAAGAGAAGGAGGCTGCCGAAAGCGGCGCCGAGGAGGGCGTCGAGGACGGAGAGGGACATGTTAAGAGGAAGTCGCGCTGCGGGGTGAGTGTGGAAGTAGGTGAGAGGGAGGGCTCGTTGAAGGCGGGCGAGGAGCATCTGGCCGGCGGGGTCGTTGGCGGGGACGCGAGTGGCGAAGGCGAGGCCAACGCCCAGGCCGAAGAAGGTGACGGCGTCGGGGAGGAGACGGACGCGGAGGTCGGTGGCGATGAGAACGATAAGCAGGCAGCCGAAGAAAAGCCATTTGAAGGTGGGGAGGGTGATGCCGAAGCTGTACCAGGTGAGGACGAAGAAAGCGCCGGTTACGAATTCGATGATGGGATAGAGGGGAGAGATGGGGAGGGCGCAGTGGCGGCATTTGCCGCGGAGGAGAAACCAACTTAGGACGGGGATGTTGTCGTAGGGCTTGATGGGAGCCTGGCAGCGAGGGCAGCGGGAGGCGGGGCGGATGATGGAGAGGCCTTCGGGAATGCGGGTGATGCAAACGTTGAGGAAGCTGCCAATGACGATGCCGAAGAGGAAAAAGAAGAGGGGGATCATCGGAATGACTGTGCCATAGGAGTAGAAGAGGTTGAAAGTTGAAAGTTTATGGTTGAGGAGGAACAGTCAATAGCGGGGAAGAAGGATATCAGTTATCAGATATCAGCGATCAGGAAGCGGGAGAAGAAGAGGTTTAAGAGTGAAAGAGTATGAGAGTGCAAGGGTTTAAGAAAAAGCGAAGAATTACACAGAGGTCACAGAGAGCGCAGAGTTCGCGGAGAAGGAGGGAGAGGAGGAACCCAAGACCCAGGTAGAAAATCGAACCTGGGGCACCCGGCAAGAGAAGGCTTACACAGAGTTAACAGAGGACGCAGAGTTCGCGGAGAAGAGAAGAAAGAGGCAGGCGGGGTAAACTTAACGTATGGCGATGAGTTGGTATGAGCATTGGATACGGCGGTACGAGCACCGGCGGTGGACTACCGACGATAACCGGATGGTGCGGGAGTTTGCGTGGGGATTGGAGCACCTTACGGAAGTGGGGAGAGCAGAGGAAGGAAGAAGCCAACAGCCATTAGCCGCCAGCCGACAGCAAAAGGAAGTGGCCCCTCGGCTGCGCTCGGGGCAAGCTAGTGGCCCGCCGAAGGCGGGAGTGGCGAGTAGAAGAGAAGAAGCGGAGAACGAGGAGGCGCGGGCGTTTTTGCGGGAGTATGCGCGGGAGGCTACCGAGAAGAGCGAGGAGTGGTACCGGGAAGGCGAGGTGCGGGATTACCGGTTGGATGGGGAAAATGTGCTGACGTTTACTAGTCCGTTGAAGTCGGCTTGGGCGGAGAACAATACCGTGCACGCGCAATTTTTTCCGGGGAAGAAGATTGGGCCTGCCGTGCTGATTCTGCCGAACTGGAATGCTAAGTGGCACGGGCAGGCGGCGCTCTGTCACTGGCTGCAGCGGATGGGGATTTCGGCGTTGAAGATGAGTTTGCCGTATCACGACAGGAGAATGGCGGAAGGACATGAACGCGCGGACCAGTTGGTGGGACCGAATATCGGATTAACTTTGCAGGCGAACCGGCAGGCGGTGAAAGATGCGCGGGCTTGTTTATCGTGGCTGGAGCAGCGCGGGTACGACCGGCTGGGGATATTGGGAACTAGCATCGGGTCGTCGGTGGGATACATCACGTTGGTGCATGACAAGAGAGTGAGGGCGGGGGGATTTTTTCATGTGTCCACTTATTTTGCGGATGTGGTTAGCCAGGGAATGACGACGAATCATGTGTGGGAGGGGCTGAGGCACGAGGTGAGCGTGGAGGAGTTGCGGGAGTTTTGGATGCCGATTAGCCCGATGCCGTATGTGCAGCGAGGGATGGGGGCGCGGCGGAATACGTTTATGGTGTACGGGAAATACGATCCGACATTTTTGCCGGAGTTTACGGAGGAGATGCTGCGGGCGCTGCGGGAGAATGGGGCAGAGACGCGGACCTTGGAGTTGCCGGTGGGACATTATTCGCTGGAGCTGGCGCCGTTCAGTTGGGTGGCGGGGTGGAGGATGTTTACTTATTTTTTTGAGGCGTTGGGGTAGGGGAGGGAGTTTTCAGTTGTAAGTTTTCAGTTTCGGAGAAGAGAAAGGCGAGGAGAAGAGATAACGCAGAGGCGCAGAGTTCGCTGAGAAGAAAAAGGCAAGATGGCAGGTGATGGGCTACGGTGTCGCCGCGATCCCTCCGCTGCGTGCCGCAAAGAGCGCGGCACTCCGGTCGGGATGACAGGACTCGAACCAGGAACCCCAAGACCCAGGCAAAAAAATCGAACCTGGGGCACCCTCCGACGATCAGAGAAAAAACGAAGAAGTGAAAGAGTGTAAGAGTAAAAAATACAAGAGTGCAAGAGTTTTGCTGGGGTTGTGGAGAGCCTCACCCCTGAAGGGGTGAGCTACAGGACTAGGGAGAGGAAGGCTTTTTTGTATTTGGGGGGGAAATGTTTGACTTGGCCGGCGCGGGAGCAGGCTACATGGATGGTGTGGCCGTTGGCCAGGAGTTTTTGGTCGGATTGGCGGAAGAGTTCGTAGCCGAATTTGAGGGTGCGGGTTTTGGCTTCGAGGATGCGGGTGCGGACGGTGAGGAGTTCATCGTAACGGGCGGGATGGTGGTAGCGGCAGTGGACGTCGGCGACGACGAGGTAGGTGTCGTCCTGGATTTCCATTTGCTTGTAGTCGAAGCCGAGGGAGCGCATGAGTTCGACGCGGCCGACTTCGAACCAGATGAGAAAATTGGAGTGGTAGACAACGCCCATTTGATCGGTTTCGGCGTAGCGGACGCGGATGGTGACGTCGTGATAGGGAAGCATGGATGTGGGGATAGTATGACGGAAGAGGGGAATGCGTTCAAAGATGGAGTGGAAAAGAGGAAGAAGTAAAAGAGTGAAAGAGTAAAAGAGTATAAGAGTATAAGAGTGCGAGACGCGGCGGATGATAACGGTTAAGTGGCAGTTTGCAGGATAGGCGATTTTGGATGGGACTGGCCGGGTAAGATTCGGTTATGAAAAACAAACTTTGGTGGATCTCTCCCTTGTTGGTGCTATTGCCGATCGCTGGGTATGTTGTGCCTCGGCTGAAATATTGGCTGCCATCGCTTGGGCCCGGTGTGATGGAGGCGGCGCGGCCGGAGCAGGCGACTCCCGAGGGCGTGGTGATGGCCGTGTTCCAAACAGTGGATCAGGGAGGGCGTGAGGACGATCCGAATGTGGTGATGACGGACCGTCTCAATACGATGCATTTGATTGCGGGAAAGAGTGCGATGACGGCGGAGGAGCAGAAGTTTGACGCGCTGTTTTGGGATAACAAGCGGAGTTCGTCGATTTATGCGTATTTGAGGGATGGATTGACCCGAGAGGCGAATATTACAGCGACCAACACCAGCGGCAGTGCCAGCGTGATCAGCGTTGCGGTGAAGGATTACCCCAAGGACGGCGACGATTGGGTGGATAGCAGCTTCACGGTGGAGTTGAAGAAACGAGGGCCGAACTGGTATGTGGATGAATTGAAAACGCCGAAGTGGCCGGGGGGAGTGTACGCGGCGTACAAGCAGAAGATGGGGATACCGTGAGGGGGGAGAGTTTTTGGTTTTTAGTTTCGGAGAAGAGATTAAAGATAACGCAGAGAAAAGGTCCGCTGTAGCTCAGGCCTTGGAGGCCTGAGGGTTTACAGGCGTTGACGTGATGGTGGCGTTATGGAAGTCCTCACCCCTAAAGGGGTGAGCTACAGGTGAAGGGGTGAGGTACAGGTTATAGAGGGCGGTTGGGGGCGGGCCAAAGAAGTTCGTCGGGATCACCGGAAAAATCGAGGAGATCGGGTTGGAGGGGCGACGCGCCTTTTCTCAAGTAGAAGGCGGCGCTGGACCATTTCCAGCCCTCCGGATTGGCCACTAGTCTGCCGGTGACAGGATTCTGGTGGATGTAATAAAGCTTGTCTGAGACATCCCGCGAGCGCCTGCAGATGAAATCGAAATAGCGAGGTTGCCAAAATGCGCCTGAGTGGTGGCGACGATGTTGTATGGCATAGCCGGTTTTGAATTTCCACTGATGCAAGATGTGAGAGAGGGAATTCATGCAAGTGGCGAGCATGAGATGAGCATGGTCTGGATTACCACGTAGCCGAGAAGCAAGAAGGCCTCGGCGCGGCGGACATCACCGAGGATGTGGAGAAGAAGGTCCATTTCGGGAGGGCGAAGGAGGGGAGCGTTTTTCGAGACGTTGGTGGTGATGAAGAAAATGCGATCGGATTGCGCGATGCGACGCAGGCGAGACATAACAACAAGAGTATATGTCGTTAACGTCAATATGGCAATGGCGCAAAAAGTTATTTTTGGAAGTGACATTTTCGTTGGCGAAGACAAGAAGGGCGGAACGAGGAAGATGGTGACGAGCATGGGTTGGGTGCCGGCGTTATGGAAAGCCTCACCCCTTAAGGGGTGAGCTACAGGGTGGGGGCGGACAGTGTGGAGGCGGACAGGTCAGGGTTTGGAGGGGTCGGAGGGCCAGATGGGTTTGCGTTTTTCTAGGAAGCTGGCCAGGCCTTCGCGGAAGTCGGGGGTGCAGCGCATGCGGGCGTTTTCGAGGATGGCGCGCTCGAGATCGTGATCGAGGCTGGCGGTTGCGGAAGAGACGAGGAGATGTTTGGCGCGGGTGACGCTGGCGGGGCTGGCGGCGATTAGGAGATCGGCTAGTTCGTGGGCGCGGGACATTAGGAGTTCGGGAGGGACGAGTTCGTTGACGAGGCCTAGCTCCTTGGCTTCGGCGGCTTCTACCAGGCGGCCGGTTAGGAGAAGATCGCGGGCGCGCTTTTCGCCGATTTGGCGGGTTAGGAAAACGGAAACTATTGCGGGGAGGAAACCAATTTTTACTTCGGTGTAGCCGAATTTGGCTTCGGGAACGGCTAGGGTGAAATCGCAGAGAGTGGCGATGCCGCAGCCTCCGGCCAGGGCGTGGCCATTGACGGCGGCGATTAGCGGCTTGGAATAACTCCAGATACGACGGAAAAATTTGGCGATGCGGCGGGAATCTTCCTGATTTTCGGAGGCGGATTGGCTGGCGATGGAGCGGAGCATGTCCAGATCCATGCCGGCGCAGAAGACGCTGCCGGCTCCGGTGAGGATGACGACGCGGGTGTGCGTTTTTTCGAGATGGTCGAGGGCGGTTTGGATTTCGGCGATCATCGGGGTGGTGATGGCGTTGCGTTTTTCGGGGCGGTTGAGGGTGATGGTGGCCAGGGGGCCTTCGGTGGATAGGAGGAGGGTTTCGTAAGGCATGGTGGCTCCTGGGGAAAGTTTAGGGTCAAAAGTTGAAAGTTGAAAGAAAAGAAAAAGGCGCGGAATTACACAGAGGACACAGAGAGCGGAGAGTTCACAGAGAAGAGGGGAGAGGAGGAACCCAAGACCCAGGTAAAAAATCGAACCTGGGGCACGCGGCAGAGGAAGAAAAGAGAAACCCAAGAGGGACCCAAGACCCAGGCACAGACTCCGTGCCTGGGGCAACCTCCGTCAATGTGTGTGTGAGTGTGTTGGTGGGGTGGGGTGGGGGATGGGGAAGTTAGTTGGGAGGGGGAGCTTGGGAATAGGCGGAGCGGATTTGGTTGGTTAATTGAATGAGTGGGGCCAGAGCGGCGGGATCGACGGGAGGGGTGGCGCCGGCTTTGGCCAGGGCGAAGAGTACGGATTCGGTGGGGATGTTGCCGACAAGATCGTCGCCGGCGAAGGGGCAGCCGCCTAAGCCGGTTAGGGCGGAATCGAAACGGCGGCAGCCGGCGGCGTACGCGGCGAGGATTTTTTCTTCGGCGTTGCCGGGGCGGGAATGGAGATGGACTCCTAGCTCGATACCTGCTACGTGGTCCTTCACTTGAGAGAAGAGTTCGCGGACTAGATCGGGAGAGGCTGTGCCTACCGTGTCGGCCAGGGAGACGGTGGTGACACGGATGTCTTTGAGCCAGTCGAGGGTGTCCTGGACGATTTCGGGGCCCCAGGGCTCGTCGTAGGGATTGCCGAAAGCCATGGAAATGTAGATTACGAGATTCTTGTTGGCGGATTTGGTTTCGCGTTTGAGCGTTTCGACGAGATTGCGGGATTCGCTGCGCGTCATGTTGGCGTTGGCGCGACGGAAATAGGCGGAGATGGAATAGGGATAGCCAATGGTGGTGACGCCGGGAGTGGCTAGGGCGCGGCGGAGGCCCTTTTCGTTGACGACTATGCCGATGATTTCGGGCGGGGTTGTGTTGGGAGGAAGAGAGGAGAGGAGTTGGGACATTACTTGTTCGCTGTCGGACATTTGCTGGACGTGCTTGGGGGAGACGAAGCTGACGGCGTCCAGGTGGCGGAAGCCAGTGGCGATTAATTCTTTCAAGTAGGCTACTTTGGTTTCTGTGGGGATGAAAGTGGGGAGAGCTTGCCAGGCGTCGCGGGGGCATTCGATTAGGGTGATGGGGTCCATGAGAAAAGAAAGAGGGACTATAACACAGAGGTCACCCTTCGCCGAAAACGCTCTGGGCAAGCAGAGGGAAGGACACAGAGGGCACAGAGTCAGGAGAAGAAAAGAAGTAAAAGAGTATAAGAGTGAAAGAGTGTAAGAGTGTAAGAGTGCAAGAGGGCGAGTTTTGCTGGGGTTATGGAAGACCTCACCCCTGAAGGGGTGAGCTACAGGGAAGTGGTGAGGTACAGGGAACAGGGGAGGCGAGAAACCCAAGACCCAGGCACACACTCCGTGCCTGGGGCAACCGGCACAGAGTTCGCAGAGAAGAGAAACCCAAGACCCAGGTACAAAACCGGTACCTGGGGCACCCGGCTACAGGGTGAGGGGCGGGAATGTGAGTGTGGCAGTGATATGATGCTGGGAGAATTACTGGAGGCGGAGATGAAACTGGCGATGCGAGTTGTGGCGATGTTGGTGATGTGGATGGTTGTGATGGGAACTGGAGTTGTGGCAGGAGAAACGGCGGGGAAGATGGCTGGGGATGCAGCGCCGTTGCGGGTGGTGATTGCGGGGATGGTGCACGGGCATGTGGGCGGGTTTCTGACGAATGCGTTGAAGAGAACGGATATACAGATTGTGGGGATCAGCGAGGCGGATCGTAGCTTGTTTGATCAGTATGCGAAACAGTTTTCGCTGGATAAGGGGCTGTACCACGCGGATTTGGAGGAGATGCTGACCGCGACGAAGCCGCAGGCGGTGCTGATTTATTCGAATACCAAGGATCACCGGAAGATCGTGGAGTTGTGCGCGAAGCACCATATTCCGGTGATGATGGAAAAGCCGCTGGCGGTGAGTACAGAGGACGCGCTGGCGATTGAACGGGCGGCGCATGAGGCGAAGATTCCGGTGCTGGTGAATTATTTTATCGATTGGGCGCCGAGCACACACACTATGTTTGATCTGGTGCATGCGGGAGAGATTGGAGACGTGCGGAAGATGGTGACGCACTTCGGACATTTTGGGCCGAAGGAGATTGGCGTGGGGCCGGAGTTTATGGGCTGGCTGGGAGACCCGAAGCTGAATGGAGGAGGGGCGCTGTACGACTTTGGGTGCTACGGAGCGGATTTGGTGACGGTGCTGATGGAGGGGCAGAAGCCGCTGACGGTGACCGCGGTGACTCAGCAGATTAAGCCGGATGTTTATCCGAAGGTGGATGATGAGGCGACGATCGTGCTGACGTACCCTAAGGCGCAGGCGATTTTGCAGGCTTCGTGGAATTGGCCGTTTGGACGCGAGGATGTGGAAGTGTACGGGAAGACGGGGTATGTATTGACAGCCGGAGCGGAGAAAGTGCGGGAGCGGAAGGCGAAGGAAGAAGAGCAGGTGGTGGCGGCGAAGAAAGTGGCTCCGCCTTATGACGATGAGTTGACGTATTTGCGGGCGGTGATTTTGGATGGAGCGAAGCCGGACGCGATTTCTTCGCTGGAGACAAATGTGATTGTGGCGGAGATATTGGATGCGGCGCGGGAATCGGCGGGGACGGGGAAGACGGTGAAGATGAAGTAGGAAAGCTGACAGCTTACAGTTCACAGCTCAAGACAAAAACCAAGAATTACGCAGAGGACACAGAGAGCGCAGAGTTCACAGAGAAGAGAAACCAGACCCGGGAGAAAAGGCAAACCCTAGAGAAAAGCTGAACCCGAGACCCAGGCACCCGCCTGCGGCGGGCCTGGGGCAACCAACAGCTTGAGAGAAGAGAAGATGCAAAAAAGTGTGAGAGTGTAATCGGGAGAGTTTTGCAGCGGTTATGGAAGGCCTCATCCCTGAAGGGATGAGCTACAGGTTATATAGCGGGAACTTAATTTATTGTGAGGGGGAACTTCCACTGGGGGATTGGGGGAGCGGGGATGGGTGTGCTTGGCGGGAAACCATTGGGGCTAAGAGGGATTCTAAGGCTGCAGGACTTGTACGAGGACGGGGCGATAGCGATTGTGCGCAGAAATTTTGAATTGGGAATTGAGGCGGAGGGTTGCGGGATGACCGCCCGGTTTGGAGCGAAATGAGGAATGATTCTGTGAAGCGGGGAATTTGTGTGGCTGCGTTTGTTTTGCTGGTGATGGCGGGTGGAAATGTGCTTGGGCAGCAACCGGCGGTGCCAGGGCCACAGGCGCAACAGCCAGCGACTCAACCGGTGCAGGGGCAACAAGCGCAAGGTGCGGCGCAAATGGGACAAACGGCGCAGGGGGCAACGCCGAAGATTGCGATACAGGTGAAGGCGGTTAGCGTGCTGGCTACGGTGCGGGATAAGCATGGAAAGATCATCACGAATTTGACGAAAGAGGATTTTGCGGTGGCGGAGGACGGGCGGGCGCAGACGATCAGCTACTTTGTGAGGGAGAGCGACGTGGCGTTGCGGATGGGGCTGTTGGTGGACACGAGTTTGAGTCAGAGGCGGGTGCTGGATCAGGAACGAAGCGCGAGCTACAGCTTTCTGGATCAGTTGCTGCGGCAGGACAAGGATTTGGCGTTTGTGATTCACTTCGACAAAGATGTGGAGTTGCTGCAGGACTTCACGGCATCGCGGCCGAAATTGCAGGCGGCGCTGCAGTCGCTGCAGACGCCGCAGTATGACAGTAGCAGCGGAAGCGGGAGCGGCGGGGGAGGGAGTCAGGGCGGTGGAGGAAGCGGGGGCGGCGGACGCGGAGGACATTCGAGGGGCGGCGGGACGGCTTTGTATGACGCGATCTTTCTGGCGGCGGATGAGTTGATGAGCAAGCAGCAGGGGCGGAAGGCGGTGATTATTCTTTCCGATGGCGTGGACCACGGGAGCAAAGAGACTTTGGCGTCGGCGGTTCAGGCGGCGCAGCGGTCGGACACGGTGATTTATTCGATCCTGTTCAAAGATGAGGAGAGCTATGGCTATCCGGGCGGCGGGATGATGGGGCAGCACGGTGGGATGGGAGGCGGGCACCACGGCGGAGGAGGAGGACGCTATCCGCAGGAAGAGCGGCCGGACGGAAAAAAGATTTTGACGCAGATTTCGAAAGAGACGGGGGGACGGCTGTTCCAGGTATCGAAGAAAGAGACGGTGGACAAGATTTACGCGGATATTCAGGAAGAATTGAGGAGCCAGTACAGTTTGGGGTACACGCCGGACAAGGATACGGGAGCGGGATACCACAAGATTGTGGCGACGGTGAAGGATAAAGAGATGGTGGTGCAGGCGAGGGATGGGTACTACAGCGGGGAATAGAGGGAAGTTGAAATTGGAACTGGTTATCAGAGATCAGATATCGGCGATCAGGAAGCGGGAATTCGAAAAGCGAAACTCGAAAAGCGAAACTCGAAAAGCGAAACTCGTGAAACGACCAGAGAGCCAAGACGCGGTGATTGTGCCGCGATCCCTCCACTGCGTGCCGCAAAGGACGCGGCACTGCGGTCGGGATGACATTCAAGAAAAAGATAACGCAGGGGCGCGGAGTACGCTGAGGTTCGCAGAGGAAGAAAAGATGAACCCAAGACCCAGGTAGAAAATCGAACCTGGGGCACCCAAGGAAAACGAAGAATTACGCAGAGGACACAGAGAGCGCAGAGTTCACAGAGAAGAGAAACCCAAGACCCAGGCACCCGCCTACGGCGGGCCTGGGGCACCCAAGGACATTGAGAGGAAGAAAGTGTAAGAGTTTAAGAGTGTAAGTGTGTCGAGACGAAGAGATGATGGGGTGATGGAAGGCCTCACCCCTGAAGGGGTGAGCTACAGGACGGGCGTCACAGTGTTGGTCGCGAAGCGGGAGTAGGATGGTTGGCGGATTTGGATCGGAGGGATGCGATGGAGCGGAGAGAGATGTTGCGCGGAGTGGCGGTGGTGGGAGTTGGATTCACTTTGGCGCGTGGAGCCGAAGCTGCGGGGGGCGCGGATAGTGCGGAGGCGGGGGAGCGGATTCGGAGGGCGGCGGGGGCGGGGCTGGCTATGGAGCGGCGGGATTGGGAGCAGGGGATACTGGCGCAGGCGTTTTTGGAGGCTGGGGACGACGAGAGGGTGATTCAACTGACGAAGGCGGCGATTGTGCAGCGCGAGGCTGACGGGCGGTTGGCGGTGGTGGTCGAGGGAGGGCCGACGGACCCGGCGATGGGAGGCGCGGCGTACTGGAGGGCGGGAGAGATTACGGGAAATGCAGAGATTCAGGAAGCGGCGCGAGGGCTGCTGGAATGGATCTTGAAGAAGGCGCCGCGGGCGGCGGATGGGACGCTGTATCACGTGTTCAAGGAACTGCAGGTGTGGTCGGACGGGTTTAATGGTGCTCCGCCATTTCTGGCGGCTACGGGGAACTATGACGAGGCGTTGCGGCAGATTGATGGATTTCGGAAACGGCTGTGGGACCCGCAGAAGAAATTGCTGGCGCATATTTGGGATGACGGAGTGAAGGCGGAGAACAAGAAAGAGTTTTGGGGCGGAGGAAATGGATGGGCGGCGGCGGGATTGGCGCGGGTGATTCGTTCGCTGCCGGCGGAGCGGAAAGAGGAGCGCGCTCGGCTGGCGGCGTTTGTGGGGGATATTGTGGATGGATGTTTGGCTTACCAGCGGCCGGACGGGTTGTTTCATGATGTGGTGGACCGGCCGGAAACGTTTGTGGAAGGGAATCTGGCGCAGATGCTGGCGTTCGCGATTTATACGGGAGTGCTGGGGGGATGGCTGGCTTCGCGATACCGGGAGGTGGCGGATCGGATGCGGGCGGCGATGCGGGGGAAGATGGATTCGTTTGGATACGTGCAGAGCGTTTGCGGAGCGCCGAGTTTTGACCGGCAGGGGACTTCGACGGAGGCGCAGGCGTTCGCGATTATGATGGAGGCGGCGGGGAGAAAGGTGGGGTAAGTCGAGGAGAGAGGCAAAGAGGCAGAGAAGCAATGAGGTAAAGAAGCAAAGAAGCAGAGAAGCAGAGAAGGACGGTAACACAGAGGTCACAGAGAGAAGAAAAGAGAAGAGAAAAAGATAACGCAGAGATCACAGAGAGCACAGAGTTCGCAGAGAAGGACGGAGAAACCCAAGACCCAGGCACAGACTCCGTGCCTGGGGCAACCGGCAAACAGAGGACGGGACACAGAGTTCAAAGAGAAGAGAAACCCAAGAGCCAGGCACCCGCCTACGGCGGGCCTGGGGCAACCGGGGCCCGGGCGGTGAATGGGCTTGGGTGTATAAATTTGCACTTCAATTATAAACAATTGCGGTAAACTCCCTTACCATTGCAGGCTTCGCGGGAACATCTCACACGATCCGAGATTGGCACGCGCGGCACGTTCAGAGGCCGACATGCTGGCTCGGGTCCTTTCTTACTAGCGCTTGCGCGTTCCGGCCTTCGACGAGCCTGCCATCCGGGGGGAGAAGCGATGAAAATCATGCTGCTGCTCGGTGTGTTGTTTTTTATTTTGCTTCCCGTTGCCGAAGGGCAAGGGAATGCCTATGTCGCTGGAAAGGTTTCGCCGATTGCAGAGAAGCGGCTCCTTTTCCCGCACAATTGGATACGGGGCTACACGGACTTTGAAGTTGCGCCGAGCCACAACGAGCCGGACCTGGGACGATGCGCGTATCCCCAGCCATTGAGCGCCGGTGGTGCGAACACGAACTGCACGGCGTACGCTCGGTATCTTATGAGCGGGTACATCGAAATGCAGCCGCTCGGGCGTGGGTTTGGACGGAGAATGTTTTTGTTTATTGAACCGAAAATGTCGTTTGGAAGGAATGTGCCGCAGGTGAGCTATGCGGCCTCGATGGAGCCGATTGCGTATGATCGCTCGATCGGGATGGGAATGCAGATCAAGCATGGGCTGGAACTGCGTGTGACACAGCATCAGGTGGATTATCTGGGGCGCTATGCGAGTTATCTGGGCCCAGCGGATTTGAAGACGACCGGACCGTATGGGATGTATGCGACGGTGGGGGTGAGGTGGTCGTTTGGAGGATATGCGCAGGCGGGGAGGACGAACTAGGAACGAAGAGAAGAAAAAGAAGAAGAAAAGTTAACGCAGAGACGCTGAGTACGCAGAGAAGAGCAGAAAAAGCGAAACTGAAAAAGCGAAAAACGAAGATTGAGCTGATGCGTTGCGACAGTGCCACGATCCCTCCACTGCGCGGCCCGACGCGCCGGAAGACGGCGCGGAAGAAAAAATCGGGCCACTCCGGTCGGGATGACAAAACGGACAAGACGGACTAGGCGACCGCAAGACCTTGGCAGCCGCCTACGGCGGGCGTGGGGCGACCAGTTGATCATTCGTGATGGTTTTTGGTTGCGGGGCCGGAGATTTGGAGGAGGAGGAAAACGAAGAAGAGGAGCATGCCTAAGATGCCGAGAGCGCCGAGAAACTTGTAGTAGGGGATGGTGCGGCTGAGGATGGATTCTAGGGCTTTATGGCGGAGGAAAGATTCGAAGAGGCTGTAGAGCAGGCCTGCGATCAGGCCCAGGATGCAGAGGGCGAAGGCGGTGGACATGGCGATGAAGGTCAGGCGGGAGGGGGAGGGCATGGATGTTCAGGGTTGAGTTTAGCCGGATGGCGGGGAGTTGTCAGTGGTAAGTTTTCAGTTTTGAGTTTCGGAGAAGAGAAAAGCGAAGCGAAGAGAAGAGAAAAGAAAAGATAACGCAGAGGCGCAGAGAACGCAGAGGATCGCAGAGTGAGGAGAAGAGAAACCCAAGACCCAGGTAAGAAATCGAACCTGGGGCACCCGAACCCAAGACCCAGGCACCCGCCTACGGCGGGCCTGGGGCAACCGGCTACAGCGGGGAAGTACTGACAACTTAAAACTGAAAACTGAAAACTTAGAACTACGTCTGGAGGACGCCGGTTTTGAAGGCGGGTAGGTCGGAATTTAGGGAGGCGGCGTTTAGGGCCCAGATTAGGGCGTCGCGGGTTTGGGCGGGATCGATGATGGCGTCGAGCCAGAGGCGTGCGGCGGCGTAGCGGGGGTCGGTTTGGTGTTCGTAGGTGGCTTTGATGGAGTCGAGCAATTCTTTTTTGGTGGTTTCGTCCAGCTTTTTGCCTTCGCGTTCTAGTTGCTTGAATTTGATTTCGGCTAAGGTGTTGGCGGCGGCGTCACCGCTCATGACCGCGAATTTTGCGGTGGGCCAGGCGAACATGAAGCGGGGGTCGTAGGCTTTGCCGCACATGGCGTAATTGCCCGCGCCGAAGCTGCCGCCAAGGATTACCGTGATTTTGGGGACGACGCTGTTGGCTACGGCGTTGACCATCTTTGCGCCGGCGCGGATGATGCCGCTCCATTCGGCGTCTTTGCCCACCATGAAGCCGTTGACGTCGTGAAGAAAAATCAACGGAATGCGATTCTGATTGCAATCCAATATAAAACGGGCGGCTTTTTCGGCGGATTCGGTGTAGATGACCCCACCGAATTCGATGCGCTTTTGATCGGAATGGGGCGCGTGCGTGGTGATGTGTTTTTTCTGGTTGGCGATGATGCCGACGGCCCAGCCTCCCATGCGGGCGTAGCCGCAGATTAGCGTTTCGCCATATTCGGCGCGGTATTCCTCAAATTCGCTGGCGTCCACGAGGCGGGCGATGATTTCGCGCATGTCGTACTGCTTGCCGGGAAGATCGGAAAAGACGCCGTAGACTTCATCGGGAGAATAGAGCGGTTCGTGAGGGCGCTCGTGGCTGAAGATGGGAGGATTGGGCGCGCCCATTTTGTCGGCCAGAGCGCGGATGCGTTTGATGCAGGACTCGTCGTCGGGTTCGCGGAAGTCTACCGTGCCGCTGATTTGGGAGTGCATTTTGGCGCCACCCAGTTCTTCGGCGGTGGATTTCTGGCCGATGGCGGCTTGGACCAACGCGGGGCCGGCGAGGAAAAGGCCGGAGCCTTCGGTCATTAAGATGTGATCGCACATGACGGGGAGATACGCGCCGCCTGCTACGCACATGCCCATGATGGCGGTTAGTTGCGGGATGCCGAGTGCGCTCATGACGGCGTTGTTGCGGAAGACGCGGCCGAAATCGTCGGTGTCGGGGAAAACGTCTTCCTGAAGAGGGAGAAAAACGCCGGCAGAATCGACGAGATAGATGGTGGGGATGCGATTGTCAATGGCGATGTTTTGGGCGCGAATGACCTTTTTGGCGGTCATGGGGAAGAAAGCGCCGGCTTTGACGGTGGCGTCGTTGGCAATGAGCATGAACATGCGGCCGGAAACGCGGCCGAGGCCGGTGATGGTGCCGGCGGCGGGTGCTCCGCCCCATTCCTCGTACATTTCGTAGGCGGCGTAGAGGCTGAGTTCGAAGAAGTGCGTGCCGGGATCGATTAGGGCGGCGATGCGTTCACGAGCGGTGAGGCGGGATTTTTTGTGCTGGGATTCGATGGCTTTGGAGCCGCCGCCCTGGAGAATTTTTTGTTCTTCGTTTTTATAGGTGGTTAGGAGTTCGACCAGGCGTGAGGAATTTTTTTGGAAGTCGGGGGAATTGGTGTTGATGGAGGATTTCAGTACGGGCACGGGGTACCTCGGGTGGAGATTGGAGACAGAACAGTATAACGGAGAGGAAGGGATATCAGATATCAGAGATCAGCGATCAGGAGGCAAGAGGAGGAGGTTGAAGAGTTAAAAGTTGAAAGTTGAAAGGCAAAAATTAACGCAGAGACGCAGAGTTCACAGAGAAGAGGGGAGGCAGAGAAGAAGAGGTTGGTTGCCGTGGCGATGGAAGGCCTCACCCCTGAAGGGGTGAGCTACAGGTGAATGAGACACGAGGACGGGATCGGGGGATGGGGGACACAGGGTAGGGGAGCGGGGGTCACAGATATGGGAGGAGAAAGGAAAGGAAGATAAGGAGGTGAATGAAGCAAAGGAGGTGAATGACGTAAAGGAGGTAAAGGAAGTGAAGGAAACAGAGGAAGACGGAGGAGAGGGTTGATCGTTACACGAGGGCGGGGGAAGAAACGAGTGCGGTACACTCGGAAGATGGATACTCCATTGTTGGATATGGCATTGGCGCGGGAGATTGAGCTGGCGGAAGGCGAAGCGGCGGTGACTTGCGCGCGGATGATGAAGGCGATGCAGGCGGGGTCTACGAGCGCGGTAGAAACCATTGCGGGCGGGTATGCGGTGTATTGCGGGGCGAATTCGCCGGTGACGCAGGCGGTGGGGCTGGGATTGAACGGGCCGGTGAGTCAAGAGGAGTTTGACCGGCTGGAGGAGTTTTACTTTTCGAGGAATGAGGCGGTGCGGGTGGAGACTTGCCCGATGGCGGA
>Ga0074044_10002480_pt1 | contig 16124 bp, 15 predicted proteins | sample BogForMeECP23OM1_FD_94443 | JGI IMG/M metagenome (GOLD analysis project Ga0074044, IMG submission 94443) | Bog forest soil microbial communities from Calvert Island, British Columbia, Canada - Bog Forest MetaG ECP23OM1 | ecosystem: Environmental > Terrestrial > Soil > Wetlands ...
AAAAGGCTTGCTTCGGTTCGTTCGCGGCGGCAAGAAGTTCTCTCCCGTGAACGACGTTAATCACTGAGTCTTGTGTTCCATGGATGACCAATACAGGACAATGTACTTTCTTGACTTTCTGCAAATTGTCGAATCTGTCGAAAGGCAGCACCGCGAGCGCATTCTCTGCCCTCAACTTGATCACGCTTTTCTCAGCGCGTATCGTCCGCTAACTGCCACTATCGGTCACGAGACTGCGATTTGCGTGTGTGGCGGCGTCAACCGTGTCTCTGGCCAGGCTGCGTACCCGCGCCGCTTCGCAGCATTGGAGAGCCTTTTCGGCAAGCAGCTGGAGCTCCGCTACACTCAAACAGCGCAATAGCGCTTTGATCCCTGCAACCTGTTTCGGCCGCACGCTCAAGCTGCGGATGCCGAGACCGGTAAAGACCGCGGCAGCCAATGGATCGGAAGCGGCGTCTCCACAAACGGAGACGTGCCGGTTTCGTGTCTTCGCTCCCTCGACGACGAATCTGATCAAGTGCAGGACGGCGGGGTGAAGAGGATCTTGCAGCTCCGCCACCGCCGCATTGCCGCGTTCGGCAGCCATTGAGTATTGCGTCAAGTCATTGGTGCCGATGCTGAAGAAATCGAGATCTTCGGCAAGCTGTGCGCTCATGAGTGCTGCCGAAGGCACTTCGATCATGATGCCGCGTTTGATTGGCCAAGCGTGGGGCTGCCTGGCACCCTCCAGTTCGCGGTGTGCCCGATCGAGCAGGCGCAGCGCCTCTCGTGCTTCTTCGAGAGTCGCAATCATCGGGAACATGAGCCAGAGGTTGCTGTGCGCGCCTGCAGTAAGAATCGCACGCAAATGCGTGAGAAAAAACTCGGGCGACTTCAGCGACAAGCGAATGCCTCGCACCCCCAGATACGGGTTACGCTCCTCAGGCTGAGGCAGGAATGACACTGGCTTGTCGGCGCCCACGTCAAAGGTACGGACGATGATTGGACTCGAAACGAGGGGACCGGAAATAGCAGGACCGGAAATTGGCGCGCAGATTTCACTGATCGCTTGTCTTTGCTCTTCTTCGCTCGGAACGCGCGTGTAAGACAGGAAAAGAATTTCCGTGCGCAAGAGTCCGATGCCTTCCGCCCCATTTTCTGCGGCGGCAGCGGCATCGCGGGCGTTGCCGACGTTTGCCAGCACTTCGATTCGCGTTCCGTCGAGAGTGATGCAAGGCTGTGATCTTTCAGCATAAGCAAGTTTTTTCCGTGCGAGTTGCGCCTGCTTGCGCTCTTGCAACATGGCTCTGGTCGGCTCGTCCGGTTCCATCCAAACCTGGCCTGTCGCACCATCGATCGCGACAGTTTTGCCCACCGCGAATTTTTCGTTGAGCCAGGTAACGCCTACGACCATGGGAATGCCGAGCGTGCGCAAAATAATTGCGCTGTGTGAGGTAGCGCTCCCCGACCGGGCGATTACACCAAGCACTTTAGAGGCGTCGCATGCCGCGGCCTCGCTCGGCAATAGTTCGTCGGTCAACAGGATCGCTGGCCGGGCGAGTGCGATGGCGACGGACGATTCCTTCCCCTGCATCTTGCGCAGGACGCGGCGAGCTATGTCACGGATGTCGGCGCCCCGTTCGCGCAGATAGGAATCGTCGATCTCCTGGTACTGAGCCGCCAATTCCTCCGTTGCTTTGGTCCACGCTTGCGCAGCTGAGAGGCGTTTCCCTTGGATCAGAACCTTTAGCTTGTCGAGCAATACGGGATCATTCAGGATGAGGGCCTGTGCCGCGAGTATGTCTGTGGCGTCGGAAGAAGCCTGAGCGTGCTGGTGGAATTGTTCGCTAACCACCTTCATCGCCGATACCAGTTTTGCCAACTCCGCTGCGGGCTCGCCGGCTGGCGCATCGTCCGCCACGTGCAGCGAGTTGTGCAGGAGCAGCAACGGACCGATCGCAATTCCCTCCGAGCCTGGGACCCCGTTTGCACTATGGAGCGGCGGTTCGTGACTTTGGGTGGTGACTAGCTCCAGCACTCCGATATCCGATGCCCCATGCGATGAGCCGTCAGTTTTTTCACCAAAGCCATTCGTGGCCAGCTCGCGGATGGCCCGAAGCGCGGCGTCGCGGTCGGTTCCACTGGCGGTAACCCGTATGCGATCGCCCTTGCGTACCTGCAGGAGCGCGATGCTGGTCAAGCTGCGCGCGGGAGCCGGGCCGCGCCCTGAAGTCAGATTGGAGACTTCGACGGAAGAGGTAAATCTGCTGACCGTTTGTACAAAAATGGCTGCCGGGCGTGCATGCAGCCCATGCTCATTTTCCACGGTCAATACCAGTTCGGCGGTCTCGCCCGACGCAGCGGCTGGACGCTGCGTTTCATTAGTCGAAACCACGGCGGGGGAAACATTGGCGCTTTCGCTTTGAAGCTGTTGCTGCTTGGCCATGAGGCCGCGCTGCGCTTCGCGGGCAACTTCTTCGAGTGTGCCCCCGGCATTCGCCTGCACAGCAGCGGCGATCGCGCCCTCCACCAACGGCGCCGCACATAAGAGGATTGGAGTATGAAAAGGCGAATCGATGAGTTCGATGGCAGTTTGTGCGCTCAGGACCGCGCTGCCCAGATCCATCAGTACCAGCACGCCCGTAAGCCCGCGCATGGTCTTGATAACGTCTGCAATGTGGACAGCGTCTGTGCCCAGCTGGTTGTGATCCTCACCCGCGCCCGAAGCCACGGCAACAGGAAAGTGGGGAGTGGTCATCTGCAGAACCAACTCCTCTACGGACTCCGCCAGCTTCCGGCTATGTGAAACCAGAACCAAGCCAATCATCTTTCGGCCTTCCTATGCAGGCCTCCTACTCGTGACTAGTTTCTCAGGCAAACTGAGGCCAGCGCGCGCAGCAGAAGCCAGGAAGAGGTTGCGCCCGGATCCTGATGGCCAATACTCCGCTCACCAAGATAGCTTGCCCGACCCTTGCGAGCCTGCAGAGGAATGGTCGCCTCGGCGGCCAGCTTCGCCCGGTCGGCGGCGGCGTTGAGCGCAGCGCTGAGATCGCCGTCTGGCGCGGTGCGGAAAGTTTCGATGGCGGGAGCGAGCGCGTCCACCATCGTCTTGTCGCCCAGTTGTGCTTTGCCGCGCCGCTGGATATCCGCGAGTCCGCTGGCTAGAATCTCGCCGACTTCGGACTTGTTCAGCTTGTCCTTGCCTGCCGACGACTTGCTCAATTCCAGAAAAAAACCGCCGTACAGAGGGCCGGAAGCGCCGCCGACGGAGGACAGCAAGGTCATCCCGACCAACTTGAACAGCGCCGCGAGATCGGGCGGGTTAGTTGTATCTAGCTTCTTTGTGACCGCGCTAAAGCCGCGCATCATATTTTCACCGTGATCGCCGTCTCCAATCGCGGTGTCGAGCTGCGTCAACATCGGCTCATTCTCGGCGATAAGAAGCGCGGCCACCTTGATCCACGACCGCGCGTTTTCGAGCGTCAGGAATTCCATGGCCACGTCAGACTGTCGTTGCTCCAGCGCAGTGCGGGAGTATCAACGGGAGCATCCCACAACTTGCACAGCATATCGTTCATCCTGAGCAGTGTGATCGACGTGCCCGCCATCTCCAGGCTGGTAATATAGCTGCCGATCAGGTTGCGGACGATCTTCAACCCGTGCGCCTTGGCAATCTGCGCCGCCCTGCGATAAATAATGTACAACTCGATCAGCGGCGTGCCACCCATGCCATTGACGAAGAGCAGAACATCATCACCCTTCTTGTAGGGCAGATCGATGATGATCGGCTCCAGGAGCATCTCGGTGACTTCGTCCGCGCCCGCAATTTTCACGCGCCGGCGGCCAGGTTCGCCGTGAATGCCGATGCCCAGTTCGATCTCATCCTCCGGCAGTTCGAAGGAAGGCTTACCCGCGTGAGGCACGGTGCACGCTGTTAACGCCATGCCCATGCTTCTTCCGGAATTGCGAATTTCATCGCCGAGTTTCTTGATTTCGGCAAGGCTCTTTCCTTCTTCCGCCGCCGCTCCCAGCAGCTTCTCCATCAACACTGTCAAGCCAACACCACGCCGTCCGGCAGTATAGAGACTGTTCTCGACGGCGACGTCGTCATCGGTAAGAACGGTTTCTACCTTGATGCCTTCTTCCCGTAGCATTTCGGCCGCGAGTTCGAAGTTCATCACGTCGCCAGTATAGTTCTTGACGATGTGCAGAACGCCGCCGCCCCAGTTTGCCGCCTTGCTGGCCTCGAACATCTGGTCGGGTGTGGGGCTGGTGAACACGTGTCCCGGACACGCTGCATCCAGCATGCCCTTGCCAACATAACCACCATGCATGGGTTCATGTCCGCTGCCTCCGCCGGAGACGAGCGCGACTTTGCCTTTGAGGGGCTGGTTCTTGCGCACGATGTAAGCCGGTTCGTAGTTGATGCGGAGGCGATCGCCGTGAGCGGCTTCCATCCCCTCCAGGGCTTCGCGCACCACGTCCTGCGGAGAGTTGATGAGTTTCTTCATAGCGGTAGTATGCATCACAGTTTCTACTGTTACACCTTCTGCGTTAATTTTGCGTTGTTGAAATCCTGCGCCGCTGAAAGCCGCTCTTTGATTTCGCAAAAAGGGAGAAACCGCCCAAAGTAGATTTTTCCCAGCGCAAACGCTGAAAATGGCCCATGTGGGCGGCCTCTCTTAATCTCTGCTGCGCCAGAATCGCCGCGGTAACTTCCACAATCTGTAGCACCATCTTCAGTTTGCTCAGGTCGCTGGCGGCGATGCTGGATCCCTCGACCGCCGCGATGTTTTCTTAGGACCGGCAGGAGAAACTCACGACCGATGACCAAACACGGCCACCCACGCGGGCACGATTCGCGTGTTGAACTGGACGAGCGCGATCAATGCTCCTGAGATGAGCGGCGTTTGTCGGCAAAGTGGATCAAGCCGTTAGAAAACCCTATCGACGTCTGCCCTCCTCAACCTGCATAACGTTGGGTTCTTACGTAGAGCGTTCCGACGTTAGAAAGGTGTAGTTTTCTAATTTTCTACACACCACACTCAGAGCGGACGAAGCCTAGACCACCCGCGACTTGCCAACCGGAAAGTTCCTCGTCTTCGATAGGCGAATGCCAGGCTCAGGCCAGGGTGCCCAGTCTTTTGTCGGCCGCGTGCCCACGCCCGCAGCGTAGAGCACCGACTCGGAGATTCCATCCAGTCCTAGAGCTTTTTCCACTTTGGAGTCGGCGAGCGCCATGGTGCAGAATGGGGCAAGGCCCAGCCAGGTCGCTGTCAGGCAGAACGTCTGGCACATGTGTCCGGCGTCCAGAATCACTGTGCGATAGGCGGCGGAATCGGGATACTTCCACTGGTTGCGCTTGAATACGGCGGTCATGAACATCAGGGCGCTGGCTGAGTCATACCAGGACTGGCCCGCCAGATAACTCCCGAACTGTCGCGACCTGCAGCCTCTTCTTAGCAACTCCAGCGAATGTGTGTCGGGCGAATAGTGATACAAACCGCGCGGCAGACCGCGCACTCGGAGAACCGCCACGTATGCCTCTAGCGGATGTCGCGCGCCTGCCGATGGGGACGTCTTCAGCGCCACGCGGCCGATCGAGCCCGGCAGCGTTACCCAATACTGCACGCCACAGGTGAGCCAAAGCAATGTGCTCAAGTCTTCGAGATCCAGGTGGCGCTCGGCGAACTCGCGCCAGGTGCGACGCGCTAGCAGGACTTGCGGGAACTCGCCCTCCGTATTCGGATTTGGGAGCTGCACGCGAGCAGCGCGCGGATACTGTTTCAGTGCAGGCGGTGCAGGTTTGCGTCGCGCATGAACTAACAACCTACGCCGGGACTCCCCCAGGTCGGAGACGTACGGCAGGTCTTTGGTAGAGAAATGAAGCAGGCCGCCAGCCGGAAGCCACGGCGACCACGATTCCTGAAGTTTCGCATCTGCACGCGCCGCGACCGAGCCTTCCTGGACCAAGAAGCCTCGCCGGGTGAGTTGTCGCAAGGCAGACTCAACGCTCGAAGGCGTGAACTCGGACGCGCGGGAGCAGGCCTGAGCAGGGGTCTGCCACTCGCTGAAGCAGTCTAGAAGCCAGGCCACAATGGGATCGGCTGAGATTAGGACACCGGTAAGATAGTTCTCGAAGATCAGCTTGGCGTCACGCCAGTAACAGATGATACTTGCTGCGCGGCGCAGCCGCTTCGGAGATGGCATCATCGCTGATCTCATGAATCAAAGATCCGACCCCTCACAGGATGCGATGGTTGCCTAGATTGAGTGTCCTGTTCAGATCCTTAATGTGAGCGTCAAGCTTCTTCGCTTCTTGGGTGATGAGCCGTAGTTTTTTCTGGAATTGGGCTTTGTCAACATGCTTTTCGGCTTTTTTCCTTCGAGCAGGCATGGACTGGCTCCTATGCTGAAAATTCAAAGCAAGAACCTGAATGTTGTAAAAGATATGGAGCAGACACCTTCGTTGTCAACAGGATTCAGCCACGTGCTAGGGTGGGAAGCCTACACGGCGGATCAAATCCTGAAAGCGAGGATCGGAGCGGATAGGATCGAACACTGGCTCGATTTTCATATAGATCATGTCGTCGTTCCGTTCCTCGTAGCCTTTTTTGAGCCAAAAGATGGTCTGCTCTTTATCGGCCAATCCGGCATATACCATGGCGATACTGTACGCCGGAAGATGGGGTTGGGAAGGGTTTTTCAACTTGCTTAGGATCTTCCGCGCCTGTGCATGATCTCCTGACAAGGCATAGGCGATGCCCAGATGCGCTATAGAATCCGGACTTCCCGGAAGCAGCTCTGTTGCCTTTTGCAACTCTGTAATGCCCTCTTGGAAGTGCCCTTCATTTACGTACGAAGTGCCAATACAGAGATGACCAAGCCCGAAGTTTGGGTCCATGTCAAGGGTCTTGCGGCATTGGTTGGTAGCGTCTTCATAGCGTCGCGCGTCGAGGAGACGATCTCCCAAACTGGAACTGATAATTAGCGACAGCGGGTCCAACTCTGCCGCTTTCTCTGCTTCCTTCACGGTTTCATCGAATCTACCGGCAGTGGCCAGGTAGATGGAATACCAATGGTGCGCGGTCGCGTAATTTGGATTCAACTCGATCGCTCGTTTGAATTCGCGCTCAGCCCCTGGCCAGTTCCACTCGTTGTGATAAATGCTCCCCAGAGAAGTGTGCGCTTCCGCCAAGCTATCGTCGATTTCCAATGCTTTCTGCGCGGCTGCCTTGGCCTTCTCATTGACATCGTTTGGCGCCATGGCCCAATCAGGACCGTAAACCACATACACATCAGCCAACCCCGCGTATGCTAACGCATAGTTCGGATCCTTCGCGATGGCTTCGTTGAAATATCCCAGGCTTTTTTCCAGGGAGGCACGGTCCCGCTTGTTCCAGAAATAACGTCCTTTGAGATACGCTTCGTAGGCTCCGGGATTGACAGGGCGGTAACTCTCGCGGCGTGCTTCGTTTTTTTGACTCAGCCTGCCCTCGACCTGCTGGGTGATGGCGTGGGCCACTTCATTCTGCAGGCCTAGGATATCCTGGAGGTCACGCTCGTAACTTTCCGCCCATAGGTGTTGGTCGGTGGCTGCTCTGATGAGTTGCGCGGTAATTCTCACCCGGTTCTCTGATCGTTGTACCGACCCTTCCACGACCGCGTCCACGCGCAATTCGCGAGCAATCTCCGGTAGCGACTTCTCGGTTCCCTTGTAGTGCATCACGGACGTCCTCGAAATCACGCGGAAATCAGCGGTCTTGGCAAGATCAGTAATCAGCGCCTCGGTCATGCCGTCGGCGAAATACTCTTGCTCGGGATCGCGGGAGAGATTGGCCAAGGGCAGCACCGCCAGCGAGCTGATCCGCGGTTGGCCAACGCGTCCCAATAGGCGATCACGCCAGCCACGGGCGTTGAAGGCAACCAGCAACGCAGCTACGGTGAACAGCGTGACCAGGCCGGCTATGGCCACTCTCACAAGCCTTCGCCATGGTTTTTGGTCAGCGGCTCGAACCGGAGCGCCAGCGCTTGGGGTGCTCAGCCGCCTCAGGTCCACCGCCAATTCCTTCGCCGACTGGTAACGGTTCTCTGGTTCTTTCTCCAAGCACTTCAGGATGATGTCCTCGAGTTGTGGTGACAGATCATGTGCCACGCGACCCGGCGGAGCCACCGGCTTGTGCAGGATGGCATCTGCCGTGGCCGTAGCTATCTTCTCCTGAAAAGCAGTATGCCCAGTCGCCATCTCGTAAAGCACTGTCCCGGCAGCCCAGATATCGGAGCGCGCATCCACCGTCTCCCCCTGTAACTGCTCCGGCGACATGTAGGGCAACGTCCCCGCTCCGGTCCGGGTTTCGCTCTCCGTCTCTGCCTCCTGCGTAGCTGGTTGGGCCAGCTTTGCCAGCCCGAAGTCCAGAATCTTCAGCCGCCCGTCGGTGGCCAGTCGCAGGTTACCCGGTTTCAGGTCACGATGAACAACTCCGTGTTCATGGGCCGCGGACAAGCCTTCAACGAGCTGCGTCCCTAGACGGACCACTTCTTTTTCCGGTAGAGGCCGCCCGGCCAGCTTCTCGCTCAGCGTGATCCCGGGGATGTATTCCATCACCAGAAAGTCCACGCCTTGCTGCGTGTCGAAATCGTGAATGGTTGCGATGTTGGGGTGGTTTAGTTTGGAAAGCGCGAGAGCTTCTTTGCGGAAGCGCTTGCGGGAACGTTCGTCTGCCAAGGTCCCTGCAGGTAAAACCTTGATTGCAACTTCGCGGTCTAGGTGCTCGTCGCGGGCGCTGTACACTTCTCCCATACCGCCTGAGCCGATCTTCTCGACGATGCGGTAGTGACCCAGCTCAATGCCGACGAGAGAATCCTGACCTGACGCTCGGCTGGCCATGGGGAAGATGCCCCTTTCCCCTCACCTGAACATTCTAGGCTTTGGGTGCAAAGGAATCGACCAAAAAACTGGGCGAGTTGCAATTGCCCCGCGGGGAATGCCGGGCGGCTTTCTCTTAGCCTCATCTAACAAGAATGAAGACGGAATTGTCTGGGCCTTAACCCCTTATGGTTGCAATGCAAACCAAGCGGTCGGAGCCTGGGATACTTTATGCTTTTGATGCACCACAGTTTCAGGGATCAGGGGCCACGAGAGATCTCGTTGAGTTATGGGACAGCAGGCAAAACCAAAGTCGCGATGACGTGAGCTATTTTGCGAAGTTTACAAATCCCACGACTGCAAATGGAAAAGTATATGCAAGCTGGGGGGATGTACTGGTTGACAATAACAAATGTTCTGGTCCAACTGCGCCCTCGAACAGAGGCAGTTGGTCGTCTATGGCATTCTTAGCCCGACCTTGCGGTGATAAAAACGTGATAGTTGTGTGCTCAGAACGGGTCAATTAGGATCAGAACGGGTCACAACACGATCCTGGAAAGTCCTCGAAGAATCATGTAGAGTAGAGAATTTTCATAACGGATCAGAACACACTGGGTGATCTTCAAAACCGGCGGGCGGCCGAATTTGCTACCCAAGAAACGTACAATTCAGCGCCAATTATGGAGGATTGCAAAATATTCGTTAATATCGGATATTTAGCAGATGTGGATACAGCGTGATATTGAGCCACGCCTGCTACGGTCCGCGCGGACCCGTCCCGTGGTGGTGTTGACCGGCGCCCGCCAGACAGGCAAGACTTCTACCTTTCGACGGCTCTTTCCCAACCACGACTTCGTATCTCTCGACCTTCCTACTGAAGCGGAACAAGCCGAAAAAGAGCCGCAAAGCTTTCTTCGACGCCACTTGCCGCCAGTGATCATCGATGAGGTGCACTACGCGCCTGGCTTATTCCGGTACGTCAAGGGGGCAGTGGAGGCCAGCCGAGCCCGGAATGGACAGTTTCTGCTCACTGGCTCTCAGAAGTTCACGCTGATGAAGAGTGTTTCCGAGTCCCTGGCTGGACGGGCCGACATTGCAGAATTGGAAACACTATCCTTGACGGAGATTCTTGCAGCGCTGCCGCAAACCGTGCTCGAAAGTGCCATCGTGCGGGGTGGTTTTCCGGAACTGCATGCCAACCCGGACATCGACACGACAGCCTTCTACAACTCTTATCTTGCCACCTATCTGGAACGCGATGTTCGCTCGCTTGCCAACGTGGGCAGCTTGCGGGATTTCGAGCGCTTTCTGCGCGCCTGTGCCCTCCGTTCCGCGAACCTACTCAACAAAGCCGATCTGGCGCGAGATATCGGCATCGCTCCCTCGACCGCGAACCATTGGCTGTCCACACTCGAGGCTTCCGGGCAGATCGTGTTGCTGGAGCCATGGTTCTCGAACCGCACCAAGTCCATCGTCAAGAGTCCCAAACTTTACTTGGCGGATACCGGTCTCCTTTGTGCGCTGCTCAACATCCGCTCCGAGGAAGCTCTCCGTCAAGCGCCGGGGGCCGGTGCGGTCTGGGAAACGTTTGTCTTCGCCCAATTGCGCGAGCGCGAGCGCCGCGCCGGACGCATGGGTAGCCTGTTCTTCTGGCGTGACCGCACACGTGAGGTGGACTTCGTGGTTGATGTCGGCGGACGTCTGGAACTGTTCGAAGCGAAATGGACCGAAGTGCCGGCAGCCAGCGACGCAGTGAATCTCGATTTCGTTCGCAAGGTGGTGGGCAAGGCCCGGATTGCCAGCAGTGCTATCATCTGCCGCACGTCGAACAGTTTTCCCATCGCTGAGGGACTCCGGGTTTTGCCCGTGACAGAACTGGGATAGGGATCGACCACTCTGAATGGCGAACCGGCGATGACGTTCTCCCTCATCGCAGCTCTCAGTCAACGGTAAAACGAACACTCCGTGCGCATGGCTCCCCCCGATCAGTTTTTGGCCCGCGGTGATGAGCAATCGCGTGGCAAGAAGTGCACATCGTAATCAAGTTCTCTTCGGAATCATCGCCCGAGTGGCTGCGAAACTGTTTGTGGTGGACCTCTAGGTTCGACATCGCGCCGCACCATTGACACCTCCAGCCGTCGCGACGCAGAACCTGCTGCCACAGCCTCTCGTACGACACCGAATCCAGTCGCAAGCCGGGAGGGTCGGGACGCGTCACGCCCATGATGCCTTTTCGCGTCTCCCAGAAATGCCTGCCGCTGCTCCTCGGGCAGAAACTTGAAGAATCTCCTCATCGCGAACAGCAGCATCTCCGGGTCTCCGTGGTCCAGGTTGGCGCCCGCCAGGAAGTCCGCACAGATCATTTCCAAGCAGTAACCGCGGGAGCGATCGCTTCCCAACATCAGTGCTGCCGTCTCGATCGCCCGCTCAACGACTGCTGTCTGGCTCTCGTACAGTTTGAAGTAGACAATTTCCCACGGCTCTGTTAATTTCCCAGTGAGTTCTCTCTCGACCGCCTGCTGAAAATCCTCTTTCGACAATTCACGAGCTTTGTGCAACCAGGTTGCACAATCGAAGTGCTGCCGATCCCGGCGCGCCAACTTGGCCAACTCTATTCCCTTGGCCCAGCCCACCTTCTTGAGCTCCTTCCTCGCCTGTGGTGGCAGGTTCTCATGAATGGACATTAAGTAGTACGCCTTCCGCCGAGATTGCGGGAACCGTGTTCCCAGGAATGCGTCGAAAGACTTCAGGTTCTCCAGCCTCCAGTACTGCCCCGCCCGCACCTCGCACAGATACCTGCCAAGTTCGACGAAGTGGGTATCCGGCTCTGCCTCTTTTTGCCGTTCCCACGCCAGAATCTCGTCTTGCCGTTCCCACGCCAGAATCTCGTCGATCTTCAGAACAAGCTGGCAAGTCGAAGTCGGCCCACAATTTGCACACCGAATTGCCAAAAACCTCGGGAAAACTGCGGATCCGGACTGATTGGCAGTCAGTCAGCCCGTGAGGGTCAGGTCCAACAGCGTCATCGAGTATGGCGGCCACGTAGGTAGCGGGATGATTCTTACTTTCCGCCACGACCACCGGGAACCAAGAAACTCTTAACCTGGACTGGCTCGTTGCTCATGGTTCTGATCTCAGTTGATTGAGACGGCAGCGGTCCTATAGGTTTGTGTTGGAGCTGCGCCCTGGACATCTATCTAGTCGACGGCACATACGAACTATTCCGGCACTACTACGCTCTGCCGTCCGCGAAGGATTCGGACGGACGAGAGGTCGCCGCGGTCCGAGGTGTTCTCGCTTCGGTTCTGGGCATGATCAAAGGCGGCGCCACGCACATCGCGGTTGCGACCGATCACGTTATCGAATCGTTTCGCAACGAACTGTGGCCGGGCTACAAGACGGGTGAAGGCATCGAACCGGACTTGTGGGCACAATTCCCGCTGCTCGAAGAAGTCCTCTCGGCAGCCGGCATTATCGTCTGGCCGATGGTGGAATTCGAGGCGGACGACGCGCTTGCTGCGGCAGCAGTTGCGGCCGCTCGAGATGCGCGTGTCGAACGCGTGATCATCTGCACTCCTGACAAGGATCTCGCCCAATGTGTGCGCGGCACGCGGATCGTCCAACTGAATCGCCGAACGCGCGTCACCTTAGACGAGCCCGGTGTGATCAAGAAGTTCGGCGTCCCGCCGGTATCGATCCCCGACTATCTGGCACTGGTGGGTGATGCGGCAGACGGCTATCCGGGACTTCCAGGTTGGGGCGCGAAGTCGTCGGCTGCCGTCTTAGCCAAGTTTGTCCATCTCGAATCCATCCCTTTGGATAGTCGCGAATGGCGCGTGAACGCCGCCAACGCGAGTGCCCTCGCAGGCACTCTCTCCCGCGAGCGGGAGCGTGCACTACTCTTTCGCACTCTTGCCACACTTCGGACCGACATCGCGCTCTTCGACGATGTGGATCAGTTGCGCTGGAACGATCCCACGCCTACCTTTGCCGCGCTCGCGGCTCGATTGGACGCGGCGCGCACCGAAACGAGGCATTCCAGGAGGTATCAATCATGACTTCCCCCTCCATCAGAAAACATGCGGGCACTGGGCCAGCGAGTGACCAACCTAAAGCCCCTGAGCCTTCGTTCGCCGAGCGTGCGCGTACCCTGATGTATTTGGGCCGCGTAGGTAGCCTCTCGACCCTTTCGCGGAAACAGCCGGGGTTCCCCTTCGGATCAGTCATGCCCTACGGGTTGGACGAGTACGGGCGTTCCATCTTCCTTATTAGCACCATGGCCATGCATACGCAGAACTTGCAGGCCGACCCTCGCGCTAGCTTGCTTGTGACCCAGAACGACCCCGGCGGTGATCCGCTCGGAGCATCCAGGGTCACGCTGGTAGGAAATGTTCTGCCGATACCGCAGTCGGAGGTGGCCGAGGCTCGCAAGCTCTACTTGACACGCTACGCCAACAGCAAGTATTGGGCGGATTTTGAAGACTTTTCCTTTTACCGCATGGACGTGGTGGACATTTATTATGTGGGCGGCTTCGGCGTGATGGGCTGGGTATCGGCGGCCGAATATGTCCACAGCCAACCCGACCCTCTTGCAGACTCAATGGCCGAAATCATTCAGCACATGAACGCCGACCACAAGGATGCGCTTGTCCTGCTTGCTCGGAAATTCGCACGCATTGAGTCGCAGGAAGCAATGATGACCGCGGTCGACCGCCTCGGCTTTCATATGCGCTTGAAAACCCAGACTGGCATGCGGGGCACCCGCATCGCATTCTTGCGAGAAGTTAGCAATTCGGCAGAAACCAGGAAAGTCTTGATCGAGATGGTGCAGCAGGCGCGCTCGCAAGCGTGATGTCCGTAGAAAAAATTGCTGATCTTGGTTTTAACGAGTTGGGCGTGGGGGCCTGACAGATGAACAGGCTGTGGCAAGAGCTCTAGCTCTCGGATTCGCAAGCCAAAATCATTGCAATTCCGAGCGGTAGAAGTGACGACGCTCGAACAGAGACGGAGGCAGTTCGAAAACCCGGGTTTCATTGGTTTCGAACGCGAATTCCTTGGCGCACTCTGACACGGGGCACCTCGTTTTGACTTTATGATTATTAATGTCGCCCGCCCGGGCGATTTCCCGTTCGACGACGACCCAGGTGCCACATCCGGGACATGTCACGCACGAGCACACAATCCGATCTGCCATAGCAAGATTATAAGGTGCTTCTGATGACGATCCCAGATTCACGACCGCCAGGCTTCGCGTGAATGTTAGATTTGGCAGGCGGAGTTTCAGAGGATGGTAATCTCAGCCTGTGACGTCGATAATGCGGCTTCGAGGGGTGGATGCCTGCAGGGACGAAAATCGGTTCAAAGACTATATCGGTATACTGACGCGACCAATTGGGACAGGTATATGCCTAACAGCTACGCTGGTGCCATGAAGGACAATAAAGACTTAATGGTTCGAAGCAACGCCAACTGCCGCAAGGATTCTACTTTCGCTTAGCAGAGGCCTGGCTCCCTCGTGCCAGATACTGCTGATCGAGCGCTTGGCGTATCAGCGTCTTGATCACGGCCTGGCGGCTGATGTTCAACTCTTTGGCGGCCCTGTCCAGTTCTTCTAGCATGCCCGACGCCAGGTCAACATTTACCCTCTGTATCGGACCCATCATGCGCCCCTTATTGGTGAAGAACCGTGATACATCCTTCCCTTCGTCCGCAAGGCGGGCGATGGCCTCTGCCGAAACTGGTTTCCGACGTCTACGAGTGCTCTCCATAAAGTTGCTGCTCCTGCTTGGTGGCGTTCCAGAGAGTCACGAGGTGGTAGTACTCTCCTTCTTCGTCCCCCCGCACTTCGAAAATGACCGTGTACAGTTGCTCACCCACCGATCCGATCGCCCGGTACTGCTCGGGTAAATCTGAGTGGTGGTCAAGGTAGTACGGGTGCGAGAAAAACTTCTTGCGCCTCTTCGAACCCGACGCCTCTTTTCGGATTCGCTCTTAACCGCACGCTCTTCCGGTCATCGAAGTGAAACCGCATGAGTATACATGAGTATAACAGTTATACCATATTGAACCGCCGGAATGACGCACAGCAGAAATTTGTTGCGCGAAATCACGAATCAGTTTTCAGGTTTCGGGGGGGCATTGGATTGAGTTATCGCGGTGAGGGATCCAAGTTTTCCATCAACCACACGTCGGATTCTTCTCCCTAGATCCTGACGACAATTTCCTTTCCGCCCGGGCTCAAGCTGGCACCGTCATCATCGGCAACATCGCCGGGCAGTGTTGCCTGCCTGGGCGTGGCGACGAAATTCGGCAAAAGTCTCGATTGGATTGTTAGAGGCGACAACAGCTAGCGAGCCGCCCCAAACAGCTGCAGATCTGCGAGCTGCTGATACACGAGGGCGTGGGAGGCCTACAAGGGCGTGGGAGGCCTACAAGAGGGTAGGGCCCAAGTTCATGCGGCGCCTGGTCGCCAAGCAGAAGGTCCTGGTTAAAGATTCATGACTCAGACAGGCAGGGCTGGGTCGCCCTGATTGCGCTCCATATCTCCGTGTCACGTCGCAGAGTGATTTGTTACCTTGACGGGGCGACAAGCGAGTATTGAAATGTTAATGGCTCGAAATATCTGTAAACAGGTTTACTCACTCCAGAAGCTGACTGGGGCTTTCATCTGGCAGAATTTGGTAGCTAAGGAGCGTTCTTATGAAGCTGGCGCTGGCAACGCAAATGAAGGATGGAATTCTCGTGGTGGATTGCAGCGGCCGGATACTGTTTGGCGAGGAGTCTTCGCTGTTGCGGGATACCGTCAAGAAGGTCCTATCGGATTACAAGCGCATTGTGCTGAATCTGGGCGAGGTTGATTACATCGATTCCGGCGGTCTAGGCATACTCGTGGAACTGCGCACAAGTGCCCAACACGCGGGCGGCACGATCAAATTGGCGAGCTTGACCAAGCGCGTGAGCGATTTGCTGCAAATCACCAAATTGCTCACGGTCTTCGACGTATACAACTCAGAGGCGGAAGCCGTCGAATCCTTTCGCAAGGCAGCTTAGCCCACCCACGAGTCGGGGCTCATGGACCGCATCGAAATCGCCGGGATCCTTCGGCGAGATTCGCAAGGGCATCGCTTCCCTGCCTGATGCGTCTTCTCGCCGTGTCTCGCTGGAATCTTGGCTAGACCGCTTTAGCTTATCCGGTTGTTTCAGCAGACCGCAATAGATTGAGGTTTGGCCTCGGGTGCCGGTTCAAAAGGTCCGATGCCCCGCGTATCTGCTGGTAGGA
>Ga0074044_10002481_pt1 | contig 16123 bp, 15 predicted proteins | sample BogForMeECP23OM1_FD_94443 | JGI IMG/M metagenome (GOLD analysis project Ga0074044, IMG submission 94443) | Bog forest soil microbial communities from Calvert Island, British Columbia, Canada - Bog Forest MetaG ECP23OM1 | ecosystem: Environmental > Terrestrial > Soil > Wetlands ...
CACTTGCTGAATTTCTATCCGATCGAGCTTTCGGCGGAAACGGAAGTCGAACTGCATTTCCTGGATCGGCTGCGCGATGAGATCAAGTTTCCGTCGGTTGAAGCTCTGAAAGAGCAGATCGGGCGGGATGTGCGGAAGGCGCAGAAGTATTTGCGGCGGCTGGGGCGGAAGACTGCTCGGGGTTAGGCCCTCGGAACCCCTTCTTTCTGTCACCCTGAGCGAAGGATGCCGCGCCCGATGGGCGCGACATGCGGGGATAACTGTACGGCGATGCGGGCGCGGTCTATACTGTGCGGCATATGGCGGGAGCAGCGTTACTTCTCGGTATCCTCCTCCTCGTGGTTATCCTTCGAGGAATGCCTGGAAAGCCGTTGTTCAGCACTGGGCTGAAAGTCATCGTATCCCTGTTGTTTCTGCTTTTCGTGGTGTATTTCTCTCTTATTGCCAGACGTGCACCGATGGCGGCCCCGTATCTTTTGGGGCAGGCGCTCGGTTGTCTCCTCATTGTGGGGATTTTTGTTGCAGTTGGTGTTGCAGTGCGAAAGACAAGAGAGAAACGCAAGAATCCGAGTTAGAGCGGTTGGCGGGGTGCCCCGCCCTTTTGCCGCGACCACTTCTTTGACAGCTATAGTCTCGATTGTTAGCCTTGTTTTATGCCGAATCGACCAACGTGCTCACGGTGCGGAAAGCGTGCTACGCACCAAACTCCGCGCCCAGGTAGCGGACCTCTCTGGGAGTATCGATGTCCTGTCCACAAGGGGCGAGGATTCGTTCCGATTCCTGGCTCCGGCTGGATCCCGAGTAAATTGCAACGCACTCGATCACTGCGGCGAGACTCAAAACGTTAGGCGGGGGCTAGCCCACCGCGCGGGGTGGCCCGTCCTATCGCGAAGCGAAGGGCGGGTTCTGAGTTGAGTCGCGCAGCTGCACCGTGGGATAAACGCCCAGCGCTGCCCGCTTCTTCGCCGTCCAGTGCGATTCGATTTCGACCTTTCCTTCGTCTCCAGTCAGATAGTGGCGGAAGCTGCTCCAAATCCAGTCCTCCGGGCGCTCTACCAACCCCCGTTGCACTGGATTGCGATGAATATAGCGCAGTTTTTCCACGCGCTTTGGCTCGCTCCAAACATTGAAATCGTAGTATCGCGCCTGCCAGAAAGGTCCCCGCCCTTCGCTTCGCGATAGGACGGGCCACCCGCCGCGATTTCGGGAAACCATCTGCTTCAGCACTTGCAGCGCGAGGGCGAGGTTTTTCCGCTCTGGTTCGCTGACGAGCAGATGCACGTGTTCCGGCATAACCACGTATCCGGTAACCCAAAAGCCGTACCATCGCCGCACGGTTTCAAGCGTCTCCACGAATTGATCACAAGACCGTGGGTCGGCAAGCCACGGTTTGCGATGATAGCAAGTAAAGGTTACGAAATGGAGTTGTCGAGTTTGCTGATAGCGTCTCAATCCCCACGGCATGGAAGCAGCATAGATTCCGGGCAGCGAAGACGCTGTGACGACTGAACAGCTCAACTGTTACATTTCCCGAAGTCCCCGCCCTTCGCTTCGCGATAGGACGGGCCACCCCACGATTCCCTTCTCCACTGATACAATCGCTTTCCGCATGGCGATTGGGCCGATTCAACTCCTGAAGCAAGCGAATCCCGGACAGCGCCGCACTTTGCTGGCGGCCGCTCTGGGCTGGATGCTGGACGCTTTTGACGCCATGCTTTACGCGCTGGTGCTGACGTACGTCATGCGCGATCTGGGCATGTCGAAGGCTACTTCCGGGCTTCTTTACACGCTCACGCTTCTGGCTTCGGGCATTGGCGGCGTGTTTTTCGGATTTCTTGCCGACCGCATTGGACGCAAGCGCGCCTTGATGCTCAGCATCCTGACTTACTCGATTTGCTCGTTCGCTTCTGGCCTTTCGACCACCGTGCTTATGCTGGCGGTGTTTCGGTTCATCCTTGGGCTGGGGATGGGTGGCGAATGGAACACGGGCGCGACCCTGGTGGCGGAAACCTGGCCTGATGAATTGCGGGCTAAGGCGATTGCAATCGTGCAGAGTTCGTGGGCAATCGGTTATGCGCTGGCGGCGCTGGTCGCGGGCGTCGTTCTGCGTTATGCCAATTGGCGGATGGTGTTCTTTGTCGGAATCCTGCCGGCTATCGTTACGCTTTGGATACGGAACCGGGTGCCCGAATCACCGATGTGGCTGGATCACCGGCGGATGACGGCCCAAGATCAAAAGCTTGAACCACAGGGGGCACAGGGAACACAGGGGAATGAATCTTTTTCTGTCATCTTTCGCGCGCCTTATGGGAAGAGCACTCTGGTTCTTCTTTTGCTCAACTTTTTCGGATTGTTTGCCTGGTGGGGGCTCTTTACCTGGATTCCTCCTTATCTTTCGCTTCCCGTCGCACAGGGCGGACGCGGGTTCGGCGTCATGGGTACCACTACTTTGCTGATTGTGCTCAACCTGTTTGGCATGTTTCCTGGATATATCAGCTTTGGCTGGGTCGCGGACCATCTGGGGCGCCGCAGATCTTTTATGCTCTACCTTTTTGCTGCCGCTCTTATGGTGCCGCTTTACGCCATGGCTCGTTCGCCGGCAGCGTTGCTTGTGCTGGGGACGATTGTTGCCTTTTTCGGGACGGGATTTTTTTCGGGCTCGGGCATCATCGGCAGCGAGATCTTCCCTACTCGCGTGCGAGCGCGTGCCTTGGGCTTTACTTACAATGGCGCGCGCGCCCTGAGTTGCGTCGCTCCCTGGATTATTGGATGGGTCGGACAAACCAAGGGGCTGAGTTGGGCTTTCTTTCTTTGCGCAGCGGGTTTCCTTCTGGCGAGTTTAATGGCTACGCAGTTGCCGGAAACGAAGGGGCGGAGGTTGGAGTAAGCACCGTAGGGCTTGCGCACGAGCATCAGTCTGTGTCGTAGCCTCGGTGCCGTCCCTTGCGGGACTCGAATGGGTTCACTTCCGCCTACCCGGCACTGACGTGCCGGGCTATCCTGTTCCGCCGCTTCGCGGCTTCCTTCTGCATCGTCTCCTACTCGATCGGCTCGACCAACAATTCTTCGCCTCGGGCGGCGCGTTCTGGCAACTGGATCAGCACAATCGCTACTAACACCAGAACGATGCCAACGGTCTGCATGGGCCGCAGTAATTCTCCCAGCACCAGCGCTGCTATTGCGATACTGAATACCGGCTCCAGACAACTGGCTACGATGGCGCGGGTGGGCTCCAGGTGCTGCAGGCCGGCGAAGTAGCAGGAAAATGGACCGAGGACGGAAACCAAGGAAAACACCAGCATGAATTCCCACTGCTGGCGGCCGTAGTGAGCGGCAACAATTTTCCATGGAGGATTTACGAAGATCCAGAAGGTTGAAGTCGCCACCAACACCCAGAGCAGGACTTTCCAGCGGTCGTAGCGGGCTAGGACTTGGTGTCCGCCGACGTTGTAAAAGGCAAAGGAGAATGCGGCCAGGAGGGCGGCGGTGATTCCGACTGCATCCATGCGGAAGCGGCCTGCGCCGACAAAGCCGACCGCGAGCGCGCAACCGGCGACGGCCAGACCTACCGCCGCGCTTCTCCGCCAGGACGGGCGCTGGGCTCCGCGCGCCACGGTGTAGAGCAGCACCCATATTGGCGCCGTGTACTGCAGGATGATGGCCGTGGCTACGTTTGTCCGTTGAATCGCTAGGTAGTAAAAATAGTTCGACACCGCGACCCCTAGAATTCCGAGCAGGAAGAACTGCAGTAAATCGCGGCCGGGAACGCGCAGGGCGGACGCTCCTCTGCGCGCGAGCAGCACTGGCAGCAGCACAGCAAGCGAGAAAGTTGTGCGGCTTTGCGACAGGATCAGCGGGTCGATATTTCCTAGTGGAACCCCGCCGGGCAGCAGATGTCCGGTGAAGGCCGCGCGACCTAGCGTCGCCGAGATACCCCAGAGCAGGGCCGCACTTCCGATATAGAAGTAGCCTCGCAGCGGATGAGGGCTGGCCTTCACGCGACGTGCTCGATGGTGTAGGTAATCTTTGCCGTTTTCTCCAGCATGGCGGAAACCGAGCAGTACTTCTCTTTCGAAAGGCGCACCGCGTCTTCCATGGCTTTCTTCGACACCTCGCCGCGGATAACGTAGGTCAAGTGGATGGACGTATAGACGGCGGGATAGCCGTCCGCCCTTTCGGCTTTGGCACGGACTTCGAGTCCGGTGAACTGCTCGCGCTTCTTGCGAAGAATGCCGACTACGTCCGATGCCGTGCAGCCGCACAGGGCCAGCAGCACTAACTCCATCGGTGTGTTGGCGGTTTTCTCGGATGCGGTATCCATCACGATGGAGTGGCGCGACGTTGCCTCGCCTACGTATCGGTCTTTGTCGGTCCAGTTGACTGATGCTTCAATCATGGTGGCCTTTCGTCTTTGAGCCTTTCGGTCGTCCCTCCGGAGTTTGTGTCGTAGCGGCTCTTTCGCCCCTTCGGGGCTTGCTTAATTCCCACTTGCCACCCACGGCTTGCGCCGTGGGCCGCGTTCTTGCGCCGCTTCGCGGCTCTATACAGTATCGCTGGTCCAATTTTCGGATGACCAGCTAGCTATGGCACAGACTCCTCCGGGACTTGAACCTCATTCCTACATCTACCCAGCGCTAAAGCGCTGGGCTAAGTTCGGTCGCCCCTCCGGGGCTGGTATTCATACAACCGCGGCTAGCGCCGGTTATCGGTCATGGGTTCGGGATGAATAAGAACCCGGAACAATTGCGGCGCGTCGTGCTTGAAGCGGATCTCTAGCGAGGTTTGAACGTCGTGCACTCGCGAAAGCGGCATGTCATCGGGCAACGTGCAGTGGCAGGAAACGTACAGCCGCGCGCGTACCTTCTTGAACTGGAATTCGTGCACGTCCATGACCTCGGGAAACTCCTTCACAATATCCTTGAGGCGTTGTTCCAATTCCGGTTCGCGAACAATTTCCTCGCCCGTTTCAATCGTCGCCGGCTCACTCTCGATGTGCGTGAGGATGGTTGCAATTTCCGGGACCTCCGCGCGCATCTCCGTTTCCAGCCTTGTAACTTCATCGTGCGCCTGCTTCATGCTGAGTTGCTCATCGAGTTCCAGGTGCTGCTCGACATGCAACTGGCCGTTCAGGTTCTGCACGCTGATGTCGTGGACATTGAAGTTGTGGCGGGTCGCTACGGCGCGGATGCGGTCAAAAATATTCTCCGTCCGGCGCGCCCTTGGAACCGAATGCACCATCACGTCGGCATCGGGTAAAACCTCACGCACGCGCGACCTGACCGCATCGGACACCTGCTCGGAGCGCTGGAAGGTGAAATTACGCTCCAGTCCTACGGAAACGTCAGCAAAGTAGCGGTTGCCTGCCCTGCGGAAGCGGACTCGTTCCACTTCCAGCACACCGTTGACGGTTGCGATCCGGGCGAGAATCTGGCTGCGGACGCCGGCGGGCGCCGCATCGAGCAACGCATCCACCGTTTTCCTGGTCAAGCGCCAACCCACGGAAATCACCACGCCCGCCACGAAGAGTGCGGCGACTGGATCGGCCTGTTGCAGCCACCCCACCTGACGGCTGCGCCCCAGCCAAACCAGCGCCAGGCCCACGATCACTACGCCGCTCGACCAGATGTCAGTCGAAAAGTGAAGCGCGTCAGCTTCCAGCGCCTGACTGTCGTACTTCTTGGCAATGCGTCCGAGTGCGCGGGAGCGCCAGGCGTCGACTGCCATCGACAGCAACATGACCAGGAACGCAGCCACGCTTGGCTCAATTTCCACGCGGTGAAAGAACAGACGCGTTATCGATTCATAAACGATCCAGACGCAGGTGATCAGTAGCAGACCGGTTTCGATGAAGGCGGAGAAATTTTCGATCTTGCCGTGTCCGTACTGGTGATCGGCATCCGCCGGCTTGTCGGAGACGCGCACCGAGAAAAACGTCACCAAAGCGGCGATCAGGTCCAATCCGGAGTGCGCCGCCTCCGACAAAATTCCCAGCGAGCCGGTGGCGATGCCCACAATAATTTTCAGGCTGGTAATCACCAGCGCCGCCAGCACCGAGTTCCCGGCAACGGCTCGTTTTTCCCGGCGCATGGAACCGGAACTGAATGTAGCCTGGATTTCGGACATCAACGTCATTATCGCTTTGGATTCGCTCGCCGCCAACCCCTTGACCCTGTTGCCCGGTCTGTGGCGGGACATGCTACGATGACATTCGCCGCAATTTCTGCACTGGAGGATATTGATTCATGCGTTCCCAGTACCTTGTGTGTCTCCTGCTCGCAGGCCTGGCCTATGGGCAAGCTGCGCAACCAGCTACACCACCCGCCGCCGGAGCCAAGGCTGCACCCGCGGCTTCCGCCGCACCCGAGAAGGCGCCCGAAGTGAAGGTCGGACCCGATGATACGGTAATCACGCTGAAAGGTTTTTGCGCCGATGCCACGCAGCAGGGCGACGCTTGCAAAACCGTAATCACTCGCGCGCAGTTTGAGAAACTCGCCGATGCGCTGCAACCGGGAATGTCGCCTGCCATTCGCCGACAACTCGCAACCGCCTATACGCGCATGCTGAAAATGTCGACCGCGGCGGAAAAGCGCGGCCTCGACAAGGACTCCAAGTACGACGAAATGATGCAGTATGCACGCATGCAGATTCTTTCCCAGCAACTGAACCGCGCGTTGCAGGAAGATTCTGGCAAGGTTTCCGACGCCGATATTGAGGACTACTACAAGAAGAATGAAGCCTCCTACGAGCAAGCCACGCTGGCGCGAATTGTGGTTCCGCGCGCAAAGCAGATCGCGCCTTCAGCCGCAGCTCCGAAAACCGATGAGAAGGCTGGCGAGAAAACACCTGTAAAGGCCGCGGCGGCGCAGCCACCGACCGAGGAACAGAGAAAAGCTGCTGCAGAAGCAATGACGAAGCTCGCAGCCGATTTCCACGCCCGCGCGGTTAAGGGTGAGGACTTCGACAAGCTGCAAAAGGAGGCGTACGCCGCCGCGGGACTCCCAGGAAATCCCCCCAACACGAAGATGGAGAGAGTGCGTGCCATCACGCTGCCTGCGAACCATCATGCGGCGATGGATTTGAAACCCGGCGAAGTGTCGGAAGTGATCTCCGATCCCAATAGCGACCACTACATCTACAAACTGGTGAGCAAGGAGACCTTACCTCTTGATACCGTGAAGACGGAGATTCGCGGCGCAATTTCCAGCCAGCGCTATCGCGACAGCATGCAGGGATTTCAGGGCAATGTTGACCTGAACGATGCTTACTTCGGCCCGACGCGAAATCCTGGCATGCCAATGCCTCCCAGGGGAGCAAAACCCCCGCAACAGGCCGAAGACCCCGACTAAATGGACACGGCAAAACCAACCATCATCGTCACCGGAGTGTCGGGTAATCTTGGCCAGCGACTGGCGCAGCAACTCTCGGATTACACGGTTGTGGGCATCGACGTCACGCCCCCAACCCATTCTCAAGTCGACCGCTTTGTGCCGCTGGACCTGGGAAAAGAAGAATCCACGCGCGAGTTGCTGCTGCTGCTGCGCGAGTTGCAGCCCGTGTCGGTGGTGCACCTGGCGTTTGTGATCGATCCTCAGCGGACGGGAGTACTGGACGTTGACCGGATGTGGCGGATCAACGTGGCCGGCACGGCCCGGGTGATGGAAGCGATTACCGAAGCGAACCGGAATACCGGAACCACCATCCGGCAGTTTATTTTTCCCAGCAGCGTGTCGGCGTATGGCTCCGACCTGCCGGCGCCGGTCACGGAAGACTCGCCGCTCGGCGCGCACACGCTGCCGTACGCGATCCACAAAAAGGAAAGCGATCTGGTGGTTCAGCAGCGCGCACCGGCTCTGCGCGGGTGCGGAGTCTTCATTCTGCGTCCCCACATTTTTGCGGGAGCCACCGTGGAAAATTACCTGATGGGAGCGTTCCGCGGGACACCTAATGGAAAGGGGAAGCGTGCTGCCCGCATGCGCCAGGCGGCGAGGCGATTGCCTTGCATGTTGCCCTTCGGCCAGAAGTATGTGGACAACAAAATTCAGTTCGTCCACGTTGACGACATGGCCCGGCTGATCGCCTGGATTTTGAGGCGGGAACCCGAAGCGCAGCGGCTGACCATCCTCAACGTTGCCGGACGCGGCGATGCTTTGACCTTCGGACAGTGCATCGAACTGGCACACGCGAAATTGCTGCGGGTTCCCGGGCAGTGGGCCATGCGCCGCGTTCTACAGTTTTTGTGGAACTGGAAAATCTCGGCGATTCCGCCGGATGCGGTCCCTTACATGACCGGCCAGTACATCATGAACACTGACCGGCTGAAGAAATTTCTGGGCAGCGACTACGAGCGGGTGATTGAGAAAACCAATTTCGAAGCGTTCGCGGATTCGTTCGAGAAAAACTAATCACCGCCGAGACGCAGAGTACGCCGAGAAGATCCAAATCTTGAACCACAGGGGGCACGGAGGACACAGGGGAAGTGTTTGCTTCTAGTTCAAACTTCCTCGGCGTGCTCGGCGCCTTGACGGTTAAACACTCTTCACTCCCCGGTACAGCCCCGCAATGCCAAAGGTGTATGGAGTCCAGGAAGACTCTTGGAATCCCGCCTGGCGCATGCGTCCTAGCATTTCCTGCGGGGCTGGAAAGCGCTCGACCGATGCTGGTAGATAGGCGTACGGACCTCGCACTCCCGAGAGAGCCGTGCCGATCTTGGGGAGAACTTTCTTGAAGTAGACGCGGTAGAAGCGTCCGAGCAAGCCGCCTGGCTCTCCGAAATCGAGGATGCCGCATTCTCCTGCGGGAGCGAGAACGCGCGCAATTTCGCGCAAGCCTGCGTCGTAGTCGGCGAGGTTGCGAAAGCCGAATGCCGAGGTTACCAGGTTGAAATGCCCATCGGGAAAGGGCAGGCGAAGCGCGTCGGCCTCGATCCATTGCAGGGGCCGCACGGTCGCGCCTCTTCTCTTCTCCGCCGCCTTCTCGGCCGCGCGTTGCAGCATGGCGTGAGAAAAATCGGCGCCTAGAATCTGCGCAGACCCTGAGGCGGCGCGGCGGCGCAGGGCGAAAGTCATGTCTCCGGTGCCGCAACAAATATCCAGCGCACGAGCGTCGGGACGCTTCAGAATTGCGTCGAATGTGCGCGCAGTGCGCCACCACCACCAGCGGTCAATGTTGAAGGAGAGAACGTGATTCAGCAGGTCGTAGCGCGGCGCAATCGAGGTGAACATTTCCCGGACTGCGTGGGCCGCCGACTCTTGGTCTCGCGCACCGGCGGGAGCCGCGCCTACGATTCGCGGATTCAGTTCTTGATTCATACGATCTTATTGGTCCTGAACGGCACGGCGGAAGAAGTCGCGTTGCCGGGTTGCGGCTGCCCTCAGCGGCTAAAGCCGATTCTGAAAGGAGCTAACTTATCGCAGCGGTAAACCGCTGCGCCACCCAAAATCAAATGCAAAAACCGCTGCGCCACCCAAAATCAAAAACAAAAAAGCGGTAATCCGCTGCGCCACCCAAAATCATGTTCAACACCGGTATTCTCCGCAGCCTGTGAAGCCGTGCCCTTTCCAAAACCACTAATTCCGCGCCAGTTCGCGGATCCCGTCGATGGCTGAGCGGACGATCGCTTCCGGCACGTCGGTTGTGATCTCAACCTTGCCGATCTCGCGCGGCAGAATAAAATGCACTACTCCCTGCCGCGTCTTCTTATCGGAACGCAACCGCTTCAGGATGCTCGCGGTCCGTAACTCCATGCGGGGCAGCCTGCCGAAGCCGAGAACCGCGTTTGAAATGCGTCCCGCTGTCACACTATCCAGTTTGCCGGTGGAGAGCGCGATGTGGGTCGCCGCGATCATGCCCCACGCCACTGCCTCGCCGTGGAGCAACTGGGTATAGCGGGTCTCGGCTTCGAGCGCGTGTCCGATGGTGTGGCCGAGGTTAAGCACCTGACGCAGGCCGCCTTCGCGTTCGTCGGCACTCACGACCGATGCTTTCAAGCGCACGGAATCGGCGATGACCTTCTCAACCACAGCCGGATTACGATCGAGAATCTCGCGGCGCCGATCTTCAAAAAGCTTGAATAATCCCGGGTCTCCGATGATGCCGCACTTCAGCGACTCGTAGAGGCCGGCGCAGTATTCCCGCGAAGGCAGCGTCTCCAGAACGGCGGGGTCGACGAGCACGGCGCGCGGCTGGTGGAAGGTGCCGAGCAGATTCTTGCCGGACACGAGATTGACACCTGTTTTCCCACCGATGGCCGCATCCACCTGCGCCAACACCGTCGTTGGCACCTGGATGACATCCACACCTCGCATATAGATCGAGGCCAGGAAGCCAGTCACGTCGCCGACCACGCCGCCGCCGAGGGCAATCAACGTTGCGCCGCGATCCGCACCGTGCTTAACGCGCTTCTCCGCCAGCTTCTCCAGTGTGGCCAGACGTTTTGAGCGCTCGCCATCGGGCATCTCGATGACGCCGGTTTTGATTCCCGAGGCCGCCAGCGATTTCAGCAGGACTTTTGCCCAGCGCCGCCGCACCGGCGGGACGGTAACAATAAACGCGCGGCGGTTTTCAAGAATCTTGCCGAGGCATTCTCCGGCGCGAGTAAGCAGACCGCTTCCGATGAGCACCTCATAGGAACGTGACGGCGTGGCGACGGGGACGCTGATCATGAACATTCATCATAGCGTATGGGCACGCTGCGTCCCTTCGTTGATAGTGAGAGAGCGCCAGTGTAGCGCGGACATTCTTGTTTGCGGACGTTCTGTGTAGTGCATGCTTTCGCGGACAAGAGTGTCCGCGCTACACGGCTGGTTTCTTCTGGGGATGCAGCAGCGAGGCCAGAATCGATGCCCCCAAGACAAAAAGCACGATCACCAGCACCCATCCGGTCGGAATGCTTACGTAGTGCGACCCCAGCATTTTGATCCCGACAACGATCAGCACCACTGAGAGTCCGTAGTGAAGGTAGTGAAACACGTCCATCATGCCCGCCAGCGCAAAGTACATCGAGCGCAGGCCGAGAATCGCGAACACATTTGACGCATAGACTATGAAGGCATCCAGCGTGATGGCGAGCACCGCCGGAATGGAATCTACCGCAAAAAGAATGTCGGTGGTTTCGACGACCAAGAGCACGACCAGCAGCGGAGTCGCGTAAAGCCGGTCACTGCGCGTAAAGAATTGCCCGCCGACATACTCTTTTGTTACCGGAAAAACGCGGCGGAACAGGCGAAGAACGGGATTCTTCTCGGGATGGATTTCCGCCTTGCCCTGGCGCAACAGCTTGATTCCAGAATAGACGAGCAAAGCGCCGAATGCGTAGGTGATCCAACTGAAGCGCGAGATCAGGCTCACGCCCGCCAGGATGAACACACCCCGCATCAGCAGCGCCCCGAGGATTCCCCAGGACAGCACCTTGTGCTGGTGCTCGTCGGGCACGTTGAAATAACGGAAGATGACGAGAAACACGAATAGGTTGTCGACGCTGAGCGACAGTTCGATGACGTAGCCGGTCACGAACTGCAGCGCCGGAGTCCGTCCATGCCATAACAAGACCAGCACCGCAAACGCAGCCGCCAGTGCGATCCAGAGCCCCGACCAGGCAAGCGCTTCGCGAACGGTGACGCGGTGGGAGCGGCGATTCAGCACTCCCAGGTCGAGCACCAGCATCGCCACCACAAACAGGGTGAAGAGAATCCAGAAGAGGAGCACAGGGAATGGTACGACAGGTGGCAGGTCTTAGGTCTTAGGTCTTAGGAGAACCTGCCCTGTCTCTTAAGTTGCGAGTTCGCTCCCTAGCAGCTTGCGGAAAAACGCAATCTGACGAGGAAGAACGACCACCGGGGCTAAAGCCCAGGCTGATTTCAGAGGCTTACGCGACCCTGAAGGGCCGCTCTTCCACGGCGATACGGACATTTGTGACTCTTTCCGCAAACGCCTAGGGGGGCTGCGAAAAAAGTCGATTCTGTAGCCTCAGTCCCTAAAGGGACGGTTGAAGAGACGCGGGTTACGGCATCGCTAAAGCGATGCCCTGATACGAACCCGAGTTTTTCCGCAGCCTGCCAGGGATTTTCCTGAGACCTGAGACCTGAGACCTGCTCTACTGCTCTCTGCCACGCTTTTCGTTGGCCCATTCGTCCCACATATCCAGAAGGGGCGCTCTTCCACGGTGATGTATGCATTTTGTGGTTTTTACCGCACGCTGCGAAGCCGTGCCCTTTCAAAACGAGGGCTTCGGCATCGCTAAAGCGATGCCCTGATACGAATCTCCTAGGCCGGCGTCAGTCCATATTTCACTTGCAGACGCCGCTCCATGGTGCGAAAGATCAGGCCGTCCACCATGTAGCCGAGGATGACGATCAGGATCATCACCGCCATGACCTGGTTCATGTCGCTCAGGTCGCGTCCCATCATCAGCAACTGGCCCAGTCCGAGACTGAGAAAAATCATTTCGGCTTGAATCAGCGAGCGCCAGGCGAAGGCCCATCCTTGCTTCATCCCATTTACGATAAACGGCAGGCTTGCGGGCAACAGCACGGACCAAAAAAGGCGGAAGCCGCTTGCTCCGAGGTTGCGCCCAGCCATGCCGTAGATCTTGGGCATTTGTTTGCGGCCGTCCTCCATCGCGATGGTCACTGAGAGCAGCGAGCCCATGAGCACGACGAAGAGAATTGCTTTTTCCGACAATCCGAACCAGAGGACCGCCAGCGGAATCCAGCAGATGCTGGGCAGCGATTGCAAACTTACCAGCAAACCGCCCAACGTTTCTTCCAGAAACTTGTTGCTGGACACGGCTAAACCGAGAGCCATCCCGAGCACTACCGACAGGCTGTAGCCGATGATCATGCGCTTCATGGTGACGGCGATGCCGATCCAGAAGCTGTGGTCGGCAAAGCCATCCCACAAAGCGTGACCAACTCCCCAGGGTGGAGGAAAAAGGTACGGCGGCCAGATACGCAGTTTCGCAAGCAGGGCCCAGATGCCGAGAAGCACCGAATAGAAGATGAACTGCTTAGCGAGCTTTTTCATCGGCGTACTCCTCCTCCAGGGATTTGTTGATTTCCTCGCGCAAATAGCCCAGAATCTCTCCCGCGGTGCGCGCGACATCGGGCTGCTCCATTTGGCGTGGGCGCGGCAGGTTCACGGAAAATTCCTGCTTCACGCGACCCGGGCGAAAGGTCATCAACGCCACCCGGTCTCCCAGCCTCACTGCTTCGCGCACATTGTGGGTCACGAAAATGATGGTGCGGCCGGTTTCGGACCACAGGCGTTCCAACTCGTCGTGGAGCAGGTCGCGAGTCTGGGCGTCGAGCGCGGCGAAGGGCTCGTCCATCAGCAGAACGTCGGGTTCGGTGGCGAGGGCTCGCGCCAGCGCGACTCGTTGCCTCATGCCGCCTGAGAGTTGATGAATATAGCTATCCCTGAAATTCAAGAGATGGACAAGCCGCAAGTAGTACTGCACCCGCTCCTCGCGCTCGGCTTTCGGGATGTTCTTCATCTTCATGCCGAACTCGACATTCCCGCCAACCGTCAACCACGGAAAAAGGCCGAGTTCCTGAAAGATCAGGATGCGATCGGTGCCCGGCCCACTGACCGGCTTGCCATCCACCAGAACCTTGCCCGAGGTCTGGGGACAGAGTCCCGCGATCAAATGCAACAGGGTGGACTTGCCACAGCCCGAGGGACCGACTATGCAAAGGAATTCTCCCGGCCGCACTTCAAGATTAATTTTGTCGAGCGCCAGCAGAGTTTCTCCCGATGTCGTTCTATAGCTGAGGGAGATGGCATCGAGCGCAACTTTCGGGACGACCACTTCGGGCACCGGGCTCGGAAACATGGTTACCGAAGACGACGGTTTCCCGTGAAATACATGCGGACGCGCTGCCGTGCGGGGGGCAGCTGGGACTGCCGGGGAATACGCGTTTTGAGGACTCGTGCTCATTGGATTGCCTTCTTCCCTTTTTCGGCTAAGACCTGGTTGAGGAGCGAGAGATCGTACAGACTCGACAGATCCGGCATCTGGCGTCCAAGAAAACCAGCGTCAAATGCGGACTTGGCGGCATTCAGCAGCGACCCGCGCAGCGGGTCATAGGTGGCCGTCATGCGACCAAAGGCCTCCTCCAGCACATCGTCCGGGAGCGCTTTGCCGGTTTCTTTTGCGATCTGCTGGTTGAGAAGTTTCCTGGCCTCGGGTAAATGCCCGTTAATCCAGTCGGTTAATTCCACGTGGGCGCGGATCCAGTTCTTCACCAGATCGGGGTGCTGCTTCAGAAACTGCGCACGGACAATCAGGTGAGCAGTAATAAACTGACCGTTCGGCCAGAGCTTGCGCTCGTCCAGGAACAAGCGGCCATTGCCTTCCTTGATCAAGCGCGTTGCCCAGGGTTCGGGCGCCCACGCGCCATCCAACTCTTTCTTGAGGAACAGCGTCAACTGATCAGGATTCGCCAGCGGGATTACCTGCACATCCCCGCCCTTATCCGTGGTTTTCATGCCATTCGCTTTCAGCCATGCACGCAGCGCGACGTCCTGCGTGTTGCCCATCTGCGGAGAAGCGACCTTCTTGCCGTGGAAATCTTCCGGTCTCTGAATGCCGGAATCGCTGCGCACCACCAGCGCTGCTCCTCCACTGGTCGCACCCGCCACAATGCGCAGTGCTTCTCCGTTGGAGCGAACGTAGCCGGAGATGGCCGGGTTGGGACCGATATAGGTCATATCAATCGCCCCGGCAAACAAGGCTTCAATCGCCGACGGCCCGGCGTTGAAGCTCTTCCACTCGATCTTGACCTGGGGCCCCATCGCTTTCTCAAACCACGCGTTGTTCTTGCCCACCATCGCCTGCGGGTGCGTGATATTGGGAAACGCGCCCACGCGCACTACGGTCTCGGCTCCGGCCAATGCACCCAGCACGAAAATCAAGCCGGAACAAGCGAGGAAGCTTCGCCCGGTCATTAGGCTTCGCCTCGCATCAACATCGGCAGCACTGTGAGCTCGGCTTTCTTCTTCCTCCGGGTGGTCTTCCTCGAACTGGTCTTCCTACCGGCCTTCGAGCCGGCGCCAGCAGGCGCGCGGGCGATCAGATCGGCCAGAGTCGTATTCTCCAGAATCCTGGCAGCCGCATCGCGCACCTCCAGAAACACTTTGTAGAGGGCACTGTGATCCGGATCGCGATCGATCAAAACTCGCAACTGCTCGGCATCGCCAAACGGCGCCAGCGGCCCGTCAATCAAACGGATGATTTCGCTTAAGGGGATCTCCGCCGGCGCCCGGCGCAAACGATATCCACCTTTGGCGCCGCGTACGCTCTCCACCATGCGCGCGTTCTTCATTTCGAGAAGAATCAGCTCCAGAAATTTTTCCGGCAGATTCTCTTCGTAGGCAATATCGCGAATCCGGATCGCACCCTGGTTATGACGCCGGGTCAGCGCCATCATGGCCTGCAACGCGTAGAGCCCTTTCTGAGAAATCTTCATCCTAGCTCGCTCCCTAGTATCTCTATTGTACTAATAGGCATTATAGAAAATGCAAGCGCACTGCCAAAGCGCTAAATTTCGCGCCCTGGGCTGACCTTGTGATTTCAGCAGGTTACGGCGGGGGAGTGCGTCGAGGAGGAAGGTCTTGTGCAGGGATTTGCAGTTTCGGAAGCAGGGACTTCCCTTGCCCGACGTGCCTTCCCAGGATCGCAAACTCTACCCTGCCCTGAAGCGCGGGGCTAAGCTAGCCTGCCCCTCCGGGGCTTGTGCACTGGAGCGCTCTGTTGCCTCGGTTGCATGAATCCTCGGTTGCATAAGGGATGGGAGTTCTTGCGCGGACGCTTCAGCGTAAGCGCAGAATCTGGACCGTGATGTTGTCTGGGCCACCGCGTTCCCGAGCCAGGTCAATGAGCTGGCGGCCGGCTTGTTCCGCGCTTTGGTTGGCGACGGTTTCCAGAATCTCCGAGTCGTGTACCTGCCCCCACAATCCGTCGCTGCAGATTACAAGAATGTCCTTGGCGCGCAGAGGTTCGGGCCGTCCGGGCGAGTCCATGATGAGATCGGGGTTTGTTCCTAAAGCGGCAGTCAGAATGTTGCGTTGCGGATGGTTCTCGGCTTCTTCGGGGCTGATGATCCCTGACTCCACCAGCCGTCCCACA
>Ga0074044_10002482_pt1 | contig 16118 bp, 18 predicted proteins | sample BogForMeECP23OM1_FD_94443 | JGI IMG/M metagenome (GOLD analysis project Ga0074044, IMG submission 94443) | Bog forest soil microbial communities from Calvert Island, British Columbia, Canada - Bog Forest MetaG ECP23OM1 | ecosystem: Environmental > Terrestrial > Soil > Wetlands ...
CAACTTCCTGCTCAATGCGCTCGAGACCGTGCCGCAGCAAAAGGTGCTCGACAGCTTGCGCCTGTTCGCCAAGGAAGTGATGCCTCATTTTCAGGGTGCGAGCGATTCCGCCTCCGCCGCCGCAGGAGGTCGTTGATGCCACCGCGTTATGGAAAGCTCGATCTGGCTGCGTGGGCCAAGTCGGCGCCTGCGATCAACGGCTACAAAACCGAGCCGTGGCTGCTCAAGGGCGCGCAAATCGTCACGATCAACATGGAGATCGATGACGATCCCGCGGACAACCTGCTGCCGGCCACGATGCATCCGTCGATTCCGGAGTACGCGATTTTCTGCGTCACTACTTATCCCGACAGCCCGGTCGGCGCGTTCTCGATTGCCGAGGTTCGCGTCTCGGGCCGCACCGGCGTTCGTCCGCGCGGCTTCGTGTTGCGCAGTTTCTGCAACAATGAAGATGCGCGCCGCGAGTTGGCTGCGCGATGGGGTTATCCAATGGTCGCGGGCGAGGTGAAGCTCGAGATCCGCCACGATCGGGTGATTGCCCGCGCCAGCGCGGGCGGCAGGCCGGTGCTCGAATGCGAGCTCCTCGATCGCGACATGATCTCCGGCACCGATATCCAGTACATCGCGAGCATGCATCTCGCCCGCAACCACGACGACGGCAAACTCGTTCTCGTGCAAGTCGATCCCGAGTTCACTTTCTCGAAGGCGGAGCGCGGCAAACCACGGGTTATCCTGCTCGACAACGCCGCGTTCGGCGCGGGGGTGAATCTTCGCCTCGCCAATCCTATTTCCGCCACTTTCACCACCGCCGACGTGACGCTCCCGAAGATTCGGTATATCTGCAACCCCGAGTTGCCCGCGATGCAGGGTACGACCAAAGTCGCCGCGTAGTTTTCGCGGAGGTAATAGTCACAAGGCCGCGGCGCCAGGCATGCCGCGGCCTTTTCTTTGAGGTCGCAAACCCATGCCCGAACCCTGGCGCTTCGAAAAAATTACTCTCAAGAGTGGACTCACGATGCGCATCGCCCGCGCCGGCGCTGGTCCGCCGATCGTCATGATGCACGGGTTTCCGGAATGCTGGTACTCGTGGCGCCATCAGATGCGCGCGCTGTCCGACCGCTTCGATTGCATCGCACCCGAGATGCGCGGTTACGGCGAATCCGACGCACCCGTCGGGGTCGCGAACTACACGCTCGACAAGCTGGTCGGCGATACCGCCGATCTGATCGAGGCGCTCGGCCATCGGCGTGCCAGGGTCGTCGGCCACGATTGGGGCGGCGCCGTAGCCTGGGCGACTGCGATGATGCGTCCCGACGTGGTCGAACGTCTCATCGTCATGAACTGCCCTCATCTTAAGCGCATGAATCAGGCGCTGCGGCGCAATCCGCGCCAGATGCTGCGCAGCTGGTACATGCTTTTCTTTCAGATCCCCGGCCTTCCCGAGTGGCTTTTCCGCCGGCGCAACTATCAAGCGCTCGTCAATGCGCTGCGGGGCGGCACGATTCAAAAAAACGCCATCAGCGAGAGTGATCTCGACTACTTCCGCGCCGCGTTTCGTAATCCCTACTCGCTGACCGCCGCGATCAACTACTATCGCGCGAACTTCCGCACCGGCTTCATGGCCAGGCCCGGCTCCAACCCCTGGATCGATCGCAAGATCTCGGCGCCCACACTTTTGACCTGGGGCGAGCAGGATTTCGCACTCGGGAAGGAACTGACCTACGGCATGGAAGGGTTGTTCACCGGTCCATTTGAGATCAAGTACATCGCGGACTCCGGCCATTGGGTACAGCAGGAAAAACCCGAGCTGGTGAATCAGTACGTCCGCGATTTCCTCGACTCCCACCCGCGCTGATATCGTTCTTGGGTGCAGGGGTCACTCCTGCCATTTCCCGCCCCGACTTTACACCGCTTCGCGCCGCGCTTATCTTTATTTAAGGATCGAAACGCCTCGGACGCCGCCTTTCTCACGGATCCCGGTCAAAATCCCGGATGGTCGTCTGTATAGGAGCTTCCCGGCAAATTCAGAAGGAGGGCCTTTATGCCCACTAAGTTGTATGTAGGCAACCTCGCCTACGCGGTTACGCAGGAAGATCTGGCAGATTTGTTTGCGCAGGCGGGAAAGGTCGAGAGCGCGGTTGTCGTGACGGACAAATTCTCAGGCCAGTCGCGCGGGTTCGGTTTCGTCGAGATGGCGGATGCGGCCGAGGCGGCCAACGCAATCCAGACACTCAATGACACCGACCTGAAGGGGCGAAGGATTAAGATTGACGAGGCTCGCGCCAGCACCGGTGGCCCGCGCGGCGGTGGCGGCGGTGGCGGAGATCGGCGGCGTGGCGGCGGCGGTGGTGGCGGCGGTGGCGGCAGAGAGGGCGGTGGCGGGGGCGGAAATCGCAATCGCTGGTAGAATTTCGCGTCGCGTATCGCGATTCGACTTGTAGCCAGTGAAAGTGAAAAGTGAAAAAGTGAAATAGTTCAATTGGGCGGCGTGGTCGGAGCAAATGGTTCCTGCCGCGCCGCTCTGTTTTTTTCCACTCACTCACGCATCAAAACTGGCGGCGCGCCTCTTCCACACGAGCGCTCTTCTGCTATCGTTATGCGCCGAAACGGAAGCCGGCCAACCCCCATCAAACTCTGGATGAATCTGATCGAATGAGAAAAGCCACACTCTCAATTGCGGCGGCCGCCGTCGCGCTCGCGTCCATCTTCGCTAGCCCGCCGAGCGCGTCATCCGACGACACCGTCCCTTCCGGAACGCTGCGCAACGTCGCCGGCATCGTGACCCACAGCAGCGGCCGCGTTGTGCAGGTCGGCACCGCATTCTTCGTCGCCGTGCCGAGCGAAGTTTTTCCCGGCCGCTCGTTCGTCTACCTGGTGACCGCACACCACAATCTGCTCGACGACGGCGGCAATCCACGTGCCGGTCTCTTGCTCACGCTCGAGGACTCCAAGACAGGTGCGATGCGCGAGGAGCCGCTGCCACCTGAGAACCGCTGGGTGCTCGACCCGCAGGAAGAAAAGGCCGACGTCGCCGCGGTTCCGTTCACTCCCCAAAGCGCGAGCATCGCGCCCATCGCGCTTGGTTCGCTGCTTGGCAGCGATGATCCGCTCGCCCGCCCCGAAACCGGCGCGCAGGTGTACTACCTGATCGCCGCAACCGTGGGCGTCAACCGCCGTCGCTTCGAGGCGCTCGCTCGTTTCGGCCACGTCTCCGTTCCGGCGCCTGCCGACACCGAAGTCATCGGTGCGGGCTTGCAGCAACTGAGCTATCTTGACGGCGGCGGGGCGCCCGGATTTTCCAGCGGCGCCCCGGTCTTCGTCAGCGCCGGGCTGCGCTTTGCTCTATGGGGGATGCTCGAGGCCAACACTTCTCTCAACACCGACCCGGTTTTTTCCGGTCTGGCCGGCGTTCTCCCGGCCAAGTACATTGCCGATACTGTCAAGGCGATGGGCGCAGTGCAGGACAAGACGCTGCGCGGCGCCAAGGCGCCCGACTGATCTGGCGCGCAAGCGGATTGATTCATACGGCCCGTCTCCAGCTATAATGTCGGCGCTGTCAATTGAATAGTTGAATACTTGATTTCGCATCGATACGCGGATATCGAAAGTAGTTCCGACTCGGTGCAAGACAGAACCAGTAAAATACTCCCCGGTAGCTCAGTCGGTAGAGCGGACGGCTGTTAACCGTCATGTCGCTGGTTCGAATCCGGCCCGGGGAGCCAACCTGATTCTCTTGCAGATTGGTGTTTGGCCTTCCGTTCAATTGAGAAGCGCACCTTCAGGTTCTCTTGATGGTGCCTGATTTCGTGCCCCGTCGACTGCACAATCGACGCTATCCGCCGCGGCTCCTCGCGTCGCGCAGGATTACGAAACCGTAAGGTTATGCAACCAGACGATCGCATCGTTCGTATTCTGTGGTGAATACATCGTCGAGGTTTGAAGATGAATTCAAAGCATGCAGCCACAGTGGGCGCGGGGCGAACCTTGCGAACCGCGATCATCGCGCTTGCCAGCGCATTTGCTCTGGCGACGATGACTGGATGCTTTGCCAGTCCTCGAGCGAACGACACGCTTGGCGGCGCCGCGCTCGGTGCCGGCGCCGGAGCTCTGCTCGGCGGCTCTGAAGGTTCACCGGCGACCGGTGCGCTGATTGGCGGTCTTGGCGGCGGCGCAGTCGGCTACATTGTCGGCACCGAGATGCAGAACCGTGAGTACTACAGCCCTTACGGGGGCCCTGGTTACTACGGCCGCGGATACTACCCCGGCGGATTCTGATCGCCGCCTGGTGCCGACGAGCCAGTCCCCCGCATCGAGCTGAATGCGCGCGTTGAAATCTTGAACCGCGCGCGTCTGTCATGTTGCGGGTTCGAATCCCGCCCGATTCCCTTCGTCTGACCCCGAGTCGAAGTCCGTTAACCGTCTGTTGCACCGCCGCAACCACTTGGCATGCAAAAGGCTTCTTCAATGACCAGGACCTGACCGAGATCAAAACCGTGCAAGAGTCGATGCAGCTGAACTCGATGTCGGGGCCGATGATCATCATCTCCGCGTCGGGAATGGCGTCGAGCGGCCGCGTCCTCCATCATCTCAAAAGACGGCTTCCCGACCGCCGCAACACGGTAATTCTCGTCGGCTTTCAGGCCGCGGGAACGCGCGGCAGGTCGATTCTCGACGGCGCTCCGATGGTGAAGATGCTGGGAGACTACGTCCCGGTCGCCGCGGAAATTGTCGATGTCCCGGCCTTCTCCTCGCATGCTGATCAGCGGGAAATCCTGAACTGGCTGAAGCTCGCTACGGTTCGGCCGCAGATCGTCTATGTCGTTCACGGCGAGCCGCCCGCCTCCGAAGCTCTTCGCGCGCGCATAACGCATGAGCTGGGATGGAACGCCGTGGTACCGCGCAATCTCGAGCAGGTGCGTATAGACTGACGACCTGTGACGGACTTTCGGCTCAGACACCTGCCGCTCGACACGCTGCGCGAGCACGTGATTGTCATTCACGAGCACGCCGTCCGAAATGGAAACCTGGGATTGCACCCGCTCGACCGCGCACGCGTCTTCGGTATCGATCGCCAAACCGGGATACAGCGCGAAATCACCGGCGTCCTGAACGTCTGCAGCGATGGCTTGCTTGAAGAGGACCAGATCGGACTCTCGGAGGAAGCATTTCACGATCTTGGCTTGCCCGATGGCGCCGCAGTAGGCGCCAGTTTCGCGGTTGCGCCGCTGAGCGTGGATTTGGTCCGGGCCAAGCTGCGCGGCAAACGCCTTCGACGCGCGGACTTCGATGCGATCCTGACCGATGTTGCGGCACGGCGTTATTCGCGCATCGAGCTTTCGATGTTCGTGTTGGGCTGCGCCTTTGAGAAGTTCGACCTGTCGGAACTGACGGACTACACGCTCGCGATGATCGCCACCGGCGAGCAGCTCACGTTCGGCGGCTCGATTGTCGCCGACAAGCACTGCATCGGTGGCGTTCCCGGCAACCGAACCACCATGATCCTGGTTCCGATTCTCGCGGAACTCGGACTCAAAATTCCCAAGACTTCCTCGCGCGCTGTCACCAGCCCTGCCGGCACCGGCGACACGATGGCGGTGCTCGCCGATGTCGCTCTTTCTCCTGAACGGCTGTATCGGATCGTCGAGGAAGTCGGCGGATGCATCGCGTGGGGCGGCGCGCTCGAACTGGCGCCCGCGGACGACATCCTTATCACCGTCGAGCGCCCGATGGAGATCGACACCGAGGTGCAGATGGTCGCCTCGATTCTCGCCAAGAAGAAGACCGCCGGCGCGACGCACGTTTTGATCGACATTCCCGTCGGGTCTTCGGCCAAGGTGAAAACTCCCGAATTTGCCGAGCATCTCAGCGGGTTGTTCATGGCCGTGGGCGAGCAAATCGGCCTGCGGCTCGAGATCGCGACGACTCAGGCGCTCGGCCCTGTCGGCTACGGCATCGGGCCGCGATTGGAAGCGCTCGACGTCCTTTCGGTCCTCCGATGCGAACCCGGTGCGCCGGCGGATCTGCGCGAAAAGTCGCTGATGCTCGCCGGACGTCTGTTGGAGATGACCGGAGTCGAGCCGGCCGCGCTCGGCTATGAGGCGGCTCGCCGGACACTCGATTCGGGCGCCGTGCTCAAAAGGTTCGACCGAATCGTGGACGCGCAGGGACGACGCGAGATGCTTCCCGAAGCGCCCTTGCGCCGAGAGGTTGCAGCCGGACAAGCCGGCAGGATCGCGCAGATCGATTGCTGGCAAATATCGCGAATAGCAAAACGCGCCGGCGCTCCTTCAAATGCGTCAGCAGGCGTGAAGCTGTACAAGAGCGTCGGCGATACCGTGATGCGGGGCGAGCCGATTTTCGAGGTTCACGCCGAAAGCGATTCCCAGCTCCAAGCCGCGCTCGAATACGCTAATTCCGCGCCCCGCCTGGTCCGCTGCGACGACGGTCCCTAAAGGGACGCCAGGCGTTTGAGGCTGTCCGATTCGCCGATCACGACCAGCAAATCATCGGGTTCGATCTGCGTATCGGCGGCAGGAATCATCTCGAGCGGTTTGTCGTTGCGCTTCAACGCCACGATCCGAAGCCGCGGATTCTCTCGTTCCACCGCCGCGATCGTCATTGCGGCCGCCGGGCTTTCGCGCGAGATCCTGATCTCCTCCAGATCGACCTCGGACTCGCGGCCGATGGAGAGTTGCAGGAAATCCACCACCGACGGACGGATGATGCTCGCCGCGATTCTCATCCCCGCCCATTGATAGGCCGCGACCACCTGGTCTGCTCCCGCCAGCTTGAGCCGCCGCAGCCCCGCATCCGAGTCGCCGCGGGCGTAAATGAGAATCTTCGGATTTTTCTCGCGCGCCGAAAGCGTGATGTACACATTGTCCGCATCCGATCCGGTTGCGACGATTATCGCGCGGGCCGAACCGATCCCGGCCTCCTCGAGCACCGAATCTTCCAGCGCCGATCCCATAACGTGCAGCGCGCCGGCGATGCCCAGGTCTGCTTGCCTCGTCGGGTCTGCCTCGATCACCACCATCGGTACCGCCTTGCGATTTAGCTCTTCGACGACCGCGCGGCCGAAACGCCCGAAGCCGCATACGATGACGTGTTCCTGGAGACCGTGAATTCTGCGATTCATTGCGCTCTTCCCGAGGAACTCCTTAAGGCGCCCCTCAACGACAAGTTCCCCAATCACCGAAAACAGGTAAATCGCGCTGCCGACCCCTGTCACTATCAGCCCAATCGTAAAAAGACGACCGGCCGGGCTGAGCGGCTTTACCTCGCCGAACCCGACCGTCGAGATGGTAATGACGGACATGTAGAAGGCGTCGAGAACCGACATCTGCTCGATCAGGATGTAACCGGCTGCGCCGATTACGGTCATCACCGCGACCAGCGAGACTGCGAGCGCGAATCTGCGAGTTGGGGTCATCCTGCTGGGGCGCGCGGCGATCCTTGGCAACGAGCGATGAGCCGGGAAAGTCCACCAAGGATTACATGTCACACTCCAAATGGGAACGTTTCCGGGACTCCGCGCGTCTCGACGTCACTTTCCGCACAAGCTGCGGACATACGCGACCAGGCCTCTGATCTCGTTGTCCTCATAGGCGTCGGCGAAGCCGGCCATCGCCTTATTGAGGTTAGCCGCCGGGCCGCCCTCTTTGACGATCTTGAAGAGGACGTCGTCGCTGACCTTGGCCATCTTCGCGCAATCGGTCAGGTTTGCCACTTTCACCGATAGTTTCGCCGCCTTGGGTCCGTCGCCTTTGCCCGACTGGCCATGGCAGTCCACGCATGACTCTGAGTAATTGCTGGCCGAAGCTTTCAGATCGATGTCGGCGGCGCGGGCGGAGGTTGAGGTCAATGCCGGCGCTAGCATCAGCGCTACTGTCGCTGCCAAGGGCCAGCTCCAGCCCTTCGATCGAATCTTCTCCTGTGAAGTTTCTGACATGACCATTCTGCTCCTTCTTAAGGGTTCCCGGTTCCCCAGCACATTAGGCTTCCTTCATCCGCTTACTTTAAGCTGGAAAGTCCACCAAGGATTACATGTCACACTCCAAATGGGAACGTTTCCGGGACTCCGCGCGTCTCGACTATGGATAGCGGTGACACAGCCCTGGTTTCATCGAACCAGATGTACTCGTCGAATTGCCGCGGCAGAGACGCCTGGAAGTAGTGACTCATCAATTCCGATTGCGGCCGATAGATGACCCCGATAGCGCGTTCAAGACGGGCTGGTGCGAGTTCATCGCGTACCGCTTGGCGCCGAGGTGCCCGCAGATGAACCGTGCATGCCGCGACGCCTGATTCGTGAAACAGCCGTTCGTAACTTCGTTCGTGCGAAGGCCGCACCCGCTTCATCTCCATCGGGCCGTCCCATTCCGATGCTGCCGCGACGGTTCCGTGATCGGTTCCAAATCCGACCAGGTACGCTGCCCCGCCGAATCGATTTCGGGATAACTGCCCAACATTATGTTCTCCACGCGTACCCATCTCCGTAGCGGATGCATCTCCCACATGAGAGTTGTGCGCCCACACAATTGCTTTGCTGCCGCTGCCCCGAAATTCGAGCAGCCGCTCGAGCGTGTCGAACATATGCTGGTCGCGCAGGTTCCACGATTCGACGGAGCCGTAGTACATGACGCGATAGTACTGCTCCGCGGCGGCAACCAGGCGTGCATTCTGGACCGCGTCGAAGAATCGATCGCCGTCGCGCTCCGAATACTCGATTCGACGCTTCAGCAGATCGCCCAGCATCTCAACTATCGGCTGTTCACAGATGCGATACGGATCGCCGAGTGCGGCGCGCCCGTACACCGCGGGATCGCTCTCCCAGGGCGTCAGGCAGCCGTAACGCTGCCGGGCGACTGCCGCCATCGCCGGATCGACGCCGCCCAGGTATTCGATGACCGCGTGAATCGAAGTGAACAGACTGTACAGATCGAGTCCATAGAAGCCGGCGCGCAGCTCCGGATCGCGAACCTCTGCATTGTAGGCGCGCAACCATTCGACCAATTCCAAAGTCTCGCGATTACGCCACATCCAGGTCGGGAAGCGCGTGAATGCGTTCCATTGCTGCTGTCGCGAGGGCGCGTGATGCACGTATTGGTTGATTCGCGCGGCGTCGGGCCAATCGGCCTCAACCGCCACCATTCTAAATCCGCGCCGCAAGATCAGCTCGCGAGTGATCCGCGCCCGCATCTGGTAGAACTCCGAAGTGCCGTGTGTCGCTTCTCCGAGCAGCACCACGCGTGCATCGCCAATCCGCTCCAGCAGTGGCGAGAGATCGACTTCGCCGATGTCCCCTATCGGCTCGGCAACCTCGCGTATCAGTTTCGCCACCGACCGCCCGCGGCTGGCGCGCGCAGCAGTCCGACCCGATGCGTCTGCCCATCCTTGCGCGCCAATCAGGGGAACGAACTGCACGTCACCAAGGTTTTCTTCCTCGTACTGGTCCTCCGTGACCCGCGTGACTCGAATCAATTGTTGCGCACGCGAAGACGACCCGACCGGAATTACCAGCCGCCCACCAACTCGGAGTTGCTCGAGCAGCGGTTTTGGAATCTGAGGACCACCCGCCGTTACGACGATGACGTCGTAGGGTGCATGTTCCGGCCATCCCAAGGTGCCGTCCGCGGTGAGAACATGGATGTTGTCGTAGTGCAGTTCCGAGAAGCGTCGCCGCGCAATCGTCGCGAGTTCCTCATGACGCTCTACCGTATAGACGCTGTCCACGATTCGCGAAAGAACGCCCGCGGCGTAGCCCGACCCAGTGCCGATTTCGAGCGCCTTTTCATGCGGCTTTGCTTCGACGCATTCGATCATCAGCGCCACTATGTAAGGCTGCGAGATCGTCTGACCCGCCTCGATCGGCAACGGAGTGTCCTGGTACGCAAACTCGGCGAGCCCGCTCGGAAGGAATGCCTCCCGCGGAACCACTCCCATGGCATGCAGCACCGCCGCATCTTTGATGCCGCGCGATGCTATCTGAGTGTTTACCATCCGCTGCCGCTCGATGGAGAAATTCTGCATCGCTGTCGCTCCCTTGAATTGTTGCCATTGAACAAAGCAATCGCGATGCCGCTTTTTTCACGGCCGGCCACGAACCGGAAAAAAGAAAAGCTCCTACCCGCACGGTTTTTGCCTATCTGCATCTATCGACCGCTTTACGGTGCTTCCTTCGGAGCCACTTGCCGTACGTTCGCTGGCTCCTTTCATCACAAAAAAACTCGCCATCCGATGATTTCGCAAGCAGGCACTCTCGCGCTGTCTGGCACAGCCGATGCTCTCTCTCCTGGAAACAAAACAAAAAATGTGACAGGAGGGAACAACAATGAGTTTTCTCGAGAAATGGAGTCCGGCAACTGACCTTGAGCGGCTGCGTCACGAGTTCGACGAGCTGCTCGAACACTTCGGCTTCGGCCGTGGCGAGCTTACGGCTTGGCCCGCGGCGTCGAACCGTCCCGCAATTGAATCGTCCATCGACGGGGACAAGTTCGTAGTGCGCGTCGATCTGCCCGGGGTCGATCCCAAGAACATCGACGTGCAAGTCGTAAACGGCGTCCTGACGGTCAAAGGGACGCGGGAGGAAAAGCGCGAATCGAACAAGGCGTCATTGTTCCGCCGTGAAATCCGCTACGGCTCATTCGAGCGATCGATCAGTCTGCCCGAGGGAATCAAGGCAGAGAATCTGAACGCTGTGCATCGGGACGGTGTTCTCGAACTTACCGCTCCTATGCCCAAAGAGTCTGCTGCCAAGGCCGTCAAGATTCAGATCGAGGAGAAGAAGCCGGGTAACGGAAAGAAGGCTGCCTGATCCGGGAAAATCTGTAGCGGAGTATCCTGTAGCTATGGCAACGCGCTGAGGGCAAATTAACAGAGATGGCTGCGGTTTTTTCGAGAATACTGTGCCCGATTGACTTCGAGCGTGACTCGATGGACGCGCTCGAACTCGCCTGCCAGCTGGCGAAGCAGAACTCCGCTACAGTTTACCTTTTGACCGTGATCGGCGCGCCGCCCGCTGCCGCCACCGCACTGCCGCCCGTCCCGCTGAACCCCGACCCTGAATTTGAAGCAGTATGCATCCGCCGGTTGGAAGCAGTTGCGCGGGAAAAACTGGCCGGAGTTTCACATGAGGTTTTCGTCGCCAGCGGCAACGCGGCACCGGAGATTCTCAATCTCGCCGCTGAACGAGACGTCGACCTGATCGTGATGGGCACGCACGGCCGCACGGGCCTGAAGCACTTCTTTCTCGGCAGCGTCGCGGAGCATGTCGTTCGCGAATCGCCGGTTCCAGTCTTGACGACTCATCCCAAGGCCGCCGAGTAAACTCGGATTTCCGTTTTCCAAGGCATAACTGCTAATTTGATAAAGTACTTGAAAAAAGTCCTTATTGACGCTGCCTTGGATGCGAGGTCAATGGCCTGTCAAGCATCGGAGCCGACGGTGACGCTGTGCGAAGTCGCCCCGGCACCTGAGTCTTTATTCATCGGCGAGCGAGATGGACAGGAACATAATCACGGCATTCTGATGCGCGGCCTTGGGCGCCGGTTGGTGTACAGCCGCCCTCGCGCGTGGTTGGGAATGGCGGTGGAGCTTCCGAGCCTGCTCCGTGGAGTGAGCATCCCGCGCGGGGCGAACTGTCTCGATATCGCAACGGGCCTCGGATGGGCGACCGCGGGCCTTGTCCGACTCGATCCGTCCGTGCGGGTCGTGGCGCTCGATTATGATGGAACCATTCTGCCGCGCACGCGTGAATACTTGCGCGAGCATGGAGCGGCTGCGAAGTCCGGGCTCTGTCGCGCCGACGGCAAGCACCTGCCGTTTCGCGACGCTGCCTTCGACTTGGTGCTTTGCTTGTACGGGCTCCATCACTTTCGCGGCTATTTTGAAGGGCTGCGCGAGATTGCGCGCGTGCTCAAGTCAACCGGGACGTTCGCCCTGATTGATCTGGCCCGGCGCCCCGGCAAGCCGCCGGGCGGACACCACGGGATGGAAGTTCCCACCCGCGACGAATTGGACCGGATGCTCCTCGATGCCGGTTTCGAGATCGTGCGGTCTCGCGTCTCACTTCTGGGAAGAGTGAAGGCCGTGACCCACAAGAGCAAGCCGCTAACGGTGGCAACGTAACGTGGTCTCGGTGCGAGTCTGAATCGGATTTCAAAAAAAACGGAAATTCCGGGGTAAAGGAGTTCTCCCATGTCTTTGCCGTATCGCAAAATTCTGTGCCCGGTGGACTTCGACGAAAACTCAATCGCCGCGCTCGAGACCGCCGGGGAACTCGCGCGACATTTCGACGCCACCGTTTATGTCCTGCACACCGTACTGTTGATCATGCCGCCTACTTCGCTGCCCGTGTACGCAGATCTCTACAAGGGACAGGAGGACGCGGCGCGCACGAAACTTCTGGAACTCGCCCACAAGCATCTGGCGGGAGTCAAATATGAGATCATGGTTAACATGGGCGAGCCTGCCGCATCGATTCTCAAGGCAGAACGCGGGATCGGAGCGGATCTGCTCGTCATGTCCACGCATGGACGCCGCGGCTTCTCGCGCTTCTTTCTCGGCAGCGTAGCCGAACTGGTACTGCGCGAAGCTCGATGTCCTGTACTAACCGTCCGTCAAAACGCACCTCATAAAGACCTGGTGGGCGCCTGGATGACAAGCAATCCGGTCACCGCGCAACTCGACGAGAAGCTCTCGACGATTCATGCAAAGATGCTCGAAGGCAAGTTCCGGAGCGTCCCCCTCGTGCAAGACGGCCGCGTGGTCGCGATGCTTAGCGAAGGCGATATCCGCTCGTTTGTCGGACATTTCGACGACACGCCCGCCAAACGGGCGATTACCGAAGCGCTGGTGACCGTAGGACCCCAGACCCCCATTCGCGACGCCGCGCGTATTATGCGCGAGCGAAAAATCGATGCATTACCGGTCGTCGAGGACGACCGCCTGGTTGGAATTATCACGACCAGTGATATTCTCGCAGCGACCACCAGCGAGGGATGAGTCTCGCCTCCAAAGCTGACCGCTAAGCGCGCAGCCATCCGGCCGGCACCTGTCTCAAGCAGCCTTTTTCTTAAGCGCGCGCAGTTGAACGCGCGGTCAGAACTGGTATCGGCGATTCTCGCACGACCCGCTCGGCGACACTGCCAAGAACGAGGTGACTCAATCCCCTGCGGCCGTGCGTGCCCATCACGATCAAGTCGGCATCGAGACCGCGCGCGGTCTCGAGCACTTGCTCGGCCGGATCGCCGCTTATCACGAGCGTTTCGCAGCGCACCGCGGCGGGAACCCGTTTCCGCGCGAGCTTTTCCAGCTGCTCGTGTCTGTCCTTCTCAACAATTGGGTACGGCTCCATCGGCACCGGCTGGAAGCCGGCCGCGCCGGCTGGGATAGGCGCGACATTCAGCAGGTAGAGCGCGGCGTCGTTCTGCTGCACCATTTTTAGCGCGACATCGAGCGCCGCCAACGACTGCTCCGAAAAATCAACCGGACACAGGACCTTCCGAAACAGCCGAATCATCGCCTGCCTCCTCGGTTTCGCGCTACTGCGTCAAAAAAAGACTGTGTTACTCGTCCACCGACTCCTTCAGTTCTTCGGGCGGTGTCCAGACATGACGCGATGGCTCGTCGATCTCTCCCTCGCCGGGGCGTCTCCGTTCGTTGCGCTTCTCCTGGCAATCGATGCAATACGCGGCGAACGGCACGGCTTTCAGCCGCGCAACCGGGATCTCTCGCTTGCATTTCTCGCAGATTCCATAACGACCGCGTTCGAGCCGGCTAAGCGCGGCGTCTATAGCCTTCAGCTGATATTCGCATCGCTCGATTAGACCGGCTTCGGTCTCCTGGTCTTCCAGCGAACGGGCCACGTCCAATTCGTCGGCGGGCAGTTCCGCCGCGTCCTCTTGCTCCTCTTTGCGAAGCACTCGGACTCGAGCGAGCACTTCCTGGCGCGCCCGCGCAAGGAGCTTGCCCAGATCCTTTAGTCGCGCATCAGCCGCGTTTTGCCGTGATCTCTTGGTTTTCCTACCGGTCTTGGATCCCATAGAGGTTCTCCGCGAGACTGCTCGAGAATTGTTGTTCCCACAGAAGGATGAAGCAATTCGCGGACCAGTAATCGACTCGCAAATCTAGCCGAAGTAGCTTGTGTATCGAATGGCGTGGCGCGATCGGATACACGATGTCGGATCTCGTCGTCGCCTAAAGCCGCATTCGATATCGCCAACCCGGCGCAAAGCGCCAATCAGATGGTCCAAAGCTGGATTGTTGCTATGGCACGGAAGCCGCTACATTCCTATTGGGTTGCTTGTGAAGCTCTGACGCTGGAGAACTTAACATGAAAGATCTGAAAGTTCGCGATGTGATGTCAGCGGATCCCACCACTCTTAAACGCAACGACAAACTCACCTTGGCTGACGACATCATGCTCTTGGGACGGATTCGCCATCTGCCCGTTGTCGATGATGACGGTCAGCTCCTCGTCGGCATCGTGAGCCAGCGCGATCTCTTTCGCGATGCGCTCGCGCAGGCGCTCGGCTATGGCAAGCACGCTCAGCGCAAGATCCTGGACACTCTCTCTGTCAAAGACGTGATGACCAGCGATGTAGTCACCACCAGCCCGGATACCCCTCTGATCGAGGCCGCACGACTTTTGACCGGGCGGAAGATCGGCTGCCTTCCGGTGGTCGAAAATGGGCGCCTGGTCGGCATCCTGACGGAAGGAGACTTTGTCGCCATGATCGCGCGCCGCGGCAATTGACCGGGGATTTGCGATTATATTGGGTTCGGATGGCTATTTGATCCCGGGCCTCGAAAAAAGCGTCGGATACAGGCAGTCCGCATCGCGCGTTTTTTTCGAATCTCGGTTCGTCGAACATCTCTGGCACAACGAAATGATAAACTTGGGCGTTGGCGTCGGCTAACCCCGAGCGGCGCGACGACCGGCATGCGAAACGATTGAGATTAAACAGAACATTTTTCGATGACCCCGACTTCTTCGCGGGCTACCAGGCCCTGCGCCGCACCGAGCGCGGCCTCAACGCCGCGCTGGAATGGCCGGCGTTCCGCTCGATGCTGCCACCGCTTTCGGGCAAGCGCGTGCTGGACTTGGGATGCGGTTTTGGCCCGCTCTGCCACTATGCTGCCGAGCACGGCGCAGCCAGTGTCGTCGGTGTGGATATTTCGACCCGAATGCTCCAGTGGGCGCGGCGCGAAAACTCCGGCGAGCGCGTCACATATCTCCAATCTCCGATCGAAGACGCAGATTTCGATCCCTCCAGCTTCGATCTCGTCGCAAGCTCACTCGCGCTGCAATACGTCGAGCGGTTTGACAGCGTGTGCGTGAATGTCGCTCAATGGCTCGTCGCGGACGGCGTGTTCGTGCTGTCGGTCGAGCATCCGACGTGCACGGGCACGATGTCGCCCGACCCATGGTGCCGCGACGAGCATGGCGCGCGCCGCCACTGGATCGTGGATGACTACCAGAGCGAGGGCATCCGGCACCATCGATGGCTCGTTGACGATGTCATCAAGTACCACCGCAAGACCGAGACCTACCTCAACACGCTTATCGGTGCGGGATTCGCGATCGCGAAGATCATGGAGCCGCCGCCGACCGCCGAAGCCATCCGCGAGCGGCCCGATCTGATGGACGACTTCCGCCGCCCTCCGTTTCTCCTGGTCGCCGTGCGCAAGCTCTAACGTAAGCGGAATTTGCAGCGCTCGATTGCGTGGCCAATTCGGCGCGCTCTTACTCCAGAATCGGCGCGTACTGCTCGATACCCGGCGCCGCTGAGGCTGTGGACGTCGGAGTTGCCGTCGGCGTTGCGCCGGTGGCGGTAGCCGTCGGAGTCGGCGTTGCGGTCAAAGTCGCAGTCGCAGTTGCGGTCGCAGTCGGAGTTGCCATCGCGGTTGCAGCGCGGGTCGGCGTCGGTGCCTTTAATCCAGTCGCGCTGAGCTTTACCTTTTTTTTCTTGTCTGCGGCCGCTGGGGGAGCGGGCTGGCTGAGGCAGGCGTATTTTTCGTGGTTCGTTTTTGCTGCTTCCGAAGGAGACATTGGGGGAAAATTGTCTCCTTTGGTTCTCGCGGCATCGACTAAAGCGGGCGATACCTTTGGCATA
>Ga0074044_10002483_pt1 | contig 16114 bp, 13 predicted proteins | sample BogForMeECP23OM1_FD_94443 | JGI IMG/M metagenome (GOLD analysis project Ga0074044, IMG submission 94443) | Bog forest soil microbial communities from Calvert Island, British Columbia, Canada - Bog Forest MetaG ECP23OM1 | ecosystem: Environmental > Terrestrial > Soil > Wetlands ...
CGGCCGGCCGATCGGCGTCTTCATGTAGAACCAGGTGCCGTCCGCGGCGATGCGCATGTCGAGATCGCCGCAGAATGGCGGGTTCCAACGATCGACCGGCGGTGGACCCTTGGCTGCGGCGCGACTTAGCGCCCCAGTGATCGTGTCCAGCCCGGATTGCCCTTCCTTCGCCATGGTTTGCCTTGAACCTGCACCGTTGGACCGTAAGTCCGGGGCAACATCGGCTCGCGGGATCGTGATCGCCGGTATGCAATCACATCCGCACTGAACGTAAGTTGTGTTCCCCGTGGATGAAAGACTTGTTGCAAGTCTGCCTGCATGAGGCTGGCGCGTATATTGCATTGCGCAAGAGCGGTGCAAAGCTGGCTGCTTTGATTCGTGCCCCTGCCGCGAATCTGATTCGATGATGCGGCGAAGACAAGGAGTTGGCCATGCCCGCTGTCGGCGGTGACGGGCTCGAAAAGCTCGAAGACATGATCGTGCGCGCGGCCGAATCAAGCGCGGATCACGTTCGCGCGGCCAAGGCCGCAATCGGAACCGTCATCTTCGGCCAGGACAAGGTTATCGAGCAGGCGCTCGTGACCATCCTTTCGGGCGGCCATGCGCTGCTTCTCGGCGTGCCGGGCCTCGCCAAGACGAAGTTGGTGGACACCATGGGCACCGTGCTCGGGCTCGATGCGAGGCGTATCCAGTTCACGCCCGACCTCATGCCCTCGGATATTCTCGGCACCGAGGTGCTGGAGGAAAGTCCCACCGGCAAGCGCAGCTTCCGCTTCTTGCCCGGCCCGGTCTTCGCCCAGCTGCTGATGGCCGACGAAATCAACCGCGCCAGCCCGCGCACCCAATCGGCGCTGCTGCAGGCCATGCAAGAGCAGCACGTCACCGTCGCCGGCACGCGCCACGACCTGCCCAAGCCGTTTCATGTGCTCGCCACTCAGAACCCGCTCGAGCAGGAAGGTACCTACCCGCTGCCGGAAGCCCAGCTCGACCGCTTCATGATGGAAATTAATGTCAGCTATCCCGACCGCGCCGCTGAGCGAAAAATCCTGTTTGAGACAACAGGCGCTGAGGAAACGCGGGCCAAGCCGGCGATGAGCGCGGAGGATCTAATGACCGCGCAGCGCTTGGTGCGGCGGCTGCCGGTTGGCGAGTCCGTCGTCGAGGCTATCCTCGCGCTGGTGCGCTCGGCGCGGCCCGGACCGGAAGGCGGCGAGCCAGCCAAGCTGATCGCTTGGGGCCCCTCCCCGCGCGCGAGCCAGGCGTTGATGCTGGCGGTGCGCGCGCGTGCCCTGCTCGAGAGGCGCCTCGCGCCCTCGATCGACGACGTGCTCGATCTCGCCGAGCCGGTGCTCAAGCACCGCATGGCGCTCACTTTCACCGCACGCGCCGAAGGCGAGAGCATCGAGGCGGTGATTGCGCGCCTGAAGGCGCGGATCGGATAAGCGGATGGCGGTCGAGCCGCGACGCACCTCCACTCATGACCGCCCAGTGGTGCAGCGCGCGGTCGGCGAAGGGCGAACGCTCGCCGCCGCAATGCCGCGATTGATCCTGGAAGCGCGGCGTGTGGCAGCCACCATTATCCACGGCTTGCACGGTCGCCGGCGTGCCGGATCCGGCGAGAATTTTTGGCAATACCGGCGCTTCGTATCCGGCGAGCCGGCGGCCCGCGTCGATTGGCGGCGCTCGGCGCGTGATGATCATCTCTATGTGCGCGAACAGGAGTGGGAAGCAGCTCACACGGTTTGGATCTGGCCCGATCGTTCGCCGTCGATGGTCTTCGCCTCCCCGCTCGTGCGCGACACCAAGCTCTATCGCGCGCTGGTCGTCTCGCTGGCACTCGCCGAGGTCCTGGTCGAAGGCGGCGAGCGCGTGGGCATCCCCGGCCTCATGCGCCCGACCGGCAGCCGCAATGTCATCGAGCGCATGGCGCAGGCGATCGTGCATGATCGCAGCGAACGCGCGAGCCTGCCGCCGGACTTCTCGCCCTCCCCGCTCGCCGAGATCGTGCTCCTTTCCGATTTGTGGAGCGAAATCGGCGACGTGCGGCGCACGATCACGCAGCTCTCCGCCAGCGGCGCGCGCGGTCACGTCGTGCAGATCGTCGATCCAGCCGAGGAGACGTTTCCCTATTGGGGCCGCATTGAATTCGTCGAGCCGGAGGGCGGCGGCCGCATTACCGCCGGCCGCGCCCAAACTTGGCGAACAGATTATGCGGCGCGCGTTCGACGCCACCGCACTGAAATCCGCAGCGAGACCGACCGCCTCGCCTGGAGCTTCACGATCCACCGCACCGATCGCCCGGCAAGCGAACTGCTTCTCGCGCTGCACACCCGCATTGGCGCCGGCCTAGCGGACGGCGGAATGCGCTCGCATGCGCTGGCCGAGCCGAGGGTATCGGCATGATTGGCGGACTGCCGCTCGGTTTTGCTGAACCCCTGGTGCTGATCGGGCTGTTGACCCTGCCGGTGCTGTGGTGGCTGCTGCGACTGATCCCGCCGCGCCCACGCCGCATCGACTTCCCGCCGACCCGGCTGCTCCTCGAGATCGCGCCCAAAGAGGAGACTCCCGCCCGCACGCCGTGGTGGCTCACCCTCATGCGGCTGGCGCTCGCGGCGCTCGTCATCATCGCCGCAGCGGGTCCGTTGTGGAATCCGCCTCTGGCGACGATGAAGGCGCGCGCGCCGATCGCGATCATGATCGACGACGGCTGGGCGGCCGCCGCCACCTGGGACGCGCGTCTGCGCACCGCGGACGATATCATCGCGCGCGCGGAGAACAATCATCGCGCGGTTGCGCTCATTCCTCTTTCGGACGGCACGCGCGACATTTCGTTCGCAACAGCGGGTTCGGCGCGCGTACGGCTGCACCAGATCAAACCGGCACCGCACAGCGTCGAACGCACCGAAGCGTTGCCGGCGATCACGCGTTTCCTCGCCGACGCTCACGACGTCGAGCTGGTCTGGCTCTCCGACGACATCGACCTCGGCCGCGGCGGCGAGTTCGTGAGGGGCCTCGCGCAAACCCTCGACACCCAGGCGATGACCATCGTCACCGGCGGCATTCCGGGACCGCGGGCACTCGCAGCGGCTGACAATGCGGCCGGCGCGCTGAGCGTGAAGGTACTGCGTGCCTCGGCTGGCGCGGCTGACACGGGCACGGTGCGCGCGCTCGACCTCAAGAGCCTGCCGCTCGGCGAGGCGTCCTTTGCTTTCACGCCGGCGGATCGCGAGACCGACGCGCAATTCGATCTGCCGGTCGAAATTCGCAACGATATTGCGCGGATCGAGATCGCCGGCGAACGTTCCGCGGGCGCGGTGCAGTTGCTCGACAAGCGCTGGAGCCGCCGCACGGTCGGCATCGTTTCCGGCGCGACCGCCGACACGTCGCAGCCGCTCCTGTCGTCAAGCTATTACATCGCCCGGGCGCTCGGACCGTTCGCCGACGTGCGGCTTGCCCAAGCCGAGTCTCCCGCGGCGGCAGTGACGCATTTCCTCGATCAGCACGTGCCCATGCTGATTCTCGCCGATGTCGGCAACGTCGCCGGTGAGGCGCATGACCGCCTCGCTCGCTGGGTCGAGGATGGCGGCGTGCTGGTGCGCTTCGCCGGCCCGCGGCTTGCGGCCTCAGACGACGACCTCGTCCCGGTGCGGCTGCGGCGTGGCGGTCGCACCCTTGGCGGCAGTTTGAGCTGGGACAAACCGCAGCCGCTCGCCGCGTTTTCGCGCGAGAGCCCGTTCAACAGCATGGCGGTCCCCAACGACGTGACGGTCAGCCGGCAGGTGCTGGCAGAGCCGGATGCTGCTCTGACGGAGAATACCTGGGCGACACTGGCCGACGGGACGCCGCTGGTCACCGCCGCGCGTCGCGGCAAAGGCCTCATCGTCCTGTTCCACGTCACCGGCGACACGCGCTGGTCGGATTTGCCGCTCTCGGGCGCTTTCGTAGAAATGCTTAAGCGTATCGTCGCGCTCGCCGGCACCGCGACCGTCGCCGAGACGACCGGCAACCCGAAGGCGAAGAACGTGCATGAGGCGGTAGCGCCGAGCCGCGTTCTCGACGGTTTTGGCAGCTTCGTGGCGCCGCCATCGACAGCCCGGCCGATACCGACGGACTTTTCCGGCAGCGCCACCACCGACCATCCGCCCGGCTTTTATGGCCCGCCGGAGAATAACTTGGCGGTGAACACACTTTCCGCCGCCGACCGTCTGGCACCGCTCGATTTTTCCGCGCTCATTCATGCCGGCCGTGAAATCTACCGCAGAAACGAGCCGCAGGATTTGCGCGGGCCGATTCTCCTCGCTGCGCTCGGCCTTTTGTTACTCGACACGCTGATCGTTCTTTACCTCGGCGGCGGCGTAACGCGGCTTATGCCGCGGTTTTCGCGCGCCGCTACCGCGGCTGTGATTATCCTCGCGGCGCTTGCGCTTACCATGCCGCGCGCAGGTGCCGAAGATTCGCAGATCACGGACGCGCCGCGTTCGGCACTCGAAACCAAACTCGCCTACGTCGTCACCGGCGACCGCGACGTCGATTCGATCAGCCAGGCCGGCCTTGGCGGTCTCACGCTCTTCCTCGCTCAGCGCACTGCGCTCGAGGCGGGCGAGCCGATCGGTCTCGACGTCGCGCGCGATGAGCTTGTCTTCTATCCGCTGATCTATTGGCCGATCGTGCCCGGCGCCGCGCGTCCCTCCGAGGAGGCGCTCAAACGCATCGATTCCTACATGAAGCAGGGCGGCACCGTTGTGTTCGATACCCGCGACGCCGTCACGGCGCCGCCCGGCTCGGGCGGCGAGACGCGCAGTCCCGGCATGCTCGAACTGCGCAAAATCTTGTCCTCGCTCGATATCCCCCAGCTCGAGCCGGTGCCGCGCGATCATGTCTTGACCAAGACGTTCTATCTACTGCGCGACTTCCCCGGCCGCTTCAATTCCGGCCAGCTTTGGGTCGAGGCATTGCCGGAGGCGAACGAGGACGAAGAGGCGTCGCACCGGCCTGCCCGCGGCGGCGACGGCGTGTCCTCGATCATCATCACCTCGAACGACCTGGCCGGCGCCTGGGCCATGCGGCCCGACGGCCAGCCCATGCTGCCGATGGTCGAGGGTGAGCCGCGCCAGCGCGAGCTCGCATTCCGCGCTGGCGTCAACATCGTGATGTACACGCTCACCGGCAACTACAAGGCGGACCAAGTGCACGTGCCGGCACTTCTTGAACGGCTTGGGCAGTAGGAGACGAACTTGAATCTCGGTGTCGCGTTCGCTCCCCTCGTCGCCGCCCAGGTTCTATGGGCCGCCGTTGCTGCGGCTTTCATTTTATCATTGTTGCTCCTGGTATCGCGCAGCCGTGGCGCCGTCGTCCGCGCGCTGGCGCTGGCGCTCATCGTGCTCGCGCTCGCTAACCCTTCGCTCACGCGCGAGGATCGCGATCCGCTCAGCTCGGTCGCCGTCGTCGTGGTCGACAAAAGTCCGAGCCAGAATTTCGGCGACCGCACGCGGCAGACCGAAGCGGCGCGCGCCGCAATCGTCGGCCGCCTGAGCCGCATTACCGGGCTCGACGTGCGCGTGGTCGAGGCCGGGCAATCGGACGGAGAGACCGACGGTACGCGATTGTTCACCGCGCTCGGCTCGGCGCTGGCCGACGTACCCGCCGATCGCGTCGCCGGCGCGATCATGATCACCGATGGGCGCGTCCACGACGTACCAGCCGACCCCGGCGCGCTAGGCTTCGCCGCGCCCGTTCACGCGCTTATCACCGGAAGCAAAGATGAGCGCGACCGCCGCGTCGCGCTCGTCGCCGCGCCGCGCTTCGGCATTGTCGGCCAGTCGCAGACCATCGCCTACCGCGTGGAGGATCAGGGTGCCGACCGGACAACGGCCCAGGTCACGGTTCGCCGCGACGGCGCCGTTATTGAGACACGCACCGTCGCTGTCGGCACGCTGCAGCAAGCGGACATCCCAATCCCTCACGCTGGGGCGAACATCGTCGAGATCGAGGCCGCGCCACTGAAAGACGAGCTCACAACCGTCAACAACCGCGCCGTGGTGACGATCGATGGGGTCCGCGACAAGCTGCGCGTGCTTCTGGTCTCCGGCGAACCGACTGCCGGCGAACGGACTTGGCGCAATTTGCTCAAGTCGGACGCCTCCGTCGATCTCGTCCATTTCACCATTTTGCGGCCGCCGGAGAAACAGGACGGGACGCCGATCAACGAGCTGTCGCTGATCGCATTCCCGACGCGCGAACTGTTTCAACAGAAGATCGGCGAGTTCCAGCTCATCATCTTCGATCGTTACGCGCGCCAGGGCGTGCTGCCGATCATCTATTTCGACAACATCACACGCTATGTGCGCGACGGCGGCGCGGTCTTGGTGGCTGCCGGCCCCGATTATGCGAGCCCGACGAGCATTTGGCGCACGCCGCTCGACGCCATCCTGCCCGCGGAGCCGAGCGGCAACGTTACCGAGCGAGGCTTTCGCGCCCGCCTCACCGAGCTTGGCAAGCGCCATCCAGTGACGCGCGACCTCGAAGGCTCCGACAGCGATCCGCCCCACTGGAGCCGATGGTTCCGCCTCGTTGACACCAAGGGCGGCACTGGCACGGCAGTCATGCACGGACCCGACAACAAGCCGCTGCTGGTCCTCTCGCGCGAAGGCGCGGGACGCGTGGCGCTGCTTCTGTCCGATCAACTCTGGCTGTGGGCGCGCGGCTTCGAAGGCGGCGGCCCGCATCTCGATCTGCTGCGCCGGCTCTCCCATTGGCTGATGAAGGAACCGGATCTTGAGGAGGAAGCGCTGCGTCTCACCGCCACCGGGCATGAACTCCTGGTGCGGCGGCAGACCATGGCTGAGGACGTCTCCGACGTAACGCTGACCTCGCCCTCGGGATCGACGCGCACCCTTAAGCTTGCGCCGGTTGAGCCGGGTGTGTGGCAAGGCGGCATTCCAGCGAACGAGCTTGGCCTGTGGCGCGCGACCGATGACAAGCTCAATGCTCTCGTCAGTATCGGCCCGGCTAATCCGCGCGAGTTCGCGGAGGTGACCTCCACGACCGATGTGCTCGAACCCCTCGCGGCGGCAACCGGCGGCGATTCGCGCCGGCTCGATAACGGCAGCGGGGTGAGCGTGCCGCGGGTCCTCGCCGTACGCTCCGGCAACACCTACACCGGTGACGACTGGATCGGCCTGAAAATGCGCGATGCCAGCGTGGTGCGCGGCATCGGCGTGCTGCCGGTTTTTGCCGGCTTTTTAGGCCTGCTGCTCTTGCTCGGCAGTCTCACCGGAACCTGGGCGCGCGAGGGACGCTAGAACATCATCCGTTTCAGACGATGGACCCTGACGATTCCCATTCCGCTCGGATCGGCCCCGATACGCCGTCAAAGGCGCCATCGACCAATTCGGCGACCAAGAGCCGCGCCGGATCGACCGGCCCCGGCATGATGGCACGGCCCGGCGGAATGTGCTTGAAGCCGCATTTCCCGTAGTACGGCTCGTCGCCGACCAGGATCACCAGCCGGTGGCCCTTTACGCGTGCCTCCTTAAGCGCGCGCTCGATCAACGCCTGACCGACGCCGCGTTCGCGAAACGGCGGCTCCACCGTGAGCGGCCCGAGCAGCAGTGCCTTGGTCTCGCCGATGCGGACTGGCGAAAGCCGGACCGAGCCAACGAGCAGCGTGCCGACGCGTGCGGTGAATGACAGATCGATGCAGGGAGCAACATGCTCGCGCAAACGGTAAGCGGTCTTGGCATAGCGGCCCGGACCGAACGTGCGCTCGTGCAGGCGCTCGATCGCCGGCGCGTCGCCCTGCGTCTCAGGCCAGATGGTCAGCGAACTGTCGGTCATCGCGCCGCCGCCTAGCACCTGCGCCGGTCCGGGTCTAGCCGACGTCCAGGCGAAGTCAGGCCGGCACCCATGCGTTTCTGTCAACGCGGATACCCTGTCGAAGGCGCCATAAATGATTACATCAAGTTCGAAGATTACGGCTGGAGCTTAGGAGACATGGCGCTGGGTCTGCTCGAACGAGGCGATTGGCGACAGGACGATCCGTCGCGCATCAAGGATGGTCATTTCGTTCGGCCGCCGACCACCTACCGCAATTTTGTCACCTCCGATGGCAGCCCCGGTCCGACCGGCGAAGGGGGCTTCCCGGCCGAGGTGGGCCGCTATCATCTCTACGTCTCGCTCGCCTGCCCGTGGGCGCACCGCACGCTGATCTTCCGCAAGTTGAAGAAGTTGGAGGACGTCATCTCGGTCTCCGTTGTCGAGCCGATGCTGAGCAAGTTGGGCTGGGAATTCGGCAGCGGGCCGGGCGCGACGCTCGATACCATCAACGGCAAGTCGACGCTCGCCGAGATCTATCTCCTCACCAATCCACGCTACACCGGCCGTGTGACCGTGCCAGTGCTCTGGGACAAAAAGCGGCGCACCATCGTCAACAATGAGTCCTCCGAAATCATCCGCATTCTGAATTCCGCGTTTAATGCGTTCACGGATGTGCATACTGACTATTATCCAGTCGAACTGCGCGCCGAGATCGATCGCATCAACGACATCGTCTATCCGAACATCAACAACGGCGTCTATCGCGCCGGCTTCGCCACCACGCAAGCCGCCTACGAGGAGGCAGCACGCGCACTCTTTGCCACGCTCGATCAACTCGAAGAACGGCTGTCACGGCAGCGTTATCTCGCCGGGTGGCAGATCACGGAAGCCGACTGGCGGCTGTTCACCACGCTCGTTCGCTTCGACGCCGTCTACTACGGCCACTTCAAATGCAATCTGCGGCGCATCGCCGACTATCCAAATCTTTGGAATTATCTGCGCGATCTCTATCAGGTGCCCGGCGTCGCCGACACCGTCAACCTCGATCACATCAAGCGCCACTATTACGGCAGCCACCGCAACATCAACCCGAGCGGCATCGTGCCGATCGGGCCGCTGATCGACTTCACCGTACAGCACGACCGCGGCCGGTTCGGCTGAACCCAAAATGCGCCACGCCCGAGGCGCGGGTGCGGCGTATTACCAGGCCGGCGGCTCGGTTACCAGCCGTAGCCGTAGCCGTAGGGACAGCCGTAGTAGGGATCGCAGTAGCCGTAGCCGGGATAACCCCATCCGTAGAGGCCAAGCCCAAGGCCCAAACCTAAGCCATAGCCGCCATAGCCATAGCCGTAGCCTCTACCGTAGCCGTAGCCGTAGCCTCTACCGTAGCCGTACCCTCTGCCGTAACCGCCCCTGAGCCCGCCATAACCACCGCCGCCCATGCCGAAGCCGCCACCGTGGCCTCCGAAGCCGCCGCCATGACCGCCGCCGCCGCCATGACCGCCGCCGCCTCCGCCACCACGTCCGGCCGCCGTCGCGTCGGTCGCCATCGTCGCGGCGCCGAGCATTAGCGCCGCAGCGACTGCAAGGATCTTCATCCGCATTGAAGTCACTCCTGTTTGCCGCCCCGTAGCGCTTTCTTAGCACTGCGCCGGCTCGCGGCAAGCTGCACCAAACGACGCAGTTTCGATTACATTACGGTAATGTCGCCGGAAGCTCACCAGAATTCGGCGATGTCGCGCCCGCCGAGCACCTCGGCGATGCGCTCACGGGTCGACGCTGTCGTTTCCTGCGGCAGCGAATCGGGTGCGAAGAAGCCATGCGCCACAATTTCGCGGTTTGGATGCGGCGGGGCGCTTTGCCGGAAGGAACGCACGATGTAGAACGCAACATGGTCACGCCGCGAGGCGCGATGATTGAAATAGATCGAAAACAAAATCGGCGGGCCGGTCAGTTCGATGTTGCCTTCCTCGCGCAATTCGCGCGCCAGTGCCATTGTCAGCGTTTCACCCGTTTCGACGCCGCCGCCCGGCAAGTGCCAGCCGGAAATGTAGCTGTGCTTGACCAGGAACACCCGGCCCTCGGCGTCGAGGACGAGGCCGCGCACGCCGATGGTGAGCCCGCGCGCAAATCGCCAATAAAAATGCAGGACGCGCCGGATGGTCGGCTCGAAAGGGCGGCGAATGGACTCACGCTGCATGGCGAAAACGACGATACGTCATCCGAGGTCGATAGGCCGCAATCGATGTTATTGCACGCTGTCAAACGGCTGGCCCGTCATTTTCTAGCCTCAAGAGTCCTGCTCGAAGCCGGCAAATCGCTCGACCAGACCCGGCGATGGGCCGAACAACTGTCAGCTTCCCGCCACTAGCCTCCGAGTTTGGAAACATTCTAATATCGCACTCGTAAACATTGAGGCGACGTCGTGAAACGCTTTGCCGATTTGAGTGAGCAAGAAGTCCTGGCGCTCGCGATCTCCAACGAAGACGAGGACAACCGCATCTACCGCTCCTTCGCGGATGGGCTTCGTGGCTCCTATCCGGACACGGCGGCGATGTACGACAAGATGGCGGGAGAGGAGATTGGGCATCGGGACATGTTGCTTGCTCTCTATCGCGAGAAATTCGGCGAATTTCTGCCGCTAATCCGGCGGCAAGACGTGAAGGGCTTCGTCGCGCGCCGACCGATCTGGCTCAACCGCCCGATGGCAATCGACAGCACGCGCAAGTTCGCCGAGGAAATGGAATATGAGACCGCGCGATTCTACCGGCGCGCGGCACAATCGGCGCGCGATGACGCCGTGCGCGATCTGCTGAACAAGCTTGCCGCCGCCGAGGACAAACACGAAAAACTCGCTCGCGAGCTCGGCGAAAGGATCACGCCGAGCGCGCGCGCCACCGAGGACCAGACCGCACGGCGGATGTTCGTGCTTCAGTACGTGCAGCCCGGCCTCGCCGGCCTCATGGACGGCTCAGTCTCCACGCTCGCGCCGCTGTTCGCGGCGGCCTTCGCCACCCACAATACGTGGTCAACCTTCCTGGTCGGGCTCGCGGCTGCGGTAGGCGCCGGCATCTCGATGGGCTTCGCCGAGGCCTTATCCGATGACGGCTCGCTCACCGGCCGCGGCGCGCCCGTGGTGCGCGGCGCGGTGTGCGGCGTCATGACCACCGTCGGTGGGCTCGGCCACGCGCTGCCTTATCTTATTCCCCATTTCTATGTGGCGACCGCGGTCGCGTTCGCCGTCGTCGCGGTGGAGTTGGCCACGATATCATGGATCCGCACCCGCTATATGGACACACCGTTCCTGCAGGCCGCCTTCCAGGTCGTCGTCGGCGGCGTGCTTGTCTTCGTCGTCGGCATCCTCATCGGCAGTTCGTGAGGCGCGCGATCTGCGTCGTCATCACCATTGTTACCTGCATGATTCGCATATCATCATGCCGCGATGTTCGTGCTCGCCCACCTGTCCGATCTGCATCTTGCATCGCGGCCGCGGCTTAAGGAGCTTGCCGGCAAACGCGGGCTTGGTTTCATCAATTGGCACCGCGGGCGCAAATATATTCACCGCAGCGAGGTAGTCGACGCGCTCACGCGCGACCTGAAGGCCTGCGCACCCGACCATATCACGGTGACGGGCGACCTCATCAATTTCTCAGCGGCGGCCGAATATTTGCGGGCGCGGGCGTGGCTGAACGGGCTCGGGCCGCCATCCGACGTCACTGTTATTCCCGGCAATCACGACATCTATGTACCGGAGGCGGCGCAATGGCCGATCAAGTACTGGGGCGAATACATGCGCGGCGACGACGGCGCGGACAACAGCACATTTCCGTTCCTGCGGCGACGCGGAGTCGTTGCGCTGATCGCGCTGTCGTCGGCGCTGCCGACCGCGCCTTTCCTGGCGACGGGCTGCCTCGGCGAGCAGCAGCTCATCCGCTTCGCCGCGGAGCTTGAGGAAACCCAAAGTCTGTTCCGGGTCGTGCTCATCCATCACCCGCCGATGAGCCCGCCCAGCCGCTATTTGCGGCGCCTCACCGATGGCGCGGAGTTTTGCCGCGTGCTGGCCGCAAAGGGCGCCGAACTGGTGCTCCACGGTCACGATCACTGCCACTCCCTCATCTGGCTCGATGGCCCGCGCCAAGCGATCCCCGCCGTCGGCGTTCCGTCGGCCTCGGCGCGCGCGTCGCACCGTGGCGAAGATGCCGCCGGTTACAATCTCTTCCACATCGAGGGCGACACGGGCGGCTGGCGTTGCGAGATGATCGCGCGGCAGTGCGGCACTGATGGCGGCGTCCGCGAGGTCAAACGCCAAACCCTCCATCCAGTCGCCCCCGCGTAAGCGGCGACCGAGCAAGTTTATCAAATACCGCACGCTATCTGGATTGCCGCTTCCGCGGGACCGAGCGCGAGAATCACTGCAATCTAAAATCGGCTGGCGGCGAGTAGCGCGATGACCGTGAGCGTGACCAAGCCCAAGAGAAACCCGAGCACGAGCGCGCCTAGTCCTCGGCGGCGGCGGCGCCGGCGTTCGCGCGCGGCTTCTGGCCGCCCGACGCGCGTCATGAAATCGGGATCTTCGTCAAGCGCCCGCTCGCGTTCGATCAGGCGGCGCGCCACGTAACCGGTGACCGCCTTGACGATATCGGGAATGTCGTGCGACTCGGCGAGCACGTGGCGACCGACCCGGGTATCGTGCAGGAAACGGTAGATGCGCTTGTCGCGCGCCATGGCAACGTGGGCGACGGCGTCGATCCACAGCCGTGGCGTGTCGCCGTGGCTCAAGCCGCGGTCGAACAGCTCGGCCTCCGGGGGAATGTCGGCAAACAGCGGATCGAGCGCCTCGTTGAGCAGCTCGAGACGAGCCACTTCCGCATCGCGCAAATCGACCACGACGCTGGTGCGCTCAGCCGCCTCGACGCGCGCCTGATGCATCGCCTCTTTCAGCGGCGAGCGCAGTTCCGCCTCGCTCGCCGGCGCCGTGGATTTGCTTTTTCGACCCCACATGACCTGTGGTCCCCAAAGCATGATCCCGAAAAGTGCAAGCCGATTTTCGGAAAAGATCATGTTTAACTAGAATTCGGGACGATACACCAACGGCTAGCCTCGCAGAAGCGTTGGCCAGCCGAAGCGAGCGGAAATGAAGGATTATGGCCGATTCGCGGGCCAACAGCAGGCGCCGCGGGTTGCTGAACTCCTGGCCAGCGCTCAGCCGCGCGGCATGATGCCGTAAACCCCGCGCCCAGCTGGGTCCGGTGCGCCCCCGTGGGCGGATTCGCAGCCGACGAAGCCGGCATAGCCGAGGCGGTCCAGCACCGCCAAAATTTCCAGATAATTGACTTCGCCGTCGTCGCGCCCGACCCATGCTCAGGGCCACGACCGGAACCTTGACGACAGGCAGGTGATAAGCTCTGGCTTCCTCCAGCGGGCGTCATGGCAAACCGGCCCCGCGCCGCAGTGCCGGGCCCATCCTCATCGCAGGGTGGACTGTAAATGAGCGGCTCTACATAGGACGCGCATTGCATGGGCACGGACGTCTTAGTCGGCGGCAGCGAGGGGCAGCAGCTTGTTTCGCATCCGCTGCGCGCGGCAATTCTCGGTGAGGTGCATGCGCGTCCGTTCACGCCCGTCGAGGCGCCACGCCGGGTGCTGCATTTCGCCTTCGACACGTCTGGCGAACGCGCGCAGGCCGACCGCGTGGCGCTGGTCGGATTTTGCGCGCGGCGGGGGGTGGAGCCGCTCACTCCGGCCGACAAGCAGCACCGCGTCGTGCTCAGCGGCACCGCGATGCGCTGGGAGCAGCATTCGGAATTCACCACCTATACCTGGGAGCTGCCGTCCGCGAAGCCGGCTGCGCCGTTTGATCCGCCAGCATCCACGCTGACCGGGCCAATGGCGAGCGTGCCGCAGCCGGGCCCGCTTCTGGTCGCGCTCGACCTGCATCTTCTGACCGAAGCTGGCGGCGCCATTGCGCCCGAGCGGATCTTCGACCGTAACAGCATTGCGGTGGCGGAGAACTCCGACGGCCTTGCCCTGTTCGCGACCGATTTCCACACTGACGCGGCTGGATATGTTCGCATCCTGGTGATCGATCGCGGATTAGGCGCGGAGCGTGCCGGGGCGCTGATCCAGCGCGTCGTCGAGCTCGAAACATATCGCACCCTGGCGCTGCTCGGATTGCCCGAGGCGCAGCGGCTCTCCCCCGCCATCAGCCGCATCGAGCGGCGGCTGGTCGAGGTCACGGAGGAGATGCGGCGCACCGCCGAGCTGGTCGATAATCGCCGCCTGCTCGACGAATTGACGGCGCTCGCCGCCGAGCTCGAGGCCGGCGCGGCGGCGAGCCTGTTCCGCTTCGGCGCGAGCCGCGCCTACAACGAGATCGTGCAGCTACGTCTGCAGACCATCGGTGAGCGCAAGGTCGACGGGTTTCCCACCTGGTCGTCGTTTCTGGCCCGCCGCATGGCGCCCGCCATGCGCACCTGCATCACGACGCAGGAGCGGCAGGCGAACCTGTCGCAAAAGCTCGCGCGCACGGCAAACCTGCTGCGCACGCGAGTCGAGGTCGAAGTGGAGCAGCAGAACCGCGACCTGCTCAAGTCCATGAACGAGCGCACGCGGCTGCAATTGCGCCTGCAGGCGACCGTTGAAGGGCTTTCGGTGGCCGCGATCAGCTATTACGTGGTCGGCCTGTGTGGCTATCTGATCAAGGCCGCGTACGATGCGGGGATTTTGCGCGTCGATCCCTCGTACGCGACCGCCGCCGTCGTGCCGTTTGCGGTGCTGGCGATCTGGCTGGTGGTGCGGCGCATCCGCCGGCGGCACATCCGCACCACCGAATGACGCGCGCGTGTTCTGATGGCCGCGTTTTCAATCTCGACCGAATGACGGTACAGGATCGCTGAAATAGTGGTCCGCAGTATGACCGATGGCGTCAACCGCATCGGTTCCGCGACGCCGCGTCTTTGAAAGGACGTGCAGAAAGCGCCAGAACCTTGTTGCCTTCTCAAACTCATGAGCGTAGCGCGACTGCGGCGTAGTCTCCCCGGTCAGAACTCTAATCGGCCAAAAAGCGTGCCTCCAGTTTGACGCGATCCAGCGGTAAGTCGTTTAGCTTCGCAATTCTAATTCGAGCATCTTCAAGAATCTCATCAATTCTGCGGCTTTCGATATGTTCGGCGTTTTCGAATGGCATAAACTTGTTGGTGACCCCAAGGGTACGAGGAATTGATCGTGACCTATCCAATGGCCGAAGCTCGGCGGCGGTAATGATGTCCCACCTCTTGTCCGAGGCCTTCCGGATCTCGATGAGAGTGGGGTAACGGCAAGCATTCTGGGCAAGCTTGCTCACGGTTAGCGTGGTCGATCCGTGACATGAGCCCGAAGAGATTCTCGCGAAGGCCTCGCCGACCGACGCGCCCAGGAGGATGAGATCAGGGTGTTCTCGCGCGGCCACAGCAGTTACCAGCCTTGAGGTCTCTTCAACAGACGGCCCATCTTCGATCTGCGCGACAACCGCACGATCGGCTCCCATCCCCAGCGCAAGCCGCAGCAATATCCGAGCCTTGAGGTCGCCCACGGACATGACGACCACCTCGTCGGCCTTGCCGCTTTCGCGCAACCTGAGCGCTTCCTCGACCGGCGCCCTATCAATAAACCAGGGCGATGATCGAGGGTCCGCGACCTGCGACGGGCAGCCCAATTCACTGGCAACAACAAGAACGCTCATAAGGCCCCCTTCCACACCGCAGAGTCCTTTGGAGGTGCATCTCACAAGTTTCGCCGGTACTGCCCCCCTACCTCGAACAGAGCGTTCGTGATCTGGCCGATCGAGCAGCACCTGACTGCGTCCATGAGAGCGCTGAATATGTTTTCGTTCTTGATCACCGCCTGCTTCAGGCAGACCACTGCGGCTCGCGCCTCCGCCGCATGACGTGCTTGGAATCCGCGCAGGCGATTGACTTGAGACTGCTTCTCAGTGTCAGTGGACCGCACGAGCCCACACGGGGCTGAGGCCTGTGTTGGGTTACCGCGGAAGGTGTTGACGCCGACGATCGGCAGGGTCCCGTCGTGTTTCCTGTGTTCGTAATACAACGATTCATCCTGGATCTTGTTTCGCTGATAGCCGGTCTCCATAGCGCCGAGAACGCCGCCGCGAGCGGCAATGGCATCGAACTGGCTTAGCACTGCCTCTTCGACCAGGTCGGTGAGCTCGTCGATGATGAAAGCTCCCTGGTTTGGGTTCTCGTTTTTCGCCAGTCCCCACTCGCGGTTCAGGATCAGCTGGATGGCAACGGCGCGCCGCACA
>Ga0074044_10002484_pt1 | contig 16111 bp, 16 predicted proteins | sample BogForMeECP23OM1_FD_94443 | JGI IMG/M metagenome (GOLD analysis project Ga0074044, IMG submission 94443) | Bog forest soil microbial communities from Calvert Island, British Columbia, Canada - Bog Forest MetaG ECP23OM1 | ecosystem: Environmental > Terrestrial > Soil > Wetlands ...
AGATGGCTGCGACCTTCGTCGACGTGAGCACCGGCAAAGCCATCCGCATCGCCGCGAAAGAATCGTCCAAGGCGCTGGCGCGCTCGATGCATCCCGAAATCGAAAACAAGAACCAGCAGCAGATGCTGGCCTATCGCGAGATGCCGGAAGACGACTTATTCACCAAGCAGTGGGTAAAGGTCGAACTGCCGGCGGAAGAATTCCCCGGATACAAAGGCGAGCGCATAGTCTGCGCCGACTGCGGTGAAGGCATCAACTTCCGCCGCGAAGTTTTGCGCGATGGACGGGTGTTGTGCAAGGCGTGCTCGGGCGAACGATATTACGAAATTCTCTAGACGGGCTCGCTTCGTGAGCTGGACGGACGAATGCGTCCGTCCCTACGTGGCCTTTCTTGCCTGCTCATAGTTATGCGCCACTCGCAGCAGCGTAGCCTCATCAAAGTGCCGCGCAAACAACTGCAGACCAATCGGCAGCTTCTCGTGATTCTCCCCGCATGGAACTGAAATTCCAGGAATGCCCGCCAGGTTCGCAGTTACGGTGTAGATATCGGCGAGATACATGGCCAGCGGATCATTCACCTTCTCGCCCAGCCGGAACGCCGGTGTCGGGCAAGTCGGCGCAGCGATGACATCCACTTTCTTGAAGGCCTCGTCGAAATCGCGCGTCAGCAACGTCCGCACTTTCTGCGCCTTCAGGTAGTAGGCGTCGTAATATCCGGCGCTGAGCGCGTAGGTGCCGAGCATGATGCGCCGCTTCACTTCCATGCCGAATCCGCCGTCGCGGGTCTGCCGGTACATCTCAGAAAGATTGCCTGCCTTGGCGCGGAAGCCGTAGCGCACGCCGTCATAGCGCGCCAGATTCGCCGACGCTTCCGCCGTGGCCACAATGTAATAGGTGGGAATCGCATATTCGGTGTGCGGCAGGCTTACCGGCACAACCTCGCATCCGAGCGCGGCCAGCTGTTGAATCGCAGCCTCAACCGCGGCACGCACTTCGGGGTCGAGTCCTGCCCCGAAGTATTCTTTGGCCACGCCGACTTTCAAGTTTTTTATCGGCTTCTCGAGTTCGGCTACATAGTCGGGCACGGGCACCTCGGCCGAAGTCGAATCCATGAGATCGCGGCCGGCAATGGTGCGCAGCACCAGTGCGACTTCCTTCACCGTTTTCGCAAACGGGCCGATGTGATCGAGCGACGAGGCAAACGCAATCAGCCCATACCGCGACACCCGTCCATAGGTCGGCTTCAATCCAACCACTCCACAAAACGACGCCGGCTGCCGAATCGATCCGCCCGTATCGGAGCCGAGCGTTGCCACCGCCATCTCCGCGGCCACGGCTGCCGCCGATCCACCCGACGATCCACCGGGCACGCGGCTCTTGTCGCGCGGATTGTGTACCGCGTGATACGCCGAGTTCTCGGTGGACGAGCCCATGGCAAACTCATCGCAATTGAGTTTGCCCAGAATCACCGCGCCCGCCGCTTCCATTCGAGCCACCGCCGTGCAGTCATACGGCGGAATAAAATTCTCGAGAATTTTCGAACCAGCAGTGGTGCGCACGCCGTTCGTCACCATCACGTCTTTGATCGCAACCGGAACTCCGGCCAGCGGCGGCAAAGGCTTGCCCTCCGCAGCCAGCGCATCGATGCGCCCGGCCTGCGCCAGCGCCCGGTCCTCGCAAAGCGTCAAAAACGCGCCAATCCCGGGATCTTCCTGCCGGATGCGCGTGTAGAAATCCCGAGCCAGAGCCGTCGCCGTCGTTTCCTGTTCTGCGATCGCGCTCCGAATGTCATCAACGGTCGATGCCGGCATCTCTCTCGTCACTATCTCTCAATCACCTTCGGCACTTCGAAAAATGTCCCGTCCGTGTCCGGAGCATTCTTGACGGCGGCGTCGTGCGGCAGCGATTTCCGCAGGCCGTCCTTCACGTCTTCGCGGATGGCATACGCGAACCGGTCGCTTCCCTGCCGCGACTCGTCCACGCCGTAGCGATCCGAAACCTGAGCCATGGGTGCGACTTTGTCGGTTTCCAGTTCGCTGAGCCGTTCGACATAGTCGAGAATGGAGTTCAAATCGCGCAGCAGGTGAGCGCGCTCTTCCTCGGTCAACTCGAGGTTGGCCAAATCGGCCACGTAGGCAACGTCTTTGTCGGTAACTTTCACGCCTTCACTTTCACGCCTTCACCACGAATTCAATTCGCTTCACCGAAGTCGCGGAGTATTTATTGATCAAAGCCACATAACGCGGCGCCAGGCTGACGAGTTCCCGCCGCCATCCTGCGTCGGCAACTTCCACCCGTAGAGTACCATCGGAAAAACTCAGCGCCCGAGTCCGATCGGCCACCGCGCTGCCGCACGCAATGGGCCAGGCCAGCAGCGCGCTCTCGTTGGCCGGCGCGCGATGAAGAGCTTTGGCAATGACGGTTTCGAGGCCCGAGGAAGCGCGGTTCAAGGCATGGCTCCTGATTTGCGAACGCGATGGGAAGAGATGATTGTAGCATCGGAAAATGTTGCGTCCCTCTACGATGCGGCAGAGGCCGTAGCAACTACAGCCTTGGCGCGTTTCTTGGCGAGTTTTCGCAGGTGCGTGGCCGAATACAAACTTCCCCGGCAGCGTCGCGCCCCGCATAAGCAGGGAGCGTCATCATCGCCGTCGTAGAGGTTGTAGTCGTAGGTCAACTCTTCTCCAGCCTCGATATCGCGCATGGCGATAATCCACATCTTGCCCCGGATCTGATCGGTCTCGCAATTCGGTTTGCAGGAATGATTGACGAAGGCGGCCACTCCATAGCCGTCAATAATGCGTTTGCCGTCGTCCAGCCCGAATAAATACGTATTGGGAAAGTCGTCGTAAAGATCTTCGGCCTGTTCGCAGGTGAGGCGCTCGCCCACGTATTCCACGATCAGCGTCCCTTTGCGAATCGGCCGCGTGGTGTAGCAACCATAGGAGTGAATGCGAGACTGGCGAAGGGCGAGCGTCATAATGCGTCCTTTATCTTTAGCACAGGAGGCACGGGATCACGCAAGCGGGAAGTGAATGGAGGACTTTCCTGAGAGCTGAGAACTGACAGCTGAGAGCTCTTCCCTGCTAATATTCACCCGGAGACTTTCACGCCATGGCTCATCAGCATCCACCGCACTTTCTGAAGATTGTCGACGACGCCAAGCGGCGCGTTCGCGAAACCAGCGTTGATGCGGTGAAAACCCGGCTCGATCGCGGCGAGAAATTCGTTCTCGTCGACGTCCGCGAAGACCGCGAATTCGACGCCGACCACCTGCCCGGAGCCGTCCACCTGGGCAAGGGCGTCATCGAGCGCGACATTGAGGACGAGTATCCCGATCTCGGAACTGAACTCGTTCTCTATTGCGGCGGCGGCTTCCGCTCCGCCCTGGCTGCCGACAACCTGCAAAAAATGGGATACACCAATGTCATTTCCATGGATGGCGGAATTCGCGACTGGCGCGAACGGGGCTACCCGCTGGAAAAGTAGCTCGCGTAGGGACAGCCGCCCTCGGCTGTCCAGGCGGGCGCAGTTCGCGAGCAAACTCCCGAGTTTCTCGGCGGATTGCATACCACCCGCTTCTCTGAAAAAATACGGTAAAGATATAGTGGGGTTCTTGTGATGTCTCAAATCGGAAGCTTTGCGCTGCTGCTGGCGCTCGGCCTGAGTGCGTACTCGTTCCTGGCAGGTTTCTTGGCATTATTCGGTAAGGATGCCGCTTCGGCTCGTCTCGGTGAAACCGCCCGCCGCGCCGGCATCGCCACCTTCGCTGCCGTGCTGCTGGCGGGCATCGTGCTTGTGTTGGCCGCGTTCCACGACGACTTCTCCATCGCCTACATCTTCCATCACAGCAATCGCGACCTCCCCGCCGCCTATAAGTTTGCCGTGCTGTGGTCCGGTCAGGAAGGCTCGCTGCTGTTCTGGTCGCTGCTCTTGGCAGGCTACGGATTCGTTCTACGCCTGCGCTACAAGACCGATCAGCGGCTGTTCGCTTACGCTTCGGTGATCATCGCTTCGGTACAGGTTTTCTTTCTGCTGATTCTGAATTTTGCCGCGCACCCGTTCGCCATCATGCAAGGAGCGCTCCCCGCCGATGGCACCGGATTGAATCCACTTCTGCAGTATCCCGAAATGGTCATCCATCCGCCCATGCTGTATCTGGGATACGTTGGCTTCACCGTTCCCTTCGCGTTCGCGCTAGGCGCGCTCATCATGAAGTATCCTGGCGAGAAATGGATTCACATCACCCGCCGCTGGACCATGGTGACCTGGTGCTTCCTAACCATAGGCGTCTTTCTCGGCGCGCACTGGGCCTACGCTGTCCTCGGATGGGGCGGCTACTGGGGATGGGACCCGGTGGAAAATGCCTCGCTTATGCCCTGGCTCACCGGAACAGCGTTTCTCCATTCCGTCATGATGCAGGAAAAACGCGGCATGTTGAAAGTCTGGAACATGTCGCTCATCTTCGCGACCTTCCTGCTCTCGATGCTTGGGACCTTCCTCACGCGTTCGGGAGTGATCAGTTCGGTGCACGCTTTCGCGCAGTCCTCGATCGGCACCTGGTTCCTGGTCTTCATTGTGTTGACCCTGGGCGTCTGCAGTTTTTTCCTGGTGGCAAACCGGTCGCATCTCAAAAGCGAACACAAGCTGGAATCGCTGGTTTCCCGCGAATCCAGTTTCCTGTTCAACAATCTCCTCTTGCTCGTCGTCTGCTTCACCATACTGTGGGGCACGTTCTTCCCCATCCTTTCGGAATTTGCGCAGGGGCACAAAGTTACGGTCGGACCGCCGTTTTTCAATCGCGTTGCGGTCCCGGTTGCCCTGCTCCTCCTGCTGCTAACGGCCGTTGGACCGCTGCTGGCGTGGCGTAAGACTTCGGTCGAAAGTCTCAAACGGAATTTCCTTTTCCCTGCCATCGGCTCACTCGCCATCGGCGGCATGATGATTTTGTTCGGCGTGCGTCCCTGGGAAGATCCTTCTTACTTCTACGCCACCATGGCCGCCGTTCTCTCCGCGCTCGTGATCTTCACCGTCATTTCCGAGTTCTTCCGCGGAGGCCGCGTCATCGCCGGCAAGACGCAACAGAACCTCATCTCCGCCATGATTCAGTTATGCCACCGCAACACCCGCCGCTATGGCGGATACATCGTCCATTTCGGTGTGGCGCTGGTGGTGATTGGAATTCTCGGCACTCCATTCAATAAAGAAGTGGAAAAAGAGATGGCCTTTGGCGACAAAATCAATATTGGCCCCTACACTCTGGTCTGCCAGTCCTACACGCAGGACGACAATCCCAACTACGCCAACGAGTGGGCCATCATCAACGTGTTCCGCGGCGGCAAGCAGATTACGACCATGTATCCCGAGCGCCGCTTCTATAAAGCCAGCGGACAGCCGCAGACCATTCCTCGGATTTATCCCAGTTTTCGCGAAGATTTGTTTCTAGTCACCGACGTCTATCTCGTCTACGAAGGAAAGAATGACACCACCGGGCGCCCGATCATTAAAGCGCACCTGAATCCGCTGGTTCCGTGGATTTGGATCGGCCTGATCATCATGGTCTTCGGCACCATAGTCGCGCTCGTGCCGAATGCCGCCGCCGTTCAGGTTGCCGCAACCGTGCCCGCTCGAACTCCGGCACACGCGGGAGCGGGGGACTGAGATGAAATCCTCGACCCCCAGGCAGTGGAAGAACTTGCAGTTGGTTTTGGATGGTGTGTTTTTGGGTGGCGCAGCGCTTCAGCGCTGCGGTAACAGCATTATCTTGAATGCGGCTTCAGCCGCTGAGGTCGCACACTCTATGCGCCGCTGGTTGCAGGCTGCCGCACTTGCCGTCGCGGTAATCCTCTTCATGGGCGCCGGAGACGATTCCGCGCGCTTCAAAGATCTCGGCCATCGCATGATGTGCACCTGCGGATGCGGCCAGGTCCTACTCGAGTGCAATCACGTCGGCTGCCAGTCCTCCGACAAAATGCGCGACCAGTTGCAAGCCGCGCTCGACAAAGGCAACAACGACGACCTCATCCTGCAAGGCTTCGTGCAGGAATACGGACCGACCGTGATCGCCGCGCCCACCTCGACCGGCTTCAATCGCGTGGCCTGGATCATGCCCTTTGTCGCGCTGGCGCTAGGCATCGCCTTCGTGGTGTATGTAGTGCGCGTATGGAAGAATCGGCCCGAACCGGCCCTAGCCGACGGCATCACCATCCCGCGCGGCAGCGAACTCGACGAGTTCCGCGAGAGGGCCCGCAGGGAGACCGACCTATGATGATCAAGTGTAGCGCGGACACTCCTGTCCGCGAAAAGCTGCGATTTGGTAGTGAAGTTGGAGGCGAGGAGACGACCGACGCAACAGCCGCGAAGCGGCGCAAGAATGCAGGAGCGGCAAACGAACGAGCCCCGAAGGGGCGGAAGAAAGGATGCGCCCAATGACCGCCTTCGTCTGTGCTGTCGTTACGCTCGCCTGTCTCTATTACGTTTTTTTCTTCCCCGGAGAAGTCTATGCCGGAGAAGAAAAAACGCGCCTCGGCTATCTCCGCGAACGCAAGGAAGCGGTCTACGAGAACCTGCGCGACCTGAATTTCGAATACAAGGCCGGCAAGGTACCCGACATGGACTATCAATCCATGCGCGCCTCTCTCGAAGAGGAAGCGGCTGCAATCATGGCGGAGATCGCAAGGCTGGAACAGGCCGCCGGGCAAGTGGTGTGATTGGCTGATACCCGCCTCAAAACCGGGAACTTCAATTGGATTGCTGCTGAAATTGGCCCACGATGAGCCGTGTAACGGATTAAAATCGCGACAATGAAACGTATCCTTGCATACGGACTTCACTTAGTTGCTGCGGCGCTTGCGGTGCCGTGGCTGACCCTTATGGCCTCCAGTTTGGCATATGGTGTCTTCAGCCCTTTTCTTAGCTCCGCCACCACGCCACAGCAGTTTTATTCCGACTATCTGCTGTTCCTAGTTGTCGTTGTAGGAGCACTACTTGCGTATGCAGTGTGTGACAACTTCATGGCCGGGCCTGCCATATGGGTATGGATTCCGTTCACAGCAGTTTTCCTGCTCCGTGTCCTATATTGGCGAACGGGAGGAAGCGTCCTTAGCGGGCCGGGATCCTTTCTTGAGCACTTTTTCACAGCCGATTGTCAGATACAGAACTGGCGCGAGGAAGGATTCGATTCAAGATGCCCCGACAAGCTCTTTCTGACACCGCTCTTTATCGGAAGCCTGTCCTATTCGGCTGGCGCTGCGATTCATCGCGTTAGCCTGCACTCGCGCCGTTCAAAAGAGACGCCTGCCGTGCCGGACGCGGCTACGCCCAATTCGCGTCAACTTGTTACCAGTCGCTTGGGTGCGTTCCTGGCTCTGGCAATAACGGGTGGCCTCTTCGGTATTCGGTTTCATGCGGAGGTAACAGCCCAGCCTTCTTCTTGGACATGGTTCGGTTCTGGATTCCTTCCGGCATGGGCGGTGGTGATAATCAACATCGCGTTCTGGGGCCTGGTCTACTGGACAGGGGTCGCACTTGCCTTTGCTCGGTTGCGGAAAGATGAAAAGGCCCTGCTAGCCTCATACGCCGGGGTCATAATGCTCATTCCGGTTGCTTCTCTGCTCCCAAGAATCAGCGGAGTTGTCCATATCGTGCAGACATTGTTGGGTCTGACGGCATTTTTCGCGGCGTTGGTCATACTTCTGTCTTTTGCTAGCCGAGATGCGAAACACGCCTAGCTGCACGATTTTATTGCCTCGCCAACCCAAAGGAGTTGTTTTGACCAAACTCGCAAAGTCCGCCTTACTAGCCGCCATCTTCTCGCTGGCTCTAGCCACGACCGCCGCCCAGACCCTAACCGGCACCGTCACCAACGGCACCACCAACAAACCCGCCGTGGGTGATGAAGTCCTCCTCATCAATCTCGCCAACGGCATGGATGTGGGCGGCAGCACCAAGGTCGACAGCAATGGAAAGTTCAGCTTCAAAATCACCGTAGCCGGGCCGCACCTCATCCGCGCAATTCATCAGGGAGTGACCTATCATCAGATGGCGCCTCCCGGCGTCAACACGGCCGACGTGCAGGTCTATGACGTCGCGCCGAAAGTCAGCGACCTCAGCGTGACCGCCGACGTCCTTCGCTTCCAGGCCGACAGCGGATCCATGCAGGGCGTGCGCCTGTTCGTCGTCAATAACGCTTCGTCCCCGGCAAGAACGCAGATGAATGATCACAACTTCGAGTTCTATGTGCCGGCCGGCGCGAAGATTGAGCAGGTGCAGGCGCGCGCCCCGAACGGCCAGCCGATCAGCGCCGAGACCGCTCCCCAAGCCGACAAGAACCGCTACGCGATCGCGTTCCCGCTGCGTCCGGGAGAAACGCAGTTCCAGGTGGAGTTCACTCTGCCCTACTCCGGTGAGATTAAAATCGATCCCAAGCCGCTATATCCCGCCGCGCACCTGGTCATCGTTCTTCCCAAGACCATGCAGTTCACGGCCGCGAATCCGCCCAGCTACCAGTCCATGCAGGATCCCACCCAAGGCGACAGCCAGGTAGAAGTCGCGCAACAGACCAAGCCCGGCCAGCCGCTCGGCTTCACGCTGCGGGGCAATGGAGTCATCACCGAATCTCCCGGAGAGACCGCCTCAGGCGCAGCCCAGCAGCAGGAGCAGCCACAGGGACGCGACAATCGTTCTAGTGACAATCGTCCCGGCGGTGGGCTCGGCGCTCCCATCGATGCTCCGGATGCGCTGCAGCAATATCGCTGGCCCATCCTCTTCGGATTCGCCGTGCTGCTCGCCATCGGCGGATGGGTGGTCACGAAACGGCAACCCGCAACATCGGTCGCCGCGACATCTGCCACGACCTCTGCTTCATCAAGCAAGCCCAGCGCAGCGTCCCGTCCAACCACGCCGGCGTCCGCGACCGGCACTCCGCCCGCAAAATCGTCGATGCTGCTCGAAGCGCTGAAAGAAGAACTGTTCCAACTCGAAGTAGAACGAAAACAAGGCAAGATCACGCCCGCCGATTACGAAAAAGCCAAAGCCGCCCTGGACCAGACCCTGGAGCGAGCACTGAAGCGCCAAGGTTGAGATCGCGTAGGGACGGACGCATTCGTCCGTCCAAGCCGAGCGCAGCTCGGCAGTTGCCCATGCCCAGGGCGTGGTTAGAGCCCAACGCCCTCGCCCAGCATCTAATACACTGAGATAAATTGAGGCAATAATCATGAGCAACATTTTCAAAACGACACTCCTGCTGACCGCCATGACGCTGCTGCTCATGCTGGCTGGCCGCGCTTTTGGAGGCCAGAACGGAATGCTGATAGCGCTCGTCTTTGCCGCCATCATGAATTTCGTTTCCTATTTTTTCTCCGACAAGATCGCGCTCGCCACCTATCGCGCCCAGCCCGTAGGCCGCGATGATCTGCCGCGGGTTTACAACATCGTCGAACGCCTGGCACAAAAAGTCAGCCTGCCGATGCCCAAGGTCTACCTTATCCCGAGCGAATCGCCGAACGCCTTCGCCACCGGACGCAATCCGAACCACGCTTCTGTAGCCGTAACCCAAGGCATCCTCGGACTACTCACCGACGACGAACTCGAAGGCGTGCTGGCTCATGAACTCGGCCACGTGCGCAATCGCGACATCCTGATCAGTTCGATCGCCGCAACTTTGGCCGGCGCCATCACCTGGCTCGCATCTGTCGCCAAATGGGGCATGATCTTTGGCGGCATGAGAGGCGAGCGCGACGACCGCGGCGGAGGCGGTGGCATCGCAGCCATTGCCATGATCTTCCTCGCTCCCTTCGCCGCCATGCTGATTCAGCTAGCCGTCTCGCGTTCCCGCGAATACGGAGCCGACGACACGGGAGCCCACTGGACCGGCAATCCCTACGCCCTGGCCAGTGCCCTAGCCAAAATCGAAGCCTATTCCCGCCGCATGCCTCTGGTGGCGAGTCCATCCACCGCGCATCTTTTCATTATTCAGCCGTTCCTAGGAGGGATGAGTTTCGGCAACCTGTTCTCGACCCATCCGCCAACCGCAAAAAGGATCGAGCGCCTGACGGGCAGGCCAGCGGAATTTTCCCAGTAGAGACGCTGCTTGCTGTGTCTGGCGGACGGCAAAAGTTTCAGCGGCGGGTTTTCCCCTGTGTACCTCTGTGTACCCTGTGGTTCAGCATTCATTCTCAACCACAGGGGACACAGGGTCACACAGAGGAAATCAAAGCGTCTCGACCCTGTGACATCGGTAACCGCTGCCTCCGCTGCCCGCATAGTAGAATCGGCAGAAATGGCCCCCGAGACGATGATCGCAACCGCCCGCCGTGCCGGCGCACTTGAAGCAAGTCTCCGCACGGTAATCCGCGGCAAAGACGACGTCCTCCGCCTAGCTTTGGTTTCCATCTTCGCCAAGGGCCATCTGCTGATCGAAGGCGTCCCCGGAGTCGGCAAGACCACGCTCGGCCAGGCCCTGGCCCGAGCCATTGACTGCACCTTCCAACGCATCCAGTTCACCAGCGACATGTTGCCCTCCGACGTGCTGGGCATTTCGATCTACTCCGCCATCGAACAGAAATTCGAGTTCAAGCGCGGACCGGTATTCGCCAACGTCTTGTTAGCCGACGAAATCAACCGCACCACGCCGAAGACGCAGTCCGCCTTGCTCGAAGCCATGAACGAGGGTCAGGTCACCATCGACGCGCATTCCTATCCGTTGCCGCAACCGTTTCTGGTCCTTGCCACGCAGAATCCCATCGAGCACCACGGCACTTATCCCTTGCCCGAGTCGCAACTCGATCGTTTCCTGATGCGAGTTCGCATGGGATATCCTGAAGGCAACGCCGAACGCGAAATCCTGCGCGCCGAAGCCGGAGTCGCCCAACTCGAAAACCTGCGCCCCGTGCTCAACGCTGCCGACGTAGTCGAAATCCAGCAAACCGTAGCCCAGGTTCACGTGGACGAATCGCTCATCACCTACCTGCTGAACATAGTCGGCAAAACCCGCGAGTCCGAGTATCTATCCCTCGGAGTTTCTCCCCGAGGCTCGCAGATGCTCTACCGCGCCGCCCAAGCCATGGCCTTCCTTAATGGCCGCGATTACTGCACTCCCGAGGACTTCAAGCCCCTCGTCGTCTCCGTCTTCGCTCATCGCGTGGTCGTGAGTTCGCTCTACGCCTCCACTCTGAAGAAGTCCGAGCAGGCCGAGCAAGTGCTCCGCGAGATCGTGGAGAGCGTGCCGGTGCCAGTCTAGGCGCTGGACGAAATTCCATAATAGGTTGTGCGAGGGATCAGTAGTCAACCCAGAGAATCAGCCCCGGGAGTTCTATAATCCCGCTCATGTCATTTCTCCGGTTCCTCATGCTGTTGTCGCTCGTAGTCTGGCTCGGCGGCCTGATCTTTCTCGCCTTCGTGGAAGCGCCCACTGTGTTTTCGCCCGGCCTTCTCCCCACTCGCCACATGGCAGGATCGATCATAGGCCGCTCGCTCGATGTCCTGCACTACATGGCCATCGTTTCCGGAATCGTTTTTCTGATCGCGTCCATGCTCTACAGCCGGATGGCCACGGGAAATGCGCGGCTGTTGGCGGCGCGGCACCTTCTGATTGTGCTGATGCTGCTGCTGACGGTGATCTCGCAATTCGCCATTTCCCCGAAGATGCATGCTATTCGCGCCGAGGTCGGCGTGATCGATAACGTGCCCCTGGACAATCCGCTGCGCATGGAATTCGACCGCCTGCACGTCTGGTCGGAAAAGTTCGAGGAGGCTGTGCTTCTGCTGGGGTTGGTGGCGCTATACACGACCGCGCAAGCCTTCAAGTAACTTGGTGGAGAGCCGGGCGCCCCCGCCCGGCCGCGATAAAGTTAGGAGCACGCAGGACGGGCGAGACACGCGTCCCCACCGTTCTCCCCCGCATGCACCCGCGTATGCGTAATGCCCCCAATGATTTATTCTTTTGCTTGCACTGATAGCTGACAGCTGAGAGCTGCCCTTATGAAATCCGGCATCATCGGTCTGCCGCAAGTCGGCAAGACATCTTTATTTCGCATTCTGACCAAGGTGAATCTTTCCGAGCACGCGCTTGCAAACCCGCGCGAGGCGCACATCGGAGTCGCCAAGGTTCCCGACGCGCGTCTCGACCAGCTGGCTGCGCTCTACCATCCGAAGAAGCTGACCCACGCCTCGGTCGAATATGTGGACGTAGGCGCCATCGGCCAGGATGCGCTGAAAGAGACTGCCTACATCGGCCATCTGCGCCAGGTGGACGCGCTCATTCACGTTCTTCGGGCGTTTGAAAACGACGCGATCCCGCATGTCGGCCCCATTGATCCGCTGCGCGACATCAAGAACGTCGAGTTCGATCTCATGGTCAGCGATCTCGGTCAGATCGAAAAGCGACTCGAGCGTCTGGAAAAAGACTTGAAGAAGATGAAGACGCCGGAACTCGAAAAAGAAAACGAGCTGCTGATCAAAGCCAAAGCCTTTCTAGAAACCGAGAAGCCGCTGCGCGAAATGGAAATGACGCCCGAGGACAAGAAGCGCATCCGCGGCTTCATGTTTCTGAGCGAGAAGCCCATGCTCTACGTGCTCAATATCGGCGAGAGCACCGAACTCGGCAAAGATCTTGACGCGGCGGTTGCAAAATACAAGCTGGGCGAAGTGGCCGCGCGCCCGAATGCCGGGGCCAGCGCGATCTGCGGCAAAGTCGAGGCCGAACTCGCAGAGATGAGCGACGAAGACGCGGCGGAATTTCTTGGCAGTTATGGCCTGACCGAAAGCGGCCTTTCGCGGCTGATCCGCAAGAGTTATCACCTGCTCGGCCTGATTTCATTCTTCACGGCCGGCGAAGATGAATGCCGCGCCTGGACAATCCCGCTGCATACGCGTGCGCAGAACGGGGCGGGCGCAATTCATTCTGATCTGGAAAAGCACTTCATCCGCGCAGAAACCATTCGCTGGGATCAACTGCTGGAAGCGGGCTCCGAGGCAAACGCCCGCGCCAAGGGTACGTTGCGCCTGGAAGGCAAGGAGTACATCGTGCAGGATGGTGACGTAATGCACATCAGGCACAGCGGATAACGAGGGAATGCCATGGCCGCCGATTACCAGCAAATGGTGCAGAACATCAGGGAGTTCTACAGTTTTTCCGGCAAGAAAGTTCTAGCAGTTGGAGCCGGTAACGGGCCGCTTACCGATCTCGTGCTCGAAGCCAGGAAACTGATTGTCATTGACAAAGACCCCACCGCGATCAGCCAGTGGCAGGGACAGATCGCCGCCGAGAGGTTACAAGATCGAGTAGATGTTATTCATGCGGACTTCTGTGAAACTTCGCCGCGTGGTGATGTAGTTTACTTCGAGTTTTGTCTGCACGAAATGAATGATCCTGGACAGGCTCTGCGGCACGCGTTGACGCTTGCTCCCGAGGTACTGGTCTTCGATCATCTGCCAGATTCCGAATGGGCTTTCCACGCCGCCGAGGAGGATAAAGTCCGGCGCAGCACCGACGCGCTGGCGGACTTCGCCTGCACGCGCCGTCAGGAATTCCGCACCGAGCAACGCTTCCCGGAGTATCAGCAGCTGGTTGAAAAAGTGTCTTGCCAAGGCAAAGTGGCGTTGCAGCGCGCCCAGCGCTATCGCGGCGCCGCCGACATTGCGATTCCGATGACCTACGGCTTAACTCTGTTGGATAGCGAGGCCAGCTTGAGCGCGATGGAATCAGTGCACGTGAAAAAATCGATCTAACAGAAACATGCAAGCCGCTCCGACGAAGACCAGCAGGGCCATCTTCACTCCGGGTTCTTTATTTACTTCGGGCATCAGATCCGACGCGGCCACGTAGATGGTAACGCCCGCCGACAGCGGCAGGCCGAAGCTTACCTCATGGCGGAAAATTGCCATCGTCATCACTCCAGCTACTGTTGCTACACCTAACATCACCGACGATCCCCAGGCCAAGGCCCGGCTGCGGCCGCTGGCCAGCATCACCGATGAAATGGTGAATCCTTCCGGAATTTTGTGCAGAAACACCGCGACGAAGATGATCCAGCCGAGCGCCGGGGAAACCAGGAATCCCGAGGCGATCGCGATGCCATCGAAGAACGTGTGAATCAGCAACCCGATCAGAACCGAGTAGCTCTTGTGCGAGTGGACGAACTGGTCGGCGTGGGTTTCTTCTCCAAAGTGAAAATGCGGGGTGACGGTGTGCTCGAAGAAATGGACGAGCAAGTATCCGAGCAGGATGAGAAACCCGGCATACGGGCCACGCAGCTTAATGCTCTCCGGCACCATTTCGACCAGCGCCGTCGCCAGCATAAAACCTGCTCCAAGCGCGACGAAGTAGCGCAGGTAGGAACGTTCCCAGTTCCGCTGAACGATGATAGCCCCGCCGAACACGTTCGCGCCCGCCGCCGTCAGCCCCAGCAGCACACTGGTCAGAATGGGAGACATGAGAAAGAAGAATAGCAGGAAGCAGTTGCCAGTGGTCGGTTGCTGTCGCCGGTGAGCCAAGTTCTGTCGCGTTTGGTTTTTGGGTGGCGCAGCGGTTTACCGCTGCGATCACTACCTCTTCACTAAGGCCGGCTTCAGCCGCTGAGGCACGCGCGCCTGCTAGAATCCGCGCATGCTTCACTGGCTGCAAACCATGGGATGGCTGGCCTGCGCCGTGTATTCAACCATCCCTGTCTTCTGGTTCATGATTCATCCGTTTGCCGAGCGGTGGCGTGCGCGCCATAGCTCGCCGTATGTTCTGCTGGTGCCGCTGTGGATGGCGATGTGGGTTATGGCCGCGCTGGTGACTCGGCCATGGCGGGGTATTTTGCTTTATCGAGCGGACCGGATTTGGGTCGCTGCGGCTCTGCTCTTTGCCTGCGGGCTGTACATCTACTCGCAATCCGGAAAGAATTTCAGCGCGAAGCAACTAGGCGGGTTGCCTGAAGTTCACGGCGGGAATCGCGAGCAGCGTCTGGTGACGGATGGAATCCGCTCGCGAGTGCGGCATCCCGTGTATCTGGCGCATCTGTGCGAGATGCTGGCGTGGAGCGCAGGGACCGGCCTAGCGGTGTGCTGGGGGCTAACGGCGTTTGCAGCGGTCACAGGAGCGGTGATGATCCGGATGGAGGATGCGGAACTGGAGAAGAGGTTCGGCGACCCTTACCGCGCGTATCGCAGATCCGTGCCGGCGGTTCTGCCGCGCATCTTTCCCATTCGTGACCCACTACAACGTGCTACGATTCGCCCGATGAGTGGTCAACAAAAGCCGCCAAAAGGACGGCCCATAGCTCTTGATCCAAGTGCGAAGAGCTCTTCGCCGACTGAACCTGCGTTCATTGCCCGACCTGCTGGAGCACCTGTCTATTACGGCTTCCAAGTTCTCGATGACGTCGCTGCTGATGGGTTCGTGTTCGGGAAGATCACAGATTTCGAGGCCGAGGCCGCTGACTCCGGCGATGCGTTTGTGATCGCGCCCGATAACAGCCGAGCCGGACTTGTCTGGGAGGTCTGCGAGGTTTCAAATTTCACGGAGTTGTGTCCTATTGAGGCAGAGCGATGGGGAGTGTGGGCCGTATCTTTCCCGCTGCCGATGACCAAGCGAGAGAATGTCCGACGCAATCTGGAGTCTGTTCTCCCAATGCTCAAAGAGAAGTGGGAGGAATGGCGCAGGCGATATGCCTCGTAGACGCCAGCTATATCCGCTGTAACTGAGAGCTGATAACTGACAGCTGACAACTGTTTCCTATGCGCTTCGAACTTTTCGTCGCAACCCGCTATCTCCGCGCCAAACGCCGCCAGGCTTTTATCGGCATCATCACGGGCATCTCCATCCTGGGAGTAGCGGCGGGAGTGGCCTCGCTGATCGTCGCTCTGGCCGTCAATAACGGCTTTCGCCAGGATTTGCAGGCGCGGCTGCTGGGCTCGACGGCGCACATCAGTCTGCTGCGGGTAGAAAGTGACGGGATGCGCGATTGGCGTCCGCTGCTGGATAAATTATCGCAGCAGCCGCACGTGGTGGCGGCCGCTCCGGCGATTTACGAGCAGGTGCTGATTTCGCGTGGCCCAAGGGCGCGCGGAGCGGTACTGAAAGGAATGCTGCCGCAGTATGAGCGGAAGGTCAGCGACCTGCTGAACT
>Ga0074044_10002485_pt1 | contig 16103 bp, 12 predicted proteins | sample BogForMeECP23OM1_FD_94443 | JGI IMG/M metagenome (GOLD analysis project Ga0074044, IMG submission 94443) | Bog forest soil microbial communities from Calvert Island, British Columbia, Canada - Bog Forest MetaG ECP23OM1 | ecosystem: Environmental > Terrestrial > Soil > Wetlands ...
AAATTGCTGGAATACGCAGGGCTGAATCCAGACCGGTTGAGACTTGAATCGGTCGCCGCGTCCGAAGGAATCCGTTACGCCGAAATCGTTACCGATTTCACCGGCAGATTGAAAGAACTCGGCCCGCTCGGCACCGGTGAAGGCCTGGATCGGAACGCGCTGAAGCTCAAACTGGAAGCGATCAGGAAATTGCTCCCGTACATCAAGCTGGTGGAAAGGGAGAAACTGAGAGTGCGTTTTGCAAGCAAGGCGGAGTATGAGGAATTCTTTGCCAGTGACGAGCTGAATTCGTTATTCAATGAAATGATCGGGGACAAGCTGGCATTCAGCCAGATCATGGTGCTTCCGCAGCAGCAAGCGCTTGCCAACGGAGAAATCGCAGACGGTCCGGGCATGAGCGCGTCTGAAGTCTCAAGCCGCATCCACCCCGGTTCCGGACGGCGCGGCGGACGCGACCTGCCGAAGGGCAGGCAAGTCGAGGCGCTGGCGCTGGCGGAGGTGCGTGGGCTCCTCGCCGACCGGCCAAGACGGCGCGACCTGCTGATCGAATTCCTGCACCTCCTCCAGGACAGCTACGGTTGCCTTCATGCCCGGCATCTGGCGGCTCTGGCGCAGGAGCTCGGGCTCGCACTCGTCGAAGTCTACGAGGTTGCTTCCTTCTACGCTCATTTCGACATCGTGTTGGACGGCGAGCCCGCGCCGCCACTCTTGACCGTGCGGGTCTGCGACAGCCTCGGCTGCGAGATGTTCGGGGCGCAGCAATTGTTGCGGGACCTGCCGGCGAGGCTCGGCCCTGGCGTCCGGGTGGTGCGGGCACCTTGCATGGGCGGCTGCCATAACGCGCCGGTAGCCGCCGTGGGCCACGCCCTCCACGAGCACGCGACGCTGGACAGCATCGCGGCCGCCGTCGCCAAGGGCGACGTGCATCCGCATCTGCCGCAGTACCGTGCCTTCGAATCGTATCGCGCCGACGGGGGTTACCGTTTGCTCGAAGCCTGTCGCACTGGCACGAAGCCGCTCGACGCCGTGCTCAAGGCGCTCGAGGACGCACAGCTTCGGGGGTTGGGCGGCGCCGGCTTTCCCACCGGCCGCAAATGGCGCCTGGTGCGCGCTCAGCCGAAGCCGCGCCTGATGGCGGTTAACGCCGACGAGGGCGAGCCCGGAACCTTCAAGGACCGCACCTACCTCGAAACCGACCCGCACCGGTTCCTTGAAGGCATGTTGATCGCCGCCGAGGCGATCGAGGCGGACGAGATCTACATCTACTTGCGCGATGAGTACCCGCAGATCCGCGAGTTGTTACTGGTGGAAATCGCCAAGCTTGACGCGGCGGGACTGGTGCGCCGCGGCCGCATCCACCTCAGGCGCGGCGCTGGGGCCTATATCTGCGGCGAGGAGTCGGCGATGCTGGAAAGCATCGAAGGCAAGCGCGGACTGCCGCGCCACAAGCCGCCTTATCCAGCCGAGGTCGGGCTCTTCGGCCGGCCGACTCTCATCAACAATGTGGAGACGCTCTATTGGGTGCGGGATATCGTTGAGCGAGGCCCCGACTGGTTCGCTGGGCAGGGCCGGCGCGGCCGCAAAGGGCCACGCAGCTTCTCGGTCTCGGGTCGGGTCAAGGAGCCGGGGGTGAAGCTCGCCCCGGCCGGTATCACCGCACGCGAGCTCATTGATGAGCATTGCGGCGGCATGCTCGAAGGCCACGTCTTCAAGGCCTATTTGCCGGGCGGCGCCTCGGGCGGAATCCTGCCGGCGGCAATGGCCGACTTGCCGCTCGATTTCGGCACCCTCCAGCCCCATGGCTGCCTGATCGGCTCGGCGGCGGTCATCGTGCTCTCGGACAAGGACGACATGAAGGAGGTCGTGCTCAATCTGTTGCGCTTCTTCGCCGATGAAAGCTGCGGCCAGTGCACGCCCTGCCACGTCGGCACCGAGAAAGCGGTCGAGCTGTTGCAGGCGCCGCAGTGGGACGGACCGCTTCTCGATGAGCTGGGCCTGGTCATGACCGCCTCGATCTGTGGCTTGGGCCAGGCGGCGATGAACCCGGTCCGCATGGTGCTCGAGCATTTCCCGGAGGAAGTGTCGTGAGCCGAGCCACCGACGGGTCCGAGCGGACATGGCGGAAAGGACATGGGGGAAAGGACATGGGGGAAAGATGAAGACATATAAATCTGCCCCCCGCTTCGATGCGGTCATGAGGTTTTCTGGCAAGCCCGTCATGGGGCCTATCCCGGGTGAGCTGAGAACAGGGGCAAAAAGAGAAAAGCAAGATGACTGAAAACTCCTTACGGATTGATGGCAGGGATGTCCCGGCACGGGACGATATGACCATTTTGGAAGCAGCCCGCAGCGCAGGCATTTCCATTCCCACGGTCTGCCACCACGAGAAATTGAAACCTTTCGGCGGCTGCAGGCTTTGCATGGTGGAAGCAGAGGCCGGCGGCAGGACGAGCTTGGTTGCCGCCTGCATATACCCGGCCCAGCAAGACCTGGTGGTAAGAACCCGGTCCGAGCAGATAGATAAAATCCGCAAGGTGCTGACCGAGCAGTTGCTGGCTTATGCCCCGGAGTCCGAGGTATTGCAGAATCTAGCCCGGGAATATCGGGCAGACAAAGACCGTTTTCGCAAAGACCCCTCGTTCTGCATTCTCTGCGGCCGGTGCGTAAGATACTGTGCCGAGATCAAGCAGAAGAACGCAGTCTGCTTCATGGGCCGAGGGCCCAGTCGAGAGATCAGCTTTGTCCCGGAGATCGCCGCCACGGAGTGTTGGGACTGCAAAGAATGTTTCCCGCTTTGCCCCACTTCGGCATTGCAGGCGGCCTTCGTTTTGATGAGGTCGCTGACATCTTTGCCACCGTCTTTCAAACCAGAGTCAAACAAACAGGCCGGGACGAATTCTGTTGCGGAATGAAGGCAGAACAACGATTCGCCTGCGCGAGTGATGGGGATAGCAATCAGCTAACAGCGAACGGATAAGACAATGAGGTACGGAGAGACTGGGTTCGACCTGGAAATCAATCTATCCCGCGGCAGCATTGAAAAGGTCGCCACCGAGCCGGATTTGGCCGAATTTTACCTGGGCGGACAGGGCGCCGCCGCCAAGCTGCTATGGGAACGGGTTCCGCCCGAGACCGATGCGTTTTCTCCAGACAATCTACTGATCTTCAGCGCCGGTCTGTTGCACGGCACCCCGGTTCCCTCCGCCAACCGGACTTCCGTGAACACCATTTCGCCCCAGACCAACCTGATGTCGCATTCGTTGTTCGGGGGGTTTTTCGGACCGGAACTGAAATATGCCGGGTACGACAAAATCGTCATTCGCGGCAAGGCCCCAGATCTGGTTTATTTGTATATCAACAATGACGAGGTGGAAATACGCGACGCCACGCATCTCAGGGGGAAAGGCTGCACGGAAACCGGGGACCTGATCAAGAAAGAGTTGAACGACCAGAAAGTCCAGGTGGCCGCCATTGGCCTGGCCGGTGAAAACCGGGTCTTTTTGGCTTCCATCGACCACAATCACGCCAGCGCGGCACGCGGGGTCGGCGTCATTATGGGAGACAAACGGCTGAAGGCCATCGCCGTTCGCGGAACCAAGGACCTCAATATCGCAAAGCCGGGCGAACTGTTCGAGATAAGCCAACAAATAAACAGGAAAATGGCCGAGAGCTCGGGATGCGGGGACTGGATGGCGGTCGATGAAGACGACAGTTTCCACCACAACCATTTCGCCTGGGGCAACGCGCGTAAGCGGATAAAAAATTACTGGAGCAAAGAACTCCAGGAACGATGGACGAATTGGAAATATGGCCACATGGACCGGCAGACAGGTTGCTATAACTGTCCGAAGAAATGCCGCAATGTGATCAACTGGCCGGGACGGCGACGATTCGGCTACAAATGCTTCGGCAAGGACACCTATCACATGGCGGCCTTTCTGGAGCTGGACTTCACTTACGACATCCTCGGTGTTGCCCAGGAATACGGCGTGGATTCCTACTCGACGCCGCAGGTGATGGCGTTCGCTCTCGAGCTTCTTGAAGCCGGCATATTGACCGACAAGGACTTTCCGGGAATGCCGGCCGATTCCAGGGGCAGATTTTTCTACCTGCTGGAAAAAATCGTCCGCCGCGAAGGGATCGGAGACGTCCTGGCAGACGGCGTTTCCCGTGCCGCCATTCGGATCGGCAACGGCGCGGAAGCATACGACCACAACACCACGAAGAAATTCGAGCAATTGCCCATCAAGCTGGGCAAGTTGAACCCGGCCTACTTCCTCATGATCGCCACCGGCGAGAAGATGAGTATTACCCAGATCGAAGGGTCCTTCCCCCAGGACCCCCTTCCCACCAGGGAGCAGAGAGAAGAGTTCGTCGGAAAATGGGCAGCGGTACCCGATGAAAAGTTCAAGAAATATTTCCTGGAATGGGAAAAACGCAATGACATTTCCGATCAGGCGACCTGCGACATCGTCGAATGGAACGAGGCGATGCATTACATCGACGACGCCATTGGATTGTGCGGATTCGTGTCATCGTTCAGGGGCCAGTTCGGCGGAGATATTGCCTATCACATGAACAATATTCCCCAGATCATCTCGCTTGCGACCGGCATGACGATGGACAAGGAGAAGTTATGGAAGACTTCCCAGAGAATCCGGACCCTGGTCAGGGCCGTGAATGCCAGAAGAGGTTTGCGGAGAAAGGACGAACGGCCGCCCGAGGACCACTGGGCGGTTAGGGACGAAAAGTACGAACAAGCGCTGCTGAGCAAGTATTACGAATTCAAGGGATGGAACAGCGAGGGCATTCCGACGCGGCAGACGCTGGAAAGGCTGGATCTCGGTTACGTGGCCGACGATCTGGAACAAAGAGGCATTTTGACTGTGGATGAAAACGTTTCTGCCAGAAAGCCTTTGGCGGAAGCAGCAATGAGCTAGAGCATGATCCGGAAAAGTGGGAACCGGTTTTCCGAAAAGATCATGCTCAAACAAAATGCTAGAGCCCGGTTCTGATTCAATCAGAACGGATAGGGCTCTAGAGCGAACGGAGAATTGCCGTGACGGCCGGCCTGACGACAAAGACTGTCAAAGAAATCAAAGTTGATGTTGATAAATGTACGGGTTGCCGTGCCTGTGAGATGGCCTGCTCGGCCTATCACGCACAGCCGAGGTACAGCAGCATCAATCCGGCGAAGGCCCGGATCAGGGTGGTTGCCGATGAGTTAAATGACGAATATGTGCCGATCCGTGCCGGTGATTACACCCCCTCCGAATGCAACGGCAGACATATTTATACGATCAACGGCAAGGAATACAGCGAGTGCAGCTTCTGCGGCGCTTCCTGCCCGTCCAGGGATTACTTCGTAGAACCCGACTCCGGCCTGCCGCTGAAATGCGATATGTGTGAAAGTATACCGCCGCTGGCAGAACCGATGTGCGTCCAGGTCTGTGGAGCGGACGCCCTGACCTACGTGGAACGGGAAGTGGAACGCGACGAAAAACCGCAGCAGCGGCGCGGCCAGATTGAGATTGGATTGGAATCGCTGATCAATCAATACGGAATAGAGGCGGTCATCGACAGCCTGAACCAGCTGCCCCAAGCGTGCAAAAAGGCCTAATCCGGGCGTCGCACACTTGGGGGCGTCATGAAACTTTCCCGTCGTCGATTTCTGCATCTGGCAGCTTGTATCGCCACGCTTCCAGCTGCGTCGCGGATCGCGCGGGCACAGGCTTATCCGTCGCGGCCGGTGCGTTTGATCGTCGGCCTGCCTCCCGGCAACGCACCCGACATCGTTGCGCGTCTTGTAGGTCAATGGCTATCGGAGCGGCTCGGCCAATCCTTCGTCATCGACAACCGGCCGGGGGCCTCGACCAACATCGCCACCGAGGACGTCGTGCGTGCGCCGCCGGACGGCTACACGCTCCTTCTGATCACAGCGGGCAACGCAATCAACGCATCGCTCTACCAAAATCTCAACTTCAATTTCATTCAGGATATTGCACCGGTCGCGAGCATCGGCCGCACGCCGTTTGTCATGGTGGTCAATCCATCATTCCCGGCCAAGACCGTTCCCGAGTTTATCGCCTATGCCAAGGCCAATCCCGGCAAGATCAACATGGCCTCGCCGGGCATCGGCGCCGCGAACCATGTTTTCGGCGAACTGTTCAAGATGATGAGCGGCGTCGACTTGGTTCACGTGCCGTATCGCGGCAGCCTCATGCCCGATCTGCTCGCAGGGCAGGTGCAGGTCTATTTCGGTGCGATACCCGGGGTGCTCGCGGCTATCCAAACCGGCAAACTGCGCGCACTTGCGGTGACCACTGCGACGCCCGTCGACGCTCTGCCGGGCATCCCCGCCATGGGCGAATTTGTGCCGGGCTACGAGGCGAGTGGCTGGCTGGGCATCGGCGCGCCCAAGAGCCTGTCCGCCGAGGTCATCGAAAAGCTCAATAAGGAGATCAACGCCTTCGGCGCTGATCCCGATATGAAGGCGCGGCTTGTCGCCTTGGGCGTCGAGCCCGATGTCGATCAGCCCGACGAATTCAGAAAATTCATCGCCGACGAAACCGAGAAGTGGGCGAAGGTCGTCAAGTTCGCAGGCATCAAGGTGGACTAAACGGACCAAGCATTCCATAGTTTGCGGTCCGCGCGGACTGGGTGGAACGGGATCATTCCGCCGCGGTGGTGAGTAATGATTTTGATCCCGGGATATCTGTCGGATGTTCCCGTGCGGACGAGCCGCAATGGCCGGCTCAGCCGGCTTGCGGACGGCCGCCAAGTAATAGGGAGTTAATATTCATGAAACGTCTTCTTGGGGTATTACTGGTGCTTGCCGCCATCGATGGCGCGCACGCCGCCGATCCCTTCGTGATCGGCATCATCGCGCCGACCACCGGCCCGCTGGCGACGGTCGGATCGCGTCAATTGGCTGCCGTGCAATGGTGGGAGCAAGACCTTAACCAGAAGGGCGGCATCAACAATCATCCGATTCAGATCATCGCGTGCAACGACGAAGGCAGTCCGGATCGCGCCGTCACTTGCGCCCGTGATTTGATCGCCAAAGGCAGCATGCTGCTTCTCAATGCCTCGGTGACAGGTCCGATCCGGGCCGTCATGCCATTACTCGCCCACGGCCCGGTGATGGTGACCCCGTCGCCGAACGTGCTGCCGGATGCTGCGACTTACGTTTTCCAAACCAGCGCGTCCGACCGGGACATCACCACGGCGATCGCCGACTACCTCAAGCAAAACCATAAGGACCGGCTGGCGATGATCGCATCGACGGATGCGAGCGGCGAAGTCGGTACCGCAAGCGCCGCGGCGGTCTTTCCCCAGGCGGGCATCAAATACGATCTCGCCCGCATTGATCTGCGCGCGAATGACGCCTCGATTCAGCTGGCCAATGTCGTCAAGGACGATGTGCCGCTCGTGTACAGCAACTATTCCGGGGCAGGCGCCGCCACCGTCGTCAAGAGCTTCAACAATCTGGGTCTGACGCAGCCTTTGCTGATAAGTTATGCCAACATATCGGACGCCTTTATCGCGGTAATCAAAAACGACATGCCGGGGCGGCTGCTCGGCACCGGGATGCGTTCTGTCGCTCCCGAGTTGCTGGACGATCCCGCCGAAGTCGAGCGGCTGAACTATTTTTCCGCTGCTTACAAGGCTTGGCGGCACGAGAACGTCGATCAGCTGGCTCTGGTGGGCCTTACCCTTGCCGATACTGCCGAAGCGATACTGACCCATGTTGGCGATCCGAAGAATCCTGACGCAGTGCGCGACTTTTTGGAAAGCACGCCGATAAAAAGCGTGCAGACCATTCGTTTCTCGAAATCAAGCCATATCGGGCTGCACACGGCGGACATCGCTATTCTCGAGTTCAAGCACGGCCGCTGGGTAAAAGCCGATCCATTAAAATGAACCCACTGTCCCAAGCTGTCGCCAGTGGACTCATGTCGGGCGCCGTTTACGCCTTGCTCGCAGCCGGTCTCGTCCTGGCATTTCATACCTCGCGCGTCGTCAATCTCGCACACGGTGAAGCTTATGCGGTGGCGGGACTCGTGGCGTCTGCGCTCTCGGGGTATGGCTGGCCCCGCTACGCGGCGCTTCCGGCGGCGCTGCTCGCCGCTGTACTTTTTCTCACGTCGCTCGAGCACTTTCTTTTGCGTCCGCGCCGGGACTGGCCGGTCGGAAGCCTGATCCTCATCACCCTGGCGACGGCGTTTCTGATGCGCGGCTTGTTGCAAGTCGTGATCGGAGTGGACCCGTTGTCTTTTCCCCGGTTGTTCGTCGGACCGCCGGTCAGAATCCTTGGCGGCATCATTCCTCTGCAAGGGATCTTTCTGATCGTCATTGGGCTCGGCACGGCCGCCGGGGTTTTGTTGCTGCTGCGCTCGCCGATGGGCTGGCGCCTGCGCGCCACGGCCGAGAATCCCGAAATGGCGGCATTGCTCGGCATCAACACCGCACGCATGCGATTGCTGGCGTTCGGCATAGCAGGCGCCCTTGGCGGATTGGGCGCGCTGCTCCTGGTGCCACTGGTTTCCGTGGACTACCAAAGCGGGCTCGGCATGACGTTGCGCGGCTTCATTGCGGCCGCGATCGGCGGCATGTCGCCGTCGTGGGCAATTGTGAGCGGCGTGGGCCTTGGCTTGGCCGAGGCGCTGGTAACCACTTATATGGGCGCACTGGCGCAGGATCCCATCGTGTTTCTGGCCTTGATCGGCGTTGCCGTCTGGCAAAGTCGTACAATTATGTTTGGTGGTAGCGTCCGCGCATGATCAAATGGGCTTTGATCGCGCTATTGGCGGTCTTTCTGGTCGCCTTGCCGTATCTCGGTCTGCTTCCGGGCTGGACCTTTTCGCTCGCCACCACGGTCGTCTTGCAGGCGGTCGCGTTGATCGGGCTCAATCTGATCTTCGGCGTGGTGGGCATGTTGGCTTTCGGCCAGGCGGCCTTTATGGCATTGCCCGCCTATATCGCGGCTGTCCTCACAGAACTGGGGCTCGCATTTCCTGTCGCACTGGTCGGCGGCTTTGTAATTACGGTCGCCGTAGCCGGTCTGGTGGCTGGGGTCTTCGTTAGGCTTCCCGGCGTATACTTGGCGGTCGGCAGCCTCGGGTTCGGCTTTACGGTCGAAGGTCTTGCACGCGCCTTTCCGGCATGGACAGGCGGAGCGTCCGGCCTGGTCTTTCCTTATGGGCGAGCCCTGAACGAGCACGAATGGTACGTCGTCGCCGTCGTTCTGCTCGTGATCGCGCTGCTCGCCTATGCGTGGGTCGTCAGCGGCGCGCGATGGCGCTGCCTGCGCACGATCCGCCATGACGAATTGGCAGCGGCCGTTCTGGGGATCGACCTCACGCGCGAGAAGGCGCGCGCCTTCACGATCGGCAGCGTCTTCGCCGCCGCCGGTGGGCTATTCTTGGCGCTCTATGTCGGCGTTCAGATTCCCGAAGATGCCGGCGTCACGCGCTCGCTCGAACAGATCGGCACCATTCTCCTGGGTGGGGCCGGTTTCTTATTCGGGCCGCTCGTTGGTGCCGCTGTCGTCAATTGGCTATTCGTCGTCGCCGGCTACGGCGCGCGCTATGAACTGCTCATCTACGGCGTCGCTTTTCTCGCAGTCGTGCTCTATGCGCCTGACGGCATTATGGGCTGGATCACCGCGGTCCGGCTGCCATTCGGCGGCCTGCTGGACCAACGCAACAGCGTTTCCGAGATCACGGTTTTGCCGCCGACTTTCGACCAAGGCGCGGTGGCCGCCGCGGCCGGGAATTCAGACGAGATTTGCCTCCGGATCGATAACCTGTCGCGCCGGTTCGACGGGCTCCTGGCGATCGACCAGGTCACTTTCGATGTCCGCGCCGGGGAAATATTCACCCTCGTCGGCCCGAACGGTGCGGGCAAAACGACGCTGTTCAACATCATTTCGGGTATCCTCGCGCCGAGCAGCGGTACGGTCTATCTCCGCGGCCTTGACATCACGGGCCTCCGTGTTGATCGCCGTGCACCGGATATCGGGCGTTCGTTCCAGGTGGCCCGCCTGGTGCCGGAGCTATCCGCTAAATCCAACGTGCTGGTGCGGCTCGATCAGATCGCGCCGCATCTCGGAGAACGTGAGCGCCACCATCTTGCTTTGGCGCAGCTCGATCGTTTCGGCCTGGCGATGCTTGCCGACCGGCCGGTGAAGGAACTCAGCCTCGGTCAGCACAAGCTTATTGATTTGGCTCGCGCCGCCGTCGGGGACCCGGCGCTGGTACTCCTCGACGAGCCAGCAGTGGGGTTGACGGAAAGCGAGTTGCTTCATTTGGCGGCCGTGCTCGACGCCTTACAGCGCCGGGGCTCCGCCGTGCTCATCGTCGAGCACAACATCGAGTTCGTTACACGTGTGGCGAACCGCGGTATCGTCCTCGACAGCGGACGTCCGATCGCTATTGGCCCCGTCAAAGAGATCTTTGCCGACCAAAAGGTACGTGATGCCTATTTCGGAGCGCTGACGTGACGGAAGCGCTGGTGATTTCCGGCCTTTCCGGCGGGTATGGTTCGCTGCGCGTCTTTCGCGATGCCGTGATTACGCTCGCGCCCGCTAGCGTGATCGGCATTCTGGGACCCAACGGGGCCGGCAAGACGACCCTCCTGAAAACCGTCGCCGGCCTGCTGCCGCATCAGGCTGGCAGGATTATTCTCGATGGACATGACGTCACAGCACTCCCGACCCATGCCCGGGCCCGTCTCGGCCTGATCTTAGTTCCGGAGGGTCGCCAAATCCTGGCGAGCCTCACGGTGCGCCAGAATCTCGACCTGACCCGCGCCATGGCGCGCCTCGATAACGCTGCGCACCGACAGCGCTATGCCGAGGTGCTTGCGCTGTTCCCACGGTTATCCGAACGCCTGTCGCAATCGGGCGGCTCGCTCAGCGGCGGGGAGCAGCAGATGCTGGCCATCGCGCGCGCGCTGCTGTGCGACCCTACGGTCCTGATGCTCGACGAGCCAACCCAAGGCCTTGCGCCAATCATGGTGCAGCAGGTGCTGGCGGCGCTGCTATCGCTCAAGGGACGCTTTCCCATGATCGTCGTCGAGCAGAGTAGGACATTTCTCGATCAATTGGCGGACGAAACCGTCTCGATGCAAGGCGGACATCTCGGCGGCAGACAGCAAGGAGAATCGCGATGACAAAGAGCGCGGCGCCAGTCGAGCGAGTCAATTCCGCCAAAACGGGTACCGCCGCACAAAACTTTGATCTCGATTGCAACGCCAGAGGAAATCGTCATGGCGCGGTTGTTCAGCGTGCTCTTTTTGGTCGCGGCTTCGGCGCGCGTTCCTTGACGTTACGGACCTCGGTGTTCATCCGCACGTCTTTGCGGCGGCGCTTTTGCAAAAGCTTTGCGGTCGCGAAATAATCGCCATGCGTCGCGCGCTCGGCGGCCTTGTCGAGGTCGGCCGACCACTCGCCCAGCGAATAGCCGAACCACGGCGTCTCGGGCTTGAGCTTTGGCAAGCCCAATTCCTCCCAGATCGCCTTGGCGCGCTCCATGTAAGGCCGCTTCGGCAGCGAGATCGGCGGAAAATTCTCCTTCAGCGTCGCATCGATCAGCACCGAGGCGTCCTGGCCGCCGTTGCGCTGGCTGCGCGGCCCGTGGCCCTGGTCGCGATGCGGCAGAATGTGGAAGTCAAGCATCGGATTGGCGCGATAGGACATCGCCCACAGGATGGCGTCGGCATTCTCCGGGTCGATATCGTCGTTCAAGGCGATGACGTATTTGCCGGCGGCGCGATGCAGCACGGCAGCGCCGTAAAGGGCGCGCCAGATTTCGGTCGTCGGCATGTCGCGCTCGCAAATGAGCGCGATCACCTTGCGAATATTGGTGAGCGGCTCGTGCATCGACACGCGTTTGACGCCCTTGATGCCGAGCGTGTCGCGCAGAAAGTTCAAGAACAGCGGCTCCATCCCGATGCGCTTGATCAGGCTGGATTCCGACGGCGTCACCTGCGAGATGATCGAGGTCAGAATGGCGTCGCGCCGCCGCGTGATGGCGGTCGCGTCCATGTAGGCGTTGAACTCCTGCAGGTTGACGTGGCCGTGCGATTCGCCGAACGGCGCTTCCGGTTCGAGATATTCCGTATCGATGAGGCCTTCGATGACGATCTCGGCCTCGGCCGGGACGAGGAGATCGACGGTCTTTGCCTTCGCCACGTTGATGGGCGCGCCGACCAGCGCGCCGGCCACATGCAACTCATCGACGCTCTCGGGGAGCTTCTGCACCGAGGCGAAGGTGACGCAGGGCGGCGCACCGAGCACCACGGCGCAGGGCAGCTTCTGGAATCCGCGCGCCCGCAGTTTTTCCCAATGGTTGTAGATGCCGGGGCGCAATTCGAGCGACGGGTTCATGCCGAGCCGCCGCCGTGCCTTCACCTGGCCGCGGTAATTGCCCATGTTCTGGACGCCGGTGTCGGGGTCCTTGGTGATGTACTGCGACAGCGTCGCGTAGGGCGCGATGTCCCAGCCCGGCGTCGAAATCGGCAGCGGGATGCCGTCAAGGCCGTTGCCCGGCTTGTCGAGTGACGCGCCGGTAACGACGATCTCGTGGCATGGCGCATTGTCGACGATCCGCGGCGGGATCGGATGCCGCGCCGCCTCGACCCAGCGCGCCTCGATTTCCTCGAACGCACAACCAATGCCGATGCGGTAAATCTCCTTGTTGGCGGCAAGCCCGCCGACCAAGACCGGAATATCGTATTTGCGTCTCTTGCTGTCGACCACGTTGGTGAACAGGAACGCCTTGCGGTCGTGTTCCGCAATGCCGCCGCGGAACTGCCAGCGCACCAGCGGGTGCATCTCGGTGTCCTTGTTGATCGCACGATCGACCTTGATCAACAGCCCGGCCTTGTCGAGGGCGCGCACGTGGTCGTGCAGATCAGGATAGGCGCGGGCAACGCCCGCGGCGCCGTTCGCTTTGCGCCTCGGCTTGGTAAGGACGTCCATGGCGTACCATCCTTTGGCAAATCAACGCAGTCAATCACAACGTCACGTATGTGGCGGCCCCCTATGCAGTAATTTACTGTCCATCTGGACATTATGTGATCCATGTACCATATATAGTCCAATATGGTGACTGAGCACACGCGCAAGATTCCGGTCGTGTTCTATCGCACACGCGGCGGCACCGAGGTCGTTCGCGACTGGCTGCACAATCTCGCGGCGGCGGATCGCAATGCGATCGGTCAGGACCTGATGCGGGTGCAATACCGGTGGCCGGTGGGCATGCCGTTGTGCCGCTCGTTGGGCGACGGGCTATGGGAGGTCCGCAGCACGCTCTCCAGTAACCGGATCGCCCGGGTGCTGTTCAGCGTCCATCAGGGCCGAATTCTGGCGCTTCATGGCTTCATCAAGAAGAGCCAGAAAACGCTGGACGAGGACTTGGCGCTCGCCCGCAGACGCAAACGTGAATTCGAGGCTTGAAGGAGGCCGCGATGACCAAAAGAGCAAAAAGACCGCGCAGCACGCGCAAGCTTAGCACGCTCGACGATTTCCTTGTGAAAGAAGGAAAGCGCGAGGAGTTCGAAGCGGTTGCCGTCAAGGAAGTGCTCGCCTGGCAGATCGGTGAAGCGATGAAGGCCAGCAAGCTTTCACGCAATGGATTGGCGCAGCGCATGAACACCAGCCGCAGCCAGGTCCGGCGCCTGCTTGATCCCAAGGACGGCAACGTCACGCTCGCCACGCTTCAGCGCGCCGCGAAAATCGTTGGACGGTCGTTGCGGCTCGAACTGGTGTGAGGCCTGAGTGTTAGCGTAGCGCCACGCTTTCGGCTACGCCGAGACCTTCATCCGTTCGATCCAGTCCTCGCGCAACTTGTCGCGTAAAACCTTGCCGCGGTCGCTCTTCGGCAGCTCGGTCACGATCATGACCTGCTTGGGCGTTTTCGCCGGCGCTAGAAATTTTCGGCAGTGCTGCGCGACGTTCGCCGCGGTCAGGCCCGGGTCCTTGGCGACCACGTAGCACACGACCTCCTCGCCGTAGATGTTGTCCGGCACGCCGACGGCTGCGGCGTCGAGGATGCCGGGATGCCTGAGCAGAATCTCGTCGATCTCCTGCGGTGCGATGTTGACGCCGCCGCGGATAATCAGATCCTTGGTACGTCCGGTGACGCGGATGAAGCCTTCGGCATCCTTGATTCCCAGATCGCCGGTCTTGATGCGTTTGCCGCGTACCGGATCGATCGAACCGTCGTCCAGCAGATAGCCGATGGCCATCTGCGGACCGCCGACGGTGATTTCGCCTTCGACGTCGACCGTACACTCCGCGCCGGCGCCGTCGACGATCTTCAGCTCCTGATGCAGCGCCGGCAGTCCGACGGTGCCCATTTTGCGGGTGTAGTACCGGTTGCCGCACACCCAGCCGGTCTCCGACATGCCGTAGAGCTGCAACAGCGTGACGCCGTACATTTCCTCGAATTGAACCCATTGCTGCGCGGTGAGCGGCGCAGTGGAGCAGCTCATGAGGCGCAGCGTCGGGATATCCTTCGCGGTATAGCCGAGCGGCTTGTTGAGCAGCATGTTGAGTACGGTCGGCACGCCGGCGGAGAACGTGATGCCGTGTTGCTGCACCCAATCGAAGAAGCGGCTGTGCGAAAACCGCTTGGCAATGTGCATGGTGAGGCCCTTCTGCAGGAACGGCAAGAGACTCAATACCTGCGCGGAATTCCAGCCGAACGAGCGGTATTCGAGGGTGCGGTCATGTTCGGATAGGCCCAAAAACTCCAGCGTATCGAGGCCGTTGAGCCAGTACGCGGCGTGATCATAGACGACGATTTTCGGCCGCGCCGTGGTTCCCGACGTGCAGAACACGCAAGCCATGTCGTCGGCATTGTTGCGTTCGGGAAGCTCGCTGGCGTCGCGGCCGCGCGGCAGGGTCGCGAACAACTCGTCCTGCGCGTCGGCGCTCCCGGCTGCAGACCAGAGCCCGAAGCGGAGCCGCGGCGCCGGCGAATTGCCGACCATTCCGGCAGCGTCGATCTCCTTGTGGTAGATGACCAGCGCCGGATCGAGCGCGGCGGCGAGCTCCACCATCTGCTTTTCGTTGATCTCGGTGTTGAACGGACAAATCACCGCGCCGATCCGCCACACGCCGAGCCAGATCAGGAGCTTTTCGAGATTTTCGTCGGACAGCAACAGCACCCGGCTGCCCTTGCCGATGCCGCGGTCTTTCAGATAGACGCCGATGTCGGTGACGATCCGATCGAGTTCGCCGAACGTGATCGAGGCGCCGGATTCGAGATCGACGATCGCGGTTTTGCGCGGATCACGGGCGGCATAGCGGGTCAAGAGATCGGCAACCGGCTCATAAGGAATGCCGAGCTGATGATCGCCGAAGACATCCACGGCATTCGTCTCCTTCGCTCCAGCCGCCGATATTAGGACACCGGCCAGCGCAATTGTACCATCTGCTCGAACTTCAGGTGCTTGCCGAAGCGCGATACCGCAAGAGGAATCTCCTCGTAGAGCTTGCCCTCGTCGACTTTGGTCAGACGGCCGCCGGCGACCACCGGCTCGCCGGCGACGAACACGTCGCGGACCGAATCGCCGGTCGCGCTATAGACCAGATTGGCGACGGGATTGATCAGAGGCTGCCATTCCGGCCGCTTGGTATCGAACAGCACGATGTCGGCGTCCTTGCCAACCTCGATGCTGCCGATGCGCTCGCTCATGAGTGCCGCCTTCGCGCCGTTGATCGTCGCCATTTCCAGTCCCGTCTCCGGCGGCATGACGCGCGGATTGATCCGCGTCTCCTTGTAGCAGCAGCAGGCAAGCCGAATCTCCTGCGCCATGTCGACGATTCCGGAGCTGGCATGATCCGAGCCGAGCGTCACATTGACGCCCAGCGCCAGCAGCTCGGGCAATTTGCCAAACAGGAAATTGCCATAGCCGTTATGCAGGCTGGAGCTGGGCGCGCAAACCAGCGACGGCTTCCGCCTTGCCAGGATTGCGACCTCTTCCGGCTCGAGCCACCCGGAATGCACGATCAACATGCGCTGGTCGACGACGCCGAGCCTTTCCAGCCGCTCGATCTCCGCCATGCCGGTGCGAGCGACGCTGGAATCGTG
>Ga0074044_10002486_pt1 | contig 16101 bp, 9 predicted proteins | sample BogForMeECP23OM1_FD_94443 | JGI IMG/M metagenome (GOLD analysis project Ga0074044, IMG submission 94443) | Bog forest soil microbial communities from Calvert Island, British Columbia, Canada - Bog Forest MetaG ECP23OM1 | ecosystem: Environmental > Terrestrial > Soil > Wetlands ...
CCAGAGAGTTAGAGAGCGCTTAAGGCGGGGTGCTTCGGCGGACGTGGTTGTGCCTGAGGTCATTGTCGTCTATTGCTCCGGGATTGCTTCCAGGTTGATCACTTCAAACGGCCCGAGCGTCAGTGGGCGTTTCTCGCCGGCAACCAGGTGAATCGGTTTCAGATCGCGATCTTTATGCCACGGGCTGCGGGCCTGAAACTTGCGAACAGCCTGGGATGGTAATTCGAACGCCTCAGTCACATCGAGCACATAAGTCTGCGGTTTATCACTCGGATTACGCAGTGTAAGAATGCCCTTTTGCGGAGACCAGGCTGCCCAACCGTAGACGTCCAATTTGCTCGGGTCTCCTCCAATCCAGTGCGTGTCGATTAAAACATCCGCATTGCGGCGCGCCCATTGAGCAGCTTCCGCCAGCGTGTCCCAGTCTTCGTTCGACAACAGAGAATGAGTAATATACATCTCCTGCAGCTGCGTGCCGCTGCCGAAGTAGGAATGCACCTCGTTCGAAAAGTCCTTCCCCGGATCGCTGCCGAGGTTCTGGGCCTGCCGCGCGTAGATCAGTCCGTGAAGCATGAGAGAGTTCAAAGGAAAGAGCGGCCCCTGCTGCACGACGCCGTGATAGGTATTCGCGTCACGATACGTGATCCAACGTTCGCGCCACGTGCCGACGCCTGTAAAATCGTGGTCGTCGCCACCTCTCCAGATAGAATCGGCATACTGCAGCCAGAAAGGCGAAGGGTATGTGCCGGTTGTCAGATTGATGAAAATCTCGGGGCTCTCCGCTCGCCATTCGCTCATAAGGCTGATCGCCGCCTGAAAGTCGCTATCAAACCGGCTTCCTGACAGCACACTGTTCACATTCCCGGTGCCGTCGATCTTAAATTGATTGACTCCGTACTCGCGAATGAACCCTAACGTCACGTCTCGAAATCGCGCATAGTAAGTCGGCCCGGAAAGGGCAAACCCTCCCTCATTTGTTTCGAAACCATGCAGCCGGCCGTACTTGAGGCGCTCTTCTTTTGCCTTGTCATACCCTCCCCAGGGAGAGAGCCAGACACCAACCTCAGCTCCGTATTGCTCGGCAGCAGCCTTGAGCGGGGTAAATCCGTTCGGGAAGCCCGCGCCAAAACTCCACAGCGTGTGCGGATTATCCCAGCCATCGTCAAACAGAAACGAATCCATCTTTACGGCGCGCTTTTGTACTAACTCCTTTCCGAAGGAATGAATCACGTCGAGCGCAGCCGCTTCATCATAGGGACTGTTGTAGCCGATGTCATACCAGGAGTTGTAATGCAGGAATGGCCGATAGGGCCGGGCGCGCTCGCGCTCGATGTAATTCAGGAAGCCGCGCCGCACCTGGCCCTCTGGAGTTACGCCGATCACGGAAGAGTAAGTCACCGTCTGCCCGGCGCGCAGCGGCAATTCGCGGCGAATCGAACATGCTGCCTCCTCATGCTTGACCTCGCAGACCGAGAGCGGATGTTCAAATCCGAAAAAAACGTTTCCCATAGTTACTGGAGATCCCTTGACCGTACCATCCACCCTGGCTGCGGGCGCCCTCGACTTAATCAGCTCAACTTGCGTGATCGGCTGATCGCTGGCGGCATGAAACGAGAGTTCCTGTCTCACGTAGTTGGAGCCATCGCGCAGAATCCCTCTCCAGGTAACCTGCAGCTTTCGCTCAGAGTCTTCGAAAACCAATACAACCTGCTGGCCGGCATAGTGCTGCGCAGCCTGTGAGGCCTCTGGTGCACCACGCAGGCTCTCGATACGGACACCATCCTTGATGCGCATAGTCGAGGAGCGAAGGATCCCGCCGTCGCTAAACTTGAGAATGAAAAGATCCTTTGACAGCGGAATGCTCTTTTCACTGGGATGCGTGATTAATTCCGACCCGGCCACTCTGCCTTGCCCAAGGGACCATCGTGCCGTGAACATGTTGTTTTCCAGGACAATTCGATCTTCCCGGGTGCTGATTCGCGCGTTGCCGGGATCAACACCATAAAGCGTTGAAGTTTGCCCGACGCAGGCCATCTCGATCAGACACACACATCCGATTAGTATTGGATTTCTGGCGAGCGTCATGGGTTTGTCGGTTGAGCTGAACCTCCATGAATACTACAATCCTGACGCTGCAGCGAATCATTTAACTCATGAATTCACTTTGACGGTATCGCAGCCGTTGTTCCGCACGCATAATAGGGAACCCATTATGAACGAGAAGATGCCCGAGCAAGATCCGTTTGTGGCGATGGTTACGGCCAAAGCCGAAGTGAACCTGCGCCTCAGCGACTTTCAGCCGCGTTCCATGCTGGTGTCTCCCGTCCACGAAGTTCTTCGGCCCAAATTTCCGGTCATTGACTACCACAATCACCTCGACGCCCTGGAGCCTGCAGACGTTTTGCGCATCATGGATGAATGCGGGATCGAGCGCGTTGTAAACATCACGATGCGGACGGGCGAAGCTGCGCTGCGAACCATTGACAGGTTTCACAACGCAGCCGCCGATCGTTTTTCCACGTACGGCTGGATGGACTGGAAGGACTTGCATGTGCCCGGCTTCTTTCAGCGGACCGTCGATCGCCTGGAAGAACTCGTGGAGCATGGCGCCTGCGGGTTCAAACTCTGGAAGGATCTGGGCACGAGCGTTCGCGATGCTGATGGAAGCTTGCTCCGCATCGACGATGAACGCTTCGCACCAGTCTTCGAGAAAGCCGCCGAACTGAACGTCCCTGTCATGTTTCACATTGCCGACCCGGATGCCTTTTTCCTGCCCATTGACAACCACAACGAACGCTACGAGGAACTGGCCGCCCATCCCGAGTGGAGTTTTCACGGTGCGCATTTCAGCAAGCAGGAACTCCTGGCCCAGCGCGATCGCGTTTTCGCACGCCATCGAAAAACCACCTTCGTCGGAGCGCACATCGCGGAACACCCCGAAGATCTCGCCTATGCGAGCCAGTTGCTGGATGCGCGTCCGAATCTCTTCGTGGATATCGCCGCTCGCTGCGCGGAACTCGGCCGCCAGCCCTACACGGCCCGCGAATTCTTCCTCAAGTATGCGGACCGCATTCTTTTCGGGACTGACCTGATTCCAGAAACCAGCATGTACCGCCTTCACTTCCGTTTTCTCGAAACCCGCGATGAATACTTCGAATATCCATCGCATGCCTCCCGCCAGGGACGCTGGAACATTTACGGTTTGTTCCTGCCTGACGATGTACTGCGCCGCGTCTATCGCGAGAATGCACTGCGCCTCCTGAAACGATGAGTACAGCTTGGCGCCAGTTCTCCGTTGCTGAAGGACCCCTATCGTGGTCAAATGAAAACCCCTCAAACGAAATAAAGCGAAATGCTATCATAAGCCATATGAAAGCTTCCATAATGCTTGACAACTATTGATAAGCAAAGTGTAGAATGCACGTTAAGATAAGAAGGGTAGCGGTGAATAAAGGAGATGCAAAATGACGGCCTACACGGCATCCCGTTCGCAACAGTCGTCTGCGTCTTCGGTGCTCCCGCTGGTGGTTCTATTCACCTTCGCCCTGTCCGCTTCGATCCCGCTCTTCGCACAGGCTGGTGGCACGTACTATGTCTCAACGAGCGGGAGTGATCACAATCCCGGCACATTTGCCAAACCTTGGCTGACCATCCAACACGCGGCAAATATCGCCATGGCAGGCGCAACGGTGTACGTCTTGGGCGGTGTCTACAAGCAGTCAATCACCTTTCCGAATTCCGGAACGAAATCGGAGCCGATCACATTTACGAGCTATCCGGGACAGACGGCGATCATCGATGGCACCGGACTGAAGCCATCCGGCGTTCAGGGTTTGATCAATATCACGAGCCAGAGCTACATCATCATCAATGGATTTGAGATCCGTAACTACACCACCAGCAAGGCCACCGTAACTCCGACCGGCGTATGGATCACCGGTTCTGGCAGCGGCATCCAACTTCTGAACAATCTGGTGCACAACATCACGACCAAGTCGGAAAAAAACGGCAATGCTTTCGGCATCTCTGTCTACGGATCGTCGAAGACCCCCATTACTCAACTCGTCATCAGCGGCAACGAAGTCTACGATCTGAAAACCGGAAGCAGCGAGTCGGTGAACGTAGACGGAAATGTCACCTATTTTCGAATCACGAATAACCTGATTCACGACAATGACAACATCGGCATTGACGCGATTGGATATGAGGGCGTCGGTCCCGTCGGACATGACGAGGCTATGCATGGGGAAATCAGTGGGAACACAATCTATAACATCAGCGGAATAAAGAATCCCGGTGAGGGCCGCTCCTACGACGCCGATGGGCTCTATTGTGACGGCTGTGCGTATGTCACCTTCGAGAATAACGTTGTTTTTCAGACCGACTACGCCATCGAGACGACCAGCGAAAATCAAGTGTGTCTGGCTAATGGCACCGAGTGGTCGGGTGGAAATACGGGATCTGGAACTGCCGCCAAAGGCACTTCTCCGTGTTACGGCCGGTACGCGACCGTGCGGAACAACCTGTTCTATCACGCAAATTCCTGCGGCGTCTCCATCGGAGGCTACGCAAAAGCAACCAGCAAGGGCGGCCACAGCAATGGAGGGGGGAGCAGTTACGCCGACGTCTTTGTCAACAACACTTTGTACGACAACGGCACGCAACGGGGTAACTCCATGGAAGGAACTCCCAGCGGCGACTTCCAGATTCAGTTCCAGGTGGGCAGCGCTCAAGGAAATTACTTCGAGAACAACGTCGTTTATTCCGGCTCACCTAATATCTGGATTAATAGCTTCGTTCCAGCTTCAACTTCCTACCCGGCCCCGCCGTCTACGCTCAACTGGAACCTCTATAACTCAACCGCTGGTTACGCGGCAAGTACGTCAATTCTGTGGGATGGCGTGAGTAGCTTCACGAGTTTCGCAAACTATCAGAGCCTAACGGCGGAAGACGCGAACTCTGTGAATGCCGACCCGCAATTCGTCAATGTGGACGCGACTCCCCCCGATCTCGACATTCAATCTACATCGCCCGCATTCCAGGCTGGTGGCACCAGCCTTTCGTGCTCCGTTGGCTGGTGCGATCCCCACGGCGGTTCTCCTGATTCCATCTACGGCAGAGCAGACCTCGTTGGCAATCCCCGCATCACCAACGGGAGCATCAACATTGGCGCCTACCAATCCACCGGCCTCAATAACACATTGGCAGTGACATTGTCTGCCGGGACATACACCCTCAAGAAAGGTCAGTCGACCACGCTTACTGCTACTGTCTCAGCCAATCCCGGTACCGCCGGGGTACCCAGCGGTACGGTGAACTTCATGCTCGGATCAAACTTACTGCAAACATCAACCTTGCTGCCCACCAGTGCTACGACATCTGCTGTAAGTCTCCCACTCAACACATCACAGCTCGCGCAAGGCGCAAACACTCTTACAGCGGTGTACTCGGGTAATTCGATCGCGCCGTGTTGTAACCCTACATCACCTCCCGGCGGAGGAACTCCGGTTCCGGTCTATCCGAGCGCAACTTCCGCAGCGATCACAGTGATGGTGCAGCCATGAAACCCCGGCTGACCCAATCGTTGCCATGGCTAAGTGGTTTGGGTGTCTTTGTGCTCTTGCTGCTTGCGCTGGGTGCTCCGCGCAAATCGGCCACCGCCGCGCCGGCCATCGTTGGTCCCCACTCTACGATTCAAGTCGAAACCAACTCCAAGGGACCGGTCGTACTAACGACCAAGGCAGCCGAGTTCCGATTGCTTCCTTCCGGGTACATACAGGCGTTCTTGCTTAAGGACGGACACAAGTTGACCTTGGATGATCCCTCTACGGGTGAGTCCGTCGCGGGCGACTTCCTCGTCCATTCCGGAAAGGCAGTTCACTTCTCCTTGGATTTCGTGCGCGTGAAGGTTTCGGAAGCCGCCGGCAAGATGGGCGTAGGCAAGCGAATAGAAGTTCCCGGTGAGGCTTTGGGTTCTTCTGGAGAGAAGCTCCAGCGCGTGTTAATCCTCGAGGTCTACGACGACTTCCCAAACCTGTTGCTTTCGACGGCCGAGTACCGAAACTCCGGAACCACAGATTTTGTGATTGATCGAGCTGTTGATCAGCGGCATCGCTTCAACGCGCACTTGGCGAACGCCAGCGTTCAGCCCTACGAAATGTGGTCATTCCAGGGTTCAAGTTACAAGTGGGGTAAAGACGACGTGCGCAAGCTGACCACCCCGTTCTTTCAGCCGAACGTCATGGGCGGCACAGTCAAAGGCGGCTATGGAGGCGGCATTCCCGTGGTTGCTTTCTGGACAAGGGCCGTCGGCGAAGCCTTAGGCCACGTCGAAACTCTGCCACTCGCAGTTTCGCTCCCCGCAAGAGTCGCAGCCGATCAGCGCGTGCATGCCAGCCTCGACATTTCATCTGCAATTACGCTCAAGCCCGGAGAAAGCTACTCTATTCCCCGCAGTTTCGTCGCGGTGTACTCCGGAGACTTCTATCAGCCATTGAATTTGTGGTCGCGTGTGCTGCAAAGAGAAGGATGGGAACTCTCCAAACCCTCCAGCGAGGCCTACAACGTCAGTTGGTGCGGATGGGGCTACGAGGCAGACGTGACGCCCGCCCAGATGTTGGGCACGATCCCCAAGCTGAAAGAAATGGGAATCAAATGGGCCACCCTCGACGACCGCTGGTTCAATAACTATGGCGATTGGAAGCCGCGCCCGGACACGTTTCCCGGCGATTCTATTCAGCGCATGGTCCAGGATTTTCACAAACAAGGAATGCTCGTACAGCTCTGGTGGCTGCCGCTCGGCGTCGAAGATGGGCAGGGGAAGTATGAAGAACACAAGTACCTTGTGTCCGATGTTGTCCGTGAACATCCGGAGTGGCTGATCCTCGATAAGAATGGCCATCATGCCCGCATGACTCGCGACCTAGCGGTTCTCTGTCCCGCGGTTCCCGAGGTACAGGAGTATTACAAGACGCTTACGGAGAAATTCATTCGCGATTGGGACTTCGACGGCTCGAAGTTAGACAACATCTATACGGTTCCGGAGTGTCACAATCCGGCGCATCATCACAAATCTCCACAGGATTCTGTAAACGCCATGGCGGATGTGTATAAGACAATCTTTCAAACTACGCGTGCGCTCAAACCGCAAAGTGTGACACAGAGCTGTCCGTGCGGCACCCCGCCTTCTTTGGCCTGGCTGCCTTACATGGACCAGGCCGTGACGGCCGATCCCGTGGGCGCGGTGCAAGTTCGCCACCGCATCAAAATGTACAAGGCTCTACTAGGTCCTGAAGCAGCCGTCTATGGCGACCATGTCGAGCTTTCCGCGATGACGCGCTCGGGCACAAACTGGATTGAGCATGGCGACGATTTTGCTTCGACCATCGGCACCGGGGGCGTGGTCGGAACTAAGTTCGTTTGGCCCGATGCGGGGCCCAAATTCAAAAACGTCAACCTAACCCAACAGAAAGAAGAGCATTGGAAGAAGTGGATCGCCATCTATAACCAGAAAATGCTGTCCAAGGGGACATTTCTGCCTCTATATACCCAGGGCTACGACGTGCCGGAGGCATACGCAATCCAAAAGGACAGCAAAATGTATTATGCCTTTTTCGCACCGAAGGAAGACGTACTGTGGAAGGGACAAATTGAACTGCGCGGATTAACTCCGGGGACTTATCACGTACTTGACTATCCGGATGACAAGGACCTAGGAATGGTCCACGTAACCGCAAGCCAGACTGCGAAGCTCAAGACCGAATTCAAACAGCACTTATTGTTGGAAGTCAGCCCGCAGTAGCGAGGTTAGCCGCAGAATACGCTTCAGCCCTGTGGAGGTCGAAGCTGCGGCGCGTGCTGCCGAAGAAAGATCTCCCGGTGTTCGCGGTCGCGAAACGCTTCCGTGCCGCCCGCGCGCGTAGTACACAAAGCCCCGGCGGCATTGCCTGCATCCAAACACTCCTTGACGCTCTGTCCCCTCAGGTAGGCGAACAGGAACCCCGCGTCGAAGCTATCACCTGCGCCCACCGGATCGACTATCTCGACCTTCAGCGCCGCGCTCTCAATTCTTTCATTGTTGCGAATGGCTACGGCGCCATCGGCTCCCAGCTTGACCACGACCAGGGGAACAATCTCCGAGAGCTTCTTCAGAGCGGCGTCCAGATTGTCGGTCCCAGCTATCTTGCAAGCCTCCCGCCGGTTCGGCAAAAAGATGTCCACGTCGTGCAGCAGTTCACGGAGATCGCCCTCGAAGCGGCCTTCGGGATCGTCGTTAGTATCAATGGAGATAGTCAGCCCGGCTGCCTTCAGGCGGCGAAATAACTCCGGTACCCGTCGACGCAGACCGGTTTGCAGATAATAAGAGGATAAGTGAAAGTGACGGGCGTCAGAGAGATAGTCGAGATCGAGATCCTGAAACCTAAATGTGGCAATAGTCCCCGAATAAGTCAGGATGTTGCGCCAGCGGGCTCTCTGCAAAATTACACTTAAACCGGTCCCAACGGATTTCGACTTCCGCACTCGGGACGCGTCGACACCGCTGGCCGCCAGACGTTCCAGAGCTATCTGGCCTAATGGATCTTCGCCGATTACCGACTGAAATCCTACCCGGCAGCCAAGACTTGCCAGATTGTGAGCAACAATCGCCGACGAAGAGCCCAAGGTGAGCGCCATCTTATTGGCCAGCAGTTCTCGTTCGGGAGGAAGTTCCGCGGGCAGACCATAAAGAATCAGGTCGAGATTCAACTCTCCCGCAATGGTGACATCAAAACGAGGCTTGTTCACACGATTTGTCCCGGATTCTTTGAGCCGTCGCCATCAAGAATAACGGCGCGGCTGAGATGGCGTGGCGAATCAGGATTTAACCCTTTCTTCAAACCAGTGTGCAGGCCAAGAAGTTGCCCAGGAACCAGATAGGCCGCCAGACGCGTGATTTCGGGGAGTTTCAGCCCCAACTCCAGCACCATGTCTCCCGCCGCATGCACGCGGGCATTTGCCTGATTGGCAACGACCAGTGTCGTGCCACCCAACGACTTCACTTCTTCCAGCAGATCGCATTCCGCCTCATAGCCCTGCTCGGAGAGCAGAAAAACTACAAGAGTTTCCGGACGAACGATCGACTTGGGGCCGTGCCGGAACTCCAATGAGTGAAAGACCTGCGCATACGATACCGACATCTCCGTGATCTTCAATGCATATTCGCAGGCCAGACCATAGAAAGGTCCGTGGCCCAGGCAAACGTAGTCGGCAAAGGTGTAACGGGCGACAAAATCGCGAATCCGCTCCGGCACCGCCTTCAGCGCGTTCGCGGCCAGTTCCGGCATCGCGATGAGAGCATCGGCGTAGGCTTCGTTTCCGGCGAGGCAGCTAGCCAGGAACTGCAAAGCCAGGAGCATGGACGTGAACGACCGCGTCATGACCGTGCTTTGCTCATCCGCGGGGAGTGTGATAGTGATCGTAGCTAGGTTTTCCAGTAATTGCCCATTCACGCAGGAAACCGCCACGCTGGCGAGGTTGCGCTTCTTCAACACCTCGGCAGCCTTTAGAACCTCAGAGGTTTGTCCGGAACGCGAGATGAGCACGGGGATGCAAGGGCCACCGGAAAATACTAACTCAGGGTAGAGCAAAATCTCCGAGGCGGGAACCGCCCGTGCCGGTCGACCGGTAAGAGACTTCATGGTCGCGGCCGCAGCCAGCGCGACATAGTAACTCGATCCGCAACCGATAAACAGCCACTCCGCAGCGTAGCTGAAACGCGCCAGCACTGCTGTCACGGTCTCGCTGTGCCTTAGTTCAGCCAGGCACGTTGCCCAGCACTGCGGCTGAGACAAAATTTCCGCGAGACTGTGGCCACCCCGTTCCGTCGAATCTCTGCCATCGCACGAAATCTTCAACTCCGTTGCATCAAACAATCGTGACCTCGATCCCCGCCTTCTTCAGCGCTTGCAGGTCTTGTTTCGCGATACTGTGATCGGTGATGACATGTTGTACGCCCGAAGTCGGCACGATCAGCGACAGACTTCGCCGTCCGAACTTAGTGGCGTCACACACGGCTATCGTCCGCTTGGCCACTTCCACCATCACGGAATTGACTCTGGCTTCCAGCAGGTTCGGAGTGGTCAAACCGTAGTGCACGTCGAATCCGTCCACGCCCAGAAAAAGCAGGTCCGCGTTTAAGTGCCGCAACGTGTCCTCCGCCATCGGCCCTACCAGGGAAAACGAGTTCTTGCGCAACGCGCCACCGGTCAGGATCACGTCAATAGATGTTCCCGCTAGCTCAGCGGCGATGTTCACCGCATTCGTGACAATCGTGAGTTCTTGAAAGCTTCGCAGTGCCCGGGCAATTGCTGTGGTGGTGGTGCCCGAATCCAGGATGATTACTTGTCCGCTGCTTACCATCTTGGCGGCGGCCTCCGCAATGTGCAGCTTTTCCTTGCGATGGAGCTGTTCTTTCTCCCGTAGGCTGGGATCATCCAGCGCTCGATCGCGCGCCGGCAGCGCTCCCCCATGGGTACGATGTAACTGCCGCAGATTGTGAAGGACTTCCAGATCCTTCCGTATCGTGACTTGCGAAGTCTGGAAGCGCCGCGCCAGCTCGGGTACCAGAACCCGGCCGTCACGATTTACCAGCTCGAGAATCGCCCGCCGACGTTCTTCATTGAGCACAATCATCTGCTTTCCGCCCATCACAACCGATCTACATTACGGCGGCGCGGTGCTTTCGTTTCCGTTTTCTTTTTATAGCGTTTGCTTTCGTTTGTCAACCAAGAGACAGCATCGCCTCCATCCCGCAAATCCAAGCCTCCGCATGCGCGCGCATAGTGATCGATGACTTCTCGAATCTTGCTGTGGATCAGCGCAACCGGATTGTTCGCAATCTCCCCCGCGCGCACTGCCGCGACTTGGCCGGGCAAGAACTGGCTCAGCACAGAGACTGGCGGGGGATGAAGCGTCAAATTGCCAACCAGCCGTTGCAAGGCTGCTGCAACGATTGGCTCCGCCCAATAGTAGCGCGATCGATCGCTAAGGCTGTACTTACGCGCAAAACGTAACGCTGCATCGTCGCCCCCATAATAGTTCTTCCAATGATCCGGATTGGCAAGCATGGCCTCCTCCAACGCTTCTCGGACTCGAGAAATAGCAATTCCTTTTCGATTGCCAAGCCATTCTTCTTCGATTGCCGCCAGCGCGAACACCGCTTCGCGGAACGCGAACGTCAGCCATGGGCCTACTTTCAAAATCGCGAAGTGGTCGCGAACCATCTGTCGCAAAGCAGCCGGCGGTTGATAATCCGTCGAGTGCGCCTCATAAATTCCTTGCCATCCGTTGTTCACAAATTGAGACAATGCGCGCGCCTTCTCCGGCCGGTAATTGAAAACAGTCGCGTCGCCGAATTCCACGCCGGGCTGCACGACCACCGCGATCACTCGTTCCCAAGCCGCTTCGAGGCCACGTGCCTCAAAGGCACGCTTCGTCAGTTGAATGGTTTTGGCCAGGTCTTGGGGACGCGTCGGTTCCGGTGCTCGCGCGTCTGACAGCTCCCCGCCCGGAATCGGCACATCAGTTCCAATCACGTAGAGCGGAGCGGGGGACCCGGGTGGCAGTTCCGAGTGCGCTTCTTCGGCGGCCTTGCAAATGTCAGCGGCGCGTCCGCCGACAATATCTTGTGCGAGCGGAGCAGCAGCATCTCCGGGATCCCCTGCCAGATGCATGCTGGCATCCAGATGAATCTTCGTATAGCCCGCCTGCACGCAAGCGCGCGCCAGTTCGGCCGCTTTCTGCATAGCCGAAGATCCGCCCTCTTTGCGCCAGACGTGAGGTCCAAGATGATCGCCGCCCAGGACGATTCTCTCTGCGGGAAAGTTAAGATCGGATGCGATTTTCCCGATAAACGAAGCGAACTGCGCGGGAGTCTGGCCCGCATAGCCGCCAAACTGGTTCACTTGGTTCGAAGTCGACTCGATCAGAAGCAGGCTGCCATCGTTCCGCACTTGCAGCATCGCCGCTTCCAGAACAAAGCGATTGGCCGAGCAGATTGCATAGACGCCGGCTGCGCGCCCGCGGCGATTCTCTTTGAGAGTATCCGTGAGCCTCTGCGTCGCGTCGATCTTTTCTCCTCCGCGCTGCGCTGCCATAACCTTCGACTCGGCCTCGGCCAATTGACGGAACAGCCGATCCAGGCTGCTCTTCAGAAATAAAACTTTAGAGCCAGTTGTATCTCGCGCGGGTTACGGGCTGCCTGGGGTTGTCCGAGATTGCCTGACCCGAGTTCCAGCGAGGTCGGTTCTACGCTGATCGCGCCAAATTGCTGGAACAAGTAATTCACATGGTTCAGTATGTTGAAAACTTCCGCCCGGAATTCAAAGTGCATCTGTTCATGAACCGGAATTTGCTTGATCAGCGAGGTATCCCAGGTTTTGTACCCGGGACCCAAAACGATGTTGCGCCCGGCATTTCCAAACGTTCCCGGCTGGATCGCAGAATCATCAAAGGCGCAGGTATTAAACAGCGTGCCGGCAGCGCAGGGATGCGCATTTGGATTTTGGACAACGTTGGGGCGTGCGGAGTTCCAGACAACCGTGCCGCCGCTATCAGAGCCGCCGGGGTTGTTGGTATCGCTTACGGTGTACCAATTGCCCGTGGCGGCGGAGAATATTCCCGTCAGTTGCCAGTTTCCGATGAACTGGTTCAGAACACCGGAAGCGCCGTCGCCGAGGAGTTTTCCGCGACCAAAAGGCAGCTCATACATATAGCTCAAAACAAAGCGGTGGCGAATGTCGAAATCGGAGTTGGCGTATTCCAGGTTGGGGTTCGTCTGATCGCGGAAATCTCCGTTGTTCGCCGAACCCAGGCTGGCGCTGGACGCATCGTCGAGGGAGTGGGAGTAAGTGTAAGCGGCCTCGAACTGCAATCCGTGGCTAAAGCGCTTTTCCAGACGGGTTTGCAGTGAGTTGTAGTTGGATCGAGTGTTGGAGCGCAGTGTGTCGATCGCGGTATTCAACGCAGGATTGCAGTACGCGCCGGGATTATCGGCTGGCAGAGTCAAACTGCAAGGACCACCCGTGCCGCCGGGCCAATTATTGTTGTTCGCGGGGCGGCGTGCAGCCATAGCATCAGTTTGAAAATTGGGGTCAAGGACGGCCTGGTTCCCATTGTAGAACCCATAAAGTTTTGATCCGCGCGAGCCACCATAAGTGACTTCGAGAACAGTCTGGCCGGGAAGTTGGTACTCGAGCCCAAGGTGCCACTGCTGCGTGTAGGGAGTGGTCAGGTTTGGGTCTATCGAATAAAGAGTCGGCGTATTGGGATCATTCAATGCGTTTACAAAGGTGCTGCCGAGCACGTTGTAATTACTGAAATTCGCATTGCTATTGTTAATCGCGCAGCTTGCCGTCGGCGCGCCACAAGCCGTGCTAAAGGACTGCGATGCAAAGAACGGGGGATTGAATGCCGGGCTGGGGTTGGAGAAGGGGCCGCTTTCCTGGCCGCCGTAAAAGATGCCGTAACCGCTGCGCAGCACCAGCTTATCGGTCAACTGGTAGGAGAGACCAATGCGGGGCGCAACATTCTTAAAGTCTGGACTGATGAGCCCGCGCGAGCCCGTGCGCAAAACGGGAAGCTCAGTGCCAAGAGTAGCGGTCATCTGCATTTCTTGTCCCTTGGGAACGATGATGGACTGAGTGGCAAAATCGAAGGTCCCCTGTTTGTTGTTGGCTTCCTTGACTGTGCTGAAGAACTCGTAACGCAGACCAAGGTTCAGAGTAAGTCGAGGCGTAACCTTGAAGTCGTCCAGGGCATAGCCGGCATAAATCTGGCGGTGATAGACCACATTGTTGATGGCGGTGATCGAGCCGCTATCGGGAATGCCCAGCAGGAACGTTGCGAAGGAATCGCCTCCGGTTGCAATCGCCCCGGGATTGTCGGTGAAATCGTTGCCGAAGCCCAATGTACCGCGGGCAGCGGCCGGCTCCAGAAGCGTGAACTCCTCAAAGCGCAATTCGCCGCCGAATTTGAGGGCGTGGCGTCCGCGCGTCCAGTTCAGGTTGTCTCCGATCACATAACTGTACTGCTTTTCTATGGCAGGCAGGAATGTGGCGCTACCGATAGCCTGATCGCCATTGCCGAAAGTAAGCGAGGGCAGGCCCCCGATATTGGAACCGGCGGTAAAAGGAACTCCCTGAAAACCGTATGTCGCTGAGAGATTTTCGTTGCTGTTGATGCTGTAGCGATGAGAGTGCAGCGTGTTGAAGCCAAAGCGCAGCTCGTTGACCAGATTGGGACGGAAGCTGTGGATCTCACTGGCGGCCAGACCGCGGGCATTATTCTGGCTGAAGCCGTCCGCAAAACCACCGCCGTCGAGGACAGTCTGGAATGGCGAAGGCAGAAAATTATTGGAGTTGCCAAAACTGAAGCGCGCAAAGAAATTGTCACGTTGGCTGAACGTCTGGTCCACGCGAATATCGAATCTGTTGCTCGTCTCTGTCTGCTTGGGGTCGGAGACGAATGCTCCGCTGGCAGTTGTCGGAAGGTTTCCGTTGGCGACAAGGTTGTAGGCGACAGTATCCATGGGATTTAAGGGGCCGGGGCCTCCCCCTGTCGGAAGTGGAATTTTATTGGTTGGCCCGTTGGCCGGATTACCGCCAACGTAGCCGCCGATCGGAACGCCGCAGGGATTCCCCGCGTTGGTTCCTGCCTGCCGCGCATCGAAAATCTCGCCATAGTATGTTGGGTTGCCGGCACAATCGAAAACTCCTGCAATTTGCCCAGTATTACCCGTGTAATTATTCGTCAACAGTGCCGAGAAATCCCCGCCAAGCTCAGCCGTAGTAGGAACTAGCGCCGGTTGCGGGAGGGCATGGCGGAGGCGGTAGCCCTCATAGTCTCCAAAGAAGAACGTTTTGTTCTTCACGATCGGTCCCCCAAGGGTGAAGCCAAACTGGTTTTGCTTGTAGGGCTGCTGGCTAGTATCGAACCTGTTCAGCGCATCGAATTTCTCGTTTCGCACGAATTCGAAAAGATCGCCGTGAAATTGATTGGTGCCGGATTTAATGACGGCGTTCATGATGGCGCCATTGCCACGTCCGAATTCGGCGCTGTAGGCATTCGTCTCCACCTTGAATTCGGCGATGGCATCCACCGAGGGCTGCACCACATAGGAGGACCCGTTGAGCACGTCGCCAAGGTTGGCGTTGTTGTCAATGCCATCGAGCAAGAAATTGTTTTGCAGGGCTCGTGCGCCATTGGAGCTAAAACCGGCGTTTGTTTCCGTGCGCGAGCCTGGTTCCGCCGGAGACACGCCTGCTCCCAGAAGGGCAAGCTGGGCATAATTGCGGCCGTTCAAGGGCAGCGCGTTGATGCGCTGGTTGTCGACCAACTGGCTCAGGTTCGAAGTCTCGGTTTCAAGCTGCGGCCTCTGGCTCGTCACGTCCACTATTTCGGTCGCAGCGCCTGGTTCGAGCTTCATGTCGACGCCGACGCGATCTTGCACGTTCACTTGCACCGGTCCGGCAACAGCCTTCTTGAATCCCTGCTTTTCAACCGTGACAGTGTAGCGTCCGATGCGGAGCGGGCTGGCAACGTACTCGCCATCTCCGTTAGTGGTGAGCGTCAGTGTTGTGCCTCGATCCGCATCGACGATCGTCACCTGAGCGCCTGTAACGATCGCGCCGCTGGAGTCGCGCACCAGACCTACAATGGCTCCAGCGTCTTTCTGTGCCCACATCGGCGTGGCCAGAGCGACAATAATAAGGAGAAGAAGGAAAAAGACCGCGCGAGTTTGCGTGATGGAGAGAGAGGTCGGCATGACAAGCCTCCTGAGATCGGTCGAATCTTCGCCCAGAGCCAGAATTCAATGTTAAGCAACCGAGCGAAAATTACGAACGATTACTTATACTTTCGTTTTGGTGCTTTTGTCAAATAAAAGATTAATCGGTGTTATCGGCGGCTCTGGCAGGCTTGCCGAGGGTGGCTACTTTCGGAGAGGAATGTAGCAAAATAGAACCATGCCCAGCGTACGAATGGACAAGTGGCTTTGGGCGGCGCGGTTTTTTAAGACTCGGGGGCTGGCTGCGCGCGCTTGCGAGCTTGGACGGATTCAGGCCA
>Ga0074044_10002487_pt1 | contig 16101 bp, 13 predicted proteins | sample BogForMeECP23OM1_FD_94443 | JGI IMG/M metagenome (GOLD analysis project Ga0074044, IMG submission 94443) | Bog forest soil microbial communities from Calvert Island, British Columbia, Canada - Bog Forest MetaG ECP23OM1 | ecosystem: Environmental > Terrestrial > Soil > Wetlands ...
GGGGACGGCTTTGCCAGGAAATTCTTCAGCAACTGGACGGTTGCGCCCATCGTCGAGGTTGGCTCGGGGCGCCCGTTCCTGATCATCACCGGCGACAATACGAACTTCCAGTTCGCGCCTACGGCATCGCGCCCCAACGTAGTGACTGCCGCTGCCGCGGGTAATGGATGCGGCCCCGTCGTGGCGTCCAAGTTCTCACCAACCGGGCTCTTCCAGGAGCCCTGCTTCACGGCTACGTCGAACACCACGTTGCTCTCGCTCGATGGCGACCTCGCGCGCAACGCCGGCTTCCAACCTTGGACGGTGTTTAACGATCTCCGCATCGCCCGCCGCATTTACTTCGGCGAACGGATCAACCTGGACCTGATCACGGATATGTTCAACATCGCCAACAGATTCAACGTAGCAGCTGTGAACCAGCTTTGGACTAATGCTGGACAACCTACGGCGGCTTACGATCCCAGGCAGTTCCAGTTCGCGATGAAGGTGAATTGGTAGGAATGCAGTTTCACTCAACGAACATGCAGTCCCCATAGGAGTAGAACCTGTACTTCTTCTGGACCGCATGCCGGTACGCTTCCAATACTGCTTCCTTTCCTCCGAACGCGCACACCAGCATCAGCAGTGTGGATTGCGGCAGGTGGAAATTTGTCAGCAGGGCGCCGACCACGCGAAATTCGTAGCCGGGATGGATGAATATATCGGCCTCGCCGCTGCCCGCCCGCACTCCGCCATCCCCGGACTGACCGGCCGCATACTCCAACGTGCGCACAGTCGTGGTTCCCACGGCGACCACGCGTCGTTTCGCGTCCAGGGCGCGGTTGATCGCGGTGGCTGCCGCACTCGAAATTTCGTAGGGCTCGCAGTGCAAACGATGATCTTCAACCCGATCCGCGTGCACCGGTTGAAAGGTTCCGAGGCCCACATGCAAAGTGATCTGTGCAGTCTCGATACCGCGGTCCCGGATGCGCGCAAGAATTTCTGGCGTGAAGTGCAGCCCTGCGGTTGGCGCCGCGACCGAGCCGCGTTCACGCGCGTAAACCGTCTGATAGCGTTCTCGATCACCGGGGCCGTCTGGCCGGTCGATATAGGGCGGCAGCGGAACATGCCCCATGCGCTCCACCAAACCAAAGAAATCTGTTGCCGGACGAAACCGGATGCGGCGCTCACCGAAATTACCCCTGGCTATGACTTCGGCTTGCAGCTGATCGGTTCCTGTAATCCAGTTTCGTTTGTCTTCGTCCCAGTTGCCAAAGAAAAGCCGCTCGCCCACGCCAATTTTGCGTCCTGGGCGGACCAGGCATTCCCATTCATTTGGGTCCTGAGATACTTGCCGGGTGAGCAGTACCTCGACCCGACCCTTGAGAAAGTCGCGGGCGGCGGGATTCCGCGGGCTCACGGGCTGCGCTTTCGCCCCGCTTCTGCTGCCATAGAGGCGGGCCGGAAAGACTCGCGTGTTGTTGAACACAATCAGGTCATCCGCCCGGAGCAGTTCGGGAAAGTCACGAAACCGGCCATCTTCAAAGCGACCTGAACAGCGGTTCATTCGCAGGAGACGGGAAGCAGCCCGGTCGGGAAGGGGCTCTTGGGCAATCAATTCCGTGGGAAGCTGATAGTTGAATTCTGAAACCAGCACGCCGAGTGATTATAAATTCAAAGACTTTGGAGGTTCAGAAGCACATTTCACAACAAACGCATTGTGTTGCACCAAGTTTCTGCGATACCATACGCAATCAAGTTCGGGTCCGCTTTCCCCCAGCAGCCGCCAGATTGAATGCCTAGCGAACGCCAATACCGACGCGAGATGGTTCAGTTCGGCCAGATGCTGCACCAACGCGGCTACGTCGCCGCCACTGACGGCAATCTCTCGGTTCGCCTCGATGACCAGCGAATCGTGGTCACCCCCACCTGCATGAGCAAGAGCATGCTGCGGGCGTCGGATATGGTGGTGGTCGATTTGGATGGCCGCCGGCTTTCCGGCAACCGCAATGTCTCCAGCGAACTTGCTATGCATTTGCTGATCTACAAGCTGCGTCCAGACGTAAAAGGGATTGTGCATGCGCATCCACCCACAGCGACTGGCTTTGCCGCCGCCGGACTTGCGCTTAACCAGCCCCTGGTATGCGAAGTAGTCATAGGGCTGGGCTCAATCCCCCTGGCGAAGTACGGCACTCCGGGGACGCCTGAACTTTCCGACGCGCTCGAGCCGTTGATCCCGCAGTACGATGCCATCCTCATGTCAAACCATGGAGTGGTCGCTTACGCCGACACCCTTCACCATGCCTACATGAAGATGGAGACGGTCGAGCACTTTGCCCAGATCGCGCTCGTGACCCATCTTTTAGGGCGCCAGCAGCCCTTGGGTGAAGAGGACCTGGAGAAGCTGAAGCTGGCGCGGACCAAGTATCAAGTAGAAAGTTCGGTAGTCCCCCTGCCCTGCAGCGCGCATAGCGGCAATCACAACGGTGGTGCGCAGTCGAAGTTAGAATCACAGCCAGCGAACACCACTCGACCGCGAAGCAAGGATTTCCGCAGCCCGCTGAAGGCCAAGAGCTAAAAACTTTCAGCCATGCGCCATCAACGGTCAGCCAACACCAGTCTCCCGCTGAGAGCTGACGGCTGAAAGCTGCGAGCTGCTCCTTCTCACTCCCCGCCGATTCTGAAGCGCATTCCCGCGCGGAAGTTCGCGCCCAGGGCCGGGTATCCGACTACCTCCTGGTATTGTTTATCGAGCGCGTTCTGGAGGGTGACATAGGCGGTGACCCGGGAAGTGAGTGCGTACCAGCCGCCCATATCCACCCGCACATAACCAGCCGCATGGTTAATGCCGAATCCCAGGAAATCCGAGTCCTTCCTTCGGCCCACGAAACTTCCTGCCAGGTTTGCTCCCCATCGTTTCCCTGAATAGGTCAGCAAAGTGGTTGCCGAATGCTTGGGCCGGCGCAGCAGGGGCTGGCCCGCGCCCAGCACCGTAGGATCGCAAAAATTCGCTGGCGTGCACACCGGAGCCTGGAGAATCTCCGTCGATGTGTAAGTGTAAGCCGTGTTCAAGAATAGTTTGGGCAGAATCTTGCCCTGAAACTCGATTTCCGCGCCTTGGGCGAAAGATTTGTCAACATTCACGTACTGCCCGATGAAAGTCACGGGATTCGTGGCATAGTCGATCCGGTCGTAGTAGAGGTTGTTGAAGTAGGTCGCAGTGAATGCGTATTTGTTTCCAAAAAGATTTTGCAGGAGTCCGGCTTCGAAGGCGCGATTGCGCTCAGGCTTCAAGGTCGTATTCGGGATGCTAAAGGGCGGACCGGCGAAAGTCTCTTCCAACCTGGGCTCCTTGAATCCAGTTGCGTAAGAGAAGCGCAGCCGCGTGCCCGAAAAGACTTCTCCTCCGCGCAGCGCCAACAGGGTCAAGGCAACTCGTGGAACACCCGTGTTGCCAAACGCGCCGTTGTGTACAAAACGCGCGCCGGCTATGACTAATAATCGTCCCAGCGTGAGTTGTTGCTGCCCATAAACATCGTCGTTCAGGCGCAGGCCGTGGGTCAGGGGTGGAAAGTTCAGGTCGCCGACAAACCCATTTTCATCTTCGAAGCGATAACCCACGGTGGTGCGCGCCCAACTGCGCTCCAGGTAGTCTCCCTGGTACTCAAAACCCGCGCGATTGATGTCGTCAAAACCATGCGCCGGGAAGTCATCCACTCGCGCCGGATCGCCGGTCAGGTTCACATCGTTATAGCGGTAGTTGTATTCGAAGCCGGTGAAGCGATGTTGCCAGCCAGACGGCGCGGCGACGGTCAACTCCACGCTTCCCAGCAGATCATTCAGCTGCGACCACTCATTCGGATCCGGTGGTTCCAGAGGATCTCCATTGAAGTTCCACTCCCCGGGCACGCCGGTGTGACTATTCGAGTGGCGGACACGCACGCGCAGAGAAACTTGATCGTTAAACGCCACTCCGAGGTTTCCACCCTGCAAGGAATCGGAATAAGAATTGTTCACGCCTTGACCGCTGGTATTGAATTGATCTGCAAACACGTTGTAATCGAAACGGCCGTGCGCCCCGGCCAGAGACGCGTAGCCATTCGCAGTTGAGAGGTTTCCGCCATCCGCGCCAAAACTTAGTTCTGGAGTCGCCGTGGTTCCCGTCCGCGTCCAAACCTGCACTACACTGGTCATCGCATCGGAACCGTACAGTGTGCTTTGCGCGCCGCGCACGAATTCCATGTGATCGGCCTGGGTCAGTGGAAGTGTTCCAAAATCAAATGTTCCGCCCGGCTCATTGATGGTGACTCCATCCACGATCACTTTGTTGTAAGTGGAATCTCCGCCGCGTACGAACAGCGAAGACAGCCCGCCCCGCTGCCCGGCGGTGTTCACCACCGCGCCGGGCAAGAAACGTATGGCGTCGCTGGCTGTGACGGGTTGCAAGGTTTCCAGTTGTGAGCCACTCAAGGTTTCGACGTCCGCGCCCGCGGCTTGCGTCGGCACTGGAGTACGAGTCGCAGTCACGACCACGGTTTCTGCCGCAGCCTCGAGCCGAAGCTGCACGGTCGTAATTTCGGCATCCGATGAAAGATTGGTCGTCGCCGAGGCAAATCCTTTGGCCAGCACCTGAACACGATAGGAACCCGCGGCCACGTCGCGAAACACAACCAGTCCTTCGGCCGATGTGGTCGCCACCGCCGCGGGGATCGTACTGCCCTGTAGGATGAGCACCACCTGCGCCCCGGCAACCACCGCCGATTGGGGATCCACAACTTTGATTTTGATTTCGGCGGCCGAAGCTGCCGCCAGCAGGCAAATCACGCTCGTGAGAATACGAAAGAACCGCATGCACTCCTCCTTTGTTTCGCGAAAGGGGTTAGTGTGGACGGTTCGCGCCAGTCTCCTGGCTTCGCGAGTGAGGACAGCTTTCACTGTCCGACAAATGCAACCGGCCTTCCCAGGGTTTACCCAGTGACCGGTTGCGAATTTCCTCGCTTACAGTTGCGCGGCAGCGCGGGATTCTCACCCGCTTCTCTCCTCACCTCGTTGATGAGGACGCGCGAACCAAAAGAATTGAGAAAGAACAACCTAGATCCCTCGCTCCGCTCGGGATGACAAACGAGCTTCCCGGACGGAAACAGGAAGAATGGATGGAAGTGTAACCGAAAGTGATTCGATGCCGCTACTGCATAAATTTGGACATAAAGAAAAATCCACTCGTCTTTTTCTGACGAGTGGATGGAGGTGTCACTGACTGTTTTGCGGTTACTAGTTCACGGTCACCGATGTGGGAGCCGAGGGGATCCCGTTGGTCACGACTTGCAGCGTGCTGGCGCCCTTCTCGATGGTGGCCGGCACAGTGAAGTTAGTCGATTCTGCAAGAGTGCCAGTCTGAACCCCGAAACTGCTCGGATTGGTCGTCTTGGCATAGAAAACGTGCTTTGTCGCAGTATTGGTGATACGCACTAAAGCGTAGTTAGTGGAATCCTGGAAATCATCGCCGTACGCAGCTCCATTGGTGTAGCCGCTGAACTGCGTGCCCTTAGCCACATAGGTTTTTCCGTGCGTGAGGGTGGTGGGTACCGAGGTGATCTTAGGCTCCCAGGCGCTCTTGAAGGTCCCTTTCGGGGTGAAGACTTCAAGGTCGGTGCTGAAATCGCTGAACAGCAACTGCCCGCTCGGCAACTCCAGGAAGTGTCCGTAGAAAGCCCCGTCAGTGGCTGAGTTCGGCGGTCCGGCGATCTTCGTCAGTTTCGTCCCATTCCACTCAAAGAAGACGGCGCCCGTACCAAAAACAGGAGGGGCGGTCATGACGATGACGTTGCCGTTGATTTCCACGGCTGAGGGAGCGTCATCACAGGCCAAAGCTACACCGTTAACCTTGGGGAAATCTGGACCTGGCTTCCACTTCTTCGTCGCTGTGTTGTAGACCGAGGTGTGGCCGGCAGTGCCTGCAGGCGCTGCGCCGGCTGCGAAGACGGTCGCGTTAGGCATCAAAACGAGCGGTCCAACCTCTTGGGAGCCTGGGTCTTCCAGGCGAACAATCGTACTTCCGGCACTCGTCCACTTCTTCGTGGTGGGATTGAAGACTTCGGAGTTGGGAGCATCGATGGCATCCACGGTTAGGATGTCGCCATTGGGCAGCAGGCCCCATCCTTCCTCGTCGAAGCGGTCGTCCTTGCCCGTGTTGGTGAGGTTCGTCCACTTTAACGTCGTGGGAATGAAGTAGGCTTGGTTGACGCCCTCGCAGCAATCTGCCTGGGTGTAGGTTCCATTGGCCAACAAAATCGCCTGAGCATCGCCGATCATACTCCATCCGGCGGGCGGGTTCACTGGCGTCCATTTGTTTTTGACCGGATCGTAGATCGCGCCCATGTTGGTCCAGACTGCGGAGCCGAGGTTGTATTCTCCGCCCTCGATAATGTAGCGGCCATCAGGCAGGACCACGGAACCGAAGTAAAACGGACCATAGCCGGAAGCCGTCGAGGCGATCGGTTTGATGGTTCCGTTGATGTAGCTGCCGGTGTTGTCCGGGGTCAGCTTATACCATTTTTGCGGGGTGCTGTCTTGCTCTTCATGGAGCAGTACTGTACCGTCGGTAAGTAGCGCGATCGCGCCTATGGGGGCGCTGGGTGGATGATTGAGCGGTTGCCACTTCTGTGCGCTGGCAATACCGGCCAAGGCCAGCAGGGCGAGCAGTGAAATTCCGAATTCCTTCAAAATCCTCATATATATTGTCCTCTCCTGTTTGGGGTCCTCTATTGGCGGATTCGGACGGGAGCTAAGCACGTTGCCGCCACAGATGGGACTTGCGAATCGATCAAAACACTCGCCGCAAGAATCTACCCGCAGAAGGCGGTGAAGTCAATGTGGCCTTTCTTCTCCTAACCAGCGAACTACCAAGATGGGCGCGGGGTGTCGGCGTGGAGGCGCGGTCGTCCGCGCGTGCAGCCTGGCATGCGCATTCTTTCCCCAAGGCGTAGAATGCTGCCATGATTCCTCAGGACTTGCTCGACATCCTGGTTTGCCCGGTGTGCAAGAAACCGCTGCTGCTCAAGGAAACTGGAGAAAGCCTGAAGTGCATGGAGTGTAGACGCGTCTACCCGGTTCGCGACAATATTCCGATTTTGTTGGTCGACGAAGCGGTCACCGATCCTGCCTGACTCTCCCTCGTGTCGGAGTTTGGGGGCTGGGATCGACCCATTCCGGACCCCGCGAGCGCCAATTTCCGTACCAAAACGACACCTTGTGCCAATCTTCCGAGACGAAGCCCACCCCTAACACAGGTTTCTGGGGTGCTGAGCCCTTGCCTGACTTCACCGCAACTTATTGCACCAGTTCGGGTTGATAGAAGCATGAGACTTCTGCTGCCAGCTTTTTCAGGGCCAGCTAGCGACCGGCAATGAAATTGCATGCAACGCAGATGACAGCAACGGAGTCTAATAGGTTAATTGCAGTAACCAAGGTCGGAGGTGATACGGCCATGAACGATAGGTTTAAAGAGAGGTTTTCCGTTACCGAGCTGACAGCCTTGCGAAACGATCTACTGCAGGGTGGCTTGATCGATTCGCGCGAGGCCGCCGAACTTTTGCAAGTTTTCCTCATGGGAAGAGGTTACGGAGTTTCCCCGCAAGCAGCTTTTGATGCGGCCGGTCGGGTGGAAATGTCCGGCTGCTCCATCCCTGTATTGCAGTCGGAACTCGAGAACCTAGCCTTGGTGATGTAACCCGGGCAAATGCAACGTTTTGGTTTGCGGCTGAGTCAAACCAGATGAGAGTGAGAGCGAAAGTCAATAAGATCTGAGGGGAGTCTCAAAACCAAGTCAGTCCCCAAAGGGTGATGAAAGAGAAAAGCCGGGCTAACCAGCCCGGCTTTACTTTTTGTCAGAACTCTCAGCCCATCGTTGCAAGATCCCTTTGTGTAACCGGCGTCCTTGGTGGTTTCGGCGTTTGCACTTCATCAACCACAAAGGGCACGGAGGTACACAAAGGAAAACATGATGAAGCAGCAAACCGGAACCTAAGAGCCAAAAGCTAAGAGCTAAAAGCCAGCAGCCGCGTTTTTCACTCGTAGCGCAGGCTCTCCACCGGATCCAGTTTGGCTGCCCGCGTAGCGGGAACCGTGCCAAACAAAATGCCGACCAGCGAGGACACCACGATAGCCACGATCGCCGAGAGTCCTGAGATGGGGATGCGGTACTCGGTAAAAAAGCGCACCGAGAAGGGCAGCGCCAGTCCGATGATGACTCCCACAAAACCTCCGATCAGGGAAATCAGAATGGCTTCCGACAAAAATTGAAAGCGAATTTCGCGATTGGTGGCGCCCATGGCTTTGCGAATTCCAATTTCGCGGATACGCGCGCTCACCGTGGCCAGCATAATATTCATAATTCCTATGCCGCTCACCAGCAACGTCACGGTGGCAACCAGCAATAACACCAGGGTGAGCGCGTTCGCCGTCCGATCCGCCACCGCCACCAACTCGGTCAGGTTGTCTACCTGGTAAACCGATTCTGACCGGTGCCGGGATTGAATCACCTTGCGGACCTGTTCGGTCACCGGTACGACCATGGCGGAATCAGTGGCGGAAAAATAGAGCTGCTTCACGTCCCTGGTGTCGGTGAAGTAGAGGCTCACGGTGTAGGGAATCAGCATCGCATTCGAAGTAACTTCCGACTGCCCAAAGGTGTCGACCCGCTCCTTAAAAGTACCGATGACGGTGAACGGAAGCCCGCTCAGCTTCAAAACCCTGCCCACGGCCTCGTTGGTCGAGCCGTAAAGCTGTTCCGCGAGCTTTTGCGTGATCACTCCCACTTTATTGTGTGCCTGCTCGTCTTCGCCGTCGAACATCCTGCCGGAGAGGACCACCAGATTCCGCACCGCGCTGTACTGAGGAAAAACCCCAAGCACGCGGACGTCGCGCTCCTTGCCGTTGCCCACGGGGACGCGTTCATCCAGATTTACTACGGGAGAGGCAGCCGCGATTCCCGGCACCTGCTGCAACACCGCATGCATGTCGTCGATGGTCAGCAAGTCAGGATTTGTGTTTCCTGCGCCGCCCTGGTACTCCGCATACACCATGTTGGCGCCGATCGCCTGAATCTGATTCAGGACATATTGCTTGCCCGTCATTCCGATGGTCACCACGAGGATGAGCGATGCGGTGCCAATCACCATGCCGAGCGCTGTAAGCGCAAACCGGACTTTATTACTGCAGAAGGTGTCGAAGGCGAAGCTGAAGATCTCACCCAGCACCAGCTTGGGAGGATGAGGGGGCGCCGCAGTGGCAGTAGTCGGCATGCTGATTAGATGCTACGCGGTGCCGCTTAGAGGCGCAATTGACACCTCTGCTGCGTACCCAATCAGCTGCCAAAAAATGGGAGGAATTCTGGAGTTGGACACGTAGGCCCGGACGCCTCGTCCGGGCGGCCAAGCGAAGGGCGGCTCACCCAACAACTGTGGCCCTCCGAGGGCACATCAGCCAGCAAGAAAACCGCCATTCCTCAGAATGACGCGAGGATTTACCTGCGGACCAAGCCGCCGCCAAGCTGCGGCTTGGTCCCGAGCATTACTTCGTCTCAACTCACCGCCGGCGGCGCGCCGACTTCTTGCCCGCCTTCTTCGCCGCTTTCTTTTTGGCGGTCTTCTTCTTCGCGGCTTTGGGCGCGGGTTTTTTCTTGGCCGCCTTTTTAGGCGCTTTCTTCTTCGCCGCCTTTTTGGGAGCGGCCTTCTTGGGCGCGGGCTTTTTCGCCGCGGGTTTGGATGAGCCGCCACCGCCACCGGCGGGCACCGGGGCTGCTGGCATCGGCGGCTCGGCGCCCGTCTCGGAGCCGGTCACACCTGGAAGTTCTGCTTCCTCTTCTTCCTCTTCTTCTTCGTAATCCTCTTCCAGCGATTCGCCATAGGCGCCGCTGTCGCCAAACTCGTCTATTTCATCGTCTCGTAGATAGAGGGTTTCGTGAACGTTCATTGCTCCTCCTGTGAATTTTCCGGCTGCGCTTTGTGCCGGATGCTGTGCTCGCACTGCATGCGCCAGGAAATTAAAAAGACTACTGAAAACTTGCTTGCTAACTGAACGGGCCGCGATTATAGCACAGTAGTTTTTCGCGTTGCAGTGACCAAAACTGGTTGCTGCGCATCTGCCCAATGCATATTACACCGAAGTTGAATTCCTGTTTCCAGTTTCGTATTGGTCACGCGAAAAAAAGTCTGCTGGAGCTTCGCACTTGGGTTTCAGTTTGAAATTCAGGTCGGGCGTTGGACAGCGGCTGGACTATCTGCCGGGAGTGCCGATAACTAAAACCATCCCCGGTCGGAGATTGGCTAAATTGCCGTTGTTCTCTTTTAAAGCGTCCACCGTGGTGTTATGGGATTTGGCAATGGAGGAGAGCGTCTCTCCACGCTGCACCTTGTGATGCACCACGGTCTTTGTGGCTGTCGTCTGCAACTTCTTCTTGGATGTCGACTTAGAAGCAATCACTTGACGGCTCTCATCGCTGCCCGGCGCCACTGGCTGGTGGATATACAAAACGCGCCGTCCGCGCACGCTGTCGCCCTTCAGGTGATTCCAGCGACGAACCATCGAGGGCGGGACGCCGAAATTGTCGGCCACGGTTTCGACCGTGTCTCCCTTGCGAACCTTGTAGGTGGTTGCCCGGCGCGAATAGCTGGCGATCTCATCGGCAGGATGTTTCCCTGGGGCAACCGGAATAATGAGTTCGCTTTCGGCGCGAAGGTTCTCATCGCCGTCGAGATTATTGGCCTGCACGATAGCGCGAGGGCTGGTGTGAAAGGCCCGCGCGACCGAGGCCAAAGTATCGCCCGGTGCAACCTTGTGATAGCGCCACCATACCCGCATATCCGGCGGAATGGCGGCAATGGCGCTGAGATAGCGGTCCTTGGTCCCGGCCGGCAGATGCAGTTCGAATTCCCGATCCTTGGGTGTGGTCAGGCGCAGAAGGCTTGGATTCAAATCCTGCAGAGTGCTCTCGGAAGCATCCACACATTCCGCCACTAAGCGCAGGTCCACGGGGTAATCAATCTTCACCGAATCATAAGGAACTGGCTTGTCCGTCACCACCTTGTCCAGTCCGTACTGCTCCGGATTCTTGGCCATAATGGTTACGGCCAGAATAATAGGCACGTAGTTGCGAGTTTCCTTTGGCAATACATTCCGCTTGTAGAGCTGCCAGTAATCCGCGTAGCCCGTGCGCTTCACCGCATTCTGGACGGTACCGGGACCGGAGTTGTAGGCCGCCATGGCCAGGTACCAGTCGCCAAACTCGTTGTAGAGATCTTTCAAATGCTGGGCAGCGGCGCGCGTGGATTTCTCCGGATCCTGCCGCTCATCCATCCACCAATCACGCTCTAACCCATACCCCTTGGCGCGGCTAGCCATGAATTGCCACATGCCGCGAGCGCCGGCGTGGGAAAGCGCAAGCGGATGGAATCCGGATTCTGCCTGGGCCAGGTAGATCAAGTCCTGCGGAACGCCCTCTTCCTTCAAAACCCGCTGAATCATGGCCTGATAACGCCCGCTACGGGCCAGGGCGCGCTCCAGCGTTCCCCTTCCGCGGGTGGAAAAATAGTTTATATACCCCGCGACTGGGTCGGTCATCATCAGGGGCAGATCGGAATGCGTAGCCTTGACCTCCGCCTCGGCTTTTGCCTTCACGTTGGGATCGACCGGATAGGTAACCTCGTTTGCCTCGTCGATGGGCGCGGGCTCCGACTTTTGCTCGGTGAAGCCATCACCCTGCTGCAAGGCTTGCAGTTCCAGACCGTTTACACCATCCAGGACGCGGTCAAATTCCTGCTGCAGCCGCTCATCGGAGCGCACGTCCAACGAACTTCCCAGCACCAGGTTGAAGGCACGATCGAAGCTTTCCTTGGCCGCTTCAAGGTGCCCAGCCTTGTACTCATCCTGTCCCTTCCGGTATTCCTTCTCGACCTGGGCAATCAATTCAGCGACGGCATCAGGTTTAATTTCAGTCTGAGTGGGAGTGGTGGCAACAGCTTTGGCTTCAGTATTGGGCTGAGGAGCGGGCGCGGGAGACGCGCTCAATGCGGGCGCGATGGACTTGCCCGTAGGCAGCAGCGTCGCCGGCCGCTGCGCCGTCTGACACGCGATGCTGCCCAAAAGCAAGGCAACTACTGGCGCGATCAGAAGATAGAGTTTCCGAATCTTCATGTTTCTCTATGACTTACCGCGATCAACCCTGGTCCGCGGAAGACCACTTTATGCTACTACCCACGTTTTGATGGGTCAATCCGCAACTCGGTTGGTCCAAGTTACTTTAGGAACAGGCCGGAATATTACTTCAGCCACCCGCGCCGAAGCAACCCTTAGTGCGATCCGGGCCTTCTGTTGTTTGGGACCGGGTCTTCGACCCGGTCAGGCCGAAGGCCGCAGCTTTTCCCAGGCGCCGGAACAGGGCGGCCTTGCAGGCCGCAGCCGGGTCATAGACCCGGCTCCACACAGTCTCCGCTGTCCGGCCCGAGCAGAACCTGGCAGCTTGCCCTTTCCATTCTGAATCTCTCGCCGCATGATAAGAATCGAACTCAAACATGAAAGCCATCCAGGTAAAGCAAACCGGTGGACCGGAAGTTCTGCAACTCACGGACCTGCCAATCCCTCAACCCAAGCCCAACGAAGCGGTGGTGAAAATCGCAGCTTCGGGTGTGAACTTCATTGATGTTTACGAGCGCGAGGGCCGCTACAAGGTCCCGCTGCCGTTTGTGCTGGGACAGGAGGGCGCCGGCGTAGTCACCGCCGTCGGCCCGGAGGTGAAATCGGTCAAGCCCGGAGATCGCATAGCCTGGAGCAGCGTCCGCGGCTCCTACGCCGAGTACGCAGCCGTCCCCGGCCAGCGGTTGGTGCCAGTTCCGCAAGGCGTGAGTGATCAACAAGCTGCCTCGGCGATGCTGCAGGGCATGACCGCGCACTATCTGATTCACGACACTTTCCCTCTCAAGCGCGGCCAGACCGCTCTGATACATGCAGCAGCCGGCGGCGTGGGGTTGCTACTGGTGCAAATGGCCCATAACATTGGAGCCCGCGTGATTGCGACGGTTTCGACCGACGAAAAAGCCAAGCTGGCGCGTCAGGCCGGCGCCGACGAGGTAATCCTTTACACCCAGACTGACTTCGAGGCTGAGACCAAGCGCCTGACCGACGGCAAAGGCGTAGACGTGGTCTACGACGGAGTGGGCAAGACCACTTTCGAGAAAGGCTTAAACGTACTGCGGCCGCGGGGAATGATGGTGTTGTTCGGAGGATCGAGCGGGGCCGTTCCCCCCTTCGATCTGGTGCAACTCTCCCAAAAGGGTTCGCTGTATGTGACTCGCCCCACACTGGCACACTACATTGCTGCAACCGAGGAGTTGCGAGCCCGCTCGAGCGATGTGTTCAAGATGATCGCGGAAGGCAAGCTCAAGCTGCGGATCGAGCACACCTATCCGCTGGCGGACGCCGCCCAGGCACACCGTGATCTGGAGGGCCGCAAGACGACGGGAAAGCTATTGCTGATACCCTAGCTGGCCCGCAAACCTATGCGTGCTTGCGGATGGCTGCGCCGTTGTCACTTTGCTCAGCGGCTTCCGGTCGCCCCGCTTCGTTCAGTTGCCACACTCCATCAAACTTCACAAAGTACGGCTCGACTGAGATGTTCGCGAAAGTTGCGGAGAGAAGGTCTTTGGCTCGAAGCAGTTCATTGCGGTGATGGCTGGCCTCAGCTTCGCGGTCTCCTTTGAAATGAGCCAGGCCGCCATAAGTGGCACAATCGGAGTGACTCATCACCAGGACACGATCGGTTTGGTGCAGGCGGATGGACATGCGGACCTGCTCCAGGATGAAATCCTGTTCGAAGGGGTTACGCGGCGACGCCAGCGTTTTAGCTCCTCCGGCTACGATAACCATGTCCGGCCGCTCAATGCCTTGCTTCTTCAGAAATTTCCGCACCGCCAGGCTGATGCGGTGGTCAAAGCAGCAGAGCACGGCGGCGTCGGCCACATATGGGCCGGGGGGAGAGTCAAAATGGAAGATCTTCCGCATCATTCTCCATTTTAGCCACTCCGCAACGCCGTCAACGTTTGCGGGTGTAGCCTCGCGCGTATTCAGGCGCCGTGATTCCGGGCATGAGCCGCGCGTCATCAATCGGCTCGCCTGCCACAAGGGTTAGCGGAATCACGCCCGCCCACGTCGGAAACGCATAATCTTCTTCATCATCGAGGGGAGGACCTTGCCGCACCTTGGACGAAAACTCCTCAATCGGCAACCGCAGCACCAGCGTCGCTTTTAGTTCTTTCCCATTGGGCAGCCGGGATTCCGCCCAGCGTCCAGGGAGTATGTGCTCGGACAACAAATGCAAAGCCTCCAGCTTTTCTTTCCCATCCGTGACTGCGCGTGCTGTTCCCAAAATCACCACCGAGCGGTAGTTCATGGAGTGATTGAAAATCGAGCGCGCCAGCACCAACCCATCCAGCAGCGTAACCGTAACGCACACCGCAATCCCCTCATCGACGCGCCGCAGCATGCGGCTCGCGGCCGAGCCGTGAATGTAAAGATTGTCGCCTGCGCGTCCATAGCCGGTGGGAATCACAAAGGGTTGCCCATCCACCACAAATCCAACGTGGCAGATGAAGCCTTCATCCAGAATCTGGTAAGCAGTACTGCGATCGTAGACGCCGCGTTGAGGTTCACGCACTACGCGCGTCCGCGCACTTGGGGTATTAGGCTCTGACATTCAGGAAAAGCTCCCGGCAATCGCGAAGGATGAAAGGACGAAAAGAGTGTAGCAGGAGCAGAACGTATAGGGGTCGCCGCCCGTGCGGCTCGTCCAGTTGAAGTCACAGGTTCCCTGAGCGCTATACTGATGCTCGCACAGGGGTGAAACATGGAAACACAGGCGCTGTCTAAACCAGTTCCGATAGACGATTTTGTGTCCGAGCTGCGGAAGTTTCCGGAGCAGGCTTTCGACCGCACCGACCAGATCGTGAAATTTCTCGAAACCATGCCCGTCGCGCCCGATACTTTGGCCTCCTACTTGACTTGGGATCGACAGCACTACACCCGAAACCTGATCGACAAAACGCCGCTCTACGAACTGATGGCGATCTGCTGGGAAATCGGCCAAGGCAGCTCGGTGCATAATCATCGCGATCAGAATTGCTGGATGGCCGTGCCCATTGGCCGATTGCTGGTGGAAAATTATCGTGTGATTTCTCAGAAACTGGAAGAAGGCATTTGCGACCTGGAAACAGCGGAAACTTTGGAAATGAACCCGACCTGTCCCTGCGCCGTCGATCCCCTGGAACCGGTGCACCGGGTTTACAATCCGCGCGAGTTCAACCAGCGTGCGGTCAGCCTGCACGTGTATTCCCGGCCCTTCGACAGCTGCGTAGTTTATTCGCCGGAGCAGCATACCTGCGGAGAAATTAAGCTGCACTACACCACCGAATACGGAAAGCCGAGCCGGTGACTTCGGTCATCTGTGCACTAGAGAGGAGGTCAGAGCACAATTAACAGGTGCGGAGAATGTTCCCGGAGGAGCCATGAAGAGGTCGTCCGCCCTAATCATTGTCCTGTTGTTATCGGCCTGGGGTTGCTCGAAAAAAGAAAGCTCCGAAGCGAAAAGCCAAAATAGCGACCAGTCCCAGCAAGTACAATCTGACGAGCCAGAAATCAAGGGCGCGACCCCGGAAGACCCGGGACCGATAGCAACCGTGATCTCGCCGCTAGCCATCTTAAAGGGACAAGCCAAGGCATCAACAACCAAGCCGGATGAGTTTATCCCGCAAGAACCGCTGCTGATCGATCACCGCCTTGACCTCCCCTCGGTCGAACCCAAGAGCGTTCTGCACAAAATATTCTCGGTAAATAAATATGCGCAGTTTGCCTTCGTAGTTCCGCCCCATGAGGGTAATGCCAAATTGCGCGGCACCCTCCGGTCATTTACTAAACGAAGCGACCCCGATTCCACAAGCGGCAGCATCGCCAACGTTGATTTGATGTTACTAAATGATCAGGAATTCCAGGGCTTTCTGCACGGCCAGCCGCAAACCGCCACCTATGAACTGGATTCCGTTCACAACCAGATGGTAGATTGGCGGGTTCCAACCA